>Ga0265340_10000984_pt1 | contig 16277 bp, 20 predicted proteins | sample 4CB225metaG_FD_202082 | JGI IMG/M metagenome (GOLD analysis project Ga0265340, IMG submission 202082) | Rhizosphere microbial communities from Carex aquatilis grown in University of Washington, Seatle, WA, United States - 4-CB2-25 metaG | ecosystem: Host-associated > Plants > Roots >...
CGTTCGGCTCGCCGAAACGCTTCAGCCCCAGCGATTGCTCATACGCCTTGTTCTCGCGCCACACGGTCGAGACATCGGTGAGGAATGGCCCCGGCGCGATGCAATTCACGCGCACCTTCGGCGCATAGGCCTTGGCGAGCGCCACCGTCATCGCGTTAACCGCCGCTTTCGATCCCGAATAGGGAACGGTGTGCGGCTCCGGCTTGAACGATGCGGTGGACGAGAAATTGATGATCACACCACCGTCGCCCTGGATCATCCGGTCGCCAACACACACCGAAAGCCGGAACGGACCTTTGAAGTTCACATCGATGACTTTGTCGAACAGCGCCTCGCTGGTTTCGGCCAGCGTCGGCGCCAGCGGCGACATGCCGGCATTGTTCACGAGAATATCGATGCGGCCGAACTGCTTGTATGCGGCTTCCGCGAGCTTGTCATTGTCATCCCATTTGCCGACATGCGCCGCCATGGGCAGCGCGCGGTGGCCGAGTTTCTCGACTTCGCGCGCGACCTCTTCGCACGCTTCCAGCTTGCGCGAGGCGATAACGACATCCGCGCCCGCTTTGGCGAATGCCAACACCATCTCGCGGCCGAGGCCACGCGATCCGCCGGTGACGACGGCGATTTTGTTGGAGAGGTCGGTCATCCCGGCATTTGCGCGAGACGCGACACTTCCATTCCGGCAATCCGATCTTTCGCGCGCAGCTTGACGCTTTCGCTCTTGAGCTGGCCGCAGGCCGCCATGATATCGCGACCGCGCGGCGTGCGGACCGGGGAGGCATAGCCCGCACGGTTCACGATCTCCGCGAATTTCTCGATCTGCTCCCAGTCCGAACATTTATACGGCGCGCCGGGCCACGGGTTGAACGGGATGAGATTGATTTTCGCCGGAATGCCGCGCACCAGCTTCACCAGTTCCTTCGCATCGGTCAGGCTATCGTTCACGCCTTTCAACATCACATATTCGAACGTGATGCGGCGCGCGTTCGAGGCGCCGGGATAATCGCGGCAGGCCTGCAGCAATTCCTTGAGCGGGTATTTCTTGTTGATCGGCACGATCACGTCGCGAATCTCGTCGCGCACGGCATGCAGCGAGATGGCAAGCGAGCAGCCGATCTCATCGCCCGTGCGCTTGATCATCGGCACGACGCCTGCAGTTGAGAGAGTCACTCGGCGCTTGGAGAGCGCGAGGCCATCGCCATCCGTCACCAGCGCCAGCGCGGCTTTCACATTCTCGAAATTGTAGAGCGGCTCGCCCATGCCCATCATCACAACATTGGTGACGCGGCGGCCCGGCGCGGTGGACGGCCAGTCGTTCAGCGAATCCTTCGCGACCATCACCTGCCCCACGATCTCGGCGGGCGTGAGATTGCGGACGAGCTTCTGCGTGCCGGTATGACAGAAGCGGCAATTCAGCGTGCATCCCACTTGCGACGACACGCATAGCGTTCCGCGATCGGATTCGGGAATGAACACCGTCTCGAATTCCTGGCCGCCGGATTTGAGCAGCCATTTGCGCGTGCCGTCATTCGAGATTTGCTCGGTGACCACTTCGGGCCGCGCGAGTGAGAAATTCTGCGACAGCGTCTCGCGAAAGTCTTTCGACAGGTTCGTCATGCTCGTGAAGTCGCGCGCGCCGCGAACGTGAATCCAGTTTTGCACCTGACGCATGCGCATGATCGCGTGCTTGGGCTCGATGCCCGCGCCAACCAACGCCGCTTTCAATTCATCCGGCGATAGGCCGATGAGATTGGTGGTGCTTACATCCCGCATTCGGAATGGATCTTGTCGACGGCATCGGAAATGCCGGCGAGCGAATAGGTGTCGTGCGTCATCGTTCCGCGCTTGGAGATGCCGGTCACGATCATTTGCTGGCCGTTGCGCATGTCAGACACGAGACGCGCTTCATCGTCCGTGCTTTTCAGCCATGCATTGCCATCGCCGCCATCGTTCTTGGTGAAGAACGTGAACTTGTCGGATCCGACTTCGACGGTGACCGTGCTGCCATCCTTGTACTGATAGCCCGGCTCGACTTCGGTCTCACCTTTCGCCTTGCGCGACGGCCAGTCATTGATCAGGAACGCGATCGCGTCGCGCTTGGCTTTCGCGGGCTGGCTTGATTGCGGGCGCGCGATGACGAAACACACCTTCTCATCGCCGTCACCATTGCTGTAGGCCGACCAGGTCTTGAAGACGCCGAGCGAGGTCGGCGCGGCGGCGGCCGATCCAGCGGCCAAAACAAGTGCGGCGGAGGCAAGCAAAATGCGGTTCATAAAGTTCCAACCCTGTTCGGCGGTTTTTCGACAATGCGGCCGATTCATCAAACAAATCAGGCCTTAATATGTCGCGCGCAGGCGGGAAGATAGGGTCCGGGCGGCAAAAAATCCACCCATCCGGCAGCGGTATCGTGAAGGAACAGTTCAGGCCGGTTCGTAGCGGAAGTCGATCAGGTAAACCTTTTCGCCCCGGCCGTGCTTGGCGATTTTTAGCAGATCGACCACGCCGGCAAATCCGCCGCGCCGCGCCAGCGCCGGGGTGATGTGCTCGAGTGTGATCTCTTTCATCGCAGTCACCTTCACGAAACCCGCGCCGAGGGCGTAACGGCCGCCGACCTTGGCGCGCGGGCGTTGCCATATCCTGACCGTGCAGGTGACATCGCCCCGCTTGATCGGATCGTGGAGGCGTTTGGTGAACGTCACGACTTCACTCTTTCGATTTCCTCTTCCACGTCACGCAGCGTGTTCTTGCCGAAATAGATCTCGTCATTGACGAAGAAAGTCGGGCTCCCGAAGGCGCCGCGCTCGACCGCCTTTTCGGTGTTGTTCATTAGGCCCTGTTTCACTTCGGGAGTCTGTGCGGCCGCGATCAGCGCGTCTGCCTCGAGACCCGATTCCTGAAGGGCCGCGCGGATCACGTCCGGATCGTCCATCTTCTTGGGCTCTTCCCACATGTGATGGAACACGGCATCGGCATAACGTGGCAGGAAGCCCATGTTCTGTGCGGCCACCGCCATCCGCATAAGAGCCAGCGTGTTCACGGGAAAATTCGGATTGAATTTATATTTGTCGAGCTTGTGCTTCTTCACGAAGCGTTGCGATTCCAGCATCTCATACGGCATCTTGTTCTTGATGTTGCCGAACGCGATAGCGGGTGCCTGATTGCCCGTGAGCTTGAAGATGCCACCGAGCAAAACCGGAACGTAGTTGAACGTAACGCCGGTGCGCTTTTCGATATTGGGAATGACCTTGTGCGCGAAATAGGCGTTCGGGCTTCCGAAATCGAACAGGAAATCGACTTTGGGCATCACCATGTCTCCGCAAAGGGGCGCAGATCGAGCTCGTGTGTCCAGCCATCGCGCGGTTGGCTGTGCAGGTACCAATAAGCGTCAGCCACCGATTGCGGCTCCATGAGCGTATCGGGTGGAAGCGCATCGGGATTTCCGCCGCGCTGCTTGATGCGATCGCGCACGAACGCGGTATCCACACCCGCATCGATGATGAGATGCGCGACATGAATATTCTGCGGACCAAGCTCGCGCGCCATGCTTTGCGCCACCGCACGCAATCCGAATTTGGCGGAGGCGAATGCGGCATAGCGTTTGCCCCCGCGCAACGACGCGGTCGCGCCGGTAAAGAGAATCGTGCCTTTGCCACGCGGCAGCATGAGCCGCGCCGCCTCGCGGCCGGTGAGGAAGCCGCCATAGCACGCCATCTCCCACACTTTGCGAAACACGCGCTCGGTGGTTTCGAGCAGCGGGAAATTTACGTTCGCACCGGGATTGAAAATGCACACTTCGAGCGGCGCATGCTTGTCGGCTTCGGCGAGGAAGTTCGTGACATCCTCTTCCTTGCGCGCATCCAGACCCCGCGCTTCGCACGCGCCGCCTTCGGCTTCGATTTCCTTCTTGAGTGTCTGAAGCTTCTCGGCGGTGCGGCGTCCGGCGAAGACCGTGTAGCCCTCTCGCGCGAAACGCTTGGCGATGGCGGAGCCGATAAAATCGCCCGCGCCGATGACGGCGCATGTGGCGTTTCGCTTATTCATGGAAGCCTCACTTCTGCGCGGCTAACTATTCGCGCAATCCATAGCCGATCGAGAACAGCCGCCAGGTCGCGGCGCCCATGATCGCGATCAGGCCGAGTGCCACTGCGATACCGACGCCATGCGGCGCTTCGTCGAATCCGATCATGGAGTCGCGAAGCCCGTTGATGAAATAGAAGAATGGATTGGCGTAAGCGATCCACTTCATCCAGCCGGGCAGCATCGCCACCGTGTTGAACACGCCGCCGACGAAGGATAGTGGTGCGATGAAGAACACGTTGAGCATGGTGAGCTGCTCGAAATTGTTGGCCCATAGCGCGATCATGATGCCCAGCAGTCCGAAAATGATCGACACGCTCACGATCCAGAAGAGGAACTCGAAGATGTTGTTCATATGCGTCGCGCCGAACGCCAGGCCGATGATCAAGATGCCGATGGATGTCACGACCGAGCGCACAATGGTCATGGCCAGCGAGCCGATGATCATCTCCACATAGGATAGCGGCGAGACCAGTGTCTCTTCTATGTAGCGCAGGAAGCGCTGGAAATAGATTTGCGACGTCGATTGCAGGAACGCGGCGTTGACCACGTTCAGCATCAGCACGCCAGGCAGCACGAACTCGACATAACGATGGCCCGCGATCAACCGGATATTGCCGCCGACGACATAGCCGAAGATGAAAATGAACATCAGCGCCGAAATCCACGGCGCGAGAAATGCCTGAATCGGAACGCGCCACACGCGGCTCCATTCGCGGCGGATGATCGTCCACAATCCAACCCAGTTGATCAGGATGCGTTTGGCCGGCACCGCCGCCTGCATTTCGGCATATTCGCTCATGCTGCACCTGCTGAGGCGGTCACGTGTTCGGCGGTCTTGCCAGTTGCGGCGAGATACGCCTTTTCCAGGCCGCCCGGCACGGTGAAGAACTCCGCCTTCGGTCCTTCGCGCACGATCTTGCCGGCGGCGATAATCGCGATGGTGCGGCACAGCCGCTCGATCTCTTCGAGATAATGCGAAGTCAGCAGGATGGTCTTGCCCTCACGATTGAGCTCGCCGAGATAGCGCCACAGATCCAGCCTAAGCTCGACGTCCACGCCGGCCGTTGGTTCGTCGAGGATCAAGAGCTTCGGATCGTGCACCAATGCGCGCGCGAGGATCACGCGGCGTTTCAGGCCACCGGAAAGCTCGCGAAATTGTTTCTTGGCGTGCGCGGTGAGATCGAAACGCTGAATCAGCATATCGACACGCGACTTGCGCTGCGCCGCGTTCAATCCGAAATAGCCGCCCATCCAGTCCACGATCTGCGTGACGGTGGCGAACGTGTCGACATTGAATTCCTGCGGGCTGAGACCGATGAGGCGACGCGCCTCGCGATAATCCTTCACCGCGTCGATGCCGAAGATTTCGATCTTGCCGCTGGTGGGTTTCGCGATGCCGGTGATGCAATGGATCGTGGTGGACTTTCCCGCGCCGTTAGGGCCGAGAAAGCCAAAGAAATCGCCGGGCTGAATCTGCATCGACAAGTCCTGCACGGCGACAGTGCCGCCGCGATAGACCTTGTGCAGATGTTCGATATTGATGGCGGGAACGCTGGGATGCGTGCTGGCGGGAATGGTCGCTGGAGTCATGGGGCGCCGTGAGTATCATACGGCCATCAGGTATGGAAGGAGTGTTCAATGACAACGATCCGTGTGGGAATTCTGGGCGCAGCCAAGATCGCACCACGTGCATTGATCGAACCTGCGCGCGACAATTCGGAATTCGAAATTGTCGCGGTCGCGGCGCGCGATTCCGCGCGCGCCAAAGCGTTTGCGGCAGAGCAGGGTATCCCCGAAGTCGTCGCGGACTACGCGGCGCTCGTCACGCATCCGGGCATAGACCTTATTTACAACCCCCTTCCGCCCGCCATGCATATCGAATGGACGATCAAGGCTTTAGAGGCCGGCAAGCCAATGCTCTGCGAAAAGCCGTTCGCGCTGAATGCCGGCGAAGCGCGCAAGATGGTCGCCGCGGCCGAGAAAGCAAAGAAGCCGCTGATCGAAGCGTTTCACTATCGCTATCATGCGGTGATGAAATGTGCGGTCGAAATCGCGCGCAGCGGCGAACTCCGCAAACTGAAAGACGCCGATGCCTTCTTCCAGTTTCCGATGCCCTTCCGCGAAGACGAGTTGCGCTGGATCGCGCCCGTCGGCGGCGGCGCGTTGATGGATATGGGCTGCTATCCGCTCCACGCGTTGCGCTCCGTCATTGGGAGCGAACCCGAGATCGTGTCGGCGTCGTGCGACGTGCAGCATGGCATCGATGCAGCGACGGCGACGGAGCTGCTTTTCCCCGTCGGCATCAAGGCCAATATGCGTTGCTCGATGGTGCAAAGTAGTTTTGGCGCCGCGCTCAGATTGAACGATGAAAGCGGATCGCTGGAAATCGTGAACTTCCTCGCACCGCAATTCGGCTTCAGCTTCAAGGTAACTGTGAACGGCAAGACGCGCGAAGAAAAACCCGAAGGTCCGTCGACCTATGCCGCGCAACTCGCGGCCGTCGGCGATGTGTTGTTGCGCAGCGCGAAGCCGCTCACCGGCGGCGCAGATGCGATCGGCAATATGGCTGCCATCGACGCGATTTACGCGAAAGCGGGATATAAGCGCGCTTCAGCTTGAACGGCGCCTGTCCTTCACAATCGGGGCACCCCAGGTGTGCAGCGGCGGCATTTCCTGTGGCGTCTCGCCCGCACGCACGGGCCGCTGCGGATAGCCGCCAAGACTGATCAGGCGATCATACATCACGATGGCACCCGCCATGCCGACATTGATCGAAAACTTCATCGGAATCTTCACTACGAACTCGCAGTGCGACAGCATGGCTTTCGACAACGAGTAGCGCTCCGCGCCGAACACGTAGGCCGCACGCGAAGGATGCTTGAAGCGCGGCAGCTCGATGGCGTCCTCGGTGATCTCAACGCCCACCAACCGGCAACCTTGTGGCAAGCGCAACTCGGCGGCTGTGTCGAATTTGTAAAACGGCAGATGCCCCGCGGACGCGCTGGTGTCGGCGAGCTTTGTCTCCGACATCTTGACCTGACTTTCGATGGTGAAGAAGAAACTTGCGCCAAACGCGTGACTTATGCGCATGAGATTGCCCAGATTCATCGGCTTGGAAATGCCGTCCACACCCACTGCGAAATAGCCGCGCATCTATATCCCCTCCCGCGACTCACGATGCTATAGAAGCGCGATGGCGAATCCCATTCTCGTGGAAGTCACGCGCGGCGATCTGGTAGAAAGCGTGCATCGCGGCGCGATTGCGATTGCGAACGCACGTGGCGAGATCGTCTTCTCGTTGGGCGATATCGATACGCCCATATTTCCACGCTCGTCATTGAAAATGGTCCAGGCCCTGCCGCTAGTAGAATCCGGCGCGGCTGCCGCATTCGGACTGACAAGCGAACACATCGCCCTTGCTTGCGCGTCGCACTCTGGCGAGCCGATGCACACCGAACGCGTGGCAGAGTGGCTGACGAAAATCGGTTGTAGCGAACGCGATCTTGCTTGCGGCGCGCATCCCAGCCGCACCGAAACCGTCGCAGAAGACATGATCCGGCGTGGCGAGAAGCCCACACGCATCTTCAACAACTGCTCCGGCAAGCACACCGGCTTCCTCACCCTTTGCCGGCATTGGGACGTGGCGACGAGCGGCTACGAGAAACACGATCATCCCGTACAAGTCGCGGTGGCTCGCGCATTGGGTGAACTATCCGGCGTCGACGGCGAACTGCCTTACGGCATCGACGGCTGCGTGGCGCCGGCTTTTGCGTTGCCCATTGCCGCCTTCGCGCGGGCGCTGGCGAAATTTACCGATCCATCCACGCTGGAAAAACCGCGGGCGGATGCCATGGCGCGCATCACGGCCGCGATGATCGCGCACCCGGAACTTGTCGCCGGCACAGGCCGTATCGACACGGTGCTCATGCGCGCCGCGAAAGGCCGCGTTGCGATCAAGGCCGGCGCGGAAGGCTATTTCGCAGCCATCATCCCCGAAGCCGGTCTGGGCATCGCGATGAAATGCGATGACGGCGCGCATCGCGCTTCGGAAACGATGCTCACCGCCGTTCTCGACAAGCTAGGACTCGTTCCGGACGAAAAAGAAGCGCGCGAATTTCTCCGCGCGCCTATCCTGAACACCCGAAAATCGATCGTCGGAGAACGCCGCCCGGCTACAACGCTTTCAAAAGTGGCAATCCCGGCGCTCTGACTATTTCATGTGCGCCTGTTTCGCGGCGAAGTCGGCCTTTTCCATCTCTGGCGTATAGGGCTCGATTTTCTTGATCGGGCATTCTTGCGGACCTGTGCCCGTGTTGCGCTCGATGATCGAGTCCCCGGCAGAGATACACGACAGCTGCGTGCCGCCGAACGATTTGAAAGCCAGACCTTCCTTGAACGGCAGGCTTGGGCACGTGCCAAGCAGCGTGATCTTGAATTTATTGTGATAGTTGTTCTTGACGATTAGCGTCGTATCATTCGGCGCATTGAAACTGTCAATATCGATCTGGCGCAGGCACGTCGCATTCGACTGCGCATAGGAAGGCGACGCTGCGGCAATCAGAACAGCCGCCCCCGCGATCAAACAAAATATTTTCATGTGTGAATCCTCCCGCACTGTGGACCCCTCCATAGCCCCTTATAACCCGATTTGGCGCAAATGGTTCATCACAGTGCTTTGCGCGCGGCTAAACCTTTCCTAATGTGCCGCCCGGAAAACACCGGGAGAGAAACATGAAAGCCGCCCTCTGCACCCACTACGGACCGCCGGAAGAGTTGGAATTGCGTGAGGTGCCGTCGCCGGTGCCCGGCAAGAATCAGGCGCTCATTTCGATAAAGGCCTGCGGCGTGAACTTCCCGGACGTGTTGATGATTCAGGACAAGTATCAATTCCGCCCCACTCTTCCCTTCTCACCCGGCGGCGAGATCGCCGGCATCGCGAAGGCTGTTGGCGAAGGCGTGACGAATGTGAAGCCGGGCGACCGTGTGTGCGTCTCCATCGGCTCGGGCGGCATGGCGGAAGAAGCACTGGCCGATGCGCGCCGCTGCATGATCTTGCCGGACAATGTACCGTTCGATGTCGCGTCGTCCTTCATGGTTACATATGGCACAACCTGGCATGCGCTAAAGGACCGCGCCGATCTCAAGAAGGGTGAGAATCTCGTCGTATTTGGTGCTGCCGGCGGCGTCGGCACATCGGCCGTCGAAATCGGCAAGGCGATGGGGGCGCGGGTGATCGCGGGTGCATCGTCGCAAGAGAAAGTCGATCTCGCGAAGAAACTCGGCGCGGATGATGGCTTTGTTTATCCGCCGGTGCCGCTGAACCGCGATCAACAGAAGCAGTTGTCGGAAGACATCAAACGCCTCACCGGCGGACAGGGCGCGGATGTTCTCTACGATCCTGTCGGTGACGACTATGCCGAGCCGGGTCTTCGCGCGATGAACTGGAACGGACGTTATCTCGTGATCGGTTTCGCGGCGGGGCAGATACCGAAAGTTCCGCTGAACCTCACGCTACTCAAAGGCTGTCAGATCGTCGGCGTGTTCTGGGGCGCGATGGCGGCGCGCGATCCGGAGCATGCGCGCAAGAGCTTGCAGGATCTTCTCGACATGATCGCCAAGGGCACGATCAAGCCGCATGTGTCGGAGCACTTTCCGCTGGCCGACGCAGGTAAAGCAATCCGTCTGCTGATGGATCGCAAAGCCAAGGGCAAGGTGGTCGTGACGGTCTGATGGCGAAAACAGAACGGCCGACGTTTCGTCAAAGGGTTCGTTCGGTCGCGCTGTTCAAGCAGCTTGGACCCGGCCTCATCACAGGCGCGGCGGACGACGACCCCAGCGGCATCGCCACCTACAGCCAGGGCGGCGCGCAATTCGGTTTCGGGTTGTTGTGGACGCTGGTGCTGACCTTTCCGCTGATGGCGGCGATCCAGCTTGTCAGCGCCCATATCGGCCGCGTGACCGGCAAGGGTCTTGCCAGCAATATGGGCGCGATCATGCCGCGCTGGCTGGTGACGGCTCTGGTCGCACTGCTGTTTCTCGCCAACACGATCAATGTCGGCGCGGACGTTGCGGCGATGGGAGAAGCCGCAAAACTCGTCATCGGGTTCGGGGAGCATGAATTCACGATTCTCTTCGCCGTTGTGTCCGTACTGCTCCAGATGTTCGTCTCGTACAAACGCTATGCGCGGCTGCTGACCGTTCTGACATTGAGCCTGTTCGCCTATGTCGCGGTGCTGTTCAGCATCCATCTGGATTGGGGACAGGTCGGGCTTGGCGTGATCGGCATTCACGCCAATCTTTCCGCAGCGGCGGCCACCACCATCGTCGCCATCTTTGGCACGACGATCAGCCCTTACCTGTTTTTCTGGCAGACCGCCGGTGAGGTGGAAGAGCTCGACCATCACGACGATCAACATTCGCTGAAAGATGCGCCCGATGAAGCGCCGCGTCAGTTTGCACGCATGCGGATCGATACCTTCGCGGGCATGGCGGTATCCAATCTGGTGGGCCTAGCGATCATGATCTCGACGGCGGCGACCTTGCACGCCGTCGGCAAGACCGACATCAACACGGCGGCGGACGCGGCCCGCGCGCTGGAGCCCTTCGCCGGAAAATTCGCCTTCGCGTTGTTCAGCCTCGGCATCATTGGCACCGGGCTTCTGGCGATTCCGGTTCTCGCCGGATCGGCCGCCTATGCCGTGAGCGAAACGCGTGGCTGGAAAGTGGGCCTCGACAACAAGCCGTGGGAGGCCGTCGGGTTTTACGCGGTGATCACCGCCGCGGTCGTATTGGGGCTCGGCATCGATTATTCCGGTATCGACCCCATCAAGGCGCTCTATTGGAGCGCGGTCCTGAACGGCGTCATCTCCGTGCCGATGATGATCGCGATGATGGCGGTGGCGGGCAGCAAGCGGCAGATGGGCGCGTTCACCGCGGGACCGCTCTTGAAATTCCTCGGCTGGGCCTCGGCGCTCGTGATGACGGCGGCGACAGTCGTGATGATTTATGTTTCGGTGCGTTAAGGAGATTCGCAGATGTCCATTCTTGGCTGGATTCTGTTGGGCCTGATCGCGGGCTTCGTCGCGAGCAAGGCCGTGAACGATCAGGGCGAAGGCTGCCTGCTCAACATCGCGCTTGGCCTTGTGGGCGCGATGGTCGGCGGCTTCATCTTCTCCGCCATCGGCGGCACCAGCATTACGGGCTTCAATCTCTATTCGATGTTCGTCGCGATCATCGGCGCGATCGTCGTGCTGTTCCTCTGGCATGCGATTACGGGACGGAAGACGCTGAAGTAACGACTCGGGCTAAAGCGTCTTGCTCATCAGACACATCGGCACGATATCGCCAGGGCCTGATTGAAAGCGCGATACCGACGCGTAGCCGCAAGCAAGATAGAGCGGCTCGCCGCCGGCGGTGGCAGCGAGTTCGACGCGGGTAAAACCTTCGGCGGAAGCGGCACGTTCGCTCGCATCGAGGATCATCCGCCCCACGCCACGGCGCGTGAAAGCCGGATGCGTGTACATCGCGCGCACCCGCGCAGCATCTTTCTTCGGATCGAGCAACACGGCATCGCGGCCTTTGGAATGATCGCCGCCGAACAACATCGCGCGCCGGCTCCATCCGCCGCACCCGGCAATCGCGTCATTCTCCTCAACGACAAAGTAAGTGCCGTCTTCGATTAACTGCTTGTCGAGGCCCATAACCGCATAGGACGCTTCGATCTGCGCCGGCGAAAGAAATGGCTTCAGTAGTTCGGCGATGGATGCGTTCATAAGTTCGCGAAGAGTCGGAACATCGTTCACTGTGGCAAGACAGATCAACATTGCCATCGACAGTATCAATCTTGTATCTATGCACAAATGCCAAATTTGGACTTCTATGCAATCGACAAAGATTTTCTAGTAGTGCTCGATTATGTTTTCGAGAAGTCCGGCTGCCGTGTGTTCGAAAGCTATTCGAAGTTTGATGAAGAAATTCTTGAATTCGAAAAGCCGGAAGACATCATCAGAAATCGAAAATCTGGCCAGTCTACCTACCTTCAGCTTGTCGTGCCCTCTGCCAGTAAGTTAGTCGAGATACGTCGAATTCCGCTCGACGAGTCAACCGGACATCGTTTTCGATACAGCATTGATGGCTGGGGGCTGATCCAACTTTATCTTGGCAACCAGACTCTCGCCGGAATTACAAATTCCCATACCAACCATAACTCTGAAGCCCGCGCGCGACACTGGGAACCAACCCGCGATATGGACTCTGTGTCCCGCTGGGACTGGAAGGAAATCGTCAGTGTATCATCGGCTCTCAATCGATTCATTCGTAAGCAGGCAGTCGCAAGTGCATTTCGACGCCCATATTGCCATCTGCCGCGCGCGCACACGACGCCGGAGTAAAGCTTCTTGGAGTCGCAGCATCTGTCGATAAGAGTTGACTTATTCCGCCGCGTCCTTCGGCAGATAAATCTCGCCGCCGTGTTGTTTGAACTCTTCTGACTTCTTCGCCATCGCGGCGCGGATTTCGACGGTGGACATGGAGTCGTTGGTGCCCCGCGCGGCGTCGCGGACTTCCTGGCTGATCTTCATGGAGCAAAACTTGGGCCCGCACATCGAGCAGAAATGCGCCACCTTCGCGCCGTCCGCCGGTAGCGTTTCGTCGTGGTAAAGTTGCGCGGTTTCCGGATCGAGCGCCAGCGCGAACTGGTCGCGCCAGCGGAATTCGAAACGCGCCTTGCTCATCGCATCGTCCCAGATGCGTGCGGCAGGATGGCCTTTCGCAAGATCGGCGGCATGCGCCGCGATGCGATAGGCAATGACGCCTTGTTTCACGTCGTCGCGATCTGGCAATCCAAGATGTTCTTTCGGCGTGACGTAGCAAAGCATCGCGCAACCGAACCAGCCGATCATCGCAGCCCCGATGGCCGACGTGATGTGGTCGTAACCCGGCGCAACATCCGTTGTCAGCGGCCCGAGCGTATAGAACGGGGCCTCGTCGCAAGCCTTTAGCTGACGATCCATGTTTTCCTTGATCTTGTGCATCGGCACATGGCCGGGGCCTTCGATCATCGTCTGAACATCGTGCTTTTGCGCGATCTTGTTGAGTTCGCCGAGCGTTTCGAGCTCCGCGAATTGCGCAGCGTCGTTCGCATCCGCCGTCGAGCCCGGGCGCAAACCATCGCCAAGCGAGAACGACACGTCATATTGCTTCAGCAGCTCGCAGATTTCTTCGAAATGCGTGTAGAGAAAATTCTCCTTGTGATGGGCAAGGCACCATTTGGCGAGGATGGAGCCGCCGCGCGAGACGATGCCCGTCACGCGCTCCGCCGTCAGCGGCACATGCGCCAGCCGTACACCGGCATGAACGGTGAAGTAGTCCACGCCCTGCTCGCATTGCTCGACTAGCGTGTCGCGATAGATGTCCCACGTCAGTTCTTCGGCGACGCCGCCGACTTTCTCCAACGCCTGATAGATCGGCACGGTGCCGATGGGCACGGGCGAATTGCGGATGATCCATTCGCGGATGGTATGGATATGACGGCCGGTCGAAAGATCCATCACCGTGTCCGCGCCCCAGCGGATTGACCAGACGAGTTTCTCGACTTCTTCGGCGACGCCCGATGTAACGATGGAATTGCCGATATTGGCGTTCACTTTCGTCAGGAAGTTGCGGCCGATGATCATCGGCTCGGTTTCCGGGTGATTGATGTTCGACGGAATGATGGCGCGACCGCGCGCCACTTCCGCGCGCACGAATTCGGGCGTGATCTCATCGGGGATGGACGCGCCGAAGGAGTTGCCGTCGCGCAGCGCCGAGCGGCCGAGATTTTCGCGCGCGGCGATGAAGCGCATCTCTTCGGTGATGATGCCTTGCCTTGCATAGTGAAGCTGCGTGACATTCTTGTCCGCTTTCGCGCGGAGCGGCTGGCGGCCCGCGCGGTCGAACTGCGGGACCGAGAGAAGCTCGCCGCGCTTCAGCCCATCGTCTTCCGGCTTGCGCTCGCGGCCGGTATATTCCTCGACATCGCCGCGCGCGAGAATCCATTCGCGGCGGCGCGCAGCGAGCCCTTTGTGAATGTCGGTCTGGATTGAATCGTCCGTGTACGGACCGCTGGTATCGTAGAGGCGCACCGGTGCTTCGCCGCCATCCAGCGGCACTTCGCGGAACGGCACGCCGTCGATGATGAGTTTGCGCGAACCAGGCAACGGCCCCATCGTGATGGCAACGGATTTCGGATTGAGAATGGGCTTGTTCATCGACCTCTCCCTACGCCGGTGTTAGCCGGATCAGGTTCAAAGGGACCCGCGGAATTGCGGTCTCAGCTCCTTGCCCGGAGCGCCCCTGGGATGATTCACATTAGCGGCCTTCCGCACCGCTGTCATGGCCCGCAAAAGCGCGCCACCCAGATGAAAGTGGCATGCAGGAAAATTTCGGAACTCTGATTGGACAAAACCCGCAACAAATGTGCAGAACCCAACTGGGTGGCCCGCTTTTGCGGGCCATGACAAATTGGGGGATGGAGCAAATCTCAATCCGGCGCGCCACGGCGACCGATGCTGACGAAACCACCGCTGTTTTCAGCGCCGCGCTGAAAAGCATGGCGTTCTTCCCAAAGTTGCACACCGACAGAGAACACCGTGTGTTTGTGTGCCGGTTCATTTTGGAGGACGAAACATGGATCGCGCTCGGCGACGGGCGCGTCATCGGACTTGCCTGCATCGAAGGCGACAGGCTTGCGCATCTCTATGTCGATCCGGCGCATCACAATCGCGGAGCCGGAACGGCGCTACTCTACCACGTGAAGGTTCAACGACCGAACGGATTCGATCTTTGGACGTTTCAGGCGAACACCGGCGCGCGACGATTCTACGAACGCCACGGCCTTACAGCCATCGAATTCACCGACGGCTCGCGTAATGAAGAGCAACTTCCCGATGTGAGGTATGCTTGGTCGCCAGATTGATAGGAAAACTTGGGGCGCAATTTTATGCATCAGAAATTTCTCACATTCTCTCTAGCCCTGTTTCTGGGCGCATTTTCTTTAGATGCCGCTCCCCCAACTACGAATGGCGACTATGAAAAGCTCAATAACATCCATTCGGTGGAAGTGATTTCCATCTTAAATGACGTCAAGCCAGTTGACGGAGTGGCGAAAAAGCCCGCCGAAATGATCTTCGACAGCCGCGTTCGCGCCTATGTTGTGCAAGCAATTGGCAACCGCTTTTCAGTAAAAGACGATGAAAACGTCTCTGGCATGTTAGCGGGCATTGCTGACAACCAATCTGACAATCCGTCGACTGAGATCGGTGACCGCATAAAAGCGGCAACACCAAAGCCCGATGTAGACGCCATAATTGTTGTCTATCCGGCTTCGTACGCGTCTGTAGGACTGGGATTTAGTTTTCTACCAAACAAGCACTTCTTATTTGGCAAAGACACTATTTTCTTTTCCATAGGCTATGCCGTGGGCGTCTATGATACGAAAACTGGCGCTCAAATTGACTATGGTACTGGACGCTTTCGCGCTTCAAATTACATCACCGGATATTCTCCGCCTTGGGCGTCGTGTGACGGCTCTCTTATCCCTGATACCAAAGCTTCTTGGACCACAGAGCAAAGCAAACACATACTCGGCGAGTATTGGGCGCTTATGACGAGAAGCCTTCCATACGCGCTTTTCAACGCTGGGATTATCGACAGCGTAAATGCCGAAGCATTGAAATCAACGGAACTCCTAGACGATTCCGAATGCGGCCCTGTCCCGTGAGAACTCGCGCCAATCTGCGCCGAATTCTATCTTCAATGGTGCGCTACACCTCGGGCGGCCGTTCGTGGCGCGGCTGATAGAGGCCGAGCTTGGCGCCGCCAGGAAGTGTTAAGTGCGTGACGATGCCCCAGCCGCGATCGGCGGTCGCCTCGCATGAAACGCCCGCCGCTTTCAGCCGGGCGATTTCCGCTTTGACGTCGTCGCACATGAGCCAGACTTGGTACGTGTCGTTCTCGTCGGATTCGTGCAAGGCGAGATCGGATGGCGGCAGACGGAAAAACAACCGGCCATTGCCGACATCGACGTGGCCGAACTTCAGCACATCGCGAAAGAACGCCTTATCGGCGTCCGCGTCCTTGGTATAAATGATGACATGCGCGCCGTTGATCATCGCGAGGCTCCTGCTTGCGGCAGAAAACGATAGCAGAAGTTCAAACCC
>Ga0265340_10000988_pt1 | contig 16244 bp, 13 predicted proteins | sample 4CB225metaG_FD_202082 | JGI IMG/M metagenome (GOLD analysis project Ga0265340, IMG submission 202082) | Rhizosphere microbial communities from Carex aquatilis grown in University of Washington, Seatle, WA, United States - 4-CB2-25 metaG | ecosystem: Host-associated > Plants > Roots >...
CTGACCTTCAGCCCCGCCGCGGCGATCGCCTTCGCCGTGCCGCCGGTGGAGACGAGTTCGACGCCGTGGCCGGTCAAGGCGCGGGCGAATTCGATCAGGCCGGTCTTATCTGAAACGGACAACAAAGCGCGGGTAACGCGGCGCGGATGGTCGGTCATGGGCATGGGTCCTGCGGGATAGGGCCGCCGGTTAGCACGGTTTTGTCAGCGATGAAACCGTGACCGGCTTCAGTGCCCTGGAAATTGCAGGGGATATAGGGAGGTAGATTTCGACGCCTTATTCAGGCGGCCTTGGACTTGATGGTCGGGATATGACTGACGTCTTCAGTTCGCTCCGCATGCCAGGTGTCGTAGGCGGCCTGCATCCGGGTCCAGATGCCCGCGCCGTCGCCAAAAAGCTTGCCGAGGCGAACCGCGATTGTCGGGGAAACCGGCTTTCGTTCCTGCAGGATGTCGTAAAGATGTTGGCGCGAAATGCCCAGCAATCCGGCGATTTCCGCCTTGGTGCGGCCGGTGGCCGGAATAATGTCGTCGCGAAGCAGCGCGCCGGGATGAGTGGGGCAGCGGTTTTTGCCGCGCTTGGCCGCATGAACCATGTTAACTCCATCAGTGGTATTGCTCGAAATCGACACCGCAGGCTTCGCCATCTTCGAATTCGAAGGTAATGCACCACGGTCCATTGACGTGGACCGAATAGCGCCTCGGACTGAATCCGTGCAAGGCGTGAAAGTCGAATCCCGGGACGTTCATCTCCTCAGCTCGGACGGCAACGTCGAGACGGTCGAGCCTCGCGAAGATGCGTTTATGCATTTTCGCATCGATCTTCGAACTCCTGCCCTTTGTCCATAGTTCCGAAAGGGCTTTGCTCTTGAAGGTTCGGATCACGCCGATGACGTAAGCAATTAGCTTACACCTGTCAAGATGCGAAGCCCGAACGCGGCTCTACAGCGGCAATTCCGGCTCGCGGCGGGCGTTGCGCCTCGCCGACGTCGCCGAGGCCGACGTCGTCGAGCGCGCGAAACTCCAGCGGACCGAGGGGGCGTGCCGGGAATCCTGCCGGATCACGATCTGGGCGGTGCGGCGGGGGCCGTCGTTTCCGGCCAGGAACACGCTGTCTTCCAGCTCGACCTTGTCGTCGAGCGCCTCGAAGGTCCAGACGTCGCGGTTCGGCAGCACCAGCATGACGCCGCGGGCGTCGCTCAACCGGCTCGCCTTCACCGACGGATGCAGATGAAACCGCACCGCGTAGTCGGTCTCGTTGCCCTTGATGCGGGCGCCCGGCGCCGGCGCCACGGTATCCTCGCCGTCGACCCGCGTGCCGTCATGCGCGACCATCAGCACCCGGCGATGCACGACGCCGAACCGCGGCATATAGCCGTCATGCGATGTCGTCAGCAGCACGCCGTTGGCGACCACCTCGCGGTAACTCTCCACGTTCGACGGCCCGCTGACGACCGGGGAGCCATGCAGGAACCGCTTCATCGCCGACAGTTCGACGAACTGGCAGGACGACGTCTCGTGATAGGTCAGCGTCGAGTGCGCGGCCGTCGAGCGCGCAAAGGCGCGCCAATTGTCGCGGCTGGTCGAGGGCATGCCGCAATTGATGACGATGCGGCTCGGCCCCGCCGACAATTCGAACGAAAGACAGCCGGCATGGGCGTCCTGGCTGACGCTCGACGGCGGCGGCGGGCCGGTGTCCATGATCACCGTCGTCGCCCCGGCCTCGAGGCGCTGATAGCCGGTGTGCGGCATGTTCGCCATCGGCGCGCCGTGGGTGTCGTCATAGGCGAGCAGCGTCGCCAGAATATCGGATGGCGCGCTGCTCATGCCGTTGAACAGCGCGAACGCACCGTCGCCGTGACGGAAGAAGCGCAGCATCGGCATCATGCGGTCGATCGCGTTCAACAGCGCCGGCGGCGGCGCGATGTTGCGGGCGGCAAAGGTCTGCCGCAGCGGCAACAGGTCGATCAGGAGCTCGATCAGCGCGCCCGGATTGCGCGAGATGTGGCCACCGTCGGGCAGGATCTGCCGCTGCAGCTCGTCGGATAGTTTTCGCGTGGCGGCGCGGATGTGCCGGCCCTGGTTGGCGAGGCAGAGCGCGGCGTAGCACAGCGCGATCAAGACCTGCAGCCGCGGCACGCCGTCGATATCCAGCATCGTGTAGCGCAAATAGCGGATCTCCCGCGCCAGGCCCCGCAGATAGCGCCGGTAGAATTTGCCGTCGGTGTCGCCGAGCACCAATGGCGCCTGCGACAACAGCGAGATGACGCGTCGCGACAGCACGTCGGCGCGGCGGGCGACGGGACGCTTGCGCGACGGGTTGGAAATCCAGTCATCGACCAGCGAGCGGGCATTGGCGCGGGTCAGCGCGGTATCGGCGGCGCGCAGATGCCGCAGCCATCCGAAGCCGAGCAGCGCCACCTCCCAGTCTTCCGACGGGGGCTCGAGATCGAAGATCGAGCGGCCGTGGCAGGTGACGATCTTGCCGGCGAACACGAAGCGGCCGGCATAGATTTCAGCCGCGCGGGTGGCGTCGGCGGTACGCAGGTCGTGCGGAGCGATGATCAGCCGATCGGTGCGGCCCGGCCACAGCCGCGACAGCGCGACCGAGCCGCCGCTGGCGCGCGCCATCAGGTTCCGCGCGAAGCGGCCCATGATCAGCGTCGAGATGCGTCTGCGTTGAGCGACCGACACGCCTGCCCTTGATTGGAGATTCCGTTTGCGAATCCTTTTAATCCGGAAACGTGGCCAAGACACCATCTTGAAAGCGCGCGAATCGGCGAGGCCGGCGGAAAAGCGGTGCAAAATCAGGATTTAACCAGCCGCGCGGCGTAAAAACCGTCAAGTCCGGCCAGCCGGGGGTCGGGTTGCGGCAGGTGGCAGGGCAGCGTCCTGAGGTCGCCATCGGCGGTCAGTATTTCCTGCAGGCCCGCGACTTCTCGGGCCTCGATCGGTGCCCGGCGCATCCCGGAGTCCGAGGCGAGCAGGGCGGCGATCGCCTGCTCACCCTCTTCCGGCTCCAGCGAGCAGGTACAATAGATCAGGGTCCCTCCGGGATGCAGCAGCGTGACCGCCTTTTGCAGCAGGCGCTTTTGCAACGCCGTCATCGCGGCAATATCGGCTTCCTGCCGCAGCCAGGCGACATCGGGGTGGCGGCGAATGGTGCCGGTCGAGGTGCAGGGCGCGTCGACCAGGACACCGTCGAAGCCTTCGCCGCTCTTGGTCCCCGGCCACTCGACGGCGTCGGCGACCACGGTCTCCGCTTGCAGCGAAAGCCGCGTGAGATTGTCGCGCAGCCGCGCCATGCGGGCCGGCGAACGGTCGACCGCGGTGACGCGCGCGCCGGCATGGACGAGTTGCGCGGTTTTGCCGCCGGGCGCGGCGCAGAGGTCGGCGATGGATTTGCCGGCGATATCGCCGAACAAGTGCGCCGGCAGCGCGGCGGCGGCGTCCTGCACCCACCAATGGCCCTCGATGAAACCCGGCAGCATCTTGACCGAGCCTTGCAGCAGCGTGCGTACGCTTCCCGTCGGCAGGATCTCGCCGTGCAAGCGGCTCGCCCACTGCTCGGGATCGGATTTCACGGTGATATCGAGCGACGGCTCGTGGCCGATCGCCAGTGCGATCTCGCGCGCGACGCCCTCGCCGTAATGGGCGGTCCAGCGCGCGAGCAACCATGCGGGAATATCGAGCGTCTGCGACTTGACCTCGTCGATCAGCGGTTGCCCCTCGCGCGCGCAACGGCGCAGCACCGCGTTGACGAGGCCGGCATATTTGGCGGCGCGCCGGTCCGACTGCACCAGCCGCACCGACAGGTCGACCGCGGCGTGGTCGGGCACATCCATCCAGAGAATCTGCGCGGCGCCGATCAACAGCGCGCTTTGCGCGCGCGGCGCGTCGGTCGGAATGCCGCGATCAAGCAGCCGCGACAACACATGGCCGAGCGTGCCGAGCCGCCGCAGGATGGTTGCCACCAGCCGCCGCATCAGCGCGCGGTCGCGATCGGATAATGTCTTCAGTCCAGGATGCGCGGCGGCGCCGTCGAGCTGTTCGTCGAGCGTGCGCTGTTTATGCAGCACGCCGTCGAGAATATCCGCCGCGATCCGTCGCGCCGCGAGACCGGGCACCTCGGATGGCAGTGCGAATCGTTGAGAGGGCATGGAGCGGTAACATCTCGCGAGAATCGGATAGTGCTCAGCGTTTCAGCTTATGCGGCGGGAAGGAAATCACTTTTGCCATCGGAATATGCCAATTATAAGAATCTTCCAACCGTTGGCACCGTAGCACATCATCTCTATATGGGGCGCATTGAATTGAGTGAGCTGGTCCCGCGGCCGGAATCGAGATGACCGACGATCCTTCATTGCCAAAAGCCGCCGCGTCATCAGCGGAACGCAAGCCGCTGACGCCGGCGGCACAGCGCGCGCTCGCTGAAGCCGAAGCGCGCCGGAAGCAAGCCGAGGCCAATGCGAAGCCGGCGCCGAAGGAGTTTCAGGGCCCCAAGGGTCCGGAACCGACCCGCTATGGCGACTGGGAGACCAAGGGCATCGCCTCGGATTTTTGAGGCGGCGCAGCGATTGCCGGCGCCGCCGCCTGGAGGCGCATGATCCTGCAAATAAAAGCCGCGCTCGTTGCGCGGCTTTTCGGATCTCAATCCGTTGCGAAACCGATCAGCGCGTCACCACCACGGTCGTGCCGACCGAAACGCGCTGGTAGAGGTCGGTGATGTCGGGGTTCAGCATGCGGATGCAGCCATAGGAGACAAAGCCGCCGACCGAGCCCGGCACATTGGTGCCGTGAATGGCGTATTCGCCACCGGCCAGCGTCATCGCCGCGACGCCCATTGGATTGTGCGGCGAACCGCCAGGAATCACGTCTGGCATCGTCGGCTTGTCGCGCTTTACTTCCGCGGGCGGCGACCAGGCCGGATTGCGATATTTGCCGTCGATCCGGGTGACGCCGGCCCATTGCTTGCCGGACTTGCCGACGCCGACGGGATAGCGCACGGCGTGGTCCTGATCGACCACCAGATAGAGCCGGCGTTCATTGGTCCTTACTACGATCGTTCCCGGCGAATAGTCGCCGCGGAAACCGACCACATCCGGGGCAGCCTGGGCCGCGGTCGACATCAGCATCCCCGCTCCGATGGTGGCTGCCAGCGCCACCGCAGTCCTCAACGACATCAATCTCTCCGCCTCTTACTCGCATCACCCCCGCCGGGGCGTGAAATCCGATGCAAATCCTGCAAAACGCTCAGGTTTGCCGCCGGGGTGCCCACGCATTCTTAACCGCGCGCGTTAACCAGGCGGTTTCCGCGAGGGCCCTGCCGGGGTCCAGCCGTCCACAAAAGAGGAAATGTTGGAAACAAAGTAAATGGCCGGAAAACAACACTCGCCTGAAAAAGGCGGCGCCGGTCAGGCTTGCCCTGACAATTGTGTGAGGGGTGGGGGACGGGCGGATTTTTTGTGCCGAATACTGCCCCGGCGGCAGTGCGCTCCCTCGCCCCGCTCTTGCGGGGGCGAGGGTTGAGTGAGGGGCTGCCTCAGCAAGTTCTGGAGCAGCCGAATGCGCAGAGAGTCCCCCCGCCCGAAGCTTACGCCGAGGCGTCCTTCTTGTTCTGGCGGTGTTCGACGAGATCGTCGACCACGCCGGGATCCGCCAGCGTCGAGGTGTCGCCGAGGCTGCCCGGCTCGTCCTCGGCGATCTTGCGCAGGATGCGGCGCATGATCTTGCCGGAGCGGGTCTTGGGCAGGCCGGGCGCGAACTGGATCTGGTCTGGCGAAGCGATCGGACCGATGTCCTTGCGCACCCAGGCCACCAGTTCCTTGCGTAATTCCTCGCTCGGCTCCTCGCCGGCCATCAGCGTTACATAGGCGTAGATGCCCTGGCCCTTGATGTCGTGGGGATAGCCGACCACGGCGGCTTCCGACACCTTCGCATGCGCGACCAACGAACTCTCGACTTCGGCGGTGCCCATACGGTGGCCGGAGACGTTGATGACGTCGTCGACGCGGCCGGTGATCCAGTAATAGCCGTCGGCGTCGCGGCGGCAGCCGTCGCCGGTAAAATACTTGCCCTTGTAGGTCGAGAAGTACGTCTGCTCGAAGCGGGCGTGGTCGCCATAGACGGTACGCATCTGGCCGGGCCACGATTTCGCGATACACAGATTGCCCGTGCATTCGCCCTCCAGCACCTTGCCGTCGGCGTCGACGATTTCCGGCACCACGCCGAAGAACGGATTGGTCGCCGAGCCCGGCTTGAGCTTGGTGGCGCCCGGCAGCGGCGTGATCAAAATGCCGCCGGTCTCGGTCTGCCACCAGGTGTCGACGATCGGGCAGCGCTCCTCGCCGACCACGCGGTGATACCATTCCCAGGCTTCCGGATTGATCGGCTCGCCGACGCTGCCGAGCAATCGAAGCGACTTTCGCGAGGTCTTCTTCACCGGCTCGTCGCCGCCTTGCATCAGCGCGCGGATCGCGGTCGGCGCGGTGTAGAAAATGTTGACCTTGTGCTTGTCGATGACGTTCCAGAACCTGGAATTATCGGGGTAATTCGGCACGCCCTCGAACATCAGGGTGGTCGCGCCGTTGGCAAGCGGTCCATAGAGAATGTAGCTGTGGCCGGTGACCCAGCCGACGTCGGCGGTGCACCAGTAGACGTCGCCGTCGTGATAATCGAACACGTATTGATGCGTCATCGACGCGAACACCAGATAGCCGCCGGAGGTGTGCAGCACGCCCTTGGGCTGGCCGGTCGAGCCCGAGGTGTAGAGGATGAACAGCGGATCCTCGGCGTGCATGTGCTCGACCGGGCATTCGGTCGTCACCATCTCGGCGGCCTCGTGGTACCAGAGATCGCGCGTCGGATTCATGTCGATGGCGGCGCCGGTGCGCCTGACCACGACGACCCAGTCGACCCCGCCGCTCTTGGCGATCGCGGCATCGACATTGGACTTCAACGGCACCTTCTTGCCGCCGCGCAAGCCCTCGTCGGCGGTGATGATGATCTTGGACTGGCAGTCGGTGATGCGCTGCGCGAGACTGTCGGGCGAGAAGCCCGCGAACACCACCGAATGGATCGCGCCGATCCGCGCGCAGGCCAGCATGGCGTAGGCGGCTTCCGGGATCATCGGCAGGTAGATGGTGACGCGGTCGCCCTTCTTGACGTTGCGGGTGCGCAGGATGTTGGCCATCTTGCAGACTTCGTCGTGCAGCTGGCGATAGGTGATGTGCTTGGACTCGGAAGGGTTGTCGCCCTCCCAGATGATCGCGGTCTGGTCGCCGCGCTTGTCCAGATGGCGGTCGATGCAGTTCCAGGCCACATTGAGGACGCCGTCCTCGAACCATTTGATCGAGATATTGCCTGGCTCGAAGGAGGCGTTCTCGACCTTGGTGAACGGCTTCATCCAGCCGACGCGCTTGGCCTGTTCGCCCCAGAAGGCGCTGGGGTCGCTGATCGAGTGCGCGTACATCTCCTTGTACTTGGCCTCGTCCACCCAGGCGCGCTTCGACCATTCCGCCGGCACGTCGTAAATCTTGTCGGACATTTCACACCCTCCACCCTTCTCCACCCTTGCGGCCGGTGAACCCGAACACTGCAAGCCGTCTTCATTCTTATAGCGATTATGCGTCGGCGCCGTTGGCGCCGACAAGCGGAACGAATACGACCTTCGGCGGGCTGCTCGCTTGCGCCTGATCAAATTGCGGGGCGCCGCATGGCCCACTGCGGCCATCACGATCGCGTTTTCGAGGGGGTCAAAAGGCCGCAGGGCAGGTCTGCGTGCTCCCTTAACGGTAACCAGGAACCGCGGTTCTCGGCGGACGGGCTGGCGCTCTCCGCGAATACCCCCTAAATGGCCTCCCCGGGGCGAAAGCCATCTGCCGGAACCAAAGATCAATAAACGGCATTAGCAGGGTGTAGTTAGAACAAGGCGTCTAAAGTCATGATGGATCAGCAGAATTTCGAGGCTGCGCGGCCCGTTTCGGCCGATCCGTCTGTTGCCCTGGCCGGAGCCCTCGGACAGTTGCCGAAGACGGCGCCGGCAAAACCGGCTTTGGCGGCCTCCGTGGAGACGCTGGCCCGCCAGATGGGCCTGAAGCTCGGCGACCAGAACCAGCTCACCATCCGCCGCATCAAGCGCGGAAAAAACTACTCGTTCGTGCGCGCCAACGGCACGCCGATCCGTCACGCCGGCACCCTTCGCCGCCTGCACTCGATGGCGGTGCCTCCGGCCTATGCCGAGGTCCGCTATTCCCCCGATCCGAGCTCGCATCTGCAGGCGGTCGGCCGCGACGCCGCGGGCCGGCTGCAATACCGCTACCACTCCGACTGGGAGAAGGTCCGCGAGCACCGCAAGGCGCACCGGCTGGCCAAGCTCGTGGCGGCGCTGCCGAAGATCCGCCGCAACGTGTCGATGCACCTGTCGGGCGACACGCCGACCCGTGAATTCGCGCTGTCGGCGGTGATCGAACTGATCGCGCGCACCGCGATCCGTCCCGGCAATGAATCCTATGCCCGCCTCAACGGCACCCGCGGCGCCACCACGATGCTGAAGTCCAACGTGACCCTGGAAGACGACAGCGTCGTGCTGTCCTTCAAGGCCAAGGGCGGCAAGGCCGTGCGCAAGGAATGCGATGCCGCCAAACTGGTGCGCGCCATCGGCATCCTGCGTGGCGTACCGGGAAAACGCATGTTCCAGTACCGCGACAATTCCGGCAACGTCCGCGCGGTCTCCACCACCCAGGTCAACGCCTTCCTGCGCGAGATCGCCGGCATCAAGATTTCTCTGAAGGATTTTCGCACCCTGATGGCGTCCGCCGTGGTGCTGGAATCGTTGTCGCGGATTTCACCGGCGCCGAGCGCCCGCGGCCGCAAGAAGCAGGTGCTGGACGCCGTCCGCGCCGCCGCCGACGAACTCTCCAACACGCCGGCGATCTGCCGCAAGAGCTACGTTCACGACACCATCGTCACCGCCTTCGAGGACGGCATCCTCGAGCGTTTCGCGGCGACCATGAAGGGCTACCGATCGCAGTCCAAGCGCGAAGCGCTGCTGGCGCAGGTGGTGGCGGCCGTGGCGGCGTAGCTTTGGGAGCCATAGGCAGCCTTGGTGCGGAACCTCACGTCTCAGCCTTGATTTTGCGAAGTCCGTTCCGGACGAGGGCTGAGTAAGCCATCACTGTTACGGAATTCGCCGCCGAATGGAGCGGGCTGTGCGGCGGCAGGCCGCGCGTGATGCGTGTCATCGGCGTCAGCGTGGGCGTTCGACAGGAATACCATGTTCTTGCCGCAACGCTTGGCGTCGTAAAGGGCGTCATCCGCCCATTTTGCGACATTCTCTGGCGTTGCGTCTTCGTGCGCGAACGCGACGCCCAGGCTGATCGTCACCTGGCCGGCGCAACCGTCCGCTGGATCGATTCCGGGATTGACGATGGCGAGCGCTTCCACCGCGCTGCGGATACGTTCCGCGATCGTCCAGGCGAGATCGGGCGTGGCGTTGGCGAGGACGGCAAGGAATTCCTCGCCGCCATAGCGAAAGACAGCGTCTTCGTCCAACCGCACCGATTCCTCGATCGTCTTCGCTACGCGTCTAATGCACTCGTCGCCGGCGGCATGGCCGGCGGTGTCGTTCAGTCGCTTGAACAAGTCGATATCGGCCATGATGAACGCGATGCAGGCTTTCGGGATCGTCGAGTCGCGCCAGAGCCTCTCGATGAAATCGGTGGCCGAACGGCGGTTGCCGAGCCCGGTGAGCGGGTCGCGTGTCGCCAGTATCTCCAACTGATGATTTGCGCTTTTCAGCGCGTCGCTGCGATACTGGCTGCGCAAGGATGTCAGGAAGGCTTTTTGACCGAGGATCGACTGGGTTTTTCGCGCGACGGTCGCCGCATAGATTCCAGCCGCATAAAAGACCGACGTCCCGATCGCTTCCTTGAGGTCGATCGCGGGATTGAAGATTTCGAAACCAAAAAAGATCCCCGTGGAGCAGACCATCAGGGACAGCGACCAGACATAGTCGACATTGAATATCACGATCGCGATCGTGTTCACGTACATGATACAGATGAGGAAGCGCTCATAGTCGCTGCCGCCGGCCGCGACGGCGAGGAAGCCGTAAGCAATCATGACGCTGCTCATCAGCAGCATCAGCGATAGGCCTTCGACGGCGGCGCTGCGCGGCTTTCGCCAGACCAGATAGGCACAGGCGTGCAGCGCGGGAACCAGCAGCCCGCTGATGGCAGTGGTGAGCCAAAGGATCTCGGGAGCGAGAAGTTGGCTGACCGGCACGAAGGCCATGCTGATCAGCGCGACCCAGACCATCCATGCGCGCGCAATCTTGCTTCGCTGCGGCCAGTCCTTTTTGCGATACGCCCGCACCATCTCGGGAGAAAACCGGATGTCGCGGGTGCGCTGCGACAGCAGCCGCTCCGTCTCGGCTTCGAGAGCGGGCGTCATGGACGCGCTCGCCTTGTCGGCGAGCGGTATCAGGCCCAGGCTGGCACCTGATTTCAAAACTTGCTCCTCCTCCGTTGCCTGTTTGGCGCACGGCGTCCAGAGTTAGAGCTTGAAGTGCTAAATTTTCCGTGAGGTGAGACCGGGTACCATTCGCTCATCTGGGAATAAGAGGTTCTATCATACCCATAACGGCGATGACGCGTTACAATCCGCCCATCTTGCAGACCATCTTCCATTCTTCCCCAGTCACCGGCTGCACCGACAGCCGCGAATATTTCACCAGCGCCATGTCGGCGAGCCGCTTGTCGGCCTTGATCGCCGCCATCGTCACCGCAATCTTCAGCGGCTTGTCCGCCTTGATATCGACGCAGACGAATTTTCCGGTTTTGTCGGAGGGGTCGGGATAGGCTTCCTTGATGATCTCGGCGATGCCGACGATCTCCTTGCCCTCGTTGGAATGATAGAAGAAGGCGCGGTCGCCCTTCTTCATCTTCACGAGGTTCTGTCGCGCGGTGAAATTGCGCACGCCGGTCCAGGCCTCGCCCTTGGCGCCCTTTGCCACCTGCTGGTCCCACGACCAGACCGAAGGTTCGGATTTCACCAGCCAGTAGTTCATGACGCCCACCACTCATTCGTCATGGCCGGACTTGTTCCGGCCATCCACGTCTCTGCTTCCAAAGCACTAGTATCAAGACGTGGATGCCCGCGACAAGGAGCCCGAAGACGCGCTTCGCGCTTTAGCGCGGGCATGACGAAAGGACAAATCACCCCTCCGCCTTGAACGGCCGCGTCAGCAGACTTTCGATCGCCTCGTCGATCGTTACCGCGCCGCGCAGGATCGCCGCCACCGCATTTGATACCGGCATATCGACGTTCAGAGAAGCCGCCAGTTCGATCAGCACGGGGGCGGTGAATTCGCCCTCGGCCAGTTTGTCATGCGAGGGCGTCTCGCCGCGTCCGAGCGCGATGCCGAGCGCGAGATTGCGCGATTGCGGGCTGGAGCAGGTCAGGATCAGATCGCCGAGCCCCGACAGTCCCGCGATGGTCTCGCCGCGCGCGCCGCAGGCGTGGCCGAGCCGCATCAATTCGGCAAAGCCGCGCGTGGTCAGCGCCGCTTGCGCCGACGCGCCGAGCTTGCGGCCGGCCACGATGCCGGCGGCGATCGCCAGCACGTTCTTCGCCGCACCCCCGATCTCGACGCCGCGGACGTCTGCCGTGTGGTAGGGCCGGAACGTCGACGACCCCAGCGCCTGCACCAGTTCGCGCGCGAGCGCTTCATCCTTCGCCGCCAGCGTCACTGCGGTGGGCAGGCCGCGCGCCACGTCCTCGGCGAAGCTCGGCCCCGACAGGATCGCCGGCCGCGCGTCGGGGGCGGCCTCCGCGATCACCTCGGTCATGAATTTGTGGCTGCCGCGCTCGATGCCCTTTGCGGTCGCGATCACCGGCGTCGCCCGGGCGAGATGCGGCGCGAGCGCGGCGACCGCCTCGCGCAAATGCTGCGCCGGCGTCGCGATCAGGATGATGTCGGCGATCGCGGCCCGCGCGATCTCGCTGGTGACGGCAACGCTTGGGTCCAGCCGCACTTCCGGCAATCGCGGATTCATTCGCGTGGCGGCGATCTGCGCCGCGCCTGCCGCGTCGCGTGCGTAAAGCGTGACCGCGCGTCCGGCCCGCGCGGCGACGCCGGCCAGCGCCGTTCCCCACGCGCCGGCGCCGATCACAGCGACTGTATTGTACGATGCCATCGACGGGGCTCAGTGCGTCCCCTCGCCCCGCGCTTGCGGGGAGAGGGTTGGGGTGAGGGGCTGCTTCAGCAAATTCCGATGGTGAGGAGCACGCTGAGAGTCCCCCTCACCCGGCGCTACGCGCCGACCTCTCCCCGCAAGCGGGGCGAGGTAAGCAAGGCGCGCTCGGCGTGAATCCTTGTCCATTGCAAAATCTCAGAATCCCGCCCGCGTGTTCGCGTATCCCGCCGGCGCGGTGGCGTTGGCGTCGAGCAGCCAGCGGGCGCGCGGCGCGGCGTCCATGGTGTCGACCAGTCCGAGCGCCAGCCGTTCGGCGCCGGCCCAGGCGATCATCGCGCCATTGTCGGTGCACAGTGCCGGCGGCGGGATGATCAGCGTGGTCTGCGCTTTCGCCGCGACAGCCTGCAACGCGCCCCGGATCGCCTGGTTGGCGGCGACGCCGCCGGCGGCGACCAGCGCGCGCGGCGGGCCGAACTGCTCGTGAAACAATCTCAGTCCAACAGTCAATCGGTCGGCCGTCGATTCCAGCACCGCGGCCTGAAAACTCGCGCAGAGATCGCTGATGTCCTGCGGCTCCATCGGATCCAGCCGCGCGGCTTCGTTGCGCACCGCCGTCTTCAGGCCCGACAAGGAAAAATTGGCGTCGGGCCGCCCCATCATCGGCCGCGGAAACGCAAAGCGTTTTGGGTCGCCGCCGGCAGCGGCGCGTTCGACCTCGGGACCGCCGGGGTAAGGCAGTCCCAGCATTTTTGCGATCTTGTCGAAGGCCTCGCCCATGGCGTCGTCGACGGTGGTGCCGAGCCGCACATAATTGCCGACGCCGATCACGGCGACGATCTGGGTGTGGCCGCCGGAGGCGAGAAACAGGCAATAGGGAAACGCCAGCGCGCAGGTCAGCCGCGGCGTCAGCGCGTGGGCCTCCAGATGATTCACCGCGATCAGCGGCGTGTCATGCACCATCGCGATCGCCTTGGCCGTGGTCAGCCCGACGATGACGCCGCCGATCAGGCCGGGCCCGGCGGCGGCGGCGACCGCGGCAAGCTGCGCATAGCCGACGCCGGCCTCCTTCATGGCGCGGTCGACGATGCCGTCGAGCATTTCGACATGGGCGCGCGCCGCGATCTCCGGCACCACGCCGCCATACGCGGCATGCTCCTCGGTCTGCGAGCGCACGATATTGGACAGGATTCGCCCGGAGCCGTCGGGCTGACGCTCGATCACGGCGGCCGCGGTTTCATCGCAGGTGGTCTCGATCCCCAGCACCAGCATTGACGTCGTGTTATCCAATTTCAGGCCTTGCATTGGCAGCCAAAGCGGCGTTCCGGTATCCCCGGTTACATGGCGAGGTCGCAAAGTGCAATCAACCGTTACCACCGAATTGCCGCGGGCGCAGGCCTGACGCATGGCTGTTCTCGTCACCCGCCCGCATCCGGACGATGAGGCCACGGCCGCCAACCTGCGCGCGCGGGGCTTCGAGGTGGTGAAGGCGCCGATGCTGCGGTTCGAGCCGCTGCCGCTGCACGACGACGGCGAGACGGCTTACGGCGCCGTCATCGTCACCAGCGCCAACGCGCTGCGCGGCATCGCGCCCCAGCTTGCGGGCTCGCCGTTGCTCAAGCTGCCGCTGTTCGCGGTCGGCGAACACACCGCATCCGCCGCGCGCGACGCCGGATTCGAAAACGTGATTTCGGCCGGCGGCGACGCCGGCGCCTTGCGCGATAGCGTGCTCGCCAGCATGAAGGCAAAGGCGCTGAAGAAGGCGAGCCCGCTGCTTTATCTCGCCGGCGCCGATCTGGCGCGCGATCTCGCCGGTGAACTCGGCGAGCGCGGCTTTACCGTGGTGACGCAAACCACCTACCGGATGACGGCGGTATCGGGCCTGCCGCGCGAAGCCAGCGACGCCTTCGCGGCCAACGACATCGAGGCGGTGCTGCATTACTCGCGGCGCAGCGCGCGGGCCTTCCTGGAGGCCGCGCGCGCCTCCGGCGTCGAAATTACGGCACTTTCGATCCCGCAATGCTGCATTTCGGAAGGCGTCGCCTCGGTTGTCCGCGACGCCGGGGCGAGCCAGGTCGTGGTGGCGGCCTCGCCGGACGAAAATGCCCTGTGCGGGGCGTTGGACCGTGCGTTGCGGCCGGGATCGCGCTAGAACCTGCTCGAATCCGCCCGTAGCAAGCCAGGGAACCCTAGATGGCTGAGGACAAGCCCGAAGAAATCGAACCGTCGCCGGATACCGTTCGTGCCAAACGAGCGCCGCCGACCATCGACCTGGAAGCCTCGGAAATATCGGGCGAAACCCGCGTCCCCGGTGCGGACGCCGGCGCCGCGGCCGATACCGGGGCGGGCGAAGGCGCTGAACCCGGGCCATCGGTCCAGCGGCGGCCGCTGATGTCGTCTGTCGCCACCTCGGCCGTGTCGGGTGCCTGCGCCGCCGCCCTGGTGCTCGCGGTCGCCTGGCTGATGGGATGGCCGGGCGAGGCGGCACCGCCGCCGGCGCCCGCGGTCAATTCCACGGCCATCGACGATCTCGCCGCCCGCATCGCCAGCGTCGAGTCCAAGACCGGCAAGCCCACCGCGCCCGATCCGGCGGCGGTCGCGCGCGTCGATGCGCTGGAAAAATCAGTCGCCGGGTTGCGCTCCGACCTTTCGGGCCTGCGCACGCAGTCGGAAAAGCTGGCGTCCGATGTCAGCGCTGCGAAATCGGCGCCGCGCGATGCCGCCCCCGCGCCGGATCTGTCTGCAATCAACGACCGCATCGCCGGACTCGAGCGCGCCGCCCGCGCGCAAGGCAGCGCGATCGCGCAGGAGAGCGCAAAGCCGGCCGACGATGTGGCGCTGCGCCGCATCGTGGCGGCAGCGCTGCTCGACGTTCTCGTCCGGATCGGCGATCCCTACCCGGCGGCGCTGACCGCGGCGAAATCGCTGGCGCCGAATCCCGACACCTTGAAGCCGCTCGACGGTTTTGCAACATCGGGCGTGCCGAGCCCCGCGGTGCTGAGCCGCGAATTGCTGGCGCTGGTGCCGAAGCTGTCGCCGCCCCCGCCGGAATCGACCGCCGGTACCGGACTGGTCGACCGGCTGCAGGCAGGTGCGGCAAAACTGGTTCGCATCGAGCGCACCGACGCGATCGGCAACGATCCCGGCAATGTGGTCGCGCGCGTCACCGCGGCGGCCCTGCGCAACGATTACAAGGAAGCGCGCCGCGAGCTGCTGACGCTGCCCGCTTCCGACCGCGCCGCGGCCCAGGCCTGGCTCGAAAAAGCCGATTCGCGCGACGCGGCACTCGCGGTATCCCGTCAATTCGCGGACGAGGCCATGACGGCGCTCGCCAAGCCGGCGCTATAGGATTCCGATGCACCGGATCATTCTGTTCCTGCTGTTGATTGCGCTCGCGGCCGCGGGCGCGGCATGGGTGGCCGACCAGAACGGCGAATTCCTGCTGACGGGGGACGGCTGGCAGGCCCACACCTCGCTGCCGAAGTTCGTGCTGCTGCTCGGCATCGTCATCGTCGCGGCGATCCTGGTGTGGAGCCTCCTGCGCGCGCTGTGGCGCACGCCGGAAAAGATCCGGCGTCACCGCCACGAACGGCGGCAGGCACGCGGCCGCCACGCCATCACCCACGGGCTGCTCGCGATCGGCCACGGCGATGCGGCGGCCGCCCGTGCCCATGCCGGCCTTGCGCGCAAGCACGCCGCGAACGATCCGCTGGCCCTGCTGCTGCACGCGCAATCCGCGCAGCTCAGCGGCGACCGCGAAGGCGCAAGGGCCGCGTTCCACGCCATGGCCGAGCGCGAGGACACGCGGCTGTTGGGCCTGCGCGGCCTGTTCATCGAGGCGCAGCGCGCCGACGATCCGGTCTCCGCGGTGATGATCGCGGAAGAGGCGCTGAAACTCGCGCCCGCCTCGACCTGGGCCTCTCACGCCGTGCTCGGTTTCCGCTGCGCCAAGAGCGACTGGAGCGGCGCGCTGGCGATCCTCGACACCAATCTCGCCTCCCATCTGATCGACCGGGCGACCTTCCGCCGCCAGCGCGGCGTGCTCTTGACG
>Ga0265340_10000991_pt1 | contig 16216 bp, 15 predicted proteins | sample 4CB225metaG_FD_202082 | JGI IMG/M metagenome (GOLD analysis project Ga0265340, IMG submission 202082) | Rhizosphere microbial communities from Carex aquatilis grown in University of Washington, Seatle, WA, United States - 4-CB2-25 metaG | ecosystem: Host-associated > Plants > Roots >...
GCCGCCGGCATGGCGCCGAACAGCGCGGCGGTGATGCCGCTTTCGAACTGGCCGAGCTGGTTGGAGGCGTTGATGAACAGGAAGTTCACCGCGCCGACCCGGCCACGCATGTCGTCCGGCGTGGCGAGCTGGACCAGCGAAAAGCGGATCACCACGCTGACGGTGTCGGCCGCTCCCATGATCGCCAGCGCCACCACCGATAGCGCCATCGAGCGGGAAACCGCGAACACGATGGTGGCCAGGCCGAATACGATCACGGCCTGAAACATCCGCATCCCCACCCGGCGGTGGATGGCATGGCGCGCCAGCACCGCGGTCATCAGCAAGGCGCCGACCGCGGGCGCGGCGCGCAGGATGCCGAGGCCAAGCGGACCGGTCTGCAGGATATCGCGCGCATAGATCGGCAGCAGCGCCGTGGCGCCGCCGAGCAGCACCGCGAACAGATCGAGCGATATCGTGCCGAGGATCGCCGGATTGTTGCGAACGAACCGAACGCCGGCGAACAGGTCGGACGGCGATGCGGCGTCCCTGACCGCGGCCGGCTGCGCCAGACGGATCGCGCCCATCAGGATCGTGCCCGCGAGGCAGAACGCCACCATCAGGCCATAGGGCAAGGCGGGCGAAACCGCATAGGCCAGGCCGCCGAGCGCCGGGCCGGTGATGGTCGCGGTCTGGCCGACACCGCTCGATATCGCGGTCGCGCGCTGCAGCGAACCCTGCGGGGCGACCAAAGGCAATAGCGCGGCGAGCGCCGGACTTTCGAACGCGCCGGTCGTTCCAAGCACGGCCATGGCCAGGAAAATCTGCAGCACCGTGAGCGAGCCTGCATAGGCGCCCCATGCCAGGAACAGCGCCGTCAGCGCCTCGATTAGCAGGCAGATCTGCACGACCCGCCTGCGCTCGTAGCGATCGACCGCATGTCCCGCCACGAACACCAGCAATGCCGTCGGCAGGAACTGGACCAGTCCGATCATGCCGAGATCGAACGCGCTGCCGGTCAGGTCATAGATCTGCCAGCCGACCGCCACGGCCGCGATCTGGCCGGAGAAACGCGAAAAAGCGCGCGACAGCACGAACAGCAGAAACGAGGGATGTTTGAGCAGAGTGCTGGAGCCGGCTTGCATCAGGGACGACATCGTTCAACCGGTTCTGCTTCACGCGAATTGTGAGCGGTCACCCGCTCCGAGTCCGATCAGAGGCCGTGACCGACCCTCGCCTGATTGTCAATGCCGGGTTGGCCCATTTCCGGACGGGTGGACGAAGGCAACCGCCTGGCATTGCGCATGCAAGGGCGCCGCTGTCATAATCGTCGCGGCTCGGGGGTGTTGATGCTTCAATTGCAATCGGCGTTCGGCGTCTTCGCACTGCTGGCGATCGCCTGGGCGTTTGGGGAAAACCGCGGCAGCGTCTCGCCGCGGCAGGCGGCGATCGGGCTTTTCGTCACCCTCCTCACCGCCGTCATATTGATAAAGCTGCCGGTCGTCGCGCATGCCTTCGGACTCATCAACGATGCCGTCGGCGCGATTTCATCGGCCTCTCGCGCCGGCACTTCCTTCGTGTTCGGCTATCTCGGCGGCGGCGCGCTGCCGTTCGATCTCAAGGCGCCCGGAGCGGATTTTATTCTCGCGTTTCAGGCGCTGCCCGTGGTGCTGGTGATGAGCGTGCTGACCACGTTATTGTTCTACTGGCGCATCCTGCCGCCGATCGTGCGCGGAATGGCGTGGCTGCTGGAGCGCACGCTCGGCGTCGGCGGCGCGGTGGGACTTTCAACGGCCGCCAACATCTTCCTCGGCATGGTGGAGGCGCCGCTGTTCATCCGGCCGTACCTCGCGCAGCTGACGCGCAGCGAATTGTTCCTGGTGATGACCGGCGGCATGGCCGGGATCGCCGGTACCGTACTGGTGCTTTATGCCACGCTGCTGGCGCCGCTGATTCCCGACGCTGCCGCGCATTTTGTCATCGCCTCGGTGCTGGGCGCGCCGGCGGCGATCCTGATCAGCCTGATCATGGTGCCGGAGACCGTTGCCAAGCGCACCGGCGGCGCGCTGACCGATCCCGGGGTCGCTGGCGATCCCGAGATGTACGCCTCCTCCACCATGGACGCGATCGTCAAGGGCACCGTCGCCGGCCTCGAACTGCTGCTCAACATCGTCGCGATGCTGATCGTGCTGGTGGCGCTGGTCTATCTCGCCAACGCCATTTTGGGACTCTTGCCCGAGGTCGGCGGCAAGATTTCATTGCAGCGGATGCTCGGCTACGCGATGGCACCGGTGTGCTGGCTGATGGGCCTGCCCTGGCCGCAGGCGATCACGGCCGGAAGCCTGATGGGCACCAAGACCGTGCTCAACGAGCTGATCGCCTATGTCGACCTGTCGAAGCTCGGCAGCGAGGCGCTCGATTCCCGCTCGCGGCTGATCATGCTCTATGCGATGTGCGGTTTTGCCAATTTCGGCAGCCTCGGCATCATGATCGGCGGCCTCGGCACCATGGCGCCGGAGCGGCGCGAGGAGATCAATTCGCTCGGACTGAAGTCGATCGTCTCGGGCACACTGACCACCTGCCTGATGGGCGCCATCGTGGGGGTGATGACCTAAGGCGCGCATCTGGCGCGAACCCGGAATCTCGAGATTCCCTGATGTGCTGTTGCACATCGAGGTTCGACGCGGAGCCTTTCAACGGGCCGGCCGGCGGCCGGACCCGTTGGCGTCGCCCCCGAATGACGAGTTGATCCCCAGCATCGGCGCCAGCCGGTCCATCACGTAAGAAGAGCCCTCCGCGGTGAGATGGGCGTGGTCAAACGACAGCGGGACGCCGCCGTCGACGGTGAGCGGGCATTGCCGCTCCGGACAGACCGCCGCGAGCACCGACACGTAGGAAAATTTGTCGTCCGCCGGCAGCGCCGCCTGCATGTTCTGGTCCAGGGCAAAGATATCGGGCCGCACGAAATCGTCAGACCGCGCATCGACCTGGCGCAGATGCGCGCGCATCAGCATCGACGGCAGCCTTGCCCTGAACTGAACAGCAGGGCCGAGCAGCACCACGGGGACGCCCAGGTCTTTGAGCTTCGCGATCGTTTGCCTGAGGTCGGCGATCATGCCGTCGAACCGCGGCGGCCGGGCATATTCCAGCCAGTCCGCCGACAGGATGACGCGGTCGGGTTTGTGTTGCGCGAAGAACGCGTCCATCTGCGCGGCAAAATTGCGGCAGGATGCAACGCCCTGCGCCGCCGCGTTGAAGGTCGGCATGCAGGCCGGCTGTGTCGCCTGCAGGATATTTATCGTCTGCGGATCGGCGATGCCAGCGAGCCCGTGGAAATAGTGCGCGGCGAAGCTGTCGCCCCATAGCAGCACATTGGCCTTGCCTGGCGCGAAGCCGAGACAGGCATCGTCGAAACGGCCGCCGGCCGGCGCAAAACAACTGCCCTGGCGATACTGCGCCGGGTGATCGTAGCTGTTGTAGGCTTCCAGCTGCAGCGCGACGCGGTCGGCGTCGGACGGCGTCCGGCTCAACACGATGCCGACGGCGCTGCCGGCCAGCAGCAGCACCGAAGCAACGGCGGCTATGCGGAAAGCGTCGCGGCGCGTCGGCGCCAGCGACTTGCGGCGGAACGGCTGCTCGACAAACCGCCACGACAGATAAGACATCCCCAGCGTCAGCGCGAACAGCCCGATCTTGTCGCCCGTCTCGAGCACCAGGCTGTTCTTGGAGAACCGCGCGAATGTGAACAGCGGCCAGTGCCAGAGATACAGCGAATAGGAAATCTGCCCGAAGAATTTTGCCACCTTGAACGGCGAATACCAGCCACGTGTCTGCGCCGGCACACCGATGCCGCTCCAGATGAACAGCGCCGCGCCGATGCAGGGCGCGAGCGCGTTGAAGCCGGGAAATCCCGGCCCCTGGCGCAGCGAAAAGATCGGGATCGCAAGCAGCACCAGCGCGACACCGCGCGCGATGCCCAGCGCCAGCGCGTGGCGCAGCACCGGAAAGCCCGGGACCGCAACGAGGCCGCCGATCAGGAATTCCCAGGCCCGCGGCGGACTCATGAAAAAGGCATTGGCGGAGCGGTCGCTCCCCATCAACCAGATAGAAAGCACGAACGAGGCCACCCCCAGCGCACCGAGCGCTGCCGGCAGCAGCAGGCGGTGTCCGCGGAACAGCCGCAGCAGCCCCCACAACAGGATCGGCAGCGCCAGATAGAATTGCTCCTCGACCGCGAGCGACCATGTGTGCAACAGCGGCTTCTCCACCGCGGCGTGGTCGAAATAGCCGGTCTGGAACCAGAAGAAGAAATTTGAGGTGAAGGTGATCACCGCGGCGACCGAGCGGAAGAAGTCCGCCCGTTCCGAGGTCAGGAGATAATGAAAGGACGGGATCGCCGTCAGTACCACCATCGCGTACAGCGCGGGCAGCAGCCTCCGCACCCGGCGCTCGTAGAACCGCGCGAAGGAAAACGTGCCGCTCGCCACTTCGGACTGGATGATCCCGGTGATCAGGTAGCCGGAGATGACGAAGAAGATATCGACGCCGACGAAACCGCCATAAACGGCGGGCGCCTCGAAATGGAACGCGACCACCGCGAGCACCGCGATGGCGCGCAGCCAGTCGATATCTTCACGATAGCCGCGCCTCACAACCGCTACGCCACCCAGACCTGAAGGAAAGGGGTCAGGCTGCGAAGCAGGCCTGCGCGAAGACGCGCGCGCATCATGCCGAAAGTTCGGTGGTCTTGAACTCCGCGGGCAGGATCACCTCGAGCAATTCGACGTCGTCGGAATAGTCCATGATCAGGTGCCTGATCCGGGGCGGCTGGGTCCAGCTCGAGCCCTCTTTCATCAGGGTCTCGCCCTGCCCTTCCATGTAGGTTTTGACCCAGCCTTTGAGCACATAGACCATCTGGAAGTCGACGTCGTGGAAATGCAGTTTTGAGACTTCCGCCGGATCGCACGGCCCGATAAGCCGGATCACATGCGCCCGCGCCAGGCCCTGGCTCGCCTCGGCTATCCCGAGGTCGCGGTATTGCGCGTAGGCGCGCAGGCCGTCGGCTTTAAAGTCCTCTTCGCGGTGATGGCTGATGGCGATGCGCTGTCTGGGCCGGACGCGCTTGACCGGCGCCGGCGTGCGGCCCTTGGCCTTGAGTTTCTTTCGTGCCGTGGTTTTGGCAGCGGCCTTGGCCGGGTTCTTGCCGGCGGTCTTGCGCCCAGGCGATTTCTTCTGCGCGGCGGTGCGGCTTGCTGCCTTTGATTTCGGCTTCTGCTTGGCCATGACGTTCTCCCTTTCGGTGTCATGGGAAAACGTTAGCACAGATTGCACGCGTGGGCTAAGCGAGCCCACCATCCGACGTCGAAGGCGCAGTCAGGTACGCGCCAGCCCGCCTTTGCCCCAGCCTTGCGCGATCGCTACGCGATCAATGCAGGCTGAAGACGCCGTCGACCGCGCGCAGTTCGGCGGGCTTGATCAGCTTGGAGTGCGCCACCGTGACCGAGAACAGCGGGCCTTCGAGCTTTTCCTGCCAAAAGGCGAGGAAATCCTTCAGCGCCGGGAATTTTGGAAACAGATCGTAATTCTGCCAGACGTAGGTCTGCAGCAGCGAGGGATGATCCGGCATCCGATACAGAATCTGCGCCGTCGTCAGCCCATAACCCAGCACCTGCTTCCGAAAATCGTCGGAAACAACTCCAACCCGCGAAACCATGCCAAACCTCCATTGCTGGAGCGCATTTCACGTAGTGGCCGCCAACCGGAGCCACCCCGGCGGAGATGCGCTCACATGAGAGAAATGTGACGCACGATACCCACCCATCACAAGCTTAAATGTTTAACGATCTGTTGAAAAATGTCGCGTTAGCAGCAGCTTACCGCACGTGCTAATACGGGGCTCGCGGGCTGGCCGGCCGAATTAATGATACTTAACGAAATTGGCAGGCGTCATATTTGAGTGCCAATTTTTCTGCTAGAAGCCCTTGTTCCCCGCAGAAGTCTGGACTATGTCCAGTGAAGTCGCGCTGGCACTCGCCGGCACAGACTGCCAAAACTCCAAATTCGACAACATATTCAGAAACTTAGGAGGACTGCATGAAATTCCGTCCGCTTCACGACCGCGTCGTGGTCAAGCGCATCGACGCCGAAGAGAAGACAGCTGGCGGCATCATCATCCCGGACAGCGCCAAGGAAAAGCCCTCGCAGGGCGAAATCACCGCTGTCGGCCCGGGCGGCCGTGACGAAGCCGGCAAGCTGATCCCGATCGACCTCAAGGTCGGCGACCGCGTGCTGTTCGGCAAGTGGTCCGGCACCGAGGTCAAGCTCGATGGCGAAGAGCTCCTGATCATGAAGGAGAGCGACATCATGGGCGTTCTGACCGACGTTCCCGCGACCAAGAAGAAGGCCGCTTAAGCGCCTTTTCCCCCATAGATTTCAAGGAAGCAAAATATGTCAGCTAAAGAAGTCAAATTCGGCGTCGACGCGCGCGATCGCATGCTGCGCGGTGTCGACATCCTCGCCAACGCCGTCAAGGTGACGCTCGGTCCCAAGGGCCGCAACGTCGTGCTCGACAAGTCGTTCGGCGCGCCCCGCATCACCAAGGACGGCGTCACCGTCGCCAAGGAAATCGAGCTTGAGGACAAGTTCGAGAACATGGGCGCCCAGATGGTGCGCGAAGTCGCCTCCAAGTCGGCGGACATTGCCGGCGACGGCACCACCACCGCGACGGTTCTCGCGGCTGCGATCGTCCGTGAAGGCGCCAAGTCGGTTGCCGCCGGCATGAACCCGATGGATCTGAAGCGCGGTATCGACATGGCGGTGGAAGCCGTGGTCGCCGACCTCGTCAAGAACTCCAAGAAGGTCACCTCGAACGAGGAAATCGCCCAGGTCGGCACCATCTCCGCCAACGGCGACGCCGAGATCGGCAAGTTCCTCTCCGACGCCATGAAGAAGGTCGGCAACGAGGGCGTCATCACGGTTGAGGAAGCCAAGTCGCTGGAGACCGAACTCGATGTCGTCGAAGGCATGCAGTTCGACCGCGGCTACATCTCGCCCTACTTCGTCACCAACGCCGACAAGATGCGCGTCGAATTCGACGACGCCTACATCCTGATCAACGAGAAGAAGCTCTCCAACCTCAACGAGCTGCTGCCGTTGCTCGAGGCCGTGGTGCAGACCGGCAAGCCGCTGGTCATCGTCGCGGAAGACGTCGAAGGCGAGGCCTTGGCCACGCTTGTCGTGAACCGTCTCCGCGGTGGTCTGAAGGTCGCGGCCGTCAAGGCTCCGGGCTTCGGCGATCGCCGCAAGGCGATGCTGCAGGACATCGCGGTTCTGACCGGTGGTCAGGCGATTTCCGAAGATCTCGGCATCAAGATGGAGAACGTCACGCTCGCCATGCTCGGTCGCGCCAAGAAGGTGATGATCGACAAGGAGAACACCACCATCGTCAACGGCGCCGGCAAGAAGGCCGACATCGAGGCGCGCGTGGCGCAGATCAAGGCGCAGATCGAGGAAACCACCTCGGACTACGACCGTGAGAAGCTGCAGGAGCGTCTGGCCAAGCTCGCGGGCGGCGTCGCGGTGATCCGCGTCGGCGGCGCGACCGAAGTCGAAGTCAAGGAGCGCAAGGACCGCGTCGACGACGCGATGCATGCGACCCGTGCGGCCGTCGAAGAAGGCATCGTTCCCGGCGGCGGCGTTGCGCTGCTGCGTGCTTCCGAGCAGCTCAAGGGCCTGCGCACCAAGAACGACGACCAGAAGACCGGCGTCGAGATCGTGCGCAAGGCGCTGTCCTGGCCGGCCCGCCAGATCGCGATCAACGCAGGCGAAGACGGCTCCGTCATCGTCGGCAAGATCCTCGAGAACAAGACGTATGCGTACGGCTTCGACTCGCAGACCGGCGAATACGGCGACCTCGTCAAGAAGGGCATCATCGACCCCACCAAGGTGGTCCGTGCGGCGATCCAGAACGCAGCTTCGGTTGCGGCTCTGCTGATCACCACCGAAGCCATGGTGGCCGAACTGCCGAAGAAGAACGCAGCCGGCGGTGGCGGTATGCCCCCGGGCGGCGGCATGGGCGGCATGGACTTCTAAGCAGTCCAGCTCGCTTCAGGCGATTATCCAAAAATGCAAAACCCCGGCAGCGATGCCGGGGTTTTCGTTTGGGCCGTCGCGCCGATTCGTTAGCGGACCATCAGCCCGATACGCCCGGTACGAACGCCCGAATCGGCGCCGGCCGAGTAGAAGATCATGGCCGCGCGACCGATGATATTCTCCAGCGGCACATAACCCATGGACGAAAGCACGCGACTGTCCGTCGAATTGTCGCGGTTATCGCCGAGCATGAAGAAATGGCCGCTCGGAACGGCATAGATGCTGGTGTTGTCGTAAAATCCGTTGTCGACGCAATCGAGCGTCTCGTGGCTGACGCCGTTCGGCAACGTTTCGCGCCAGCGTTTTATCGCAGCCGAAGCCCCTGCTCCACACGGCTCTTCGCCAACGAAATCCGCCAGGCGCTCACGCGCAACCGGAACGCCGTTGATATGAAGCACGCCTTGTTTCATTTGAATGCGGTCACCCGGCAATCCCACCACGCGCTTGATGTAAACGGTTGAATTATCCTTCGGCAAAAAGAACGCCACCACATCGCCGCGGGCGGGTTCGGATCCCCAAATGCGTCCGTTGAACGGCTCGGAAGAAAACGGCCACGTATAGCGGCTGTAGCCATAGGCATATTTCGAAACGAAGAAATAGTCGCCGACCTGCAATGTCGGGACCATCGAACTCGCCGGAATATTGAAGGGTTGAAACAGCAGCGCCCGAACCAGCACCGGCGACGACAGCAACAGAACCATCAGGATAAAGCTCAGGACGACCAGCGCCCCGATCGCCCACCGCGATTCCGGTCTTGCCTCCGGAACGGTTGTCATGAGATCGCTCCCTGCGCGGTCCGGCCAATTTAGCGGAGGACGGGCGGCGCGCAACTCCGAATGGAGCGCTTTCAGCCGTCAGCCCACCAGCGCCCGGCCGCCTCCAAGATACCGGCTCTTGCCTATTTCGAAGATAAAATGAGGCGTCGCGCCGGACAACGGCCGGGTAAAGAGGCCCGCGCGCTTGATACCGCCGATCTTGGTCATCGCGCCTTGCGAGCGCCAGTTCGTCTCGCCGACCCAGAAGATGACCGTGTCGACGAAGGTGAAGGCATGATCGAGCATCAGCCGCTTGACTTCGCGGTTGGTTGCCCCGCCCCAATGGCTGCGGACGATGAAGGTCCAGCCGATCTCGACCTCGCTGCGTTCTGCATCGTGGCCATAGTAACGGCTGGAGCCGATCAGCCGGCTGGTCGACCCGTCGACGAACACAAAAGCCATCTTCGAGCTGACCGCGCTGTCGAAATACTCCCTGAAAGCCGGCTCGGTGTAACGGTTGGATCGGGGATGGACCTTCCATATCTCGGGGTCGGAGCCGGCCGCGAACAGCTCCGTCCAGTCGGCGGCCGTGACGGGCCGCACGATCACGCTCGGGCCGGTCAGCGTTGGTTGAAAATCGGGCATGGGCGTACTCCGTTGACGTCGTTGTTCGATCCGACTCAAACCGAACAACGACTGTTCTTCTTCAATCCTTGAACGGATCGAATTCGTTTTCTCCCGCCATCACCACCGCAAACGGACGCAATGTGTGCAGCACCTTGATCGCGCCGGAATGCTCGGCAAGAACTTCCGGTAAGCGGCGATAGGCCATCGGACTTTCGTCAAGGTCCGCGCCGATCAAGGTGACACCGCGCGACTGAAGCCATTGATCCATCTCGGCGCGCGTAAACCTTCGCTTGGCCTCCTTGCGGCCAAACAACCTTCCCGCGCCGTGGATCGTCGAATAGAGCGACGCCTTGGCTTCCTCCGAATCGACGCCCTCGACAATCACGGCATCGTCGCCCATGGAGCCGCCGACGAAACCGCGCTGACCGGGAAATGCCGGCGTCGCGCCCTTGCGAACCACCCACAAATCCTTGCCGCCATGGTTCTCGCGCCACGCATAATTGTGGTGGTTGTGAACCATGTCAGTAACGGTGCCGCCGATGATCTTGCGGACCCGTTCGATCACCCATTCCCGACCCGCATAGGAATAGCGCCCGGCGAGTTGCATCGCCGCGATGTAGCGCCGCCCGATCTCACTGTCTTCGTCGATGACGGCGGGCGGGACGTTCATCCCGTCCTTGCCGCCGGCGGCCTTGAGATATCGGGTCGCACTGGTGTGCCCGAGACCGCGGCTACCGAAGTGGACACCGATCCAGACGAAGCCGTTCTCGTCACGCATCAGGTCGACATAGTGATTACCCGACCCCACGGTACCAAGTTGCGTCACGGCCTTCTGCCGATACGCGCCCATATCGGACTCCCGCCAAGCATCACCATCATCAAACAGCTCATGCTCGACGCGCTCCTCATTGGTGCGACCGACACCGAACGAAATAACCTTGTGCACGTCCTTGATGATCGCTCCGACCCGACCTTCAATCTGGGTGAAGGGCGTGTCGAGACGCACCGCCATGTTGCCGCAGCCGATGTCGAAGCCGACGCCTGAAATGCTGATTTGCCTCTCGTAGGCGATCACCCCGCCGACCGGCTGCGCATAGCCCAAATGACCATCCGCGCAAATCACGCCCGCGAGCGCATTGCCGACCGACATGCAATTGCGCATCTGCGCGATGGTGGCGTCGTCATGCTGACCGAAAATCCTGAGCGGGCTATTCCGGTATTGCGGGGCCTGCGGCTGAATCGCGATATCGGCCGCGACAGCCTCCGCCTCCCGCGCCAGATGCTCCTTCCGCGCCGCGTCCCGGAACGTGCACCACAGCGGAATCGGGCGCTGACCCGGCCGCTCGATCCGCGCATCGGGGTCAAGTCCGGCCTCTACCGCCAGAGCCCTGGCGCGCGCCTGATATGGATCGGATCGCATCTGATCCTCCTTCGTCACCTGACTGGCTTGGGAAGCCCATCATGGGCTCCCCCAGACTGCCGGCATGCTCTGCGAGTACGCCGGTTTCGCTTTTTCAGGCAGGGAGGTCTTGTGGAGATGCAACTTGCCGGTACGGACAATTTGCGGACTTTTCTCTCTGCCCAGACGGCAGAGGGAAAACCCGCTGCCGCTTCATTCTGCTGTTTTGCGCCCTTCGGGCCGCGTATTCATCCGGGACACAATCAACGCGCACGCCAAATAACGACCTGGCCGGCTGGCCGGCTGGGCTGCGTCAAGCGTCGAATGGACGTCCAGATGTTGCATCATGTTCTCGTGGGCGGAAATTTCCGCGGAGCGACGCGCGTGGACATACACCAAATCTCGTATTTGTAAATACACTGGTTTGCCATTACCGGCTGCGACAGCCAGATGACAGGCCCACCTCAGGTGCGTCGTCGGCCCCGCGGAAGACGTCAAGGCCGCCCGTGGGTGCCGCTTCTTCTCATGCGGTTTCCGCGGACTTCAGGCGAACCAGCCTGTTGAGCAGCGCATCAGAACGCGCCTTCGGTCGCGGCCCTGCTGATCAGCACCGAAGCCGTGGTGGCCGAACTGCCGAAGAAGAACGCTCCAGCCGGCGGTGGCATGAGGGCATGGACTTCCGATCCATTCGCTTCAGGCGATCATCCATGCAAAGCCCCGGCAGCGATCCCGGGTTTTTCGGTTGGGCTATCTGCGGAGCAAGGACCGGCCCATTGGCCCCTTGACTGTTATGCGGTACGTATCACATATTAATGGCCATGATCCGCAGCTTCGCCGACAAGGCCACGGAGCAATTGTTTCGCGATGGCGCCGCTCCGGCGCGCTGGCGGAGCATCGAGGACGTGGCCCTGCGCAAGCTCGATATGGTGGACGCTGCGATCCGGCTCGATGATTTGCGTTCCCCGCCGGGCAACCGACTGGAGGCGTTGAAAGGCGATCGGCGCGGACAGCACTCCATTCGGATCAACCGGCAGTGGCGCGTCTGTTTCCACTGGACGCCCGACGGTCCAGAGGCGGTGGAGATCGCGGATTACCATTGAAATTGAGGAGGCAACGATGGCGCGCTTACGGACTCATCCGGGAGAAGTACTGCGGGAGGAATATCTGGTGCCACTCGGGCTTTCGGCCCGGGCGCTGGCGAAAGAGCTGGATGTTCCGGCCAACCGTCTGACAGAGATCATGCGCGGCGCGCGCGACGTGTCGGCGGATACCGCGATCCGGCTCGGCCGTTATTTCGGCACCGATCCACGTTTCTGGCTGAACCTGCAAGCGGCATACGACCTCTCGAAGGCGGAGAACGCCCACAGCTACAAGAAGATCGTGCCGCGCACAGCGGCCTGACGATCACTCCGACAGTCAGCCCCCGCCTCAGTCCACCCGTGCGACGACGGCGAGGCGCTTGATGCCCTGGTTGCGGTAGGCGTTCAGGAAGGCGTTGTAGTCCTTGAAGGAGACGCAGCCATTGGAGTCGCCGTTGGGCCCGAGCATGTAGGTGTGCGCGAGCAGCCCGCTGCGGCCATAGATCGCCTCTTCGCCGCCGATCGGGTTCAGCCGCAACGCCGGCACGCCGTGAAACAGCGCCTCGCGGGGCTTCAGCTCATAGATATGCGGCGGCGTCACGCCGCGCATCCGGATGCGGGCGGAGCGTGGCTCGTCGAGCTCGGAACCGAGGCCGGAATGCGCTTCGAGCTTGCTGCCGTCGGGCAGGTAAACCGTGTGCGCGGAAATATCGTAGACCGCGGTCGAGCGATCGTACGGCGCCGAACCGCCGAGCGCCGGATTCTGTTTTTGCCCTATGTCCGGTCCAAGGCTGCCGGTGACGCTGGCGTCGGCGGAGGCGTAGGCCAGCAGCGTTCCATGCGAGGGCTGCTTGCCCCAGAGCTTTTCGGAAATCGACTGCCTCTCGTTCGAGGCGAGCGACATCACCGCGGCCTTGGCGCGCTGCGCCATGTCGCGAACCGTCGTGCCCGGCGATTTTCCGGCCGGCGCGTCGGCCGAACGCTGCGGCGGCAGTGCGGCGACCTGAACCGGCGCCTTCGCCTTCGGCGCTTCCGCAAGCTTCGGCGCTTCGGACCTTGGCTTCGCAGCGTCAGCGAGTTTTGCTGTTTCGCCCGGCGGCTTCTGCGCCTCGGCGAGCCTGGCTGTTTCGGGCTGCGGCTTCGGCTCGACGCCCTGCGGAGCAGCGGCGGCGAAGCGGTCGCCAAAGGACAAGGTGGACGAAGGCGCAAGCGCGGCGGTTGCGGAAACCTGCGGCGCCTGATCGCGCAGCGCCGCAAACGCGTCGCTCACGACCGCCTGCGCCTCGCGCGCGGCGACCGCCGGACGCTTGACGACCGGCACATCGAAATTGGCGCTGCCAAGTTGCGGGTAGACATCGGCGCGGAACACGTTGGCGTAGACGGTCCACGCGCTGCCCAGCACCAGGCAGGCGACGGCCGCACCGCCGAGAAAATTCTGAGGGACTGATTTCCGGGATCCACGCTTGGGTCTGGACACCACCGAAGAAGAATACGCAACTGTACTGTAACTCATCCGCCCTGCATCCAGACTGGTCCCACCTTGATCCCCTTCCAGGCTGCGCCCGATGATGCGCGTTGCCGCGACACCGTTCGAGCGCTCCCCGGCGCGCGATGATTTCGCGGAACTTCCGCTCGATCATCTCGCAGAGGTGCGGAGCGCCATTAAGGCGACTTTTAGTTAAATGCGGATTAAGTCGGGGCGGATGTTGGGCATGGTTAACGCGCGTTTTTCCCCGTGCGATTACGGTGCAGTTAGGCCCGATTTTGGCTAGTTTCTTCAATCCTTGAGTTCGGATACCGGTCGATTCCGTGGCGCTCCACCGTGACGTCGAAAATGGTCCAGATCGGCCTCAAATCGGGCGCGCCGCGCGGATCCAAAGCCGTACATTTCAGTGCCCCAAAAATGCCGTATTGTAAAACCGCTGCTCTCGCAAGGTCTGCGATCTATTCCTCCCGGCTGAGCATTCGATCAGCTTCCAGAAGACACTCTCCGATGAAACTGACCGGTTCACTCACTGCGACTCCCCCGGCAGAGTCGAAAAATAACCGGCAGCAGGCGATCGGCGGAATCGAGCTACCTCGAAAGTATCTCACACAGCGCAGCGAGCAGGCGGTGCACCGCGTCCCTGATTATCAGCCAGGATTTTATACTGGCTCCATCGGTAACCGGCGGGCGCTGGGAATTTCTGCACTTCCCGCGGCTCGATGATTTTGTCCATTTCTCATCGTTCCTGAGCCGACAGGCGGTGCAGATTGCTCCGTCAGGCAGCCCGGACCGACTCGAGGAACTTTTGCACTTCGACCTTGAGGCGGGTGCTGTCGCTGGCGAGCGACTTCGCCGCGGACAGAACCTGCGACGAGGCCGAGCCGGTCTCCGTGGCACCGCGCTGCACGTCGACGATGTTGGAAGAGACCTGCTGGGTACCCTGCGCGGCCTGCTGGACGTTGCGTGAGATCTCTTGCGTCGCCGCCCCCTGTTCTTCCACCGCCGCAGCGATGGTTGAGGCAATCTCGGACAGTCTTTCGATCGTGCCACCGATCTCCTTGATCGCACCGACCGATTCGTGGGTCGCCGCCTGGATGCCGGAAATCTGCTGGCCGATCTCGCCCGTGGCTTTCGCTGTCTGCTCGGCGAGCGCCTTCACTTCGGATGCGACAACCGCAAAGCCGCGGCCAGCCTCACCCGCCCGCGCAGCCTCAATGGTGGCGTTGAGTGCAAGCAGGTTGGTTTGGCCTGCGATGGTGTTGATGAGCTCGACGACGTCGCCGATGCGGCCCGCAGCCCGCGACAACTCGCCGACGCGATCGTTGGTCTTGCGCGCCTGATCGACGGCTTCGCCGGCCATCCGTGCCGATTCCTGCACCTGGCGGCTGATCTCGTTGACGGAGGACGACAGTTCCTCGGTCGCCGACGCCACCGACTGCACATTGGTGGAGGCTTCCTCGGATGCCGCAGCCACCATGGTTGTCACTTCCTGTGACCGCTCGGCCGTGGAGGTCAGCGTACTCGCGGAAGCTTCGAGCTCGGTCGACGCCGAGGACACGGTCTCGACGATCTCGCCGATCATGGCTTCGAAGCTGCGGGTGATGCCGTCGACGCGGCGACCACGCTCGATCTTGGCCTCGGCGTCGCGAGCCGCGGCCTCGTCGGCCGCCTTCTTCGCGATCAGCGCTTCCTTGAAAATCTGCAGCACATCGGCCATCGCGCCGATCTCGGTCTTTTCGCCGCGATGCGTCACTTCCGCCGTCAAGTCACCCTGACCCAGCTCCTGCATTGGCTTGATGATCGAGGCAATGCCCGACGAAACGTCGCGCAGAACGAGGAAGCCAACCAATGCGCCGCCGAGCATGGCCGCCAGAATGCCCCCCGCGATCACCATGAAAGCGGTGCTGTAACCGTCGGCGGCGCTCTTGGTTTCGGTATCGGCGCCATTATCGTTGAGGTCGATGTCCTTCTTCAAGAGCTCATCAGATTGGGCAGCGAGCTTCACGAATTTGGTTTTGAGCAGATCCCGCGCCTCGTCGGCGGAACGGCCAACGCTCTTACGGGAAACCTCAAGGACTTCGTCGACACCCTTGCGATACTGCTCCCAGACATTTGACCACTCGCTGTAGATCGCCCGTTCTTCGGGAGAGGAGATCATCGGCTCGTAGGTCTTGCGGTCTTTTGCAATTAGTTCGAGGTTCAACCCGAGTTTCTTGTCCGCCGCCGCCTTATCCTCGACCGTATCGGCCAGGAGATGATCGCGAATCGACGAGCGAAAGGCGTTGAAGTCGGACCGCAAGGCGCCGAGAACCCGCACGCTGGGAAGCCAGTTGGTGGCGATCTCGACCGTATGCGCGTTGATTCCTTGCATGCTCCGCACGGCCACTCCCCCAAGGGCGCCCATGACCACGAGGAGAAATGCGATGACGGCGATAATCTTCGAGCGTATGGACCACTTGGAAAGCATGATTGTTTCTCCAACGGGAAGCGAATGCATGCTTCTGTACTTCCGCCGCAGAAGCGCTGAGCAGCAATGCTCACTATGTCGGATAGTAGACATAAAGAACGCAATCGAGGTTAAATTGGCGCCCCGTACTACTACGGGACAATATACTGGAACGCGCGAGGCTGATCCGCGAAACCAACATCGCCCTGACGCGCTGCGGCTCCCAATGTCAGCAACGCAATCCGTTCCGAAAGGAGGGTTGCAAAGCTCAAGGCGGGTTTGCCTCTGCCCGTC
>Ga0265340_10000992_pt1 | contig 16177 bp, 13 predicted proteins | sample 4CB225metaG_FD_202082 | JGI IMG/M metagenome (GOLD analysis project Ga0265340, IMG submission 202082) | Rhizosphere microbial communities from Carex aquatilis grown in University of Washington, Seatle, WA, United States - 4-CB2-25 metaG | ecosystem: Host-associated > Plants > Roots >...
CGGGCCGCAACATTCCGCGCCACGTCACCTCGCTCGGCACCGGCTTCATCGTCGATCCGGGCGGACTGATCGTCACCAACAACCACGTCGTGGAGGACGCTGAGCAGATCGCGGTGACGCTGAACGACGGGACCACGGTGGCCGCCAAGCTGATCGGGCGCGACGACAATACCGATCTGGCGCTTCTCAAGATCGCGGTGAAGAAGCCGTTGCCCTCGGCGCACTTCGGCGATTCCGACAAGGCACGCATCGGCGACTGGGTAATTGCCATCGGCAATCCGTTCGGGCTGGGCTCAACGGTGACCGCCGGCATCATCTCGGCGCGCAACCGCGACATCGAAGCGGGCCCCTATGACGATTTCATCCAGACCGACGCGCCGATCAACCGCGGCAATTCCGGCGGGCCGTTGTTCGACATGGAAGGCAATGTGGTGGGCGTGAATTCGGCGATCTTCTCGCCGACCGGCGGTTCGGTGGGCATCGGCTTCGCGATTCCGTCCAATCTGGTGCGCCAGGTGATCGCCCAGCTTCGCCAATACGGCACGGTGCGGCGCGGCTGGGTCGGCGTGCGCATTCAGCCGGTGACGCAGGACATCGCCGAGGGCATGGGCCTGCCCGCCGCCGCGGGCGCGCTGGTGTCCGACGTCACGCCCGGCGGCCCCGCCGCCAACGCGGGCATGCAGAACGGCGACGTGGTCACCGCCTTCGACGGCAAGAAAGTCTCCGATCCGCGGGCCCTTTCGCTGATCGTCGCCGACACGGCGGTCGGCAAGACGGTCAACGTCGATCTGTTGCGCAAGGGCAAGAAGCTCACGCTGCATTTGACCGTGGTGCGCCTTCACGAGACCGGCGCCAAGCCTCAGCCCGCTCCGCCTAAACCGACCACCAGGTCGTCGCAGCTCGGCCTGTCGCTGTCGCCGCTCGACAACGATGCGCGCGCCGAATTTAAGCTGCCCGGCGGCGTGCAGGGCGTTGTCGTCACCGACGTGATTCCCGACAGCCTGGCGGCGGAGAAGAACTTCCAGGCCGGCGACGTCATCGTTTCGGTGCACGACCAGCCGGTGCGCACGCCCGCCGATTTCCAGCGCCGCGTTGAAACCGATGCCAAGTCCGGCCGCAAGGTCGAGATCCTGCTGGTCAATCGCGGCGGCGTGTTGACCTTCGTGGCGCTCAGGCTGGGCTAGCCGCGTTCACTCTGTCGGGCTTGCGGCAGTGAACGGCGAGCAGCACGGCTTGGTCGAGGGCTGCAGTTCCATCAGCTCGGCGCGGGTGCCGTCGGGATCGTACATGTTGAACTGCCACTTGCCGTCGCGCCCGATCTTCGGCCCGTCGTTCTTGTCGGAGATGCGCTCGCCCGCGGTCAGCAAATCCACCGTCTGCTCCATATTGACCACGCCGAGCGAGAAGTGATTGAGCACGCCCTTCGTTGCCATAGTGATCGGGCCGCTGACCACCATGTACTCGACCCAATCGGTGCCGTCGGGCACCTGCTGCGAGATCCATTGCGGCTTATCCACCGTCATTCCGCCATACCAGTAAGGCCGAAAGCCGAGCGCCGCGCGGTAGAACGGATTCTCCGCGTCGGCGCTGTGCACCACGAATCCCATGTGGATGATGTGCTTCGACAGCACATTGACGGCGATGGCCGGCGCGTCCTTCGGCGGCTGGACGAACTCGACGGTGTTGCCCTCGGGATCCTTGACGTCGAACCAGCGGCTGCCGTCCGAGCCCTTGTGAATGCGGTCGGCAACCGCGATCTTCTGCGCCCTCAGATAGCGCCGCATCGCCGTCACATCGGCGGTGTTGTAGGCCATGTGGTCCATGCGGTTGTCGGCGTCGGGCTGCTTGGCGGGCAGCGGCAGCACTTCGACGAACTGGATCGGGCTGAAGTAATAGCGCACGCCAGCGGGATTCTCCGGATCGTCCCGTTTCACCCCGCCCAGATCGTTGACGTAGAACGCCTCGGACTTCGCCATGTCGGCGCTGAACACGGCCAAATGCGAGACACTGGTGATCGGCGGTCGTGCGGGTGCCGCATAAGAAGCCGCGGCGAGAACGGCGAACGAGGCGGCCATTGCGAAGGTGATCTTCATTTCGGGTCTCCTGCGGGAAGCATCTGGTTGCTGACGAAGGCAAGATGGTCGCTGTCGGGCGCCCAGCATGGCGAGTCGATCGTGCCCTGGCCGCCGGTCAATTCGACCAGCGTGCGAATTTCCCCATCGCCGAGCGACATGATCCGCAGCGCCACGTCCTTGTTCGCCGGATGCAGACCGGCGTCGCCATTCAGATAGGAAAGAAACACCAGCTTCTTTCCATCGGGCGAGATATGCGGATACCAGTTGGCGTAATCGTCCGAAGTGATCTGTTCCTGTGCGCTGCCGTCCGGGTGCATGCGCCAGATCTGCGCCGAGCCGCTGCGGTCGGAGTTGAAGTAGATGTACTTGCCGTCCGGCGTGTATTCGCCGCTGTCGTTGACGCCCACACTGGTCAGCCGCGTTTCCGCGCCGCCCGCAGCCGGGATCGCATAGATGTCCTCGTGCCCGTCGCGGATGGAGGTAAAGACGATGGTGTTGCCGTCCGGCGACCAGCCATGGAAGAACGAAATCGGATGATGGGTGAGCCGGCGCCCTTGGCCGCCCTCCGCCGGAAGGATGAAGACATCCGGCTTATGCGCGCGGGGCGCGGGGCAGCTGATCGCATAGGATTTGCCGTCGGGCGAGAATCCGTGTTCGCCCCAGCAGCCCTTTTCCTTGCCGGTATCGAAGGGCGCCGGCGCACTGGCGGCGAAGCCGTCATCGCGGAGCGCGATCCGCCAGAAATGGCCGTTCTCGTTGATGACCAGCGATTTCCCGTCGGGCGCATAATTTGGCGACTCGAACACGCCTTGCTTGGTCAATATCACTCTGGCGATGCGCGCCTGATCGTCGATCTGGATGGTCTGCAGTGTGCTGTATTCGGCGATTGTTGCCGCCAGCGGCGTCAACGATTCGAGCTTGACGTGTGTGAACACAACCTTGTCGGTGGTCTGCGGATCGTGCGCGGTGACGCCAAGCCCAGCGTAAAACGGCCCGTCGAGATGCAGTTGGACCGACGCGCCGACCTGATGCAGCGGCTCGCCGGGCTTTCCGGCATACAACGTCATCGTGTCACCGCGCTTCTCAATGCGAAGCGTTTGCGGCGTCGCGCCAGGTAGTTCGATGTCCTCGGTGTTCGCGCCCTTGTCGCGACGGTATTGCAAGGCGATGAGTCCCGAACCGTGCAGCGCTGCATCGGCGTAGCGGCTTCCAGCGTCGAGCCCTTGGCGAAACATCAGGACGGCTTTGCGATGCGGATTGGGATCGTGGCTGTAGGCCACTTGCGGGAAGGAGATGTCGGCGGTCAGCGCCACATCGCCCGAGACCTTGGTCCAGAGAAAATGAAACCCGTCGACGCGATACCAGCTATTGGCGCCGGCCGAGGTGATCGCGTAGCTGTCAGTGGCGGGATCGTAGCTGGCGTTACCCGGCGGAACGACGCTGCCGATGTCCGATTGGTTGTCGAAAAGTCCGAATGAACCCGCCGACGCCGTCTGCATGCCGAGCGCGAGAGCAAAGCAAACGCCGGCGACAAAGCGACGGCAGGGCACTATCCTCACGGCGTTTCTCCCTGGGCTGCGACCGGACGATCGCAATTCTTGTCATTGCCTGGACAGTATTTCACGGCTCGGCCATGTCAACCGAAGCGCGCGATCTCCGCATCGCGATAACCCTGAAGATACAGCAACGCGGACAGATCGCTGTGGACGATGCTGGCGTCTGCTTGCGCCGCGACCACCGGCTTGGCGTGATAGGCGACGCCGAGCCCCGCGCGCTTGATCATCGCCAGATCGTTGGCGCCGTCGCCGACCGCGAGCACGTCGTCTGCAGCGATGCCGAGCTGTGCGATCTCGGCTTCGAGCCGGATGAGCTTGGCTTCGCGCCCCACGATCGGTTCCTGCGGCACGCCGGTCAGAGTCTTGCCGTCGTCGAGCAGCACATTGGCTTGATGATCGTCGAAGCCCGCCGCTGCGGCAACGCGCGCGGTGTAATAGGTGAACCCGCTGGAGACCAACAGCGTGCGTGCGCCATTAGCCCCCATCGTCGCGACCAGCTCTTTGGCGCCGGGATTGAGGCGGATGCGTTCGCGCCAAACGCGCTCCAGCGCCGCGAGCGGCAGGCCTTTCAACAGGGCGAGGCGTTCGCGCAAGGCGCTCGAGAATTCGATCTCGCCCTTCATGGCGCGTTCGGTGATGACCGAGACTTTGGCCTTTAGCCCGGCCATGTCGGCCAGTTCGTCAAGGCATTCGCAATTGATGATGGTCGAATCCATGTCGGCGATGAGCAGCTTCTTGCGGCGGTTCGCGACAGGCATCAGGTTGATATCGAACGGTGCAGCACCGGCAAGCGCGCGTGCGGCATCGAGTGCGGACTGGTCGCTGACCGGCAAGTCGAAGGCGTGTCCGGGCGACAGCACAACCGCCTCGCCCGTAGCCAACGGTGCGAATAATGCCGGCTCGGCGCCCTTCCCGATGACATTCAAGACGAAGGAGGACATGCTGGTCCGATGAAAGTCGACGCGGTGCTTATTGCAGGGCCGACCGCCAGCGGCAAGTCGGCCGCGGCGCTGGCGCTCGCCGAAGCCTGTCACGGCATCGTCGTCAACGCGGATTCCATGCAGGTCTACCGCGAGGTCCGCATCCTCTCCGCCCGCCCATCGGACACCGATATGGCCGCCGTCCCGCATCTGCTCTACGGCCATGTCTCGGCGCGCGAGCATTATTCGGTGGGCCTCTACCAGGGCGACGCGATCGGCGCGCTGGCCGAAACGCGCGCGCAGGGCCGCATGCCGATCTTCGTGGGCGGCACCGGGCTTTACTTTGCGGCGCTGACCGAGGGTCTCGCCGACATCCCTTCCGTTCCCGCTGTCGTCCGCCAGGCGGCGCGCGACAGGCTGGCGGCGCTGGGCGTCGCGGGCCTGCACGCGGAATTGGCGAAGCGCGATCCCGAAACAGCGGGGCGGCTGCGCCCATCCGATCCGCAGCGTGTGCTGCGCGCTTACGAAGTGTTCGAGGCAACGGGCCGTCCGCTGGCGCTATGGCAGCGCGAGGTTGGCGCGCCGGTTTTGAACGGCCTGCACGTCGCCCGGTTTGTCCTCGATCCGCCGCGGCCGTTGTTGCGCGAGCGGATCGAGACACGGTTCCGGGCCATGCTGGCGGCCGGCGCGTTCGAAGAAGCGGCTGCTTTGAAGGGCCTCGATCCCGCTCTGCCAGCGGCGAAGATCCTCGGCCTGCGGGAATTGTGGGCGCTCGAGGAGGGCGCCATGAGCGAAGCCGACGCCATCGCCGCTGCCGTCACCGCAACTCGGCAATTCGCCAAGCGCCAGATGACTTGGTTCCGCCACCGGATGGCGGATTGGGAACGGATCGAGGTTGGACATGTTAGCAATATTATTACCTTTGTGCGACAATCTTCCTCATGAAGTTGCTTGACGACGATTCTTCCGTTCCGTAACTTGCCGGCCGTCAACCGAGGGCAAACTCTTGCAAACCGTGCTCGTACTTATCGACAGGCTGCCATCCGGACGGGTCTGACCCGCTTTCCGGTACTGGCGGTCTGACATGGACAGGGGCGGCGACGCCCCTTTCGCTTTTCTGGCTCACACCAAGGACGTCCCTATGGACAAGGATGAAACGAACCCGCCGCAGACAGCCGCGACCGAGATGACCGGCGCGGAGATGGTGATCCGTGCGCTGAAGGATCAGGGCGTCACCCACATCTTCGGTTATCCCGGCGGTGCGGTATTGCCGATCTACGACGCGCTGTTCGCCGCCAACGGCATCGTCCACGTCTTGGTGCGCCACGAGCAGGGCGCCACCCACGCCGCCGAAGGCTATGCGCGCTCCACCGGCAAGCCGGGTGTCGTGCTGGTGACGTCGGGCCCCGGCGCCACCAATGCCGTGACCGGCATCGCCGACGCGTTGATGGATTCCATTCCGCTGGTGGTTCTCACGGGCCAAGTCGCCACTCACTTGATCGGCAACGACGCGTTCCAGGAGGCCGACACGGTCGGCATCACGCGGCCCTGCACCAAGCACAATTGGCTGGTGAAGGATATCAACGACCTCGCGCGCATCCTGCACGAGGCATTCCAGATCGCGACCACCGGCCGCCCCGGTCCGGTGCTGGTCGATATTCCCAAGGACATTCAGTTCAAGAAGGGGCCTTATATCGGCCCCGCGAAGATTGCCCACCGCACCTATCGGCCACGGACCGAGCCCGAGCCGGGTGTTGTCGAGCAGGCGGTCGAGATGATGGCCGAGGCCAAGCGCCCGGTGTTCTATACCGGCGGCGGAATCATCAATGCCGGACCGGCGGCCAGCGCGGCCTTGCGTGAGCTGGTCGAGCTGACCGGCTTTCCGATCACCTCCACCTTGATGGGTCTTGGCGCCTATCCCGCCTCGGGGCCGAACTGGCTCGGCATGCTGGGCATGCACGGCACGTTCGAAGCCAATAATGCGATGCACGATTGCGACCTGATGATCTGCCTCGGCGCGCGCTTCGACGACCGGGTCACCGGGCGCATCGACGCCTTCTCGCCGGGCTCGAAGAAGATCCATCTCGACATCGACGCTTCGCAGATCAACAAAAACGTGCGCGTCGACCTGCCCATCGTCGCCGATGCGGCAAAGGCGATCACCGCGATGGTGCGCGTCTGGAAGGCGCGCAAATATCAGGCGAAGAAGCCCGCGCTGAAGCAATGGTGGGAGCAGATCGAGCGCTGGCGCGCCAAGCGTTGCCTGACCTACAAGCCTTCGGACACGCTGATCAAACCGCAATACGCCATCGACCGGCTCTACGAACTGACCAAGGGCCGCGACGTTTACGTCACCACGGAGGTCGGCCAGCACCAGATGTGGGCGGCGCAGCGCTTCAAGTTTGAAGAGCCCAAGCGCTGGATGACGTCCGGCGGGCTGGGCACCATGGGCTACGGCTTGCCGGCGTCGATCGGCGTGCAGCTCGCCCATCCCGACAGCCTGGTGATCGACATCGCGGGCGAGGCCAGTGTCCAGATGACGATGCAGGAAATGTCCACCGCCGTGCAGTACAATCTGCCGGTCAAGATCTTCATCCTGAACAACAAGTACATGGGCATGGTGCGCCAATGGCAGCAATTGCTGCATGGCGGGCGCTATTCGCATTCCTATTCGGAATCACTGCCCGACTTCGTCAAGCTGGCCGAGGCGTTCGGCGCGGTCGGCTTCGTGGCCGAGCGGCCCGACGAGTTGGATGCTAAGATCATGGAGATGATCGAGGTGCGCCGCCCCGTGCTGTTCGATTGCCGCGTCGATCAGAAGGAAAACTGCTATCCCATGATCCCGTCGGGCAAGGCGCACAACGAAATGATCCTGTCGGACGCCGAAGAGGAAGCCACCGAAGTGAGCGACGCCGGAAAGGTGATGGTGTGATGCGGTATCTCTACGTCAAATGGCTGCACAAGGACCCGGGCGCGCCGGTGCATATCTACAGCGAGGTGGGCGACGATTCCTACGAGCTCCGCAAGGTGGAAATCTGGGCCGACGGCCGCAAGGGCTTCGCCGACGGCACGGAAGAAGCGGGTGGGACCGCCTTGGGCTTCATGCCGGTGCCGTCGCTGAAGGAAATCGCGGCCCAGCCGGAATACCAACCCAAAGAGATCGATCAGGAAGAGTTCCAGAGGATTTGGCTGAAACGCCGATGAATACTCAAGAATCCGAACGCTGGAACGGCAATGGCCTGATGCGCGCCATGTTGCGGCTAGCCGAGCTTCTCGCGACGGTGGTGCTGTTGTCGGTATCACCCGCCTTGGCGGGCGGTACCGAGCGCCTGCCCGATTGGGTGGTGAAGCTCAACCATCCATTCCAGCCGCCGCCGCAAGGCGTGGTGCCGGACGCAAAAACGGCGATCGGGATTGCATATCACGTCTGGTGCCCGATGATCGTTGCGGCCCATGCCCGTTATCATGACGCAGGCGATTGGAAAGGGCCGACGGAACAGGATTGGCAGGCGCATATGGTCGCCCACCTGGACCATGGCGTGTGGACCGTGACCGAACCCGATCTGCCGGTGGGAACGGTTGGCGGCGCGATCTTTGTCTTCATCGCCCAAAAGGACGGGCGTATCCTCCACATCATCCTCACGCAATAAATCGGTAGAGAGCATGAACCAGAACGGAAAAACCGAACGTCATACCGTCACCGTGCTGGTGGACAATGAAGCGGGCGTGCTGGCGCGCGTCATCGGCCTGTTTTCCGGCCGCGGCTACAACATCGAAAGTCTCTCGGTGGCCGAGATCGACCCGAGCGCGCACACCTCGCGCATCACGCTGGTCACCACGGGCACGCCCGAGGTGCTGGAACAGATCAAGGCCCAGCTCGGCCGCCTGGTGCCGGTGCATCGCGTGGTGGACTGGACCACCGACAAACCGACCATCCAGCGCGAGATGGCACTGGTGAAGGTCGCGGGCACCGGCGAGAAGCGGCTCGAAGCCATGCGCATTGCCCAGGCCTATTTCGCCAAGCCGGTCGACGTGACGCACACCAGTTTCATCTTCGAGATCACCGGCAGCCCGCCAAAGATCAATAGCTTCATCGAGATGATGCAGATTTTAGGGCTGGTCGAGGTCTCGCGCACCGGCGTCGCCGCCATTTCGCGTGGCCCGGAGGCGATGTGACAAAAAAACCTTGTCATGGCCGGGCAGCGAGCGTAGCGAAGCGCGACCCGGCCACCCAGCCGCCGCACGTCCGTGCGGCGAATGAGTACAACGCCCACCTGGATGGCCCGCTTTTGCGGGCCATGACAATCATGACTAGGAGCTAGGGAATGCGCGTCTATTATGATCGGGATGCCGATCTGAACTTCATCAAGAGCAAGAAGGTCGCCGTCATCGGCTTCGGCTCGCAAGGCCATGCCCACGCGCTCAACATGCGCGATAGCGGCGTCAAAGAGGTCGTCATCGCGGCGCGCGCGGGCGCCTCGGCCAAGAAGGCGGAGGCCGCCGGCTTCAAGGTCATGCCGGCCGCCGAAGCCGCCAAATGGGCCGACGCCATGATGATGGTGACGCCCGACGAGCTACAGGCCGACATCTACAAGAACGACCTCGCGGCCAACATGAAACAGGGCGCGGCCTTGTTCTTCGCCCACGGTTTCAACGTGCATTTCCGCCTGATCGAGCCGCGCCCCGACCTCGACGTGCTGATGGTCGCGCCCAAGGGCCCCGGCCACACGGTGCGCAGCGAATATGTTCGCGGCGGCGGCGTGCCCTGTCTCATCGCCATCGCCCAGGACGCCAGCGGCAACGCGCACGACCTTGGCCTGGCTTACGCTTCCGCCATCGGCGGCGGGCGCGCCGGCATCATCGAGACCACGTTCCGCGAGGAATGCGAGACCGACCTGTTCGGTGAGCAGAGCGTGCTCTGCGGCGGCCTGGTGGAGCTGATCCGCGCCGGATTCGAGACGCTGGTCGAGGCGGGCTATGCGCCCGAGATGGCCTATTTCGAATGCCTGCACGAGGTGAAGCTGATCGTGGACCTGATCTACGAGGGTGGCATCGCCAACATGAATTATTCGATCTCCAACACGGCGGAGTACGGCGAGTACGTCACCGGCCCGCGCATCGTGACCGAGGAGACGAAGAAGGAAATGAAGCGCGTGCTCGACGACATCCAATCGGGCCGCTTCGCGCGCGATTGGGTGCTGGAGAACAAGGCCGGCCAGCCCTCGTTCAAGGCGATGCGCGCGCGCGCCGCCGCCCATCCGATCGAGGACGTCGGCGCCAAGCTGCGCGCCATGATGCCGTGGATCGCGAAAAATAAGTTGGTCGATCAGTCAAAGAACTGAGAAATGTTCTTTGCCGTCCCCTTAAGGGGAGTGATTGGTCAGACGATGCATGTCTTCATTGGAGGGCGTGTACCACATTCTCGCCGAGATCCTGCAGCGGGCCGAGCGGCTGCCTGGAATCCTTCGTCTCCACGATATGCGGGCGACCTGACATCAGCTTGTAGACAACCTGACCGTCCTGCATGAGCAAAACGACCTGAGCCGACCAGCCGGTGCTGAGTGTCTCACGCCGCAATCCGGCGGCGTCCAGGAAGACGCTTCCATTGCGCTGCGACTGAGTGAATTCGAGATGAAATACCAACGCCGAACAACGCTCCTGCGCTTCGATGCATGCGCGCGCCGGCTTTGGCAATAGGTCGAACGCCCGCGGATTGCTTGGCATGATGCGTGCGTTTACATCCGCGTTAGAGAGCATTTCGACATTCGCCATCGCTGTCGTATCGAAGCCAAGCTTTGGGAGATCGGCTAATCGGGTGGAGCCGGGAACAATCTTGGAATATGCCGTCTGAACTTGCTCATAGGATTGGAAATTCGAACTCGTATTTTTGGAATCCTGGGGCAATAGGTCGGCACTTCCGCAATCAGCGAGCGACAGTGCAACCGTCACACCAGCGATGAGATTGACCGCACGGCGTACGCTGGTACCCGATCCCGATCGCATTGCTTTAGCCCCACATCTCGCCCCAACTTCTCTGTCACTTTACAGCGGACCGCGACAACAAGCGAACCCGAGGGAAAAACTGGAAATGGGGCGTTCCAACCCAACAGGTTAGGTCCGCCGTTGGCCCATAAGTTGCTCCTCGGAAAGGGTCCGCAATGCGCCATAACCGGTCGTTCCTCCGTAAGCGCCGGAGGAATAATCTCCGACCAACGACACGGGGGCGGCGATGAATTGGGCAGAGTGGTTCCGAGGACACCGCACCGCGATAACTCGTGTCGCACTCCTCATTTGCCTCGTAGTCATCTTCCTTGCTGGCGCGCTCATGCCGTTCCGCGAGAAGCCGACGGCCACAAATCAGGGCAGGGACCCAGTTGCGCTGCTGGTGTCGAGCTTCGGATTCAATGACCTGAAGCATCGGTTTAGTCCCCCAATAACATCCAAAGGAGGCGCAATATCAGCGGCGCAATGGGTCTGTTCCGGTCCAAATGGCGAGATAGGAGGGGAACTGGCCGAGGCGGAGCTTACGAACGGAGTGTGGCGCGTGCGTAGCCGCGAGACGACGGACCGTGGTTATCCTCGCCTGGAGGCGATCATGCGTGCTGATGGCCGAGGCCATCCTCTCTGTTTCCACCAAACGCCGCCGTGTCCAACAAAGCCCGGCACCTGGTGCGATTTGGGAATCACGTCTCGCTGACGCTAAATCTTGCGAAGGGCAGCAACTGGCGCAAAGCGGACGCCGGGATATTACACCGCACACGGATGATATTGCGTTTCTGTCGCGAACATTAAATCTGGACGCCGTCCCTTGAATCCGCGTTTGACGTTTCCCATTTGTTCCTTTGAGTGTCAGAGGAAACGCCGTGCTCGATTGTGTGTCGCGGGGCTGGTTCAAAGTCCCGATCCGAAGATAACGCGTGACCATACAGGGCCTGGGTGCGATCCGCGTGCACCCGCGCGAAGTGAGCTAGCGATGGCGCCGCCAAGAGCGGCCGAAGCAGAACGCCCGCTCCGCGAAGCCTGGGGGATAGCAAAGGTACTTGGGATTCCCGCCTGAAAAACGGGGACCACTTGTCTGCCGTAGCTTGAAATCAGGGGCGGGTTTCGCCGGGCGCAGTTCAATGAGCCCGCGCAAGGCTCGCCTTTTCGCATGGAGCGGCGATCCGCAGCGGCCTGAAACGCGCCTAGCCAGGAGCCGCTCGCAAAATCGCGCACGTGGCGGTGCTATAATCCGGCGGGGTTGGATCAGCGTTTGGGGGATGTCATGTCGGATGAGAACAGGTTTTTTCGATTTGTTTGGCGCTTCAATGCGATTTTGCTCGCGGCCGTTGTCTTCGTGGTCCTCGTTTCATTGGGCTGGGGGCTCTTCTCTCTTTTGTCGATTTCGCGTGTGTACAGTCCGGAGCCGGTCGGACATTTTGCGCCGGTCCCGAAGGCGGCGGAGCAGCACTACACTTTCAGGCTTGCCAATTCGCAGCTGCAAACGTCCCTTGCGAATGAGAAGGTACTCACTCTCCAGCGTTGGCCGGCTGACCAGAACGAATACGATCTATCGATCGGAAGCGGACCATCCTCATCTCGAATGGCACAGGATGTGAATCTTCTCGCCGTCGACCGCCAAGATGCGAACAGTCATTGGCTGTTTCACGGCTATGATCGACTTATCGTCTCACAGGACCCAGTAAATGCCACACAGCCACCGGACAGCAAGGGAACGCCGCCCGTTATTGCCTTGGTCATTCAGTCCGTTGATGCAGATACCAACAAGGATGGCGAGCTCACTTACAAAGACAGACAATCGCTCTATTTCTATGACCAGGGCACTTCGGAAGCTGTCAAGTTCCTAACCGCTGACGATATAATCGTGACTGAACAAATCGAAGGCGGAAAATATCTTGTGGTCTACGAAAATGGAAAGGTGGCGACGGCCGCGACCTACTCCATTCCCGATTTTAAGCTGCTCACACAAAAACCGTTGCCGAACGTGCCCAATTGAACTTGTCGCTATGTCGGATTCTCCAAGCTGAACGTCTCGCTTTCCTTGTCGTAGGAGAACAGTTCAGCGAAGCGCGCCCAGGAAATGACCGCGCGCAGCGTCTCGGCGGCGGCCTCTTCGGTCATATGGTCTTCGAGCTCGTCGATAAAGCGCCGTCTGGGCGCTGAATGGCCGGCGCGCTCGTCGAGCACCCGGCGGATGTGGGCGGCGAGGGGTACGTTGGCGATCAGCGCGCGGGAAAAGATTTCCTTGCGCTCGTTGGTTTCGGCGATGGCGAAGCGCTTGCCCATGTGGGTGAGCTTGATGTCGCCGCCTTCCACATCGCCGAGCTTGAGGAGTTGCAGCGCTTCGGCCACCGGAAACAGTTCGTCGATCTCGAGCTGCAAATCCGATGCGATGTCGGGCAGGTCGGCGGCGCCGTTGTAGGGCGGCGCGGCGACGGCTTCGATCAGGCCAGCAACGAGGCTCGAGGAAACATGGGTCAGCGGCGTGCCGAGATTGACGCCCGCCGCCGGAGCGTTGCGCACGCGCTCGACGCGCCTCGCCGTCATCTCGACATAGATGCGGTCGACGAAATCCTCGAAGGCTGGGTCGGTGCGCTCGCGTGGCCGCGGGATAGTGATCGGGATTTCGGTCACTACGCGGCCGGGATTGGTGGAGAACAGGAGCACGCGGTCGCACATCTGCACCGCTTCCTCGATATTGTGGGTGACCAGGAGTACGCCCTTGATCGGCAGCTTCTTGTCGGACCACAGATCGAGGAAATCGGTGCGCAGGTTCTCGGCCGTCAGAACATCGAGCGCCGAGAAGGGCTCGTCCATCATCAAGATGTTGGGATGCACGACCAGCGCACGCGCGAAGCCGACGCGCTGGCGCATGCCGCCGGAAAGCTCGCGCGGATAGGCGCTCTCGTACCCGTCGAGGCCGATGAGATCGATGGCCTGCAGCGCGCGGGTGCGGATTTCCTTCTCCGGCAGGCTGAGCGCCTCGAGCCCGAGCTGCACGTTCTCCAGCACCGTCAGCCAAGGGAACAGCGCGAAGCTCTGGAACACCATGGAGATACCTTGGGCCGGGCCGTCGATCGTCCGTCCCAGATAGGTCAGCGTGCCGCCTTGCGGTTTGGCGAGGCCCGCGATCAGACGTAGCAGGGTGGACTTGCCCGAGCCCGAGCGGCCGAGCAGGCCGACGATCTCGCCTTCGCGCAGCGTAAGGTTCACGCCGTCGAGCACCAACAGCGCGTCGCCGCCGGGCTTGGGAAAGGTCCGGCGCACGTCGTGGACGTCGAGAAGGGTCGCGGCTTCCATGAGAATCTCCTATCCCAGCCGGAACTTGCGTTCGGCATACCAATAGAGCGGGCGCCAGAAAAGCCTGTTCACCACCACGACGAAGAAGCTCATCACCGCGATGCCCAGCACGATTCTGCGGAAATCGCCCGCCGTGGTGGCGTCCGCGATGTAGGAGCCGAGCCCGAAGGCGCGCAGCGTCTTGTGGCCCCACACGACGATTTCGGCGACGATGGCCGCGTTCCACGAACCGCCCGACGCCGTGATCGCGCCGGTGACGTAGAAGGGAAACACCGCCGGCAGCGCCACTTTACGCCACCACAGCCAGCCTTTGATCTGGAAACTGTCGCTGGCGTCGCGCAGCTCGCGCGGCAGCGCCGACGCCCCGGCGATGACGTTGAACAAAATGTACCACTGAGTGCCGAGCACCATCAGCGGCGAGAGCCAGATGTCCGGGTTCAGATTGCCCATGACGATGAGCGAAACGGCCACGGGAAACAGCAAGTTGGCCGGGAATGCGGCCAGGAACTGAGCCACGGGCTGCACGATGCGCGTTAGGTGCGGGCGCAGCCCGACATAGATGCCGATGGGCGTCCAAATGGCGCTCGCCAGCGCGATCAGCACGAGCACGCGCGTCATGGTGGCGAAGCCGCGCAGGAAGATGTTGAGCAACTCGCCGGCGCCGAGCGGGATGCCGGCGAATTCGGTCACCCGCCAAAGTGCATAGAGCACCAGCCCTAGCAAACAGGCATACCAAATGCCGTCGGCAAAGCGCGACGGAATGGCGGTGGTCACGCCCCCGCTCCCGTTCCGCACCGGCGGCGTCAGCCGGTAGGTCCAATGCATCATCCTGTCGAACGGCGCGCCGATTGCATCCATCAGTTTCGACCGGCGGAACATCACCAAGGCCCAGGATTCGGAGCCTTCGTCGTCGTCGTTGGTGTCGGCGTCGATGCGGAAACGGTCGGCCCAGGCGACCAGCGGGCGAAACAGCAACTGATCGTAGATCAGGATGACGCACAGCATCGCCAGGATGGCCCACAGGATCGCCGTCATGTTTTTGGCGGCGATAGCAGCAGCGATGTAGGAGCCGATCCCGGGGAGCGTGATGGACATGTTGCCGACAGTGAACGCCTCGGCAGCCACCACGAAAAACCAGGCGCCGGACATCGACATCATCATGTTCCAGATGAGCTGCGGCATACCGAAGGGAACCTCGATCCGCCAGAAGCGCGCCCAGGCGTTGAGGCCGAACAGCCGCCCGGCCTCCTGCAGCTCGGTCGGAACGGTGCGCAGCGACTGGTAGAAGCTGAAGGCCATGTTCCAGGCTTGGCTGGTGAAGATGGCGAAGATGGCGGCGAACTCGGCACCCAGGATCCGTCCCGGCGCGAGCGACAGGAAGAACACGAAGGTGACGGAGATGAAGCCCAGGATGGGCACCGACTGAAGAATGTCGAGGAGGGGTACCAAGAGCGTGCCGGCGCGCGCACTCTTGGCCGCCCAGGTCGCGTAGCTGAAGGTGAAGACCAGAGAAAGGCCGAGCGCGATCAGCATGCGCAGGCCCGTCCTCAGCGCATAGCCGGGGAGCGCCGAGGGGTCGAGCGAGATCGGCTGCGCCTTGAGGATCGAGAGCGGCTGGACCATGCCCCGGCTGGCGTCCGCCAGGAGCACGATGAAGCCGAACACCAGCAGGGCTGCCAGGAGGTCCCACGGTCCGGGCAGCAAGCGGCGAGCCTCAATCGAGACGGGCGGCAGGATTCTCATATCCGGCATGCCTCGAAGCAGGTGGACTGAAAGGTGCGGGCGATCCGCGCGGACGGCACGGCTCGACCGCACACAACCACGCTGCGCCGCCGAGGGCAAAGCGAAAGATTCGCGGCGGCAGAATTTTTTCATCGCTCGGAATGGTCGGGTTCGCATCGCGCCGCTGCTCGGCGATGGCGTTCGGCGCCGCGCGTTTCTCCTCCGTCGTGCTCGGCGCGTGGTGGGCATGCGCGACAGCTACGGTCGCACGAGTGGGTCGGCCGTCCGTTCCGGCCGATGAGAAAAAGCCTAATTCATTGAGATAGATACCAGGGCCGGCGAGGGCGCCTTCCACAAGCCGTAAACCGGGCTTGGAGGTGCCACACGCGGGCGAAAGCGGCACCCGGCGGCCCTCTATAACGCTTCGTAACCTCGGAGGATTCGATGGCGTCGGCGCATCGCCGGAACCCTTTGCCGGACAATGGGGCGCTATTGCGCGCTAGAGTATATTCAGCGTAAAACGCCGTGCACGGATCGGAAAATAGCGCCTTTACGGGCGCTTAAGGGCGATTCGAGTGGGTTTAGCGAGCTGAAAACTCGGCGG
>Ga0265340_10000996_pt1 | contig 16151 bp, 18 predicted proteins | sample 4CB225metaG_FD_202082 | JGI IMG/M metagenome (GOLD analysis project Ga0265340, IMG submission 202082) | Rhizosphere microbial communities from Carex aquatilis grown in University of Washington, Seatle, WA, United States - 4-CB2-25 metaG | ecosystem: Host-associated > Plants > Roots >...
AAGCGAGGAAAAAATTTTAAAGGGCGTTGAGTTTGCAAAAGGTTCCGGCCTGCGGTTTGTCACCGGCCTTATGATGCCGCAGATCCGCGGGATCGAGGCGCGGCTCGCGCGCGTGGAGGGGGTGGAGCGCGTGGTCGTTGCCGGATCGGCGCGACGGCGCAAGGAAACGATGGGCGACCTGGACATCCTCGCGGTCTCGTCAAAGCCCAAAGCCATCATGGACGAATTCGTTAAGAAAACGCCGGGGCTGATGACGGTCATCGCGAACGGACCGACAAAGTCTTCCATAAAGATCAGGCCGGGATTGAACGTTGATCTGCGTGTAGTGCCGATGGAATCCTATGGCGCAGCGCTGAATTATTTCACCGGTTCTAAGGAGCATAACGTCGTCATCCGTGCGAGAGCAAATAAATTGGGGCTGACGCTCAATGAATACGGCTTATTCAAGATCGGGAAAGGAGGAGATAAAACCGTGGAGGGGAAGGGTAAACGAGTGGCAAGCAAAACGGAGGAGGAGATATATAGAGCCCTTGGTATGGCATATGTGGAACCGGAACTTCGCGAGAATACCGGCGAGGTGGAAGCCGCGGTGCGAGAATTTGGGAAAAAGGCTCCGGGTCTGCCGAAGCTGATCGGCTACGACGACCTTCGTGGCGACCTTCAAGTGCAGACCAACTGGACCGACGGCGCCGATTCCATTGAAACAATGGCACGCGCCGCCATCGCGCGAGGATTGGAATATATCGTGATTACGGATCACACCAAGCGGCTTGCGATGACCGGCGGCTTGGATGAGAAACGCATCCGATCGCAATGGAAAGAAATCGATGTGGTGAATAAAAAACTGAAGGGCAAGATAAAAATATTGAAAGGAACGGAGTGCGATATTTTGAAAGACGGCACGCTCGACTTGAACGAGGAGACGTTGGCCCAGCTGGATGTCGTCGGTGTGTCGGTGCATTCGTATTTTAATCTGCCGCGCGCGGAGCAGACGGCGCGCGTCGTGCGCGCGATATCAAATCCCAATGTGGATATCTTCTTCCATCCCACCGGACGGCTCATCAATAGGCGCGCGCCATACGATATTGATATTGACGAGATCATCGTAACCGCCAAGAAGACAGGCGCCATTTTGGAAATAGACGCCCTGCCGGAACGCAGTGATCTCAAGGATGAATATATTCGCAAATGCGTGGAGGCCGGCGTGAAGATGTCCATCGATTCCGACGCGCACGCCGTGGCGCACTTTGATTTCCTCGAATGCGGTATCGCACAGGCGCGTCGCGGCTGGGCGGAGCGCAAAGATATTGTGAACGCGTGGCCCGCTGAGAAGATGTTGAGATTCTTGAAAGCACGCGGGAAATAAAATAAGGCTCATGTTTTCGCACGAGCCCTTTCCTCTTTTTTCTCACAGAGGAGAACAGCCGCTTGCACCCGCCCGAGGGTACTTTCGAGGCAGTCTACCTTCGCTTGGTGTACCGGCATGAAGAACCATAGCCCGTTTGAGGAACAACTCTCTTTGCCATTGTTCCAGCTCGTGAGCCGCCCCTCCTCAAAGTAGGCCACCAACTTTCCCTTTTGACCCACGACCTTCGCTGTCAGCTCCTGTGTTTCCCCCTGGCCGAAGTCGTTTGAAATGTTGGCATACTGAAACCTCACCATTTGTCCGTAGAGGTTTCTATATGGTCCCTCCAACTGGCCGACTTCCAGAAGCTCGGTCGCGGTTTCGTCCCAAATGCTTTTGGGTGTGATACGCTTCTTGGTGAGATAGACGATTCCCATCCACGCCAGGACCACTCCTATAAGGATTAAGAACCCCACTCCAATTCCAATGTGCATACGATTTCTCCCTCGGAAAAGATTATATCTTATTTTTTTACATTTGTAAAGGATTCCCCTGTCCTATTCATTAAATTGTGGTAAACTGTTCCCATGCCATCAAACCGCGAAATCGACGAATCGAAGCGTATACCGACCAAGAAGCAGGTCGTGGCCGGCTTTGTGGTATATCGCAAAACAACCGACGGGATAAAGTTTTTGCTTTTGTATCGCCGCGGCAATTATTGGAATTTTCCCAAGGGGCATTTCAAGCCGGGGGAGCGGAGCATTGATACGGCGTTGCGCGAGCTGGAGGAGGAGACGGGGATAAAAAAAACAGAGCTCCGTATGCTGCCAAACTTCCGCGCCTACGAAAGATTCTATTTTAAGATCGGCAATCAGGGGATCTACGACACCGTCATCCTATTTCTCGCGGAGACACATAAGGCGGATATCCGTATTGAGCCGCGCGAACACAGCGGATATGGATGGTTCCTCTACCACGATGCGCTCAATGTGATCGGCAAAAAGTATGGCGATACGCGTAAAGTGTTGAAGCAGGCGAGCGATTATCTGAAGCCCCACAAGCGTCCGCCGGTAAAAACCGCCACTGCCGTCCCGCATCCGATCTCAAGCTCTCCCGTAAAAGAATTAAAAAGTCATTAATTCGCGGGTGAAATAAAAAATCTCCGAGTTCGGAGATTTTTTATTTCTATTTCGCCTTCGTGGCGGCCACTACTTTCTTGAATACTTCGGGTTCGTGCTCGGCGAGATCAGCGAGAATCTTGCGGTCGATCTTGATGCCGGCTTTCTTCAGCGCCGCGATGAATGTGCTGTAGTTCATTCCTTCGGGACGGATAGCGGCATTGATTTTGACGGTCCAGAGCTGGCGGAAGGTGCGCTTCTTTTCCTTGCGTCCACGGAAGGCGTGGGTCCACGCATGAAGCAAAGCTTCTTTGGCGGCGCGCTCTTTGGACTTGCGGCCCCACTTGAACCCCTTGGTGTATTTAAGGGTCTTCTCGCGGTGCTTATGGGCGTTTACTCCTCTTTTTACGCGTGGCATGGTGGTAGTGGATCAGCGATTAATTGTTCAAAATTGTCTTGAGGGGCATATCAAGAGAGCGGCTCTTGCGGGAATCACGGTTCATCTTGCTGCTTTTGCGGGTCTTAAAATGGCTCACCCCCGTGCGGCGGCGGACGATCTTTCCGTTCTTCGTGATCTTTATTCTCTTTTGGACGCTCTTGGAAGGCATAATATAGAGATGAGCGATTGGCTCAATGACAGTAAGCTTACTATATCTTATTGGGATTGGCAATACCTAAAAAAATAAGGCAGGGATGCGGATCCCTGCCTTCTGGCTCTTCGTCTATTCGTCTTGTTCGACGAGTCCATCGGGTTTTAGCACGAGTACGTAAGAGTTTCCAAGAACGTCTCGTATCTCGTTCTTATAACGACTATCCGGAATCTGGAGTTCTGAGGGTGTGTACTCACAAAGTTGTCCGATGGTTTCGACCCCAAGGGGTACGCATCCAGCAGCAGTCTCGGAGATCTCAAGATCTTCCACGGGCCGAGCAAGTTGAGGGCTGACCTGTTGTCGTTTCCAAAGGATACCTTCCCCCGTGCGTCGGAGCGTTTCGGCTATTTGGCATTGCTGCTGAAAGGCGATCTCATTATCGGCGACGAGCTCGAGGAAATTCTTTATCTCCTCCTCGTCTTCGCGTTTTTCTAAATCTTGGACCGCTGATTTGATTTCGCAAAGATCTTGTGGTGGTTTGTCGGTGTTGATAGACAAGCTTACGAGGGCCTTTAAAAAGCGCCTCGCCTTTTCAACATTTCGCTTCATAATTCCTCCGCTCACAATAAATATACCGGTGCGGTGAGCTGAGCGTTATTATACAACAAAAACTGGCAATAAGCCAGTTTTATTTCTTTGCGATCTGTACCGCCGGGCCGTTGCCCAAAAATTTGGGCTCGTTGAGCTTCTTGTATTCCACGGGAATCAACGTTAAAAACTCCTTGAGTTTTTCCATCGCCCAATCCTTATTGCGCTTTTCGCGACCGCGCAGGCGCATGACCACCTCCACTGGATGACCCTGGGCAAAGAATTTTTCCACCTGCTTGACCTTCACCATAAGATCGTTGTGAGCCGCCTTTGCGGTGATTTGCACGGCTTTCATGGATGCCGTCTTTTGCGCGGCGCGCTCCTTTTTGATCCGCTTCTCCTCTTCGTAGCGGAATTTGTCGTAGCTCATCAGGCGTACGACCGGCGGCTTTGCAGCGGCGGAGATCTCTATAAGGTCGATGCCGTCATCCGGGCGGGCGAGTTTGAGGGCCTCGTCGCGCGACATGACGCCGAGGTTTTCCCCTGTTTCTCCGATGACACGGACCTCCAGTGCGGTTATTTGGTTGTTGATGCGGGGCTTTATTATGCCTCCATTATATCAGCTGTGGTAGAATAATCAAAACGGCAACTATCGAACACGACCATGGACGAGAATCCAATAACCCACCCCGGCGTCCCGGAAGAGGTCTATCACACGATGGGGAAGAAGACGTTCTGGATATTCTTCCTGGAGCGCGTTCATGCAGCATTCATTTTGCTTTTACTTACGATCGCGCTCTTCGTGCTCGGAGGACAGTCGTTCCTTGCGAAGACCCCGGTCGGCAACCTGACGGGCTATACCATGATGGCGGCATGGCTTGCGCTCGCGCTTTTCATCCTCGTATTTCTGGTCACGCTCCTTGTCGCGTGGCTCATCTACTCGAACTTCAAATTCTGTCTCGGCGACGATTCGTTGAAAATAAAGAAAGGGATATTGAACAAGGAGGAGGTGGCGATCCCATACCGGCAGATCCAGGACGTGGACATCCGGCGCGATTTTTCTTTCCAGATGCTTGGCCTCAGCCGCATCGTCATCCTGACCGCCGGCCATGAGGAGGATGAAAAACCCGGTGACGACGAGACGGAAGGAATTCTTCCGGCGTTGGACAAAGACCTCGCCGAATGGATGCAGGCGGAACTTCTCAAGCGCGCGAATGTCCAAAAAGTAACAGAAGAAACCCCGGCTCCTCAGCAGTAAATGGAGAAATAAAAATATCCCTTTCGCCGAACGGTCATCTGCCCGGAGGCGAAAGGGATATTTTTATTTACTTACTGCAGCAATTGCATCGAACCAATTTGACGACACCGCCGATGATCAAAAGGATCGGCCAGGTGATGTTCACGAAGCCCCAGGTCAGGACGTTCACGGCTCCCAAGAGGAAATCCGCGCCGATCAGGATGATGAGCCACGGTATCACTTTGTGATGCGGGCAATTGCAAACCATTCCTTTTCCATGCATTTTCTCTTCTTCCATAGATTAAATTTCCATTAAATATTTCGGTTTCGACCTTTGGGCTGCGTTTATGTACCCTTTTATTCTAGCATTATTTGTGCTATAATAGCGGCAGCCTTATCGAAGGCGATATGGGAGCGCACTGGCTTCGATAAAGATAATCCATGGGTTTGCGAGCCGTTGGCAACGCCGTAACCGTTGCACAACCTATAACTGCCAACTCCAAAGTTGCAGCTCCGAGGGCTTTCGCTTTCGCGTAACCTCTCGGGATCGGCCGGTCCGGGTTCCTTGGACTGATACCGGTCTTATATAAGGGGACTAGCGTCAGGTTGACGATCATACGCCCGGCGCGAAAATATGATCACTTCGCTTAGCCTAGCTAAACTACGCTCGTAGACGGCCCATCGGCATTATCTTTACACGGCGGTTCGATTCCGCCCGCTTCCACTTGAATGAAAATCGATTTCCAAAAGAGGTCATTTTTCTTTATGTATTCTGGGCTATTTTGAGTTTGCCGAATCTGGCAAAAGTAGGGGAGTTGGGCGGAAGGGAAAACTTTTCAAACTCGAATTTGGTATCATTAAAGTAATGCTTAGCATCAACGCTCGTAAGGTGTTGTTCGCGCTGCTCGGGGTCATTGTAACTTCGTTTGTTGTATATTTGGTCCTTGTCGGGATGGCGGTTGCAAACACTTTTAATCTTAACCTGGTGAGTGCGACGCTATGGTTCCCGATTGTGCTCGCGATCATAGAAAGCATCATCGGCGTCGCAATCGGTTTGGTATGGGAGAAATCGCGCCGCGATCGCTACGTCGAAATGTTTGCAAAAAATCCTGGATTGCAGGAAAAGACCGAGAAGATATATCGCGGAGCGCTCGTCGTGGGAATCGTATTGGGTGGATTATACCTTCTCTCGAACGCGTGGGCGGCATATGTCTTGCTCTCGTTCAGTAGTTTGAATTTGCCTTCTCCGAATCCTGCCGGATTATATATCGGGTTGGGTCGGTATATCATTCTCGGGCTTGTCTCGGTTTGGCTGTTTGCTGATTCAAAGCGCAAAACCGGGGAGCGCGTTTTAAATATCAGTAAGGGTCTTTTGTTATGCATCATCTATTGTTTTGCCATGGCGTTCTTAACGCTTGCTTCGCTTTCAACGGTGAGATTTTCTCCCGCTGCAAATGCCGCGCCGGTTCAGGTTCAACAAGAACCCACGCCCCCAAGCACAAGCACGAACATTACTCCCAATGGTTCCGCCATAGCTTCCGGTACCGCCAAATCCTTTGAGGTAATTTTCCCACAGAGCGGACAGATCTTTAAACGAGGATTATCCTACACGATCCGCTGGCAGTGTACGGGATACGCCTATTTCAGCGCGCTTATTGTTTCGGCATCTGCTCCAAGCTCCACTGCCAACCCTTATCAGGTATTTAGCGTTCCGGCATCTTCCAGCTCTTATCGGTGGACGATTCCTACAAGTTCTCAAACATACGAAGGGGCATCCATCTCGTTTTTGCCAGGATCATATAAGATGGGATTTTATTGCAACAATAGAAACTTTGATGGTCAGTATGATGCTTCGACGACTATGCTGGTGAACATCGTCAACTAATAGGTTTTTGGTAATTGCCTTAAACCAAATCCGACCCTGTGAGTAAGAGTGTTTTATAGAGATCAGTGATTAGAGTTTGCCACCTGTCCGGTTCGTCTCCACTTGACCGGAATTGCCCGTTTTGCTCTGGCACTTTTTTGTACGGGCTGGGCGAATGAAAAACTTATTTGTTCAAACTCTTCCTCCCCCGTGCGGAGCATTGTAATGTCCCAGACTTTGAAACGGCATCCATCAATAAGGGACAAATGAAAAAGGCCGATCATATAAATTAAGCCGATCAATAAAGTAAAATGAACATAGCATCTATATTTTCTTGGGCATCTCCGGTGGGCATAGGGATTTGGATGGCGGGCTTGGGTATCTTTTTTTGGGGCCTCAGCAGGTTAGGACGTAAGAATTAATAAAAGGCTTTCGCGCTTGCTAAACTAAATATACGAAACATACACAAGTGGTGCGGGAGGCATGGAAGTTCCTTGTCCATTGTGTTGTTGTCTTTTGCATTTAAATAAAAATAAGTAGTTATTGTTGACTTTGTATATAAACCATCATGAACAGCACGAGGACGATCGCGCGACTGGCCAGCCGGCCGAAGTCGCCAATCAACACGTGGGGCACTCGGTCAATAAAATGGCCGCGAGCGCCACGCTCCACTGTCTCGCGGGCTGTGCGATAGGAGAACTCATCGGCGTTACCGTCGGCACCGTTGCTGGATTTGCGCCGCACCAAACAGTCATGATTGCGGCGATACTCTCGTTTATTTCGGGGTATAGCGTATCGACCGTGCCACTCTTAAAGGCGAATATGCCGTTCATGAAAGCGTTGCGTTTGGTGCTTGTAGCCGACACGGTATCGATTCTGACCATGACAATCGTGGATAACTTACTCATGCTTATTATCCCAGGCGCTCTGAATAAAAATTTGGGGAATCCTATCTATTGGCTAAGCCGATGTATCTCGCTTTCCGCCGCGTTTATTGCCGCCTACCCGGTCAACCTCTATTTACTGAGGCGCGGCAAGGGTCACGCACTGACGCATCCTCACCACGCTCATGGCGATATGTGAGCAACCATTGTCTGTTTTCATATTTTTGCTATAGTAGATTTATAGGATCGAGTCATGAATTTTATTGCGAAATCTTTAGCGCTATTTCTGCTCTCTGCGATACTCGTTGTGGCATTTTTCAAGTTTTCACTCATCATCAACAGTCCTCAGGCTTTCTGCCCGCTTCATTCGTTCGCGAATAGTTGCCACAAGATCCCTAACTACAACGACTATTACCAAACGCTCAGAGATTTTTCCCGAGGGTTACCGCTTAACGCATCTATTGTGTTCCTCGTGACATTTATCATCGCTTTGCCGTTGATTGGTTCCCTCGAAGGAGTGGCCATATGGGACAATGTCATTATATTCATCAATAAGCGCGCTCCATTGAATTTAATAAGGGCGAGAATACCCTTCTTGCACTGGATCAGTCTTCACGAAGGAGGAAGCCCGGCTGCTTTTTGATAGACTCGTGTAAATTTGCTCTGACGCATATTGACACGAGCCATCCATCAGCGGCTTTTTTTCGTTCGCCCGTTTTCGCTGAATAAAAAGCCTTGGCTTTCTCGGAAAAAGAAATTTTGCTTGCAGCTCAAATGAATATCCGACTGGAAACATGGGGTGTTAGCGCACTCTAAGATTTCAATCTGGTCTATTAGCTTTCATCCGGACGTCGTCGCGCACGCAGTATCGCTTATTTGCGTGAACAACGCGTTGGCTGTCCCATCCTCGATGACCGTAGGTCAGACAATCACATATGCATTTGATTCCGCTCCGCGCCGGTGTTTAAAAATCCCAAGTCAATATTTTATGAATATGAAAACCTCATCAATAGTTATAAATAGGAGTAGGGTTCGAATTCACCGCAGAGGACAATCATTCGTCGAGCTCATGATCGCCATCGCCATCGGCGCCATCTTCATGGGAGGCATGGCGGCGATCATCGGCCCGGCGCTCATTGAGAGCGGCCAGGCGGGAAAGGTACAGGTGGCATCAACGAACGCGCAAAGCCTCCTTAACAATGTGCGCGTGTGGTCCGAAGGGAACTGGAACAATGTCCTTTCGCTTGCCACCGGGTCAACGTATCAGTATTACCTCATCACCTCTTCATCTCCCTATACGGCCACGTCAGGGGTCTGGTCCATCGTCATCGCGACGAACACCTACACCACGTATTTCTATCTCGTCGACGCGTATCGTGACAGCGTAGGGAATATGACGACGGCATCGACCGGAAACACCTATGATCCATCCACAAAGCAGATATTCTCGGTCTACAACTGGACCCATGGCGTGACCGGCACCATCAGTACCTATATCACAAGAAACAATAACGCCGTGTTCTATCAGACCGACTGGTCGGGAGGTGCGAATCCAGATGGCGTCGCGACCTCCGCCGCCAGTCAATTCGCTAATTCATCCAACATCGATTATTCGATAACGGGATCGCTCTCCGTCTCCACTCAAGGGGGCGATTCGTCAACCCAGGAAAGTGAAACATCTAGCAGCGGCCAAAACGTCTGGGTAACAGATGATGACAATAATCGCATCGAAGAATTTTCCGTCGCTGGCGCATACATAGGCCAATTCGGGTCGGGTGCGACCCTTGGCGAACCCGACGGCATTGCCGTCGATTCAGGAGATAATTTTTGGATAGCAAATGCTTATGATCCCAGCATCACCGAATATTCTCCCGCCGGCGCATATCTAGGAGTCTTCGGTTCAGGTGGCTCCGGCAATGGGCAGTTTAACAATCCTGGAGATATCGCTTTTGATGCGAACGGGAATATGTGGGTGGTGGACGAGGGAAACTATCGCGTCCAGGAATTCTCTGCCAGCGGCGCCACATATACTTATGCATCGAAATTTGGATCAAAGGGAACCGGCAATGGAAAATTCTCCGATCCCGTCGCCGTCGCCATCGACGCGGCGGGAAACATATGGGTAGCGGATGCCGGCTCCACTGCCGCTACCACTCGCGTTGAAGAATTCACCGCCAGCGGCACCACATATGTTTACGCATCAAAATTTTCCGCGTATCACGGTTCTTGGGGCTACGCCACTCCCGGGGGTCTCGCTTTTGATGCGGATGGGAATATATGGATGACAGATTCATATAAAGATATCGTTGAAGAATTTTCCGGCACCGGCACCTATATAGGACAGTTTGGTTCGAGTGGCTCCGGTGACGGACAGTTTGATGGGCCGGGGAATCTCGCCATCGATTCCGGTGGAAACATCTGGGTAACTGATATTGGCAATAGCCGCGTCCAAGAATTTTCCGCTACCGGCACGTATGAAGGCCAATTCGGTTCCAATGGCTCCGGTGACGGACAGTTTTCGGGCTCTTATAGTCCGGGTGCGATCCTTATTTATTAGCTTTTCACCCTTCTCGCTGCGAACGTTTATATAACGGACTTCCATGCCTGCTTTTATTGACTATTTCATAAAAATAGTTTAAAACATACTCAGCCAAACCGGCATAGGAGGATTCAAATGCGGTCGTTACCAAAAGCGGGTACAATAGGAAGCATGATGCGAGAAAAATTGAGCCCATCCTATGAAGCGGATGAGGCTACGCCTGAGCAACAAGAGTCTGAGTGGCGCACGGTGACCTCACAACTTGAGGGGCTGCATGGCGCACCGGCGGAGCTGAATGTCGCAATTTCCAAAGAAGATGGCGAGGTGAAGCACGCAAACTTTTGGGATCTCGACAAGACGCTTCTTTTCGCCGAGCCGATCCACTTCGCAGCGGTCGAACAGATCTATCCTGAATTCGCAAAAGACGAAGAGTCCAGGAAGGCGCTTCACGAATTTTACGTTGCGGGGTTCACGCTCGGTAATTCATACCGCGAGTGGGATCGTATGCGCAGAATTTGTGAGGAAGGCCAGTCCCAATATAAAGATCCGACCGTCTACGAGCGCGACTTCATGGATGATCCCGAAACCAAGAAGTTGATCGACGAGCCGGGACGTCCCGAGCAATATCACGAGATGGCGAACACGATCCTCCAGCGGTATGGAAAGATCGCATACTCCATCATGGAGGAGAAATACAACGACGATCCGGAAGGCTTCGAGAAGATGTTCGTGAAGCCCGAGATGATCGATCTTCTCAAGAAAAAAGCGCGGCTCGGTCAGGTAAATACCTATATGACCGCCAACCAGCAGGATTTTGCGGCAGGACTTGTGAAGTTTTCCGGCATTGCGGACTATGGACTTCTTCTCGCTCCCGATGAAAAGATGACGGGCGGCGGCAAGGAGGTTGCCATTGAATGGTTGATCGTCGAGCTTTCGAAGATGGGGCTCAAAGTGAACCGCAAACGCGCGACCGCGATCGGAGATTCGATCAAGGGCGATATCGGGAGTGGCGCAAAGACCGGGCTCGGGAGCGGCATCCTCGTGACGGAAACATCGGAGCAGATCGCGGCCATCCGGGAGAGGGCACATAAAGACACCTCCGATGGACGACAGATCAAAGCCGTACTCGAAGGAACTGACGTTGAGGCGATTCCTAGTCACGAAGTTACCCGTGGCGAACGTGGGTGGCACTTCGGGAAGAAGGGCAGCCAACGACGGTAGTTTTCTTTTTACGATAGCGTGGGTCCCACAGAGAAATCTGCCGGGGCCTATTTTTTTAGGATGTTTTGTATAAACAATTTTAACCCCATCCTCGCGTCGCCCTTAAAGCCGTGATCGCCATCCATGTTCGCATTCTTTATTTTCCGAGAGAGTCCGGTGGAATCTTCCGCACCGAGCACATTGTCCTGATTCGCATTCACGATAAAAAGATCGGTGATTTCTGAAAAAATATTATAAAGTTCAACGGGGTGCTTATCGCGGGCTTCTTCCCAAAATTCTTTGGGAACGATAGTGGTTGTCCCGTCGGCCCGCACAAGGTGCGAAACGCCGTTCATATCGATCAGGGTCTGCGGGTTTTGTTTGAATCGATCGATCGTCTTTTGGACGTCCAGACGGTAGGGAGGGGAGAGCATGATCGTCCTGCGGATATTTTTCGGCGCAAGAAGTGCGGCAGTGATGCATCCCTGCGAATGACACACCAGGTCTATGATCGCATCCGGATGTTTGCCTCTGGTCTCGGAGAGAACTCCTTCCAGGGTTTTTACCTGATGGCTGAACGGCGTTACGATAACGGTCTTTTGATGTTCGTCGACGATGCCGTAGTTGAACATTATGATCTCGGCGTCTGCAATCGATGCAACGGCGTCCGGAAACAGGCCGCGATCATCCTTCGCAACTCCGAAGCCATGCGAACATACAATGAAATGTTTTTGGGACATGCCGATCGTTGTTATTTTAATTATAGTCCATACGTACCCGGCGCGGCGGAAAGGAAACCGACAAAGACAAGCGCGCAGATCGCGACCATCACAAGCGTCTGTTTTTTTGTCAGCGTATCAAAATCATCCAGCTTGAGCGCGCGCGCGATAAACCACGCAAGGAGGCCGATCGCGAAAAGAAGCGATGGCAGATAATGATAAAGAAAAGTGCTCCGGCGGACGATAAAAATGAAGGGGAGCAGGGTAAGCACATATCCGCCCAAGAGGATGAAGAAACTTTTTTTGTCATCCGCCCCGCGGGCATATTTTTTTGCATACCAAAAACATGCGATCAACCCAAATACGATCGCAAGGGTACTCGCATACCAGACGACCGGATTTCCATCAAGGATGATGTTTCCCGAATGGAGTGGGCTATCGGGCAAGCCGTCGAAGTAGGTCATCGGTATCTGTTTTATGGGCCACAGATACCACGGACTCCCGTTATTTTGCAGCCCCAAGGCGCCGACATAATTCCCGAGCCCCTCAAGCGTTTCAACGAGCAATAACCCGCAATAGTTTTTAAAGGGCGCCGTGAATACCGCGGACGGGGTCGTGGTCAGTTTGAAGTTGAACCCGAATATGCCGTTCAACGTGGTGATCTGATCATTGAAGCCCGAGAGCAGGGGATTGATGGCCACGACAAGAGCGACCACGACGAGTCCGACGGCGAGAAATCTGAAAAAAGCTTTCTTTTCGCGTTCGCGTATCTTCGGATCCTCTTTTCGAATGAATAACATGAACTGGTAGACGAGGATCGGACCCGCAAACACCGCGGCGCTCATTTTTACGGCCAAGGCGAGCCCCCATAAAAATCCGGCGAGTAACGGGCGCTGTGGTTTTCTGAAATAGAAGATCAGGGCGCTCAACGCCAGTACCCACAGGAACCCATCCAGGAGGATAAAGCGTGTTTGAGTGATGAGCGCGTTATCAAGCGAGACAAAAAACGTACCGAGCAGGGCGCCAAGATTGCCGACGCCGATGGTCCTCAAAAACCAATAGAAAACGAGTACGAGCAATACACCGGCGATCGCACTAAGGCTCCGGAGCAGGACATAGGGGAAGTTGTTATACGGGATCCCGTTCGCGGTATCGGTCACCTCCTTCGTTAACGGATCGTATTGTTCCAGGATGAACTGTGTTTCTTCCAGGTGCGCGCCGGAGATCCAGACAGCTCCTGCGTAAAGGAGCTTTCCGAGCGCGGGATGGATATCAAAGAACGCTTTATGGATGGTATAGTCGGCGGCATACGTTGCGAAGTGGGCCTCGTCAAAAACCGCCATCGCGGGGTAGCTGATGCGATAAAAATGGACGCACGCGCTTATAAGGATGATGACGATAAGCGAGCAGACCGTGAACTTTTTGTTTCTGCTCGCTATCGTTGCCGCGGCAAGGTCGGTGGATGTCATAATGTTTAACTCACTATTGCACGGTTGAGGCCATTATATCAAATTTTTTGACATTCTCTCCGTGCGCGATAAACTGTGAGGTATGCAGAAGGGAAAACTGGAATTATTGATGGGACCGATGCGGAGCAATAAGACCGAGGAACTTTTACGCCGCGTGGCGATGCGCCGGGAGTTCGCGCATCAGAATGTCCTATTGTTCAAACCGAGCGATGATACGAAGAGCGCGCCCGGACTGGTAGAGAGCCGGAATCCGAAAGGCCACGGGAAAATGGATGCGCTCGAATTTGATTCCCATCATCCGGAGAACATTCTCAGGTGCATCACGGCGGAAGAAAAAAATATCGGCAAACGGGTGGAGTGCATCGCGATGGACGAGGGCCAGTTTGTTGACGGGCTTTTTATTTTTACGAAAGACCTCATGGAGGCGGGATACGACGTGCTTGTTGCGGGGTTGGACCTCGATTTTCGGGCGATCCCGTTCGGCGAGATGCTGGACCTTGCTTGGCTCGTGAACTACTACGGCGGTGCTATCAGCTGGTGCGTTTCATATTGTGCGTGCGGGGACCAGGCGCTTTTCTCCCAGCGGCTCATCAACGGGCAGCCTGCTCCGTACGACAGCCCGATCAAGATGCCCGGTGAATCATATGAGCCGCGATGCCGCGAACATTTTATTCTGCCCGGCCGGTCACGATGACCACTTACATCTCATGGATATGAAAGGCTCGTTAAAACGGATCGTTTTCTTTGATGTAACGCAGGATCTTTCGGGTTTGACCGACAACGAACGCGAAGCACTGCGCCACTCCGTGAGGGCCGCAGAAATATTGACCGATCTCTATCTGGTCCAAATGGATCCGAAGAATTTGGAATTGCGTACGGCGCTTGCCGCGCGTACCGACGAAGAAGGAAAGGACCTTTTAAAATATTTCGATGTGAACGGCGGCCCGTGGGACGGCTTTGATGAAGAGAAGCCTTTTGTTCGGGGCGTCGGCGAAAGGCCGAAGGCCGCGACGTTCTATCCCGCCGATCTGACGGAAAAGGAGTGGGGGGAGTGGCTCACGAAGCATCCCGATGAGCGCAAAAGCTTTGAAAGTCGCACCACCATTATAAAAAGAACGGACGGCGGCAGACTTGTTGCGGTTCCGTATGACGAGGAATACAAGAAATTCCTTGAGGCGGCGGCGGGCGAATTGAAGAGCGCCGCGGCGCTGTTGCCTGAGGGCACCCTGAAAAAATTTTTGGAATCGCGCGCCGCCGCGTTCCTTTCGAATGATTATTGGGATAGCGACGTCGCGTGGATCGATACCGACAGCGTTCCGTTCGAGGTGACCATCGGCCCGTACGAGGTATATGCCGACGGACTGTTCGGCATCAAGGCGACGTTCGAGGCGTTCATCGCCATGCCGGATAAAGAGGCGACCGCGGAGATACAGAAATTCGCCGCTGCGTTGCCGGAATTCGACGCACTCCTCGCGGCGCGGTTGGGATATACCGCCAAGGGTTCGGCGACGCCGATGGAGATCGTGCGCGACGTCTATCGCGGTGGTGAAGCGGCGTTCGGCCGACAGTTTGTCGCGTACAATCTTCCCAACGACCGCAAGATTCATGAGGTCAAAGGCTCAAAAAAAGTTTTTTCGCGGACGATGATGGAGGCAAAATTCTCAACGCTTGGCAAGCCGGTCGCGGAGCGGTTGCTGCGGCCCGAGGCGATGAGGCATCACCAGTTCCGCAACCGATTGCTGTTCGTGGTTGGCCACGAGCTTGCGCACGGCATCGGCCCGGGGGTCAGGGAAGTGAACGGGCGAGAGGTAAGCTTTGAGATCTTATTGAAAGACCTTCACCCCATGCTTGAAGAAGCAAAAGCGGATATGCTTGGCGTCGCGTTACTCGATTATTTTTATAAAAAAGGGTTGATCACTGCCGACGAACTTTTTGGGGCCGTGGTGAGCGAGGTTGTTTCCTTTGCGCCGGGATGGCGCGCGAGCTACACCGAGGCGCATTCCGCCGGATCGCTCATTGAATATAACTGGCTCACGGAACATGGCGCGGTGAGGTATGACGAGCACGATGGTAGGTTTGACGTAGACCAGGAAAAGGCGCTTGCGGCGATGATCGGCTTGAGTGAGGAATTTTTGAAGATACAGCTGGAAGGCGATTACGAGAAGGCGGCGGCATTCGTGAAGCGGTGGGGATCCATTTCGCCCGAGATCCCGCAGATCGTGGAGCGGTTGAAAGATCTGCCGATAGAGGTGCATCCGGAATACCGGGTCTTATAAAGAAAAGAGCCGGAGAGTACAAGGCTCTCTGGCTCCGTGAAGCGGGTGATTTCATGCGTTGAGCTGAACACAGTCCCCGATGAAGTTCTCATTGGTGGTTGATGCGCTTGCCGGCGCAAAGTTAAAGGGGATCGCCTTCCCGGTGGCCAGTGTGGTCTTTCCGGCGTCACGGGTTGCTTCGTACATCCGTTGCGGCGGTTTCTTTTTGTGGTGGCGGAACTCTCCTCGGATCGTCTCGATCATGTTCCCTGAGTGGACCCAGGCATTGGTGATCCGAACTTCGCACCACGCATACGCAGGTCCAGGGCTCAGATAAAATCCG
>Ga0265340_10000999_pt1 | contig 16142 bp, 20 predicted proteins | sample 4CB225metaG_FD_202082 | JGI IMG/M metagenome (GOLD analysis project Ga0265340, IMG submission 202082) | Rhizosphere microbial communities from Carex aquatilis grown in University of Washington, Seatle, WA, United States - 4-CB2-25 metaG | ecosystem: Host-associated > Plants > Roots >...
GCTCGCTCACAAGGATATAGGATTCAAGCTGGCCGACAGAGTTATAAACGACTTCGGCGAATCGATCGCCGTCGACCAGCAACCCCAGTTGAACGGCAAACAATTATCATTCGTGATACGGGGCACCGGCAAGCCCGCTAAACCCGCCGAAGAATAGATGTGAACACATAGGAGATTTTAGAGGAGAATATATGCCAAAGCTTAAAACCCACAGCGGCACCAAAGACCGCGTAAAAGTCAGTAAAAACGGCCGTGTACGCGCTCGCAAGTCCTACGCCAGCCACTTTTTACAGAAGAAAAGCGGCGCCCGCAAGCGCAAACTGGCCGGCCTGCTGACTATGAACCACGATAACAGTAAGAAGATTAAGCAGAAACTGGGAGTTTAACAGATGCGAGTCAAACGAGGCGTCACCAGCCACGCCAAGCACCAAAAGATCCGCCGTGCCACCAAGGGCATGACACACCCGCACCGCGCCAGCATTAAGCGCGGCAAGCAGGCCGTTACCAAGAGTCTGCAGTTCGCCTACCGTGACCGCCGTAACCGCAAGCGCAGCTTCCGCGCTTTGTGGAACGCGCGCATTAACGCAGCTGCCCGCTTGAATGGTACCACCTACAGTCGTCTAATCGCCGGGCTGAAGGCCGCTAAAATCGACCTGGACCGCAAAGTCCTGGCTGAACTGGCCGTAAACGAACCAAAAGCCTTTGAGGCGGTCGTAAAGGCCGCTAAATAAGCTTAATCTATAGTCGCACCACCTCTCTTCCTGTCTCGGGAACGCTCAGAGCGTAAGCTTACCCTAGCTCGCATTGGCGCTATCGGTTTAATGATCGAACTAGGGCCAAGCGCTCAAACACCTGAAATCGTTAGTTCGGAAGCATCTTGACAGCAGTTAGGCCGGGTATAGAACAGTGGCAAAAAGAAGACACCTCGGCATAACCGGGGTGTTTTCATAGTGTCAGATAACGTGTAAGCCGGGTTCTGTTTCTCAACTGGTCATCTATCTAGATCTACCGTTGCCGGCAGATTCGAGCGGTTTAAATCGGGCTGGCGGGACGCCAACGGATTACTTAAGTATCCGACTTAGGCCCATTCCTTGCAGCAGACAGGGTTTACCTCCCGCCAGGGTCACCCCTGGCGACTACGAGCTCTTGCCTCGCGCGTTTCACCTTTACCACTGTTTGCGCAGCGGAAGTTTCGTTTCTGTGGCACTTTCCCTGGGGTCGCCCCCGGTCGCCGTTAGCGACTGTCACTCCCTACGCTGCCCGGACTTTCCTCGTGGGTATCGCTCGATAGCCAATAGTTGGCTATAGCCTCCCTTGGTTACTCAGCGATACCCACGCGACCAATCAGCAATCTGACATGAGCAGTATACCACCTCTGTTAAGACTTGTCATGTGTAGCACGGATCATCTACTGTCCGTGCGTGCGTGACTCCTTTGCCGGGGTTCGAGATTCACTCTAAGCTTTCTGACTAGCCAAAGCCTCGTCCAGAGCCTTATTCACCTCGGCATCGGCCGCCTTATTGAGTTCGCGCGGCACATGGTCATAGCTAATCTTATGGAAGTTCTTAGCCAGTTCAACACACGCATTATGGATCGGCCACAAGTCACGGTTTTTAATTTTGAAGATATTTTTCATTTGGTTCACGACGAGCATGCTATCCATATAGACATGCAGCTCACGAGCCTGAAAATCGCGCAGCGCGTGTTCCAGGCCAAGCTTGAGCGCCTGATATTCAGCCTGATTGTTAGTGGTCACGCCTATGTATTCGCCCGCTCTCAGCCTCGGCTGGCCCTCCATATCAAGCAGTACATAACCACTCGCACTCGGCCCAGGATTACCGCGTGAGCCACCGTCAGCATACAGCTGCATCTCTGTTATGTTTGGTGTTTTATTCGCAACGTCCGTAGCCATACCGCTTGCAATGCCCGGCTCGACCAGGGCATCAATCGTTTGCGCAAAGGCCCGGTCACGGTCGGTCACCTGCAGACCATTATCGTTGGTACTAAGCCACACGTCGACCGTTCCCTGCTCGTTTTGCCAGCGCGGAAACTGCTGCAGCTGTTCAGCCGCTTTGGCCACCCGTTGCATAAAACCCCACGCCGCGCTGAACGTATGGAAGGTAAATTGTTTGTATAGTCCGTGTTTTGTTTCTTGCCACATACCTATAGCTTACCACGGCATAAGCCCGCGAAGTGATGGCTAGCTACATTTAAGTCTACCGATATATTACGGCCCATACCGTTCATCAATAATGTTCCCAATGAACTCATTGCATATCTCCCACCCTCCGCAAACAGATGAGCAGGCAGACCAAGTCAACGACTGCCTGAAACATGCCGCGCTTGCGTTCATACCGGTAGCGTAGCTTCCGGTATGACTTGAGCCAGGCATTCGTGCGTTCTATAAAGGCTCGGAATGCGAATTGGACTTTGTTCATGTGCGGCTTTCGTCCCCGCTTTCTCCGGTGTTGCGCTTTTCGCTCAGGGATATTGGTGCCGGTACCTCGCTTTCTGAGATGACGTCGGAAGGCCATACTGTCGTACCCTTTGTCGGCGTTCAGTTCAAGGACCCGACGCTTCGCACCGACCCGAAGTTTTCGTATGGTCAGTTCGGCGGCCACAATGTCATTCCGGTTACTCTTGAATGTCGTGTTCGTGAGCGGCAACCCATTCCGTTCGGTCAGGAGCGAGATGTTGGTCCCGTACCGGTGGTGTTGGCTGTCGTAGCCAGCGCCCGAATACTTCGGTGACTGGACTAATGTGCCGTCCAGATTGCCGAGGCTCAAGTCAATCTGACCCTCACGGTCGAGTAACACGAGGACGTACTGCCAGACCAGCTTGAGTGCGCCTCGCTTCCGCCAGAAGTTAAGCCTGCGCCAACAGGAGCTGTAGTCGTGTCGGCAGATAGAGGTCGGTATGTCCTGCCACCGACAGCCGGTACGAAGCACGAACAGAATACCGCCGAGCAACTCCTCGTTTGGAATAATATGTTTGGTTTTGACTACTGGTTCCGGCAGATTTGCTGCCAGGAATTCGTATTGCGCTTGGTTTAAAAAGTACGTAGCATTGCTCATTGAGGTACCCCCTTTGCTTAGCACAGACAGGGTACCTCACTTTTTAGAGTTATTACACTACGGCGCGTGACGTAGTTGAGTGGCTATCCGGTACAGAGAGCCCTGCGAGCCTCCGCATGCGCGCGTTCACAAACTTTGCCGGCCAGACGGGCGTACGAGCATACGTAGCACGTCAGTGGCAGCCCGGTATGATGGACAGTGACACTGTCCCGACAGCTGTGTTTGAAGTATCGGAGGGTGCAGCGGTAGGTTATGCACCTGAGAGTTTACGAAGGTATGATCGCGATCGCAGATTCTTAGGCATGATATAAGCTCCTAATGCTCTGCCTTGGCGTGACTAATTTTTGGCTACGCTCCTCGTCCACGACCCTGAAAGCACAAATTACGCACCAGCCACGTCTCACCAAATAAAATAGACCTCCACGGAGGTCTATTTTATTTGGTCGGGGTGACAGGACTTGAACCTGCGACCTCACGGCCCCCAGCCGTACGCGCTACCAACTGCGCCACACCCCGCGACAGGGGTTATTTTAGCATAAAATGTCGATCTTCGATAAGCTGTGCTTGTTTCCGGTATATTAGTGTCGGGAAGAGCAGCATAGAGCTGGGCGCCGACGTGACTAACCTGAAAAATTCCAGGTGGGCATCCACCACCATAGACCACGGTCTACAGTTTCAGGATCCCCTAATGATTACTATTCAGTTAATCATTTGTCGGCAAAACGCTTTGGAGGCGTCCATAACCCAGCACCATGTATTATACTCCGCTGCAGCCCCATACTAAAAAGAGAAAATCTAAAATCGAACCATAACGTTGCATTTATAACAATAGAATATGATCTGTTAAACTAACAGATTCAGCAGGGATTGACTCAGGTTCCCGAGCAAATTTGAGCCACCTCCCCACAGTACAAGTATAACGATTATGAAGAAGCCATACGGCTCAATTTGTTGCATAAAGTCCTGGACTACTTCAGGAGCAAACGCGTATAAGACGCGTGAGCCGTCAAGCGGCGGGATCGGAATCAGGTTAAAAATCGCCAACCATACATTGAGCTCCACAAAAATAAAAACAGCCTGACCAAGCAGCACGCCAAGGTCGACGCTTCTTAGGAGCGCTGCCCCTAAAAGTGCCAGCACTAGATTACTCGCAGGCCCCGCCAGCGCAAGCAACGCCGCCCCATACTCACCGTATTTAACGTAGCGCGGATCAAACGGTACCGGCTTAGCTGCCAAAAACGGAGCATGCAGCACCAGCAGCGTAATGGCAGGCAACACTAGTGTCATGAAGGGATCAATATGATGTAGCGGGTTAAAGCTAATCCGCCCATGCTCCATGGCAGTCGTATCACCAAGCTTAAAGCCCACATAGGCATGCATAAACTCATGGACAGTCATGCTCACCACCAAGCAGATCAGCACAATAACGACAGTGGTAAGGTTCAGACTCCCTAACATACTTCGCTCCTAAGTATAACATCCATGAGCGTGAACTGGTTGACTCTTCCCTGTTATTCAGGTAAAATAGATTTCTGAACTAGAGGACAAACTCATGCAGATATGTGAACTCACCGGTAAAGGCAAGCAATATGGCAATAATGTCAGCTTCAGCCAGCGCCACACCAAAAAAGTCTGGAAGCCAAACCTTCAGGCCAAGACTGTTATGGTCGACGGTAAGAAGGTCCGTTTAAAAATTAGCACTCAGGCTATTCGTACTCTCAAGAAGAAGGGGCTTCTGGCCTAAAACCATCAGCCGACCTCGCTTAAAAAGCTCCGATCTTATCGGAGCTTTTTGTTTTGTCACCTTTGCAGTCTGTCGTTGTTCTTGTTACTTCGCTGCCTCCAACACTACCAACTGAGTGGTATCTGTAGCTTCAGCCGGTTTGAATTGGAATTTGCTTAGGCGGTCTTTTGGCTCCATGCTCAGGGTTTTGAGCGCGTCTTCCTGTCCGACTTGCGGCACTTCGTAGTGCAGACGCGCATCTTCATAATGGGTCGGGATGACTATTTTAGGCTCGACGGCTTTAATGAGCTGCAACGCACCAGTTGCGTCCAGCGTGTAGCCGTTGCCGCCAACCGGCACGAACATCACGTCCACGATACCAATGGCCTCCAGCTGGTCCTCGCTGAGACGCGGAAAAACGTGGCCGACTACAAGTACCCTGGTTTCACCCCAGGTAATCTTATACATGGTGGCCGTCTTTTTGCCCTCTTCGTCCATGTGACCCCGGGTTTGCACACCCAAAATGGAGATGTTGTTTACCTCGTATTCACCCGGCATGTCCAGGACAAGCTTGGGTTTAGCTGATACGGTCGGGTGCTCAACACTTGTAAACAGGCAGACGTCACCATCTTTGACCACATCTTTGGCGCCTAAAGTCGCCAAGTTATCATCAATCACTACTCTGGCCTGTTTGCCGGAAAGAACCACGCAGTCCGCTCCATAAAATTGCATGTCCATCAGGTCATCCCTCCTTAGCTCAGCAAGCCCGGTTTATCCAGCAGCACCTGTTTTTTGGCGCGGAGCACATTAGCGGTAAACCGGTCTTTGATTTGTAAACGATAGGTAAAGTCATCCAGCGAGAACACAGTGTAGCGCAGATCTTTGCCCTCCTGGTGCTCCAGCTCGGTCACATATTTGTTAAGGGCGTTGTTGTTGACGTTGCCGACAATCAGCACGTCCACGCCGGCACTGTCGTCACGGGTAAACTGGCCGGTCAATACGGCGATTTCCACGTTACCGAGAGCCTTGAGGTCAGATACATCGTCGTGCAGCGGCAGTTCAATAGACTTTGCGGTTCGCGGTGTGCTTTTAGGACGGGATTTTGTGATGCCGCCTCCAAAAATTTCTTGGAGCGGTGCAAAAAAATCGTACTTCTGGTCAACCTCGTAATAGACTTTGTTGTTGCTGGTGTCGCTAGTGATAATGCCCACGTTCAGCAGGTTAGCTAGCTCGCGACGCACCGAGTTGATTTGTTCATCTATTTTGCGTGTGATTTCGCGGACATAGAACGAGCGATTCGGGTTCGAGTAAAAAAGCTGCAGCAATTTGACCCTCGTCTTGCTGCCGAACAATTGCTCAATCATAGCTACATTGTAGCAGGTTTTAGTGCAGGGTCTAATTGGTTTTGTTCAAGAATGTTGTCAAAATATCTATAGCATTACTTCGGTCATTTAGCCACTGAATACTACTATTGCGCTTGAACCAGGTGCGCTGACGTTTGGCCAAATCCATAGTCGCCTTGATGATTCGCACACGCACTGCATCCAATGTCTGCGAGCCTGAAAAATACTCACCCCACTCACAGTAGCCGATCCCCTTCATAGGCTCAACATCCCAGCCATAACATGCAGCCAAAGTCTGGACTTCCACCTCAAGCCCACTAGTGAGCATCGTGTCGACCCGTGCCATAATTCGTTCACGCAAGTGCTCTCGATCGACAGCCATACCCAACACTACTGCATTATCCCGTAGCGCATGCTTGCCTGGCCGGACGCCATTATTTTCAATTAGCCGGATAATACGCCGCTTATTACGAAGGTCGATACCACCTGTGTCCAATTCAAGCTCATCAGTCCGCGTAAGCAGCTGGGCCAAGCTTAACTCATTGAGCTCAGCCCTTAAGACAGGGTCAGACGGTGGCAGAAAGCTGTAATCATAAAGCACACTATCTATATACAAACCCGTGCCGCCGACCATGATGGATAGCTTGCCTCGGGCCGAGATGTCGGCAATTGCTTGTTTGGCCAGCCGCTGGAAAACTGCCGCGCTGAACCCTTCGGCCGGGTCGGCCACATCCAGGAGGTAATGCGGAATTTTGGCCTGGTCTTCTGGCGTCGGTTTGGCTGTGCCAATATCGAATCCCCGGTAGACCGTCCAGCTGTCGGCGCAGATAATTTCGCCGTCAAACTGCTCGGCCAACTCCATCGCCAGCGCCGATTTACCGCTGGCAGTCTCGCCCACGATTACTACAAGCGGCGGCAGCTTCTGCGACGTTTTTTCACTTTTTAAAGTGTTATTTCGTTGACTCATTTACAACTATTTATACCAGCCGAATTTGCTCGGATGCTCCACTGTCCAGCTTAGCCCTACGGTCCTCGCCGCTAGTTCCCAGCGGCCACCACAGCAAGCGCTCCACGCCCACACGCATGTCTTGGTCCACGGCCACACCCTCCGTCCGCAAATGCTCCGCGTGCGCCTGCCGACCACCGGGATAACCTGCGGCTAATCCGCCAGTCTTGTTTACTACTCGTTGCCACGGCAACGCCGGATCTCCAAAATGAGCGATTCCGCCTACAATCCGCGCCGCTCGCGCATTGCCGCAGAGCGCTGCTAACTGTCCATATGTCATCACCCGCCCACGCGGAATTTGCGCTACCAGTACCTCGACCCGCTCTCGAAAGCCAGGCTCAATTGATTCCATCAAAATACTCCAGCACTGCCGACCAATCGATACAACGCACTACGCCAAGTGGTAATACGTCAGCTCGGTTCCACGGATAATCCCCAAAAAGCACCGCCCCGAGCCCGCATTCCGCCGCATTTTTGACATGCAGGAGGTGGTCATCAATCAAAAAGCTGGCACCCAGCTCCACACACATTTCGCCTTTTGATCGTCTTCTCTCCGGGACGAACAGATTGGAGAAGCTCACTGAGCTGAATATCCCCGGAAAATACCGCTCTAGCCAGTCATTTGTAAGTTTAGCGACTATCTCATTCCGACCTGTGAGCACATGTAGTTCGTAGCGCTCGGCTAGTTTGGCCAAAGCATCTGCAACCTCACGTAGCGGCTCCCGCTCAATGAACGCAGCCGTCAATACAAAGTCGTCCACACGCTGGATTGCCGTTGTTATGTCAACATCACCCCACGCTTGCCTATCGTGAGCCGAGTTATAGGCACCAACTGGCAGTCGTGTGCCAAAACGCCGATTGTAATCGGCTATGACAGCAGGCCCTGACTCCAGCAGCACATCGTCTACATCAATCGCTATAATAGGTCTGCGCATAAAAACTACAGGCTCGTCTTACTTACACGGCTCTTGGCCTCATGCGCGACTGTCTTCAGAAATTCCTCTGTTGTGTAACTATTCGATACCTCATTTACAGCAAGATCACCACGGATGCGCGGTGTTAGCTCACCCCCGGCTATCTCCTTTTCGCCGATCACCAGTGTATACGGTACTTTCCACATCTCGGCTGAGCGGATTTTCTTGCCGACGGATTCGTTGCTGTTGTCAACCATTACCCTCAAACCAAGCTCTACGGCACGTCGCAAAATATCATCGGCAAATGCAACCGTCTTCTCTTCCTGATTGACTGTGATGAGCCGCACCTGCTCGGGTGCGTTCCAAACCGGGAACTTACCACCGGTATGTTCGATGTAGACGGAGAGAAAGCGCTCATGGGACCCCATGACCGCACAGTGCAGCATCACAATCCGCTCATCTTCGCCGTCTTCGTTGGTGCATGTCAGGTCAAACCCTTCGGGCTGGTTGAAATCGAGTTGAATCGTCGCCACCTGGTGCTCACGGCCGAGCGCATCTTTGGCCATAAAGTCTATCTTCGGTCCGTAAAAAGCTGCCTCGCCCACTCCAACAAAATAGCCCGAGCCAACTTTGGCCTTCAGGATGTTCTCCAGCTGTGCTACGCTGGATTCCCACTTCTCCGCGCCGCCCGCATACCCTGTCATGTTATCAGGGTCATGCGTCGAGAGACGATACTTCAGCTCCGAAAAACCGGTTCCTTTATAGAATGTCTCGATGACATCCCACAGCTTAAATGCTTCCTCCTCTATCTGACTAGTGCGGCAAAAGATATGCGCATCATCTTGCGTAATCGCACGGACACGGCTTAAGCCACCGAGTTCTCCACTCTGTTCATCGCGGTAAACCATGGCCGTCTCACGATACCTGATGGGCAGATCCCGATAGCTGCGAGGCTGCGAGGCATATATCTGCGCATGGTGCGGGCAGCTCATCGGCTTCATGGCAAACTCATGACCCTCACGGGTATTGATATGGAACAGCTCGTCTTTGAACTTTGCCCAATGGCCACTCGCCTCGTAGAGATCTTTTTTAGTTATGTGCGGCGTGGTTACCTGCTGAAAACCCGCTGCGTTGCGAAGTTCCTGCACGAACCGATCCAGTTCATTCTTGAGAACCGTGCCTCGCGGCGTCCAAAGCGGCAGCCCCTGCCCGACTAAATCACTAAATACAAATAGATCAAGTTCCTGCCCAAGCTTGCGGTGATCGCGTTTTTTGGCCTCCTCGAGCATATCGAGATACTGTCGGAGTTCCTTGGGAGTGGCAAACGCCACGCCGTAGACGCGCTGCATTTGCGGGTTAGTTTCTTTGCCGCGCCAATAGGCACCGGCCACACGCATCAGTTTAAAGGCGCCAACCTTGTTAGTTGAAACTACATGCGGGCCCCGGCACAAGTCGGTAAAGTCACCGTTCCGGTAAAACGACACCTTATCCATCTTGGCCGTGCCATCTGCGGGCAGCCCGAGCTCAGTCGCATCCAGGTCTTTGGCAACGGTGGTCCCGGCACGCTGCAGATCATTGAGTAACTCCTCTTTGTACGGCTGCTCGTTTTGACGTGCCCAGTCAATGGCATCCAGTATCGGCATCTCAATCCGCTCAAACGGCTCGGCCGCCTTAATGATCTTATGCATTTCGGCCTCGATGCGCTCAAAGTCACCAACCGAAAGTTGGTCGTCTTCCAGATCAACATCGTAGTAAAAGCCGTTTTCAATCACCGGCCCTACACCGAGCTTTACATTTGGCCACAGATGCTGGATGGCACTCGCCATAATGTGTGCCAGGCTATGGCGCATGGCATACAGTTGATCGTCAGGTTGTTTCTCGGACATTACTTCAGTCTCCTTGCATTATTTAGAAATTAAAAAGACATGAGACGCATGTATATAAATATACGCATATGTCTCATGTCTCGGGCCCTGCTGCGGCCAAAGCCGTGCGGGTGGTTCCACCGGACTTCCCGGGCTTGCGGTTTCCACGCAGACCTCGGGCGCTCGTTAGGATTGTTTAGCGTCTATTCCCTGAAGACTTCGGCTCGGCGGTTGGTGAGTCCGCGTCAACGCCTAATCGTATTTTACCACAGATAAAACTCTCAACTAAAACAGTCGGGCGATCTCGCAAATTCGCCCGACTGTTTTGGATGTTTTGCCTTGCTAAAACCTCTCGGCAAAACTTCGCCTCACTAACCAGTAGTATAGAGCCCGTGGCCGGATTTGGCTAGTACTTTTTTGCAGTATGTTTTACACAGGGTGTGGATAGTGTGGAAAACTATTTTCGCGCTTTTATCTCACATTTGGCGTTGGATTTTTCTATAGCCGGATAATACTCAGCCGTATTTCTCCGTCATGTTCTATATAAATATAAAAGCCCTGGTTAACCGGGGCTTTTATATTGGTGGGCGATAGAGGATTCGAACCTCTCACCTCTTCCACGTCAAGGAAGCGCTCTAGCCAAATGAGCTAATCGCCCCAGTGGCATGTGACAAAACCTAACTGTTTTTCACATCACGCGGGGCTTCGGCAAAAGCTGGAGTCTCCGACTGCTCTTTTTCCCTAGTGTAGGAGCTGAAGCTTTGTATTAATATAGCACGCCACCTCTGTTGACGCAAGCTCGGGCTAAGTATTAGCGTCTCGCAGAGGGTTGACATAAACCGCAGCTTCCGGTAGTATTGAACGGTTAAACGAGGTGTTTTGGTGAGTGCCAAACAACAAGTAGACTCGCTTGCGAGTTTTCAGTTGTTTTTTGAGGAGCTCCCGGAGGTGAAATACGTCAATCGTGTTCGCCGTGTCCGTCTTTCCCCACAAAGCAACGACTAAGTTTACGCCAAAATGAAAACCCGGCCAGAGGCAAACGACCTCTGGCCTTTTTAGTTCCCCACAGTTCTCTGTCAGTTTTCCACTAGCGAAAGTGATAGCGTTATGCCAATATGTAGACATGGTTTGCATTTACTGCGGTAGCCGGACCCAGGTCACCAATTCACGACCTCAAAAGCGTCTGCGTCAGGTTTGGCGGCGGCGAGCCTGTACTGCCTGCGGTGCCATCTTCACCACGAACGAAGCGATCGACTTCAGTACCAGTCTTGTTATTCGTTCTGGTACCAGCGGCGTACAGCCGTTTAACCGCGATCAACTTTTTGTGAGTATTCTGCAGGCGGTTGGACACCGCGACGCGCCGGTCCGCGATGCCAGCGCACTCACTGCAACTATAACCGGCAAGCTTCTGCACAGTCTCACAGCGGCCACCCTGACTCGCGCCGACATTATTACTACCGCCCTGCAGGTGCTTAAACACTTCGACCAGGCCGCCGCGGTGCAGTACGCGGCATACCACCACAAAGCTTAACCTGGCCCGAAACGAGAACATCGGGAATTATTTGCGGATAACTGCCCCGTGTTCTTTGGTATCAATCACGACCGCCTTTTCCGTAACATCGAACTTAGTGAGGTAGCGCTTAAAAATCAGACGTGTCTGCGAGTTAAACGCCGCCAGTACGTTGTAGCCAAACGTGGTGACCGGGTAATACACCCACTGCAGCACCATCAGAACAGTACGGTGGCGCTTATAGCGCGCCGGCTTGGGTGGCAGCAAACGGAGCGCCATGTACATCGTAATAATCAGCAGCACGGTCCCCACAGTCTGCACGTGGCTGACCACAAGCGGCAGCTCGTAGACCGCAATATCTTTATGATTAAACAACGCTGGTATGAAACCACCGACTAGGATTAGTACCGGCCCGACCGCCCACGTCACATGCCCCTCAAGTAAGCGCCAGAATTTTGTCCATAAGTCCCACTTTGAAATCTTGTTTTTACGGAAAAAGCCGAACTCTGCCAGGTACGCCACGTCTGACGCACCATATGTCCAGCGCCGTAACTGAATAAATTGGGCTCGCAGAGTCCGACGGTAACCTTCCGTCAGTACGGCATCCTGCGAGATGGGCAACTGCACCGGGTAAACACGGTAATTTCCCTCAAATGTTAGATATGATCGCCAGAACTGGTGGCCATCCTCTACTACTGTGCGGGCACTCCAGAAGTCCGTTTGGATGAGTGCAGCCATGGGCTGTGAGTGGCTCGAAAAATTGCGCAGCGCATGCTGACGCAGCGAGACGACAAAGGTGAATAAGGAGTTACCTGTAGCAATCACTCGCATAGGCGCCGGCACATCCCAGATGTTATTTGTATAGAGCGAAACCGGCTGGTACGAAGCATGGATCGGATCGGGTGCCGCCACGTAGGCGTACGTCACGGCGTTCAGATAATTCTTGTCGGGACGATTATCGGCATCTAGTGTGGTTACCATCACCCGCAAAGGGTCAATGTCCCGCTTTTCCAGGTATTTTTGCAGTTCGCGGGCAGCATAGTTTATGTTACCGCCCTTGCCTATTATCTCTCCTGGTAAGCCCGCCGGATGTTTGACGGCAAAGGCATCACGGAAACGGTTCTTGTATCTGGTAATGAGCTTGCGGGCTCGTTCTTCGGTTGCCTCGCCCGCCCTGCCCTCGTACGCCAATATAAATATGACCTGCTCCTTCATGTTAAAGTCACTGGCAAGCACCGATTCGACGGTACCAGTCAGGATCTCTTCAGTTTCGGATACGGTAGCCATGATGATCACGTGCAAAACCTTGCTTGGCGGCATGAGCAACGGACGCTCCGCTTTGGCGCGTGCTATTTCTTGAACATGCCACTTCGGGCGCTTCGCCTGCGGTGGTACCTCGCCGCTTTCAAGCTCATGCAACATCTTTGCCCATGGGTACTTTTGGTGAGTGCGCATGACATGGTAGCCATGTAGGCTACGGACCGTGTACGCGACACCGCGTGTAAAGTTTATTAGCAGGTACACCAGCACGAATACGGCCGCCAGCGTCACGTTTATGAGGCTCAGGATAACCGGCAACGCCAGCATGAAATATGACAGGGCGCCAGGCAGGATTTCAAAAAAGCGGTAGCGCCGGCCGCGCTCCTTTGGGAACGGTATTTCTATGTTGGACATTACTAGTTATCTTAGCACCAAAAGAGCGTTGCTAACCACAATCAGGAACACGAGGAGAGGCAAAGTCAGTACCAGAATGACTAACGATAATTCGCGCCGGACCGGATAGGTGCGGTAGCCTAGCACTGCCCCGACGGTAGAAATCAGGACGACGGCCACTACGAATGCCAGAATATCGGCAACCGTACCCGTGGTGTAGTGGTCGATACCCAGCGACGGCCGGTTCGAAATGATATAACTACTACTCTGCCGGCTGACAAGTTCCAGCAGAATGAGTACCACAGAGGCGAGTGTCAAAAAAGCCATACCGCTGACCAGCAGTAGCGCCGTTCTGTCTTGAAGAAAATGCTTTTGAGTTGCCATACTTAAGTACTAGCCCAATTGTTCAAAACCTATTGTAGCAGACTGCAGCTAGCAGCGTCGAATACAGAAATGGTGCGGGTACCGGGAGTCGAACCCGGATCTCGACCTTGGGAAGGTCACATAATAGCCGCTATACGATACCCGCAAAACCGTCAGGTTGTCATAAACGTTCTGGAGCCACCTCGGGGATTCGAACCCCGGACCCCCGCTTTACGAAAGCGATGCTCTAGCCAACTGAGCTAAGGTGGCGTTTTGGCTACTTCCCTGCCGTCCGCACCATTATACGGCCTGCTGCCCCATCTTACAAACAGGTACGTACCGGTGTTACAATACTCCAAAAGGAGATAGTATGTTAAACGAATTCAAAAAGTTTATCCTGCGCGGCAACGTAGTGGATCTGGCGGTGGCGGTAGTGATCGGTGCGACGTTCAACGCAGTCATCAGCTCGCTTGTCAAAGATTTAATTCAGCCACTCATCAATGGTGTAACTGGCAGTAGCAAGGGCACCGCCATCCAGGGTATTGCCCACTTTGACACTCTCGGCCGCCATTTCACATTTCCCTGGGGAGATTTTGTCAGCAACGTCATTTCATTCCTGATCATTGCCACCGTAGTGTTCTTCTTGGTGGTGCAGCCCATCAACCACCTGCAGACTCTGGCAAACCGCGGCAAGGGACCTAAAGAGCCGAGCGACCGCAAGTGCCCGGAATGCTTGAGCACTATCCCAAAAGCCGCCACACGCTGCGCTTTCTGCACTGCCAAGGTCACCCCGCTCACCAAGAGCTAGCCGGGCTCATGGAGACTGATATAGCTTCGGATTTTAACTAGCGACCTTGACCGTCTGCTTGGATGATAGCAACCAACGGACCAGTACAACTATACGTATTCCGCCCCGACAACAAGTCGTTGAAGACAGCGGCGGCAGACTGCGCAGCAGGCATCTTATTATTAAAAATGCAGGCCATCGGCTTGTTCACCCACGAAGGATTGGCAGGGTTTTTAGTGTATGTCACGGTTACGTAACAACCCCCGCTACGAACATCGCTATGTGCGACCTGGTATCTTACCGCCCCTAGGGATTGTATGGAGTAGTCAAAGACCACCGGTGCACAGCTGCTAAACTCGGGATTGAAGCAGGCTTCTGTGGTGCAATGCTTAGGCTTTGAGGATGCAACATGGAAAGCTGTGAAAGCGATCCCTACTACTACCAACACCAGAACAACTAACCTGTCGTACCGTTTTACAAGTCTGAATAGCTTATTGGCGCTATAAGCTCGGATCTCATCTTCTTTGGGTTTAATTATATCCAGCTTTATTACAGGTTTTTGCCATAAGAGGTACTATAGGGGGTGGCTTGGGTATTGTCAAAGTATTTACGCTAAGCCTTACGGTAGTATCTATGCTTGCCGCCAAACCAGCGATCTACATTTACAATCCGCAAGGCTGGCAGGCCGTAGCCTTGGAGGTATGGAACTACGCGCTATGCAGGTTTATGGTTGCGAATGCCGACTGCCGATATGATTCCCCCAACCACAACAAGGACTGCGGTAACCAAGATTGCGTGGCGAAAGCCATTTAGATCTAATGTAGTGCCCACGATAACTCCGGCAACGGCAATAGTGATAAGGCCAGCGATTCGGGCAACAGCGTTGTTGACGGCAGAGGCGATTCCGGCTTGCTGCGTCTCAACATCTGCCAACACTGCCGACGTGAGGGGCGCAACAGTCATAGAAAGTCCCAACGCAAAGACGAGCAAGCCCGGTAGTAAGTCTGACCAGTACCGTACATGGGAAGTTATGCGTAGCATCAATAGAAATCCCACCCCGGCTATAATCGGTCCGATCGCCATAAATAGTCGCGGCCCATGCTTCCCGGCCAAAGCTCCAAAGCGGGGAGACAACAGGAACATAACTACTGTCACTGGTAGTAACGCCAGACCAGCGGAGAGTGCCGAGTAGCCTCCGACTTGTTGCAAGAAGACAACAATTAGAAACGTAGCGATAGACAAACCGCCATAAATGGCCAAGGTAGCAATATTTCCAATCCGGAAATTGTTCACATTAAAAAGCGAGAGCGGCAACATAGCCGTCGTATTACGGCTTTCATGCCGCACAAAGGCAGCCAGGGCGAATAGCCCGCTTAGGAGTGGCATGAGAGTAATGGGGCTGTGCCAGCCATAGTGCGGCTGTTCAATCAGACCAAAGACCGTGCCGCTCAAGCCGACACTGCACAGTACCGCGCCGACTATATCCAGCTTGGCACGCTTGATCTCTCTGGGTTGCTTGAGTAATCCCAGCAGCCACAGGCAAATAGCAACAGGCACAACATTGATAGCAAAAACAAACCGCCACGAAACGGTGTCGACCAAAAAGCCGCCCAGTAACGGTCCCACTATAAAGGAGATGCCGCTCCATGCGGTCCAGGTACCTATTGCCTTGCCTTGGGCGGTTCCAGAGAATGATGAGATGATAAGCGCCAGCGAGCTTGGAACGAGCAACGCTCCGGCAACTCCTTGCAGCCCCCTAGCGACAATCAAAAACACACTGCTCGGTGCAATTGCGCACAGGATTGAAGTCACCGCAAACCCAATTAACCCGATGCTTAGGATGCGCTTTCGGCCGAATAAGTCCGATAGTGATCCGGCGACCAAGATGAGCGATCCGAGGGTAA
>Ga0265340_10001000_pt1 | contig 16141 bp, 14 predicted proteins | sample 4CB225metaG_FD_202082 | JGI IMG/M metagenome (GOLD analysis project Ga0265340, IMG submission 202082) | Rhizosphere microbial communities from Carex aquatilis grown in University of Washington, Seatle, WA, United States - 4-CB2-25 metaG | ecosystem: Host-associated > Plants > Roots >...
AATTCTCCCCGATCACCTGTTCGAATGTAACAGACCGATCTGGTGCTCCGCGGACGCCTGATCATCCATGGCCACCACGCTGGCAGCGGTCGATCAACCTGCTTCCGATCATCGTCTGTCGCCGCTGCCGACGACAGACGGCGGCAGCAGGAAACGGAAGAGCGCCGGCCTGGGCCACTTTCCCGGGCGCAGCCGGTGATCAGGCGGGGTTGGACGGTTCTGGGGCGGTCCCTCGGCGAAGTTGATCTTATGAAAGTTTTCAAGCTTAGTCGACGGCGGTCAGGCGCCGTAACCTGCCGTTTGTTCGATCAAGAACTGAACTTGAACCTTCAAGTTGCAAGATTTACCCGGACGAACCCTATTATTTCCGACATATTACCTAGATCACGATTGCTTTACGCCGGAATGTCCCGGTGTTAACTTCACCACAGCTTCGCGCAAGCGTTACAAGGGCGTACCGCCAGCGCAACCGGTACGCAATCCTCCGCGCCTCTTTTCATATCTTAGGAGGTTCCATGCGTATTCGTCGGGCGATTGCCGTAACGGCGACCGCCGTCCTCACGTCCGCTCTGCTGGTCGGTGCCACCGGGAACGCCGGCCCGGCTCAGGCCTCCTCGGCCTCGCCCGGGACGCACGACGTCATCGTGCACCTGTTCCAATGGCCGTGGGCCTCGGTGGCAAGTGAATGTACCTCGACGCTCGGACCCAAAGGCTACGGCGCGGTGCAAGTTTCGCCGCCGCAGGAGCATGTGGAACTGTCCGGCCATCCCTGGTGGCAGGACTACCAGCCGGTCAGCTACCAGCTCGTGAGCCGGCGCGGTAATCGCGCCGCCTTCGCCTCCATGGTGTCCACCTGCCATGCGGCCGGTGTGAAGGTCTACGTCGACGCCGTCCTCAATCACACGGTTGGTGGTGCCTCGACCGGTGTGGGCAGCGCGGGATCGAGCTACACGCATTACACGAACCCCGCCGTGCCGTACGGCTACGACGACTTCCACCACTGCGGTCGCAACGGCAACGACGACATCGTCAACTACACCGACACCTGGGAAGTGCAGAACTGCGAGCTCAGCGACCTCGCCGATCTGAAGACGGAGTCGACCTACGTGCGCGCAGAACTCAGCGGCTATCTGAGCGACCTGGTCTCGCTCGGGGTCGATGGTTTCCGGTTGGACGCCGCCAAGCACATGCCCGTGGCTGACCTGTCCGCGATCCTCAGCGCGGTCCCGGGCAACCCGTACATCTACTCCGAGGTGATCGAGGACACCGCGGGTGGGCCCACCCCCGAGGAGTACGACGGAATCGGTGACGTCACCGAGTTCCGTTATGGCGACACGGTGAGCAGCGCGTTCAGCGGCGGAAACCTCTCCACCCTGAGCAGCCTGCCCGCCGCGATGCGACTCAGCTCCGGCGATGCGCTGGTGTTCATCGACAACCATGACACCCAGCGCAACGGCCGCAACGTGCTGACCTACAAGAACGGCAGCACCTACAACCTGGCCGAAGCATTCATGATCGCCTACCCGTACGGCGTCCCGTCGGTGATGTCCAGCTTCAGCTTCACCGACAAGGACGCCGGGCCCCCGTCGGCCTCGGACGGGACGACGAACGCGGTCACCTGCGGCAGCGGCTGGGAGTGCGAGCACCGGGTCCGGATGGAGGCCAACATGGTCGGGGTTCGCAATGCCTCGGCCGGGGCGGCCGTGACCAATTGGTGGAGCAACGGCAGCAACCAGATCGCCTTCGGTCGCGGCAGCGCGGCCTTCGTGGCCTTCAACCGGAACGGCTCGGCCCTCACCCGCACCTTCCAGACCAGTCTGCCGGCCGGTACCTACTGCGACGTGATGAGCGGTGATGCCAACGGAACAACCTGCACCGGAACGACCTACACCGTCGACTCGTCCAGCCAGGTGACGGCCACGGTCCCGGCCAACGGCGCGCTGGCGCTCGACATCAATGCCCGGACGACGGCGAACACCGGCACCTGCACCACCGACGCCGTCTCGTTCGCGGCCAATGTCACCACGACCTGGGGTCAGAACGTCTACGTGGTGGGTAACACCGCCGCCCTGGGCAACTGGGATCCGGCCGGTGCGGTGGCGCTGTCCTCGGCCAGTTACCCGGTCTGGACGGCGGCGGTGAACCTGCCGGCCGGAACCGCCGTCCAGTACAAGTACATCAAGAAGGAAGGATCCACGGTCACCTGGGAGAGCGACCCGAACCGCTCCAACACCCCACCGAGTAGCAGTCCCTGCTCCGCGACCTGGACCGACACCTGGCGCTGAGCCAGTCATCGGAAGTGGTCGTTCGGTTCGTCTCCCGAGCGGAGGTGGAACGAACGACCACTTCTGTTTTGTCGCGGCGGGGATGGTCAGGGTTCGCGATGACGCCGGATCAGCCAGCCGACGACGGCGGCCACGGCCGCGCCGATCAGAATTCGGCTTGACTGTTCCCGCACGGGCGGCGGAAGCTTGCTCATGGCCGCGTGCGACCGGGCTCGCGCGGTGGCCGTCCTTTTCTGGGCCTGAACCCGAACATTGGCCAGCTTGTGCCGGGTTTGGGCAGTGAGGTCGTTTCTGTCCGCCATCGCCTTGATGGTTTGCGCTAGTTCTTTCCGAGTGTGGCCGAGTTGCTCGCGCATTTTCTCGGTATCCGGGGGATTTGATGGTGTCCGGTGGGATTCACGGTTTCTCATTGCCGCCTGCTCTCTTCGTACCCTGGACATCCTTCGTACCCCGGACATCTTGTCGTCAGCGATCTTCTCCAGCCCAGGGCGGGTGCGGCCCGGGCTATCTACATCGGCGCTCGTCGGGACCGATAAAGGTTTCGCGCCCGATCACAAGTTGGCCGACTTCGGCCGCAGCCCTGACGGGCCTTGACCGAGTCCCCGACAGAGCCCCTGACAGGGCCTGACAGCGAGCCGTGCGCGGGCTGACAGCCCCACCCCCGAGGGTTGCCCCAGAACGTAGGTCCCCGATCAAGGAGTAATCATGTCCAACGCCTTCGAGGCGCACGGCCTGGTCAAGCGCTTCGGCGCGACGACCGCCCTGGCCGGAGTCGACCTGGCGGCGCCGGAGGGCACCGTCCTGGGTGTTCTTGGCCCCAACGGTGCCGGTAAGACCACCGCCGTCCGGATCCTCGCCACTCTGCTCCGCGCCGATGAGGGGCACGCCACCGTAGCCGGCCTCGACGTCGTGCGTCAGGCCGCCGCGGTCCGTCGTCGGATCGGCCTCACCGGTCAGTATGCCTCGGTCGACGAGGATCTGACCGGCCTGGAGAACCTGATCCTGATCGGCCGGCTGCTCGATCTCAACCGTCAGGACGCCCGGGCTCGGGCGCTGCACCTGCTCGGCCAGTTCGACCTCGGTGAGGCCAAGGACCGGCTGGCCAAGACCTACTCCGGCGGTATGCGCCGGCGACTCGACCTGTCCGCCAGCCTGGTCGGGCGCCCGTCCGTGATCTACCTGGACGAGCCGACCACCGGCCTCGACCCGGGCAAGCGCGAAGACGTCTGGCAGCTCATCCGCCGGCTGGTCGAGGACGGCACCACGGTGCTACTGACCACCCAATACCTTGAAGAAGCCGACGCCCTGGCCGACGAGATCTCCGTGATCGATCACGGCAAGCTGATCGCGCACGGCACCCCGGCCGAGCTCAAACACCGGGTCGGCGGCCAGACCCTGGAGGTCCGGCCGACGAACCGGGAAGATCTCGCCGCGGTCGGCGCCCTGCTCACCCAGGTCGCCAACCGCCCGGTCGAATCGCCCGGTCGCGGGGTGCTCAGCGTCCCGGTCGAGTCGGACGCCGCGCTCACCGCCGTCGTCCGCCGGCTCGACGACGCCGGCATCGCCGTCACCGAGCTGTCCCTCCGGTTGCCCAGCCTGGACGAGGCGTTCTTCGCTCTCACCGGCCGCCGTGCCGCCGAAGACCCCGCCGAAGCCCCCAAGGAGAGTGCGGCATGACCACCACCCTCAGTCTGGACGCAACCGGCGTCCCCACCGCCCCGACGTCGACCGACAGTGGACACGCCTTTTCGCTGATCCGGCACAGCCTGATCCTGGCTGGTCGGGCGGTCACCAAGATCAAGCGCAGCCCGGAACAGTTGATCGACGTCACCTTGCAGCCGATCATCTTCACCGTGCTGTTCGTCTACCTGTTCGGCGGGGCGATCTCCGGCTCCCAGCACAACTACCTCGAGTACGTGCTGCCGGCGCTGATGGTCCAGACCGTTGTCTTCGCCTCGCTGTCGATCGGGGTGAACCTGAACACCGACATAGACAAGGGTGTCTTCGACCGGTTCCGCAGCCTGCCGATACCCCGGTCGGCGCCTCTGGTCGGGGCGGTTCTGGGAGATATCGTCCGGTTCGTGACGTCGATCGTCGTGCTGATGAGCTTCGGCTACGTGATCGGTTTCCGGATTCACACCAACCCAGTGAGTGCCCTGCTCGGATGCCTGCTGGTGCTGGTCTTCGCGCTCTCGCTGAGCTGGGTTGCCGTCCTGATCGGGATGCTGGCTCGCACCGCCGGCACGGTCCAGGGCATCGGCTTCCTGCTGATGTTCCCGCTCACCTTCGGCAGTTCGATGTTCGTTCCGGTGAAGACCATGCCCGGCTGGCTGCAGGCCTGGGTCAAGGTCAACCCGGTGACACACCTGGTCGATGCGGTGCGCGGGCTGATGCTCGGCGGCGACACCGGCTGGCCGGTGACCCAGTCACTGCTGTGGGCGATCGGCATCACCGCCGTCTTCGCCCCGCTCGCCGTCCGCGCCTATCGTCGTCGCACCTGACCCCAACCCCGGGAGGGTTGAGTTCAGGTCGGGGGGTGGAGGCTGGATTCGAGTCGGGTGAGGGCCTCGTCCCGGCTCAGGGCCATCCCGCGGGAACGAGCTCGGGCATACTCCGGCCCACCCAGCGCGGCTCCGGCTTCGGCCGCGATCCGCTTGAGTTCCGGGTCACCGAGGTCTTCGATTCCCCGCAGCGCGATTCCGACACCGAGTAGCTCGGCCGCCGCGCGGGGATCACCCCCGGATAGGTTCAGGTCGGCGGCCACGGTGCAAATCGTGGCGATCACCGGCATGTCCCGAGCGCCCCGAGCCAGCTTCAGCGCTTCCTGCAACCGGGGCCGAGCCTGGGCCCGGTTGCCTTGAGCAACGTCAAATCCGGCCAGGCCGCTGAGGATCATGGCTTTGAACTGGGGTGGTGCGTAAGGTCCCTGGTCGATGAGGGCCAGGGCTTCAGCCGCCAGTTCCTGGGCCTTGGGCAGCCGTCCCTCGTAGTAGGCCAGCACGGACAACCCGAACTGAGCGAAGGCCAGCGAGGTCGACGATCCACTGGTCTGCCCGATTTGCTGGGCGGCGTTCAAATCGCGGCGGATGGCCTCGAAATCGGGCTCGGGGGCCCGCAGCCGCATCGTCGCGATCCGGATCAGGGTGAAGACCTGATCCTCGCGGGCCTGCAGTTCGGCCAACATCGTCCGGGCTTCTTCGAGGGCGGTGATCGCGGCCTCGGTATCGCCGTTCAGGCTGTGCAGTTGCCCGGCCATGGCCAGTGAGGTGCCCATCCCCCAGCGGTCCCCGAGCTGGCGAAAACCCTCCAGGGCCAAGGGAAGACGACGCCCCGCCAGCCCGAGGTCGCCATCGTTCTCGGCGATGAGGGTGCTCATCAGGTACAGCATGGCGCGGGACCAGGGATCCGGGTGATCGAGGTTGCGATCAACCGCGCGCTGAGCCTCGCCCTCGTCGTCCCGGAGCATGGCCATGATCGGTTCGGCCAAGATCAGTAGCGGGTTTCCGGTGTGAACGTCGAGCTGCCGGACCAGGCCCAGCAACTCGTCGAGCAGTTCGGGTGTCGGAAGACCGAAGCCCGCTCCGGTCCTGCTGATCGCATGCAGGAGCCGAACCGTGACGTAAGCCTCGGCCGGCCGCTCACCGGGAACGCTGAGCGCGAGTTCCAGCCAGTTCGCGGCCTCGTCATGGCGGTCGAGGAGGGTCCAGTACCAGCCCAGGGACGCGGCCATCCGGATCGCGCTCAGCGCGTCGCCGGTCTCGGCCGCGAACCTCAGGGCGGCGAGCAGGTTGTCGTGCTCGGCGTTGAGCCGATCCAGCCAGACAAGCTGGTCGGACCCGCGCAGCCTCGGCTCGGCGGTCTCGGTCAGATCGAGGAAATGCCGGGCGTGGGCCTTCCTCGTGGCCAGGCTTTCGCCGCGCTCGACGAGCCGTTCGGCGGCGAATTCGCGGATGGTCTCCAGCATCCGGTAGCGCGGCTCGGCCTGATCGGTACCGGACCCGGTGCCGGCTGGGTTCTCCACCACGACCAGGAGCGACTTGTCGGTCAGAGCGGCGAGCAGTTCCAGGACGGCGTCGGTGGGGATGACGTCGTCGAGGTCGGCCGTGGGCTGGGTGCAGATGGCCTCGGCGGTGCTGCCGGTGGCGCCGCCGGGGAAGACGGAGAGGCGTTCGGCGAGGCGTTGCTCGGTGTCGGTGAGGAGATCCCAGCTCCAGGTGACGACGGCGCGCAGGGTCTGGTGGCGGGGCAGGGCGGTGCGGCTGCCGCCGCTGAGCAGCCGGAAGCGGTCGTCAAGGCGGGCGGCGACGGCTTCGACGGGCAGGTGGCGCAGCCGGGCGGCGGCCAGTTCGATGGCCAGCGGCAGACCATCCAGGCGGCGGCAGATCTCGAAGACCGCGGTGGCATTCAGGGCGTTGACGGTGAAGCCGGGGCGGACCAGGGCAGCGCGGTCGGCGAACAGCAGGACGGCGGGGGTCGAGGTCGCGGCGCCAAGGTCGTCGTCGTGAGCTGGGGCGGCCAGCGGGTGTACCGGCCAGAGCGATTCACCCATGATGCCCAGGGGTTCCCGGCTGGTGGCCAGTACGCGAAGCCCGGGGCACTGCCCGAGCAGGTACTCGGCCAGTTTGGCGGCGGTGTCGACCAGGTGTTCGCAGTTGTCCAGCACCAGCACGATGTCGTGCCGGGCAATGGTCTCCACCAGCCGGCCGAGCACGTCCCGGCTGCCCGCCGGCTGCCGTTCGAGCACGGTCGTGTCCCGGGCTCCGATGCTGCTCAGGAGCAAGGAGGGGACGTCGTTCGGGTCGGTGACCGGCGCCAACTCCACCATCCAGACGCCATCCGCTCCCGGGCTCGGCCCGACCGGTGAGTTGGTGGCGGGCAGGCCGGCCGCGACTTCAGTGGCGAGGCGGGTTTTGCCGGCGCCGCCGGCGCCGACCAGGGTGACCAGGCGGGAGCGGTGCAGGAGGTCCTGGAGGTGCTGGACGTCGTGTTGGCGGCCGATGAAGCTGGTCAGGGCCGAGCGCAGGTTGCTACGGCGGCGGCGTTGAGGGTTTTGCTGGTTCGGTTGGGGGGCGGTGGTGGCTGGGTGCAGGGAGGGGTCGTTGCGCAGGACGGCGGCGTGTAGCTGTTGCAGGTGCTGGGGTGGGTCGAGGCCGAGTTCGGTGGCCAGGCTCTGGCGGAGCCGGTCGTAGGTGGCCAGGGCCTCGCCCTGGCGGCCGGTGCCGGCGAGGGCTTTGATCAGGAGTTCGTGGCTGTGCTCGCGCAGGGGGTAGGTGCTGGTGAGGTCTTCGAGTTCGGGGATCAGGTCCTGGTGGTGGCCCAGTTGCAGGCCGGCGGCGGCGCGGGCCTCGATCGCGGTGAGGTGGAGGTTCTCCAGGCGTTGGGTCCAGGCCTGGGCGTAGTCGGCGTCGGCGACCTCGGTCAGGGGGGTGCCGCGCCACAGGGCCAGGGCCTGGCTGAGCAGGGTGGAGGCGGTGTCGGGGTGGCCTTCGTTCAGGTGCCGGCGGCCGGTGCTGATCAGGTGCTCGAATTCGATGGCGTCGACGTCGTCGGGGTTGAGGGTCAGGCGGTAGCCGGCGGGTCCGGATTCGATCAGGCCCGGGGTGGGCAGGGTGCGGCGGAGTCGGGAGATCAGGGATTGCAGGGCGTTGAGTTCGTCGGTGGGTGGGTCGTGGGACCAGAGGGCTTCGACCAGTCGGCTGACCGGGACCCAGTCGTTGGCGGTGGCGGCCAGGCGGATCAGTAGCGCCCGCAACCGCACGCCGCCGACCTCGACCGGCCTGGTGCTGTCGGAGACCACTAACGGGCCCAGGATCGCTACCTTCACCCCACGATTCTGACAGCCCCCGAAATTCCCCGGCCCACTCGCGGGCGGGATCGGCCTGACGGTTATGTTCGAGCAGTGAAACCGGTGAGGGGTGCGATCCGAGCGGGATCCGGAATGGCAACGGTTTTGCTCGGGGTCGCCCTGCTGTCGGGGTGCGGGCCGATCGACCTCGGCCAGCCTGCCGGTAGCGCCAGCCCGGCGTCCTCCGCCGGTTCCCAGGCGTCGTCCCCGGCCGCTTCTGCCGCCGCCACCGGCTCGGCCTCGAGCCGGCGCCCGGTGGCTTATGTCTTCCCGGTACGGTCAAAGGCGGCCAGCTATGGGCGGGCCCACCATGACTACCCCGCGACCGACATTTTTGCCCCCTGCGGCACGTCCGTCGTCGCCCCGATCGATGGCCAGGTGACCGATGTGTCCAGGAAGGACACCTGGTCGGCCCGCAAGAACGACGGTGCCACCCGGGGCGGTCTCTCGGTGACGATCGTCGGGACGGACGGCGTCCGATACTACGGATCGCATCTGCGTTCGATCGAGAGCTCTATCGTGCCCGGCCGCCAGGTACGGGCCGGGGACCTGCTGGGCAAGGTCGGGCACACTGGGGATGCCCGCCCGGTGCCCTGCCATCTGCATTTCGGCATCAGCCCGCCCTGCGGCAAGGCCGACTGGTGGAACCGTCGCGGCCTGGTTTCGCCCTATCGCTTCCTGAAGTCGTGGCAAGCCGGGAAGAACCTCTCCCCGGTGCGGACCGTGGCCGCCTGGCGGGACCGTCACGGTTGTCCCAAGGCCGCGACCATAGACCGGTAAGCTCAAGTATTCAGGTGAGGTCGCGGCGATGCAGGCCGGTCAGACCGACACCGCACAGAACCACGATCAGAGTCAGCAGCCAGGCCAGTGACGTCCAGTCCACGACACCCCCGGGCAGCGCGGGCAGGTGGTGGAACGGCGACAGGTCCATCAGCCAATGATTGAGTTTGAGCAGCGCGCCGACCAGGGTGATGATCAGGGCGGCCACCACCGCACCCCAACTGGCCGGGGTCCACTTCGGTGCCCATCCGAACAGGACGATCGCCACCCCGGCGAACACCCAGACTGCGAAGAGCTGAACCAGCGCCGCTCCCAGCAGCCGGGGTAGCTGACCGCTGATGTCCCCGGACCGGGCGCCGTCGGCCAGCCCGGCGGCCAGTCCCAGGCCGGTCAGGAGCACGGTGGTCCCCAGCAGGCTGACCACGAGATGCCCGAGGGCCCAGCGCAACCGTCCGGTCGGCGTGGCCAGCAACGGCTCGGCCCGCTGCCCGGTTTCCTCGCCGTACAGCCGCAGTACGGCCTGGACCAGATAGGCGGCCGCGGCGATCCCACCGAACCCGATGCTGGCCGCCAGATATGAATCCACGATGTTCTGCCGGCCGCCCAGCGAGTTCAGCGTGTCGCGGAGCTGGGGGCTGCCGTCGACCATGCTGGACACGCTCCGGGCCAGCCCGCCGGTGACCGCCCCGAGAACCACGAAACCGGCCGTCCAGCCGATCAGGGCACCTTCTTGCAGGCGCCAGGCCAGTGCGAACGCTGATCGCAGCCGGGCTGGGGCGCGGGCCGGTCCCGGCCGGGTCGGCAGCATTCCCGCACCGAGGTCACGCCGTCCGGTCAGGACGTAGCCGGTGCCGGCGATCACACCGGCACTCCCGGCGGCCATCACCGGGACCCACCAGCGTTCCCCGGCGAAGGCCTGGAGCTGTTGCGACCAGCCGATCGGGGACAGCCAGGAGAGCACGGGTGGTCCGGTCGAGTCACCGACAGCGCGGGCCAGGTAAGCCGCTCCGATCAGGGCCGATCCGATCCCGTTGGCGGCTCGCCCGCTCTCGGTCAGTTGCGCGCTCACCGCCGCGACGGCCGCGAAAGTGATTCCGCAGGAGGCGAAACCCAGTCCGAGGGCGATCGATCCGACCGCCGGCAGGCCCAGCCCGATCAAGACGAGGGCGACCAGGACCAGTACGCCCAGATTGAAGATGAGCGCGGTCAGTAACGCCGCGGTGAGGGGGGCGAACCGTCCGACCACCCCACTGCCGAGCAGTTCCAGCCGATTCGACTCCTCCTCCGCCCGGGTGTGACGAACCACCAGCAACTGGCTGACGATGGCGGTCAGCAGGGCCCCGGAGGCCCCGACCCGCCAAGCCGTCATTCCGCCGATCGACGTCATATCGAAGGGTTTGCCGGTGAGAGCCACCAGTCCGGAGTTGGTCTCGACGGTGTGGGCGAACGGTATTCGCGAGGCGACGGTCGGATACAGCTTGCGGAAACTGGACGCCGTCGAGACCGTCAGCACCGCGATGCCGAGGGCCCACAACGGCGCCATCACCCGATCCCGGCGCAACGCCAGCCAGGTCAGCTCGCCGGTGCCGGCCAGCCTCTGCTGATCAGACCGCTGATCAAGCATGGTTGGCTACCCCGTAATGCCGCAGGAACAGTTCCTCCAGCGTGGGTGGCCGGCTGACCAGTGATTTGATGCCGGCGGCACTCAACCGCCGGAATGCTTCGTCGAGTGCCGACGGGTCGAGTTCGCAGTGCACCCGGACCAGGTCACTGGTTTCGTCCACCCGCAAATCGCTGACGCCGGCCAGCCGATCCAGACCCGTCACCGGTGCGGCGAGCTCGGCGTCGATAGCTGTCCGGGTGAGGTGCCGAAGGTCGGTCAGGCTGCCGGAGTCGACGGTTCGGCCGGCCCGGATGATGCTGACCCGGTCACACAGCGCCTCGACCTCGCTCAGAATGTGACTGGACAGCAGCACCGTCCGGCCCCGCTCACGTTCTTCCCGGATGCAGTCCCGGAACACCGATTCCATCAATGGATCAAGACCGGAGGTGGGCTCGTCCAGCAACAGCAGTTCGACGTCCGAAGACAGGGCCGCGATCAGGGCTACCTTCTGCCGATTGCCCTTGGAGTAGGCCTTTCCCTTCTTCGTCGGATCGAGTTCGAACCGCTCCAGGAGTTCGTCCCGGCGGTTCTGGTCAAGGCCGCCGCGCAGCCGCCCGAGCAGGTCGATCACCTCACCACCGGAGAGGGTGGGCCAGAGCGTGACGTCGCCGGGGACGTAGGCCAGCCGCCGGTGCAGCCGGGTGGCATCCCGCCGGGGGTCGCCGTCGAGTAGCTGCGCCGTTCCGCCGTCGCTGCGCAGGAGTCCGAGCAGGATTCGCAGGGTGGTGGACTTCCCGGCTCCGTTGGGCCCGAGGAAACCGTGAACCTCGCCGGTCGCGACGGTGAGGTCCAGCCCGTCGAGGGCCCGGGTGCGGCCGAACACTTTGACGAGCCCCGAGATGGTGATGGCATCAAGCACGCTTCGACTGTACACATCTTTCATAAATTTATGAACATTCTGATGACGACGAATGGCTCGTTCTCCGATGAGGCATGATGAAGGGGTGGACGAAGTGATGCTGGAGGGAGCGGCGACGCGGACCGGAGAGGTGGCGCGGCCGGCAGAAGCGGCGATACGAGATGAAGTGGCGGTCGCCGACTTCGTCGAGAGATTCGCCGACCTGCTGGTCGACGCGGGCATGCCCAGGATGCCGTCGCGAGTGTTCGTGCGACTGCTGGCCACCGACGCCGGTCGGCTCACCGCCGCCGAACTCTCCGAGCAGTTGCAGATCAGCCCGGCGGCGGTCTCGGGCGCAGTTCGGTACCTGACCCAGCTTCATCTAGTGGCCCGGGAGCGTTCGCCAGGCTCGCGCCGCGATCACTACCGGGTGTACGAGGATGCCTGGCACGAGGCCCTCGCCCAGCGGGACCGGATGCTGTTGCGCTGGGCCGATGGGCTACGGCTCGGTGTTCAGGCCCTCGGCCCGGACACCCCGGCCGGCCGGCGGGTCCGGGAGAGTCAGGACTTCTACGCGTTCGTCGCCGAGGAGATGCCGGCCATGTTGCAACGCTGGCGGGCCCAAAGAGGCCGCGCCTGATCACCGAACCAGAGCCTGATCACCAACCAGGGCCTGATCACCGGTTTAGCCCGCAAATCTGCTGCGAGCCGAACACTTTCGCGGGCCTAACCAGTGATCATGGTCGGGAGGGTGCCGGAACGGCCGGGAGAGCGTCAGATCAGCACGGACGGCGTCGGGCGCAGCAGGGGCGGGTTCAAGGTGCTGGTCGGGCCGCGGCGATAGATCTGAGCCGGCCGCCCGCCGCCGCGCGAGGTCGTCTTGCCGGTCGGTTCCAGGAAGCCCAGCGTTCCGGTGATCTTGCGATGGAAGTTGCGCGGGTCAAGCTCCACTCCCCAGACGATCTCGTAGACCCGGGCTGGCCCAGCAGCATGCCCTCGACCTGCTCGCCAGACTGCCACTGGGCACGGTGCTGAGCAGCGGGATGGCCGCCGTCCGGGAGCGGGTCGGTCACGGTCTCGCGGCCGACGAACGGTTACGCCAGACCGGGATCGAGGTCGTGGACGTGCGGGTGATCGCGCTCCGTCCGGAACCCGACGTCGAACGAGCCCTGCAAACCCCGGCCCGGGAACAGGTTCAGCAGGAGGCCGACCGGGCCACCTACGAACGCCGGGCGAATGCGGTCGAGCGGGAGCGGGCGATCAGCGAGAACGAACTGCAGTCGCAGATCGAACTGGCCGTCCGGGAGGAGCAGTTAGTGACCCAGCGGGGCACCAACGAACGCCGCCGGGCCACCGAAGCCGCCGCCGCCAACCGGATCGAGACCCAGGCCAAGGCCGATCAGACTCGGGTGCTGGCCGAAGCCCGGGCCGAAACCACCCTGCCTTTTCGTTACCTGGATCTCCGAACGTGAGGCTTCAAGTCACCATCTCAATTTTGTGTCAGCCCACAGGGGGCAGTAACCGCAGAAATGGAAAAGTCATGACCGGTGTACTTAAGTGGACCGCTTTGATCATCGTCGGGGTCGGCGTCGCTGTTGCCGTCGCCGTCGCAATCGTCGTCGTTGCCGGGGGGACCGGGAGTGCGAGTGCCCGGCAGACGGTGACGGGAGCCGGGAGTGCGAGTGCCCAGTCGACAGCCGCGGGAACTGGTAGCGCGAAGGCCCGGCCGACGAGCGCGGCCGGCGGCGATGGCCTGCACTACGCGCTGATCAAGGAGCCGTTCAGTGCGCCCGGCCAATGCGACCTGGGTGGCACCACCGTCGATATCGCGGACTGCTATCTGAAGCAGGTCGTCCGTACCGACAAGGAGATCGACGTGCTGCAGAAGCAGCGCTTCGAGTACGCGCCGACCACGAAGGACCGCAAGGCGGACCTGAAGGACGACGCCGAGTGGCTCGCGGGTCGCCTGGCCAAGGTCCAGAAGATCAACACCGGCGGCTCGATCGACCGGATCACCCAGGCCCAGCTGACCTTGAAGCTGAGTCAGGACCGGCTGCACGCGCTGAGCTGACCGGGATGCTGAGCTGACCGGACGACAATCTGATTCGCAGGCGATCCTGCGGTTATCGTGAGGACATGGCGAAGTCTGAGGTCGTCGAGGCCGCAGGCCGTGAGGTGATCATCACCAACCCCGGCAAGGTGGTCTTTCCGGTGGCCGGGCACACCAAATTGGATCTGGTGCACTACTACCTCACGGTTGCTGACGGCGTATTGCGGGGGGTGGCCGGTCGGCCGATGATCTTGAAGCGCTTCGTCAAAGGTATCGACGAAGAGGCGTTCTTCCAGAAGCGGGCGCCGTCCAGCCGTCCGGACTGGATCGAGGTCGCGGAACTCAAGTACGCCTCCGGCCGCTCGGCCGAGGAGGTCGTGGTTCGGGACGCCGGGTCGCTGGCCTGGGTGGTGAACCTGGGCTGCATCGACCTCAACCCGCATCCGGTGCAGGCCGAGGACCTCGATCGTCCCGACGAACTGCGGATCGACCTGGATCCGGTGCCCGGCGTGCCCTGGGGGCAGATCGTCGAGGTAGCGCTCGTGGTCAAGGACGTGCTGGAAGATCACGGCCTGGCCGCCTGGCCGAAAACCTCCGGTTCACGGGGATTTCACATTTACTCCCGGGTCGAACCGCAGTGGCTGTTCAAGGACTTGAGGCTGGCCGCCGAGACCGTGGCCCGTGAGGTGGAGAACCGGGCCCCACAGTTGGCGACCAGCAAGTGGTGGAAGGAAGAACGCGAGGGCGTCTTCGTCGACTTCAACCAGAACGCCAAGGACCGCACGGTGGCCTCGGCCTACTCGGTCCGGCCGGTCGCCGACGCCCGGGTGTCGACCCCGCTCGCCTGGGACGAGGTGCCGACCTGCCGGGCCGAGCAGTTCACCGTGAACGCCGTCCTTGGCCGGTACGCCGAGATCGGCGACCCCTGGACCGGGATGGAGACTTCGGCCGGCTCGCTACAGCCCCTGCTCGACCTGGCCCACCGGCTCGGGCCGGCCGAGAAGCCCCCGAAGAGCACCGGGCGACGGCAATCCACCATGCCGCTGGTCGAAATCACCCGGACGAAGACGGAAGAAGAGGCGCAGGCCGGTCTGGAGCGCTGGAAGGCTCGTCATCCCGACGTCGTCCCGTTGCTTCGAGGTTCCGACGTCCTGGTCGATCGGATGCGGGGCCGCAGCTCGCTCTGGTACCGGATCCGGGTGAACCTGCAGCACGTGCCCGAGGAGGCCAGGCCGGCACAGGAAGCCCTGGAAGACGACTACAACCCCTGGACGGTTTTTCGCGGCCAGTAAAGCTGTCTACCAGTTAGACGGTTGTCTTGAGTGATCGCTAGCTTGTATCGTCATGGGGAAGACATTGACGGCAAGGCAGGTCATCCGCCGGATCGAGGAACTGGGTGGGTGGCACGTACGAACGCGCGGATCGCATGCCACATACAGGGCAGAGGGACGAGGACGGCGGCGTCTTGGTGGCAGCACGTGCGCAGGTTCCCATTCACTCTGGCGATGTTGCCCCAGGTACGTTGCGTTCCATCCAGCGGCAGTTGGAGCCTGTGTTCGGTGAAAGGTGGTTGTTGCCATGAGAGACGATGGGTCTCGTTATCAGGTTGTCGTTCGTCGTGATCCGGAGGACGCCAGATTTTGGCTCGCGGACGTCGACGGTCTCGACGGCGCCCACACGTCGTCGCGCAGCCTTGCCTCCCTCGATCGGTATGTTCGCGAGGTTATCGTGCTGGCCGAAGACCTCCCCGATGATGCCGAGTCTGGTCTGATCTTGGACTGGGAGTATCAAACCGGGGACGTCGTTGCTGATCGCCAAGCCGAAGAACTACGGCAGCGGCGATCCGACGTGGATGAAGCAGTCCGTACGTTGACTCGTGAGACGGCCGAACTGGCTCGGCGCCTGGTGACACAAGACGGGTTCTCGATCCGGGAGGCGGCAGCGCTTCTGTCGGTCTCACCAGCACGGATCGATCAGATGATTCAAGAGCCGAAGAAACGCCGGGGCGCTGCCGCCTAGGATGACCGACTCCACCGCTCAGATCAGCGAGGCGCCCCACTGTTCGGCGCGGGCCAGTTCGCCGTCGGCCAGCGGTCCCTCCGTCGAACCGACAAGGAAATTCTCCCGGGCGACCACGTCAACCGAGCGACGTCGCAACCGCTTCTCGATGCCCTTCGCGGCCGACCCGGAAAAGCGCCCCGTGCCGGTAACGGTGGCGAAGGCGGCGGCCCGGCCGCCCCGGCGGCCGGGCAGGGTGTCGAGCCACTCCGCCACGCCGGTCGCCGGCGCCTGACCGCCCTTCGTCTGAGCCTGACGCCGCGAGTTCGCGCTGGGCAACCCCATATTGTGAGTGGGTGCGCCGATGAGCAGCAGGTCCACCTCGTCGGACGACGAGGCGGAGGCCGCCTCGACGACGGTAACGGTGGCCCCGCGGGATCGCAGGCCGGTGGCGACGGCTTCGGCGATGCGTGCGGTGTTGCCGAAGCAGGATTCGGTGACAACCAGAACGTTAATCTCGGGTCCTCAGCTTGAGCGTTGCCCGCCGTTTCGGACGGGACGAAAGACGAATCTAATGTTCCACGAAACTTACATCACCGCTCCAGGCCCACCCACCCTGGCCTGGCGCTGATCAGGTTCCCTTGAACCGGCTACGTCAGACCTGACGATGACGACCCGAGGG
>Ga0265340_10001001_pt1 | contig 16137 bp, 13 predicted proteins | sample 4CB225metaG_FD_202082 | JGI IMG/M metagenome (GOLD analysis project Ga0265340, IMG submission 202082) | Rhizosphere microbial communities from Carex aquatilis grown in University of Washington, Seatle, WA, United States - 4-CB2-25 metaG | ecosystem: Host-associated > Plants > Roots >...
CATCACCGCCTGGCGCAACCATCTGACCGGGCTCCGCATCTCGCATGACCCTCTGCAACTCAGTGATCAAGGCAACCGACGGGCGATAGACATCAACGAGCAGTGCAAGTGGTTCAGTTTCGTCGGCAACGTGCTCGGCTACGAGAATATGCCGCTCAATGCCGCAATGCCTGGTGGAAACAGCGGCCAAACGAGCTGGGGGTACGAGCCAACCGTCGATGACCCCAGCGTCGCGAAAATGTGGCAGCTCATGCACGCCGACGCTGATGCCCAGTCTTCCTTGCTTCGGCAGGGAAATTTCGACTGGGTCACGAAGACACAGAAGTGGATCGGCCTCGGTGGGATCGGCACGCCAGAGAACCCAAGTCAGGCGAAAGATATCCCGGCATCTCTCTACATCACCAACGGCAACAAGCCGCCCTTCATGGGCAGCAATCCCTGGCCGTGGGTCGATCCTACGACTGGCAATACGGCAGTCCTGCCAGCGAAAGCTCGCTTCGCCGCGGGCACGCCAAACACGCTCTAGACCTGCCTAATTCACTGAAATCGTGTTGACATCCTGCGTGAGCGTCGCGTGCTCACGCAGGTTACGACCAAGCCACCACCATCAGGGGACGAGCCTTCTTGACGTGAGTTCGGGAGTGCGCGATGATAGTGCAGCCCTGTCGATGCAGTGAGCGCGTCCGATATTTGACCTAGTTGTAGGGATAGGTGACCATATTGGGCTCCAGAGGAGTGTACAGGGCGTCCTATTGATTGGAGAATCACTTATGCGACAACGACGCGGCGAGCAGTGTGGAGTATCGGCATCGGTCTCGCGTATCGTGCGAAACGCGGGTCTGGCTATTGTGCTGCTCGGTTTCGCGGCTTGCGGCGGAACATCCAAAACAGGTCCAGGTGGAACATCCAAGACAGGCCCTAATTGCGTGCCTACGACCTGTGCTTCCACGGGCAAGAACTGCGACTCAATGAGCGACGGTTGTGGCAACACGCTCAATTGTGGCACCTGCGCCAGCGGCGAGACCTGCGCCGGAGGAGGGGTGGCAAACGTGTGCGGCAGCCTAACCATGTCGGACGTCTCGAATGGCCTGTTGCCGCAGGACCGCGTCACCGTTTGGAAACCAGGCCTCACCTATAACGGCAGTTTTCCGGATCGATCGACCGAATGTGCGCAGCTGAGCCCTCTTGGTGGGAATAAGGATGACACTCAGCAAATAAAAGCCGCGCTCAGCAATTGCCCTGAAGGGCAAACAGTGAAGCTTGGTCCGGGAACTTTCCTCATCGCCTCAGACACCTTGAGTCCCAAGTCGAACACTACGTTGCGCGGTTCGGGTCCAGGTACGACGATTCTGCATTCCGCCAACCAGATCCCAGTCTTGTACGTAGGCATCCAGTACAAATACTCCGATCAGCGATACCTTACAGTCGACGCGAAGAAGGATGACTACTCGGTGACCGTGGACAGCACCACTGGGCTGCTGTCAGGGGAGATTGTCGCGGTTGATGAACAGTACGATCCCGGTCTGACGATGTACATCGACGGTGACCAGGACGACGACTACCTGGGCTCTGGCGAGTGTCGGTGTTCTCACATCGCAGACGGTAGTTGCACCAACGATCGCGGGACCGGATGCAGCGTGGCAACGACGATTGCCCAGGCGCGCGCTCAATCGCGACCTATTGGGCAAATGATGGAGATTGCTTCCATCAAAAACCAGACCATCACGTTTAGCACTCCAATCCACATGCCCTACCGGATCTCCAAGAAAGCACGCCTGGCGCGGGTGACAGGTGGTGCACCCGCAGTCACCAAGGTCGGGATCGAAGAGCTGACGGTTTCCAATGGTGGCGGCAATGACGACGCTGGAATCATCAGTTTTGCCGCGGCTTCATATAGCTGGGCGAAGCATGTGGAGACCACTGAATCCTATGGGCCAGCAGTTCTGTTCAAGGGTGCATTCCGCTGCGAGCTGCGCGATTCATACATCCATTCGACCGGAGATCCCAATCCCGGCGGTGGCGGTTACGGCATCGCTGTGGACAGCTATTCTGCAGAAAACCTCGTCGAAAATAACATCTCGTGGAACTTCAACAAGGTGATGGTAATGCGCAGCAGCGGCGGCGGCAACGTCATTGGCTACAACTACATGCAGGACGGCTGGGGGCAAGGGTATCCGACCCTCCCCGAGGTTGGAATCAACGCGTCCCACATGACGACTCCCCAGCATGAATTGTTCGAAGGTAACGAGAGCCACAACTTCTCTTCCGATACGACGCATGGCAACACCATTTACATCACCGCCTGGCGAAACCATCTGACCGGGCTCCGCATTGCACATGACAACCTGCCACTCAGCGACCAAGGCAACAGGCGGGCGATAGACATCAACGAGCAATGCAAGTGGTTCAGCTTCGTCGGCAATGTGCTCGGCTACGAGAATATGCCGCTCAATGCGGCAATGCCGGGTGGAAACAGTGGCCAAACCAGCTGGGGGTATGAGCCAGCCGACGACGACCCCAGCGTCGCGAAAATGTGGCAGCTCATGCATGCCGATGCTGACGCCCAGTCTTCCTTGCTTCGGCAGGGAAATTTCGACTGGGTCACGAAGACGCAGAAGTGGCTCAACCTCGGCGGAATCGGTACGCCAGAGGACGCAACTCAGGCGAGAGATATTCCGGCATCTCTCTACATCACGAACGGCAACAAGCCGGCCTTCATGGGCAACAATCCCTGGCCGTGGGTCGATCCTACGACTGGCAACACGGCAGTCTTGCCAGCGAGAGCTCGCTTCGATGCAGGCACGCCCAACACGCTTTAACCCTGTCCAAGTCACTCAAATTGTGTTGACCGCGTAGACCCAATTGTACACGCAAACAACTGGGTCTACGGGGACGTTCAGTTCAACGATTAATTTTGCTCAACTCCACGTCCCCCAACACGTTCAACCCCGGTATCCTGGCTTGCCACGGTTCGAAGACTCGACCCGAGAGCAAATCGCGAATAGCACCAGACAAGAATCCAACTAAAGCTGCAGCAAGGATTGATCCAATTGCAATCATCGGACGATTCGGTTTCTTTGGTGCGCGAGGCCGTTCCGGTTCCGCAACCACAGCATATCGATATTTTAGTGCAACCTGTGCTGACGTTAGATCAATGCGTGCAGCGTCGAGACGTTGGGTAACGTCGGTGTACCGCTTGATGGCCGCCGTTAGATTGGCCTTTGCTGGCGCGATTCTGGGGTCTTCATCACGTTCCGCAATGATCAATGTGCCGCCTGCCTGAAGTGGTCGACTTCGATCGACTGGAGGGTAATCGTTGGACGAGCGCAGAAACGCTGTCGCGTTACTGCTGGCGATTTTGGCTTTCTCCGCTTCCTGAGCAGACGAGGCAATCTCCAACTCAGCAATTAGCTTGCGCTCATGTTCGCGGAGTTCGGTAAGTTCCGCCGGAGGATGTGACACTTCATTAATTCTGGCCTGCTGTTGAACCATGAGCGGGTGTTCTGGACCGTACGTGCTGCGCATGTCGTTCAACTGAAATTTCAGATCCACAACCCTGCGTTGCCATGCTTCCTCTAGCTGCTGAGCTTTCTGCCGAGTTTCAGCTATTTGGGCCATGAGTTTTTTGCTATCGGGTGCAGATGCGACCAGAGATACCTCAGCCTTTGGTGGCGAGTATCGGCGAGTCGCGAAGCCTTGCTTTGAATTCTCCGCGGAAGCCGCCGGCGCCGGCACCGTACTGGGAAGACGTGCGCGTTCGCGCGAGCGCATGACTTCTCCGAGGGCGACGTCAATGCCTCCAGCGGCATTCTTGAGTTCGTCTTCGTTGATGGCAATTGCCACATTAATGCCGCTCAGTTCCTGCTCTTTGCGCATTTCCAGAAAGCGCCTTTGCAGAATGGCAGCCAATTTAACCACCATATCAGGATCAGTCCACGCGACTGCGATTGTGACCAACGAATCCTTGCCGTCTTGAGTTCCAACCGTCAAGCGCGATTCAAGGGTTTCGGCGAGCATTACTTTCATCTTCTCGTCGGAACGTGGTCCCCTGAGCTTGTCGAGCAGAAAATCCTTTATGCGTAGCAGAGGCGGTCGATGCGACCGGAAATGTGTGAGCAGATCTGCGTCTGAGACGACGTTGACTAGGTTGGTCTTTTGTCTGAGCAGCTCAATAGTTTCCTGGACCGGGGCCACCGCTGTTGGAGCACGCTGATTGGGAGAACTCAGCGCAGCAGCGACTGTTGCCGACTGTAAAAAGAGAACCTTGCATTGAGCCTCGTATCGAGCTGGAAAAATCAACGCGACGATTACACCTACGAGTGCGATGCTTGAAGCCAACACGGCACCAAACCTGATGTGACGCCCAGCCGACCGCACCAAGAAAACAATGATCTCGATGGGCGATACGGCAGCGGCTTCAGCCTCCTCGACCTCGCGAGGCACTTGACTATCTTCCAAGGTCATGAACCACGATCCTCGTCCATCAAATCTGTTATCATATCCGCGCGCCAGCTGCCACAGCATCGATCGGTGTCTCCCAACCATATGCAAATCGCGGCCCTGATTGCAGAGAACAGTTGACGTTTCTTACAGGTATTCGTCGTAGGACACTGTCGAGCCCGCATGTATTCTCGAGTGAATACTGCTTCACTCCTGTTCCGAGGTCTGTGCGACTGGTTGCCAGACACCAGGATTCTTTTATCTGGCGGTCATGCGTTAAATGGGATTCTTGAGTGACGGCCCGTTGCTTGATCATCGTGGCATCGCCTTGCGAAAACGAATGACGTATTCGAACTTCAACACCTTTAGATGCAGCCATCAGTGAAAAAAGCACTTCAAGTAGATCATTGGGCCGAGTCATCGTCCCTTGCCTTACAGGCGGATGCTCACTAAGCGATGATCGATTGATATTCACATTACAATCGGCCGGACGAACTCTTTACAGACTTGACCACTTTGCCGTTCCTGGCCCGGGCGCTGGACTTCTTCTGAAGGAATGGAGACTATGTGAATCGGAATTCTCCAGTTGCGCGCCGGCCACCGTGGGGCAGGCATAGTTTGGACATGTGCCATTGAATCACCGAGACTCGATACTTCCAACAAGACCATGAAGATTCTATTTGTAACACCCTATTTGGCCTCACCCCCCGAGTGTGGCGCACAAAGACGCCTCGAAGGGCTCATGCGCGGATTCAGTCGCGAACACGAAGTATCGGTACTGTCGCTTGCGGCACCCAACAGTCGATTGGAGCCGATGCGCGAGTATTGCAAGACTTTGGACACAGTAGAACATAACGTATTGAAACAGGGTCCGTTGAGCAAGCGCTTGCTCCAATTCCGCTCATTGATCTCAACTCGCAGTTTTGAGTATTTGCACTATCAGCTCGACGCTTTCCAAGAGCGCATCAATCAAACAATCAAACGCGAGCCATTCGACATCGTGCAAGTTGAATTTGCTCAAATGGGCATTTACGAATGGCCGCGCTTAGCAAAATCCCCGGTATTCGTCCTTGATGAGCACAATATTGAGTACGATATCGTAAAGCGCACTGCGCAAGCGGAAGGTGGTGCCGTGCGTAAAATCTATAGCGCGCTGAACTGGAGAAAAGTGCGCGCTGAAGAAATCGATACCTGGCGCCGTTTCGATGGAGTTGCCCTCACTTCCGCGCGGGATGAAGAATTGCTGAAATTGGACGTGCCGAATGCTAGGACAGTCGTGGCACCCAATGCCGTCGATCTCGAGGCATTTTTCCCCAACGACACCCCGATCGAACCGAACACACTGCTCTTTCTCGGGGCGATGGACTACCATCCAAATATCGAGGGCATTGAATATTTCCTGGAAGAAGTTTTTCCAGAAATTCTGAAACGCAAACCCGATGTGAAAGTGTTGATCGTTGGTCGCAATCCCACTAAGACGATGCTGGCAAAACAGAGCGAGCACGTACATTTTACGGGCTATGTTGACGACCCGCGAACATATCTCGATCGGGCCGCCATAGTAATCGTACCGCTCCGCATTGGAGGCGGAACTCGCTTCAAGATCGTGGAAGCAATGGCCAAGGGCAAACCCATTGTCTCGACGAGTATTGGAGCGGAGGGACTTGACGCAAAGCATGAGGAACACTTACTGTTAGCTGATAGTTCCGCTGAGTTCGTCATGCAAACATGCCGACTGCTGGACGATGCGGGGCTTGCCAGTCGCCTTGGAAAATCGGGTCGAGCCTTTGCCGAAACTCGGTACGGATGGCACGCAGTCATTGAAAAACTGGAGCGATTCTACTCTTCGCTCTTGGAACAACGCGGTACGCCACAAAGCTAGTGTTTACTGGCGCAAGTATCTTGGCTGTCAGAGACCCTCAATTGCGAGCAACGCTCCGATACGGGCACAATTCAGCACAGCCTTCCATCGTGTTCTCGCTCAAAGGTTGATTGCACCGGTGGTGTACGCTAGGCCGACGAATGCGCCCCACATCACGGGCATCTGTGGCCCAATAGGAAACTTCTGGAATGCTTCGCGGACACCTGCTGTCAGCTGCCAATGGTGGCGCTTGTCCAATTGGTAGCCAATACCCTCATTCAGACCATAGACCGTGGTCACGGCAACGTCACCGTAACTTGTGAGGGATTGCGCGAAGAATCCGCTGAATTGAAGCGAAAGTCTACGTCGGGTCCAAGTGGTCCCAATTGCGCCATTAGCCATCTCATTGATGCCACCACTTTGGGGATCAATAAACGGCATTACCGATAGCGTTATGGTGGCCGTTAGCTGACTTGACATGGGCCGAACTGTATCGGTTAGCATTAGGCTTGCTCCCGCGCCCGCTAAGACCGTACGAGAATGGCGTCCAAGTATATCGATTGAGTTTACGTAAGACTCCGACACGAACGCATTCGACACGACATTGGGATTGTAGACGTGATTCCAGCTAACATTGGTGGTTGCTATGTACGATGCGGAATTGGGCTCAAGCAGGGCGTATCTTGCGCTTTCAGATAGAGTCAGCCGATTGCGCTTACTAAACGAGTGTGCCAAGCCCACACTTCCGAAATATGTTTGCATCCTTGGAATGACTACTGGCACGGTCGAATTCAACTGTCCCTGAATTATGTAGCCTACGTACGAATTGAGTGTCCAATCTGGATGGATCAAATGATCCATTGCTAGTGTGCTCATCAACCCCCCGTACTTGATGTCTGTGTTACCAGGAACTGCCAAAACCGTGCTCGCATTGCCATTCGACTGGCCCGAAGTGGTGCTTGCAGTAGAATTTGGTTGCCCACCAATGGCACCCACTGGTGTTCCATTGGCCCCAAGCGCGCCAACTGATTGCGCGCGGAAATTCTGAGTTCCGTAAGTAGCCAGTTCCGACCAAGTTAGGGAGGTTCTTGGAGTAACCTTTAGTTGCACACCGAGCCCTCCTGCGTGAATCAACAAGGTAGTGGAGTAAGTCGAACCAACCCCTAGGTCCGTGAGGGTTGGGGCATAGTACAGCGTCCAACTGGTGCGCCGGAAGTCAAGACTGAGAGCGACTCGTGGTGTCGTGACTAAGTCCACATACTGCCCACTTCCGTCGGAACGGAAGCGAGCTTCACTGTAGTCGCCAGCCGTAAGACTGAGGGCTTGCGCGAGTACGGTGATGAGCGAGAGGGACATTATCCGGATTGGAAAGCATCAAACGACTTGGATCAAAGCCCCACGCGGTGTGCCCGACACCAGTTCAAGAGGACATAAGGCGCCCAGACTCTCGACCAGTACATCCCAGGTGCACCTGCGAGAAACGCCCGCCAAAGTCGCTGTAGAGCTTCAGGCCGTAGCCCGATTGACTCAACCAAAGCTCGATCGGCAAAGGTTGACTCGATTTCGTGGGCAAGTTTGTCTTTGGCCCACACGGCGATCGGCAACACGAATCCGGCCTTGGGTCGGTCAAAAATCCTCTGATCAAGATTGGGCATGGCCAGTGTTCGCAACAACTGCTTTTTGCCGATGGGTGAAAAGCGAAGATCATCTGGAGTTCGTTGTGCCGCCTCAACAACACGATGATCAAGCAAAGGCACTCTCAGTTCCAAGGATACGGCCATGCTTGCTGCGTCACTATCCCGCAACAGGCGCTCACCTAGGAACAAAGCCAGTTCCATGGCACTCGTGGCTGCTAGCGGTGATAGACCGGCCGTCGCCGAGCTGAGCTGACCGTGCATCTCAGGAGTTAGTCCGTAGGGAGCCAGCGACAAGGCCTCTGTGCCCTCGAGTTCAGACAAGAACTCAGGCGTAAACAACGCGTAGAAGACCTGATAAAGACTCAGTTCGTCGCCGCGTGTTCCTAGTAAGCCACCAAGTTTGGCCCAGCGGGTCTGGGGTGGAACGGAATCTCGCCGGGCAAAAAGGAGATTCATCCCGAGATTCAGCGCTCTGTTGAGCGCACTGGTTGGCAGGACTCGCATCGCCCGGGCCACTTGTCGAGCTTTGGGCATTTGGCGAAAGCTTTGATATCCCCCAAAGAGTTCGTCGCCGCCTGTACCAGCCAATGCAACGGTGAAACCAGCCTCCCGCACGATTCGACTCACGTAATATGTATTGATGGCATCAAGCGTCGGTTGATCAAGGCTCTTGAGTGCCTGATCGAGTTGCGAAACGAATATCGATTGTGTAAGTCGAAACTCTGCGTGGTCGGTGTGCAGTGCATCCGCCACCTGTCGAGCGTATCGTGACTCATCGAAACCCGCCTCTTCGAAACTGATGTGGAAGGTTTTTACCTGTCCGGCTCCTGCGCGTACGGCCAACGCGGCTACTGCGCTCGAATCGACGCCACCTGACAAGAATATGCCAAGTGGCACGTCACTTATTAGATGTTGTTGGGCTGCCGTCAGTAGCTCTGCCTCGAGTTCCTGCTTCGCGTACTCAGGCGAATGGGGCATTCGCGGTCCCAGTGCCCAATAGCGTTCCTTCGTAATCTTTCCGTTCCCCAGTTGCACTGTCATACTAGTGCCGGCAGGCAATGAAGAGATGCCGCGAATCATGGTGTTGGGCCCCACCACAAAACCGTTCCAATGGTAGGAACTCAGGGCAACAGGGTCGGCCCGACGCGGGAATAATCCGGAGGCCAGCAAAGACCGGAGTTCGGAGGCAAACAACAACACCTTGCCTGTTGGACGTTCCACCTCAGCGTAATAGAGCGGTTTGATTCCAAGGCGGTCTCTGGCCAAAAATACCCTGCGTTGCCGGGCATCGTAGATGGCAAAGGCAAACATGCCACGCAATTTGCCAAGCATGTCCGTGCCAAAATGGGCGTAGGCGCGGAGCAGAACTTCCGTGTCACACTTCGAACGAAAATTCTCTCCCAACTCTTCGAGCGCGCGACGAATCTCGGCAAAATTGTAGATTTCACCGTTGAAAACAATCACGTTTCCGCGCTGCTCGTCGATCATCGGCTGGTGGCCGTCTGCCGAAAGGTCGAGAATCGCTAGGCGGCGAAATCCAAGCAACACTCCTGCCTCACCGCTTCGATACAGGCCCGAGTCATCAGGACCTCGATGGTCCTGTGCAGAAAGCACTGCTTGGAGACGATTCTCCAGTTCTGGATCGTGTGCACCAATAATGCCGGCAATTCCGCACATAGAGTTAGCTCACTCAGCAATCGGACGTTTCAATCGTGATCGATATTGGGGATGCTCGTGCGTGTCAGGTTGAGTTCTTCGGGTCATCTTGCAGCTCTGGCCGCCTTGCGTTCCCACATCATTGACTGGCGTTCATTCGTTTGCCTGGTGGCGTTGCGCTTGCCAAGCATCAAACAATCTCGTTGATACCGACGCAGAAACGTTCGGAATTCGGGTTCGTCGTATCGCTGCGTATCTTTCAATGCGCTTGAAATATATCCATAAATCATCGCAAAGCTGCCGAGCACGTACGGATAGTGCAGCAGGCGAAACGCAGCGCTCGCTAACAGGTAAGAGGGCGCGGTTCCCATGAAGTATTGACCGTAACCCCACCGAACTCGGCCAGTCCATATCCCCTTCTGACTGGAGCCCATGGGACGAAGATGAATGAATCGAAGCTCGAGTATGTCTACACTCTCGGCTAGCCACCCCAACATTCGACAGCGGTGGCAATCAATTCCATCCCACATGACCTGCCGAACGAATCCACCGATTTCTCGAAAACAATTAACGCGGTAGAACTTTGTCATGCCCATTGACATCTCATCGCCGCATACCTCGGGTGACAAGGCCCCAGTCGACGGATCACGGACGTATGGCTTACCCGAACAAGTTCCTAGACGCGGTTCGGCCTCCATACGTTCCATGAGTATTTCAAAGTATTTCAGAGGCAGGTCGAGGTCCAAGTCCAACTTACAAACGTAATCGAAGTCGTCCAGGTCTACCGTGTCAAGACCGGCGTAAAAAGCTTCGATGACACCTGGGCCAACGCTTCGCTTTCCTCGATCGGCGCGGCGCACAATCCTGAGGTAGGGCATTTTTGCGGCAAACTCTTCCAAGATGGCCGGCGTGTCATCGGTTGACCCATCGTCAACCACGACGAATAGTGATGGCGGTACGCTTTGTGCTGCCACCGTTTCAAGTGTGCAGCGCATGTGTTTTGCTTCATCACGACAAGGGGCGACTATTACGTAGCGTCGATTCATATCGGAAATCCAGATTCAATTTACAGCGTTAGTCAGTTTCCCCCAAACTCGCAAGTGGTGTATTCCAATTGCGTCTTTGACTGAAAGGCGCTGTCTCAATGGACTCAGTTTTGCGCCGTTCGTTTCGACACGATGACTTCGCCAATCTACCTCGATAGCGTATGGCAACAACGGCGATGTCGGAATCGCCAATGTTTGGCCGGCCGGATTCCGTGTGACCCTCGGAACTATCGGGCGCTAGCGATTGACGCGCACGTGACCCAGATATGCCAGACGTGCGCAGCAGAGTTGCCGCAGGTCCAAGGAATCCACTCTGGGTTTCGACTTTTGAATAACAATTTTGAATGCGGCGGTTCCCAGCAGGCAAGCGAGACAGGCCGCATGCCCGAGTTGCTTCCCGCTGTGAGTGCCCATATCGCTTGGATATGGTCCAGCCAACTCCCGTTTGCCTACGCTCGCACCAAGGCGGACGTTACTACCCGATGGGATATCTTTAATGACTGACAGCCCGCTTACGCCACAAGAAAGTAAAGCAGAGGTAAGTGATGACTGGCGGAAACGTGAGATCCATTTGGCATTCGTCAATGCCGTGAAACTGGGTAGTTCTTTACTTCTCACTTGGAGCATTGCGCTCGTTACGCGGCTGTACATTCCGCGATTCCTCGGCCCGGAGCGCTTTGGAGCGTTGAATTTTGCTGACGCTTTTACCGCCACTGCATTCGTCGCATTGGGATTGGGCATTGACATCTACGTGCGCAAGGAGATTGCCGTTCGCCCGGAACACGCGAGTGACTTTGTTGGAGGAATCGTCGCGTTGCGGATTGCGATGCTGGTGTTGGTATACGCCGGAATGGAAATCGTACTCCGTGTCACTCACTGTTCCGCTGAAATTCGCTACCTCGTGTATCTCTACGGTTTGGCCCAATTCTTCATGGTTGGCGGGCTCACATCCGCCGGATTATTGCAGGCAACGGGCAAAGTCAACGAGATGTCCGTGCTTTCGGTCATCGTCAAGTTTGTCTGGGCGATCTGTATATTTGCAGCGATATTCTTTCGCCTGGGTCTGTGGGCTTTCGCGGTAACCGTCACTCTCACCGAGAGCGCAAAGTCCCTCATTTTGTTTCGCCTTGCCCAACGGCATCTCAAATTCGAATTTCGGATGAATCCAAAAGCCACGTGGGCAGTCATTATTGCTGCGCTTCCATTTTTCATTTCCAACCTGGCAACCACAATCTACGACAAGATGGGAGTCAACTTACTCGAGTTCATGACGACTCGACGAGAAGTCGGCTGGTTTGGCGCGGCCTCAGGCTTTGCCGGCATGACACTGCTATTTGCGCCTCTATTGTCCTGGGTGCTGGTGCCCTTGTTTGCGCGTTCTGCAGCAGAATCAACGGACGAGCTGTTTCAAATGGTGCGGCGGTCATTGGAACTCATTCTGGCCCTGGCCATCCCAGTGTGTTTGCTGATGCTGGTTGGAGCGGACTTTTGGGTTTTGGTATTGTTCGGAAAGGCATTCGCTCCCGCCGCAACCGCCTTGCGAATTCTGGCGCTTGCGACCTTGTTGATGTACCTGAGTATCGTTGCCGTTTATGCGCTTGCCGTGCTGAACTACACTTGGCGCATGAGTTTCACATTTCTTGGCGGCATGGTTATTAATCCCCTGTGCAACTTGCTACTGATACCGCGTATGTCACCCCTCATCGGACCCGGGGGCGGCGGAGCTGCCTGTGCAACAGCGACTCTCGTCACTGAAGTCGCCATGGTCACCTCCTTGCTTGCTGCGCTTGGCAGGCGCAGTTATGACCGCAGATTGATCGTTTCGATGATCAAGAGCGTTGCCGCAGCCATTCTAGTTATTGCGACGGACCATTTCGTGCTGCGGCCTCTCGGTCCGGCTCGCTTGGCGGTGGATGTAGCCGTGTACGCCACGCTGGTTGTCGTCAGCGGCGCATTTGACGTGCGCGAACTTGTGAATTTCGTGCGTGCCGCGATCCAACAAAGGAAGGCTCGACGCAACGAGCATTCAATTCGAACGTGAAGAATTCGTCGCCGAAGCCAGTTGGACAACTCAGAGTTCACAAATCGACGACGCCTTCGTTTGCCGGAAAACTTCGAGTTCACAAATCGATGACGCCTTTGTTCGCCGTAGAACTCGGAGCTCTCGAACATACGTTCACGTAGTGTCATTGGACTACTCCGAGTTGTCAGACATACGTTCACGTAGTGTCATTGGGTTACTCCGAGTTCATAAATCGACGATGCCTTCGCTCGCTGGAGAACTCCGAGTTCCCAAACACACGATGAAATCGAACGTTTTGGAACTCAAACATGGGATATCCCACTGTGAAGGTGTCGAATTTCGAACTTTCTGATACCGGCTTAGCAGAGGGGGTGCGTTCGCCAGAGAACTCCGAGTTCAAAGAAATACCAGGGGGTGCTGTTCGGACTACTCGGAGTTGTCAGATATACGTTCACGTAGGGTCATTGGAAACTCGGAGTTGTCGAATCGGGCTGGACGGGGATTTGGTCGGAACGTCCTGTAGCGTTCCGGTGTGGTGCAGTAGCCCCAGTCGCACTTATAGGTGACCGTCGCGCCTTTCAGTTGGGCGCAGCTGGCTGCTTCGCCTGCTCTCCGCTTGATCCCACTGCCGGCGAGCTCTTGGCTTTATCACTGCTGGAATTCCTACGGCAACACAGTCTTCAGGAACGTCCGTGATCACCACTGCGTTGGCCCCAACAACCGCATCATCGCCAATGACGACCCCGCCCAGAATTTTCGCACCTGCGCCAACCCAAACTCGAGCTCCAAGTTGCGGCAACCCCGGTTTGGGCCCTGTGCCGATTGTAACCTGCTGAAACAACCGACAATCAGGTCCAAGCTTCGCGTCAGGATGAATTACGATGCCGTTTGGATGAGGCAACTCGAGACCTGCGCCAAGGGCATATGCATTCAGAGGAATGTCAGCGCCAGTGATTACGGACCAAAACCTGTGTCGAAAAACAGCTACTTTGCTTTGAAGCGTGCCTAGTATTCCGCCGCGGCTGCGCGCGTCTGAATAGGCACTCAAACTGTTTAACAGTCGAAGAGATGGGTCCCAGTACCGCTTACGCTTGCGCCTGGCGCCCGACTCCCTACGATCCGAGGACGACGTGAGCATGCTGGATTCGGGCGCCTTATCAACATCTTCCGAGTCTGGGTCAATGCGCCGCTGCCAGCTGCTATTCATGGGGATTATCCGAGACAATAGGAGGTCGTCTGTGCAGGATGATACATCGACGTTTGGCGTGCATCCAGCGATTTGACGTAACCGTTTTCGCAAGGATGAATTCAGTCCCAGCGTATGTGGCATCGGGCGCTCTAGTGAAATAAGCGAGGTGCCTGGCCCAGACCGTACCAGTAGCCGCCATCGTTAGATGAACGAAAAATCGATTGGACGGCTCGCGGCCCGTCATTCCCTTGTCACAGCTAGCGGAACGTTAACCCGGTATCAACGGCACTTGGATCATCGCCATACCGTGGAAAAACTGCGGGGCATTTCGATTTGGAGCTGGGCGACCCGCAGGCTAACAATTCCGAACGGGCTTGGTGTCAAAGCATGCGCAAGACCGTGCGGGCGAAGACCTTCATCAAAAATAGCTCTGTCGCGCTATGAGCCTCGGTGTAGTTGGCGTATATGCGCTTATAGGCTTCATTGATTGGGGTGTCTTCCTTGCGACCGTGCATCAGCGAATCATTCAGGATTCGGTACTGAAGTACCGGTTGGTCGAGGAATACACAACCAAAGCGGCGGATCGCCCGCGAGTAAAAATCAACGTCTTCGTTCATCGGAACCGCGGAATCATAGCCGCCGATTTGGGCGACACACTCGCGCCGAATCATGCACGCCGAGTTGACGAGCATGGTGTTCTCGAACAACAAGCTTGCCGTAAACCAGAGGCGTGAGCGCATTGTGGAAGCGATGCGCGCCCGCCGCATCGCTTGTGCAAAGTAGACACGTTCGTGTGCGAGAGCCGCAGGATCAGTGCCGATCGGAACGATGCCGCCAAAAACCACGCCGCGCTCCGGATGCGCCTCAAACGCATCCACCGCAGCACGATAGAATCCGCTTATTGCTAAATCGTCATCATCCAAAAAGTGGATGAATCGCCCTTGAGCGCGCGGCCAGCCCGCGTTTCGAACGGAGGCGGGTTTGCCACCCGACGGCAGCTCGCTCTTGATGTAGGTGACGAATGCGTCAGCAAAGCCTGCAACGACGTCGCGTGCCGAACCTTCAGGGCTGTCGTCGACGACGATCACTTCCATTGACACGCGCTCTTGCTCAAGCGCGCTGCGAATCGCTTCCGCCAAAAGCTCGGGGCGCCTAAATGTCGGCACGATGACGCTGATATCCACGGTACTTTCGTCTATACTCAACAATGCAATCTGAGGCGACTCCTATTCGCGTAGTTGGCCGTTACTCCGAGCGCGCACAGGCGGGCCCGCGCCGGGACCGAAGCGGTCGCCTAGGCTGGCGGGACGCTAGAGCGTGACCCGCACGCCCGCTACTCCGTTAGAGGCAAAACCGAAGAAGCCCATGAACTGGGTCGGGACCAGCCATGGACCCTAGGCCATTGAGCCCAACTTCCTTCCGCGCCGAGAACGAATTTGCCGTCAATAATCGTGTAAAGGGACTGTCCTCGGCTCGCTTCTGTGACCGCGCCATTTGGCTGAGTCAAGTGCACCGCCAACGCGATGCCGTCACCGACATGTCAGACTGAACGGGTACGTTGATAGTGATTTCCTCAGACCACGATAAGCGAGTTGATATGCGTTGTAAGCAATGGCACTGCGACGTGACCTGGAAATCAGAAGGGCTTCATCGTAGATGGTTTCTTGCGGACTCCAGCGCAGTTTCGAAAGATCGTTTCCAGTAGACAGATTGACCGTGCGGAATCCCTCGCGAATCGCAGATTGAATGGCTTCCGCAATGACTCTGGTCATTACACTGTACTTAGCCAGAGCAGGTTCATACCCCGAGAAATACAGGTATAGTGCATCCTGGCAGGCGAACCCAATTCGTGTGGCCACCACTTCATTGCGCAGCTTCAGCTGGAAGATTCGAAGGGAATCTCGCCTTGCAAACCGCTCACATATGTCAAAGAGAAAGGCACGACTCAACTCTGTCGAAAAAACGTTTGGATGTGAAACTGTATCTTCGCGGATAGCTCGAGCATAATGCAGTCGCAAGAATTCATCTACGGCTGCTCTGACTTTATGCGGTTCGCTAACAATTTCCAATTCCAGAATGAGCCCGTCGCGCTTGGGTGCATTGTAGCATTTTCGCAGAGATTCTTTGATGTTTCGCGATAATTGACGTTTGAAGTTGTTCCAGTCTGGTAACAGAGTCAGGTAGTAATTGGGCAACTCTCTAACCCAGCTCGCTGAACCAAAGCCGCTTAGATTTATATTTCGCAGGAATTCGCGAGGAACTCCTGTCAGATGCACAAAATCCCA
>Ga0265340_10001002_pt1 | contig 16135 bp, 18 predicted proteins | sample 4CB225metaG_FD_202082 | JGI IMG/M metagenome (GOLD analysis project Ga0265340, IMG submission 202082) | Rhizosphere microbial communities from Carex aquatilis grown in University of Washington, Seatle, WA, United States - 4-CB2-25 metaG | ecosystem: Host-associated > Plants > Roots >...
GATCCGGCGCGCCCTGATCGGCCAGGCACAACAGTGGCCCGGGGACGGCCTCCTGTGGGTACGGCGCCCAACCGCGAACGAAGGACAGGCGGTTGTCACGCCCGGTAGGACACAACGGCCCTTGTAGCTCGGTCTCACGAGCGTCGACGAGACCGGCGTCCCAAGCTTGTGCCGCGCCACGCTCAGCCCGAGCACGTTTTCTGGCCGGCACGCCCAGTGAGCTGACGGATCTGGAGTGAAAAGGCCGTTTTGTCCCACCTCACGTGACAGGTGCCCAGGACACGAAGTGGTGGCGGTTGTCGCAGCACCAGCAACGTTCGGCCGCGGGACCATCGGCACCGAACGCGGGCACGGCACCGCGCGGGCGCCGACCATAGGCACCCAGCACGGGCACAGCCCGACCCTGTGGTGCGTGGCGGCACCACGAACCGAGGCGGACGAGGATTCGGGTCGTACCGGACTGAGCGTGAGCGTGCGCTACAATCGAAGGGCCTCGGTGCGTCAGAACTCGCGCACCAAACCGAGCGGGATGCCCTCGCCGGATCCTGACCAGTGGAGTCGCCACCTCAATGTTTGACGCTCTCAGCGAGCGCCTGCGCAAGACCCTCGGATCGCTGACCGGCCGCGGCCGGGTGAGCGAGGCGGACGTCGATGCCGCCATGCGCGAGGTTCGCCTCGCCCTGCTCGAGGCCGACGTCAACTTCAAGGTCGTCCGCGACTTCATCGCCCGGGTCCGCGAGCGCGCGATCGGGGCCAACATCCTGGAGAGCCTGACCGCCGGCCAGCAGGTCGTATCGATCGTCAACGACGAGCTGACTGCGCTCCTCTCCGCGGGCGATCGCACCTTCCACCTGCAAGACAACCCGGCGGTTGTGATGCTCGTCGGCCTGCAGGGCTCGGGCAAGACCACCTCGGCCGCCAAGCTCGCCCGGCACTGCGTCAAGCTCGGCCGGCGGCCACTGCTCGTGGCTGCCGACCCGTATCGGCCGGCCGCCGCGGACCAGCTCGCGACCCTCGGCAAGGCGCTCGACGTGCCCGTCCACCGCGCCCCGGTCGGGACCTCGGTGCTGGCCATCGCCGAGGGCGGGCTGGAGGCTGCCCGGCGGACCGCGCGGGACGTCGTGATCATCGATACCGCCGGCCGGCTGACAATCGACGAAGTCTTGATGGCCGAGATCGCCGGCCTGAGCAGCGCCCTGAAGCCCGCCGAGACGCTCCTCGTCGTGGATGCGATGACCGGCCAGGAAGCCGTTGCCGTCGCCGAGGCGTTTGCGGTCGCGGTGCCGCTCACCGGGCTGGTCCTGACCAAGATCGACGGTGACGCTCGCGGCGGCGCGGCGCTCTCGATCAGCGCGGTCACCGGGCTGCCGGTCAAGTTCCTGGGCACCGGCGAGAAGACCGACGCCCTTGAGGTCTTTCACCCCGACCGGCTCGCCGGCCGGATCCTGGGCATGGGCGACGTCCTGACCCTGGTCGAGCGGGCGCAGGAGACATTCGACGCCGGCCAGGCGGCCAAGCTCGAAGAGAAGCTGCGCAAGTCGACATTCACCCTCGACGACTTCCTCGACCAGCTCCAGCAGGTTCAGAAGATGGGCGGCCTCAGCCAGATCATGGGCATGCTGCCCGGGATGAACGGGATGGCCAAGCAGGCCGAGGACGCCGTCAATCGCGGCGACCTGCGCCGGACCGAAGCGATCATCCGGGCAATGACCCCGCGCGAGCGGCGCGACACGAATGTCCTCAATGCCTCTCGCCGGCGGCGGATCGCGGCCGGCTCGGGCACCTCACTGCCCGATGTCAATCGTCTCGTCAAGCAGTTCGCCGAGATGCAGAAAATGATGAAGCAGTTCTCCGGCGGCGCCGGACGAAAGGCGGCGGCGCAGGCCCTGCTGGGCCGGCGCTAGGAAAGGGGCTCCACGATGACCGAATCAACCGACCTGACTGAATCCGCGAGCGTCCTGGAGCCGACGACCGACGCCGTGCCGACGTCGGCGGTCGAGGTCCAGCCGCTCGTCCCGGCCAACGCGCCCGTCGGATCGGCAAAGCGGCGCCGGTTGCGCTGGGCACTCGCGGCCGTGGCGACGGCGTTCATCGTCGCGGCCAGCGCCGTTGGCTTCTCCGTCCTGTCATCGGCCAAGTCCTCGTCGGCGGTCCTGCCCTGGGCTCCCAGCGACGCCATCGTGTATGCCGAGATCCGGGCCGACATGCCCGGTGACCAGCGCGCCAACCTGCTCGCCTTCCTGTCGAAATTCCCAGGCTTCGCCGACCAGACGAACTTCGATGCCAAGGCCGACGACGGCCTCGACAAGCTGGTCAAGAAGCTGAGCGACGGCAAGGCCGACTTCTCGACCGACATCAAGCCCTGGTTCGGCGGCCAGCTCGGCGTCTCGGTCAGCGGCAGTGACCTCACCAACCCCGGCGTCCTCGTCGTCGGCTCGCTGAGCGACCCGGTCGCGGCCGGGACCTGGCTCAAGACCTTCGATCCGTCGACGGCCAGCCACGAGACCGTCAACGGGATCGACATCACCGAAGTCGCCCATGACGGGTCGAGCAAGGGCGGCTGGGCGATCGACGGCTCGGTCCTCCTCGCCGGCTCGCTCGACTCGGTCAAGGCCGCGATCACCCGCGGCGCGAGCGGCGCCCTGGCCAACGATGCCGGCTTCAAGGCCGCCTCCTCGGCCCTTGGTGGCGACAACCTGGGCAACCTGTATGTCAACCTGAGGAGCTACCTGAAGCTCGTCTCCGACAGCGAGGCGTCGATCTTGTCCAAGGTCGGCGGTGAGCTCGGCGGCGCGGCTCCCAGCGTCGCCCCGATGCCGACCTTCAACGACGCGCTCCTGCCCGGCTGGATCGCCATGCGGGTGCGGGCCGAGTCCGACCACCTCGTGCTCGACGAGGTCGTGCCGGTCGTCGCCGGGATGCCAGCCCAGGCGAGCAAGAAGAGCACCCTGGCCGGCGTCCTCCCGGGCGGCACGGTCGCGGAGTACGACCTCCACGATGTCGGCAGCCAGGTCAACAACGCCTTGACCCGGCTCGAGGGCCAGCCCGGAGGACCGACCAAGGCCCAGGTCGACGCGATCGCCAAGTACGTCGGCGGTGTCGATAAGGCCGTCGGCTGGCTGGGCGACGCGGACCTCGCGCTCGTCCACGACGCGAACGGCTTCAACGGCGGGATCGTTGCCCAGACCAACGACGCGACGGCCTCGGCCGGCCTGTTCGCCGAGCTCAAGAACCTGGCCAGCCTGGCAGGCAGCAAGGCCGGGGTCACGATCCGGACCGAGACCTACGACGGGCAGACGATCACGGTCTTCGAGGCCGACCTCGGCGGACTCACGCCCTCGTCGATGGGCGGGTCCGCCTCCGCCGAGAAGGCCTCGATCGCCGTCGCCCAGGCCAACGGCCTGGTAATCGTGGGGATCAACGGCGACGCCTTCGTGAAGGCCGTCCTGGACACCAAGCCGGGCAGCGCGCTCGCCGACCAGGCCGCCTATCAGCGGGCGATCGACCTGGCCGGATCGAGCTCGGCCAGCCAGGGGTACGTGGACATCACGGCCATCCGCACGGCCGCCGAATCGATGGCCGCCGGGTCGTCCGACCTGAAGGCCTATGATTCGGACGCGAAACCATTCCTCGAGCCGTTCCAGAGCCTGGCCTGGTCGCAGTCCAACGACGGCAGCCAGTCCACCGCCCGGGTCGTGCTCGTCCTGAAGTAGATCCAGCAACGACGGGTGCCGTTCCCCGCGGCGCCCGTCGAACATCGTTGAGGAGACGCAAGCCCATGGCCGTTCGCATCAGGCTCACCCGGGTGGGTGCCACCAAGCAGCCGACGTATCGGCTCGTTGTCGCCGATTCGCGCAGCGCGCGGGACAGCCGCTCGCTCGAGACGATCGGCCACTACAACCCGCGCACCGACCCGATCGAGCTCAAGATCGACGCCGAGCGGGCGAAGAAGTGGCTGTCGCAGGGCGCCCAGCCGTCGGACACCGTGGCCCGCCTGTTCCGTTCCGCCGGCATCCTGCCGGCCGGGAAGTAGCCCGATGGCGGCCAAGGAGCTTGTCGAGTACGTCGCCAAGTCGCTCGTCGACCAGCCCGATGAAGTGACGGTCGAAGAGGTCCGCGATCGCGACGGGATCGTCCTCGAGCTGCATGTCGCCGAAGACGACATGGGCAAGGTGATCGGTCGCAACGGCAGCGTTGCCAAGGCGCTGCGCACCCTGCTCAAGGTCCGGGCCGCCCGCGACGGCGAGCCCATCTCACTCGAGATCGTCTGACGGTCGAAGCCCAGCGCCTCGTGGTCGCCCTCGTCCGGGGCGTCCACGGGCTCAACGGCGCGCTCCGGGTGGAGGTCCTGACCGACCATCCCGAGGCCCGCTTCAAGCGCGGCGCGACGCTCTTCCGGGAGGGCAGCCAGGAGCCGCTCCGGGTCGTTGACGGCGTTCCGATTGCCGACGGCCCGGGCTGGCGGATCCGCCTCGCCCAGGCCGGCGACCGGCAGGCGGCCGAGGCGTTCCGGGGCGCCTACCTCGAAGCGCTCGTGCCCGCCGGGGACGGTGGCGCGACCGCCGATTCGTGGCTGTGGCACGAGATCGTCGGCCTGGCTGTGCGTGGCCGGGACGGCGAGGACCTGGGCACGGTGACCGACATCTACCGCGTTGCCGAAAACGACGTGTACCTGGTCCGCGGACCACGCGGTGAATTCGACGTGCCCGCGGTCCATGACTTCGTCGTCTCCATCGAGCCGCACGGCGCCGGCCTGACGGTCGACGTCGAGGCGCTCGACCTGCCGCCGGCCAAGGCGCCGCGACCGTATCGCGCCCCGCGCCCGCGCAAGGGCGATGCGGCTCGGGCCCGAGCTGCGGTCGAGGCAGCTGCAGCTGATGCCTCAGCGCCAGCCGACGTCGAGACGCCCGCCGACGCAACTGCTGCCGGCTCCCCGGTCGCCGACGTCACGCCCGAGGGCTGACCCCGACGATGGCCATCGAGATCGAGATCGTCACCCTCTTTCCGGGGATGCTCGCGGGGCCGCTGTCGGACAGCATTCCCGGCCGGATCCAGGAGCAGGGCCTGGCCCAGATCCGGATCCACGACCTGCGCACCTGGGGCCTCGGCCGGCACCGCTCGGTCGACGACACGCCGTACGGCGGTGGCCCAGGAATGGTCTTCCGGCCGGAGCCCGTCGCGGCGGCCCTGGCCGAGCTGCGCCGGCCTGAATCGCTGGCGATCCTGCTCGACCCGGGCGGCGAGATCTACACCCAGGCTCGCGCCCTCGATCTGGCCGGTCGATCGCACCTGATCCTCGTCTGCCCGCGGTACGAGGGGGTCGACGAGCGGATTCGGGGCCTCGTCGATCTCGAGCTGTCGATCGGCGACTTCGTCCTGACCGGCGGGGAGCTGGCCGCCCTGGTCGTCATCGACGCCCTGATCCGGCTGCTGCCCGGGGCAATCGACGACGCCTCGACCGACGAGGAGTCGTTCGCCGACGGACTGCTCGAGTACCCGCAGTACACCCGCCCGGCGGTGTTCGAGGGGCGCGACGTCCCGGCGATCCTGTCAAGCGGCGATCACGGTGCGGTCCGCCGCTGGCGGCGGCGCGAGGCGCTCCGCCGGACGCTCGCGCAACGGCCCGACCTGCTCGCGGGACGGACGCTCAACGCCGAGGATCAGACGCTGCTGGCCGAGGTCGAAGCGGAGGTCAAGCCCGAGATGGACGGCAGGCGCGGTCCGGCCGAATAGGCGCGGGGTCGTGCTACACTGCGCCCTCGGTCGTGCATAACGGCCCATCCCGGATGCCAACCTCGCGCGGCGATGCTGCGCCAAGCACACGCAAGGAACCGCAGTGACCGTACTCGACGAGATCGTCCAGGACCAGATCAGGACCGACCTGCCGGCGCTCGCCCCGGGCGACCGGGTGAAGGTCCATGCCAAGGTCGTCGAAGGCAGCCGCGAGCGGATCCAGGTTTTCGAGGGTGACGTGATGCGCCTGCGTGGCGGCGGGGTGACCCGCTCGATCACCGTGCGCCGGATCGCCAGCGGCGTCGGCGTCGAGCGCACGTTCAAGATCAACAGCCCCCGGATCGACAAGATCGAGGTCCTTCGCCACCAGCAGGTGCGCCGGGCGCAGCTCTACTTCCTGCGCGACCGGGTGGGCAAGGCCGCGACCCTGCGCGAGCGCCGCGGCTCGTAGCCTCGTTGCGCTCCTGGGCCTTTGACCCCGCCGCGGAGGCGGGGTCGCCGATTCCTGGCCCCGTCCGTCGCACCCGAGCCGGAGCCCGTGCCCGTCGCCGGGGGCGATGATTCCCAGCCCCGTCGCCGGGGGCGATGATTCCCAGCCCCGTCGCCGGGGGCGAACAAATCGGCCAAATCCGCGGCACTTTCTTCTCGATGACGCGGCCGTTCCCCGTGTTTGGTCGCCGCTGGCGAACGATTCGCGGGAACGACCGCCGGGCAGGCTCGATTGCAGGATCGATTCCCGCTGTTTGGTGTCCTGCGGCGACAGGGGGCACGGCAGCGGGCTCGCCGCTCGCGTCACCTCGCTAGACTCTGGACGAATGGGCAGCCAGGTTCCGACCCTCCGGTACGAGCGTTCGTACTGGCGCGACGGCCTGGAACGGGTCGTGGGCGTGGACGAGGTCGGCGTCGCCCCGACCTGTGGCGCCGTGGTCGCGGCGGCCGTGATCATGCGTCCCAACTGCCGGCGGATCCCCGGGGTGCGCGACTCGAAGACGCTGTCTGCCGCCCAGCGTGAGCGGCTAGCCCCGATCATCCGCCGGCGCGCGTGGGCGATCGGCGTTGGTGCGGCGTCGGTGGCGGAGATCGACCGCCTCAACATCTACCACGCCACCCACCTCGCGATGCGCCGGGCGATCCGCCGGGTGGGGGAGCACGACCACGTCCTGGTCGATGGCAACCGGATCGCCGAGTTCGAGGCGGCCGTCGGGCCGTACACCGCGATCGTCAAGGGCGACGCCAAGGTCTACTCCATCGCCGCGGCATCGGTCGTTGCCAAGGTCGTTCGCGACCGGATGATGAGCCTGCTGTCGGCGCGCTACCCCGGCTACGGCTGGGAGCGCAACCAGGGCTATGCCACGCTCGAGCACCGGATGGCGATCCGCGAGCTCGGTCTCACGCCCTTCCACCGGCGCAGCTTCCTGGCCCTCCAGCGGACGCTGGCCGGCGACCAGGAGACGCTCGACCTGTTCGGCGAGGGGCTGGAGCCAGGCGGGGTCGGCGTGCCGGTCATGTCCGAGCAGGCCTCGCGGCCCGGGCTCGAGATGGAGCCCGACGCGATCAGCGAGGAGTTCGAGTCGGCCCTGGCGTCGCTGTCGCTGCCGGCCTGAGGTCGATAACCGGCTGATAAGCGCCGATCGCCAGTATTCCGGCGATGGCAGACGCCCAAATCCCGGGAGCTCGCCCAGCGCGGACCGCGGCTCAGCGCCTGGGCGATGCGGCCGAGAGGCAGGTCGTGGAGCAGCTGACCGCGTCCGGCTGGACCGTCCTGGGTCGCAATCTGCGATTTGGCCGAAACGAGGTCGACATCCTGGCCGTGGATCCCGGTCCGCCGCCGGCGTTGGTCGTGGTCGAGGTCCGCTGGCGGGCGAGCCGGGCGTACGGCATCGGCGAGGAGACCTTCGACTGGCGCAAGCGCGGCCACCTGCGAGCGGCCGTTGGTCGCCTCCACGAGATGTCCGCGCTGCCCGACGGCACGGCACTGCCCAGGCTGCCGATCCGGATCGACCTGGTGATCGTCGAGCCGGGCGAGCGCGACGGGCCGCTCCGGATGCGCCACCACCGGGACGCCCTTGCCTCGTGAGGTTGCCACCGGGCATTGACACGGTGGTCCTGAGTCACGAGGCTCGGCCCATGACGTCTGCGGCCTTCGGTCCTGCGGATTCAGGGTCGGGCACAACCCGCTCGGGGACGGTGCGCCTGATCGTGGCGATCGCCCTGCCGGTCGCGGTCGTTGTGCTGGCCTACGTTCTTTGGCGGATCAGCGATCAGCTGCTGTACGTCGGCCCGCTTGATCGGGCAGCGTTCGGTTGGGCCGTCGTGATCCCGATTTGGTGTGCGGCTCCCGTTTCGGCCGCGTTTGCCTGGCGACTGCTCAGTCGAGGCGAGCGGCGGGCGGCTGCCGCGGTCGTGGCGCTGATCGTTGCGGCCGTTTCGGGCGTGCTGCTCTGGCAGGCGGTGGCATTCCCGGAATGTGCCAACCCGGTGCGCTCGCCCATCGGCTGGACGATCCCTGCCGCCTTCGTCGGGTTGACGATTGGGGCCGGGTTGGCCGCGAGCGGGCTGCTGGGCACGGCAATCGTCAGGTCCGGACACCCGTGGCGTGCCGTGTTCATCACCCTGGCGGTTGAATTCGGAATGGTCTTCCTGGCGATCCTCGGCTTTGCCGTCGTGGCCCTCGGCGCGGGTTACGGTTCGACCGGTGGCACCTGCGGCCTGCCGAATTGACCGAGCTTTCGGTCCAGCGCGACTCGAGCCGGCTCGCGGCCGGGATCGCGATCCCCGTGGCGCTCGCCTCCGCGGCATTTCTCGTCGCCTGGGCGAGCGACCAGGTCGAATCGATCGGTCCTCTGGATCGAGCGACCGTCTTCTGGGTGATCGGCGCCCCCCTCTGGCTCGTGTCGCCGATCGTTGCCGGGTTCATCTGGCGGCGGCTGACGCTGCGCCACGCCAAGCTCGCAGCGGCTGTCGTCGGCGGGATCATTGGAAGTGGGGCTGCGCTGCTCGTCTGGCAATGGATCGGTGCTCCCGAAGATTGCGGTTTCGGGAGCGTGACTCCGGCAATCGACTACCTACCGTACGCCCTGATCATTGGTTTCTTCGCGGGCGCGAGTCTCGGGCTGACCGGCTTGCTCGTCAGCTGGCTGTTCCACACCGGGGTTCGCTGGTGGGCGGTCGCGGTCGGCCTTGGTGTGGAGGTCGTGCTCCTGGGACTTGGCTATGCGGTCGGGGTCGCGGCAGTCCTCGCCCATAGCTGCATTGGAGCGGCACCGCCGGTCTGACCTGGGGCCCTGCCCAGCCGCCAGCGTTCTCCGGCCAGGGGCTTCGACCTTTCTCGCGCGCCAAGATGTGCACTGGGTGCAACAAACGGGCCCTTCCGAGGGTGAGCCTGGCCGGCTAAGCCTGTTGCGGCGACAGATTCATCCCGCGCTGAGCGTGGCTCGGGCTGGACCAGCGGCCAGGACCCGGCTGCGGGCGTCGCCGGCACCCCGAAATCGGCGTTCTGTTGCACCAAGTGCACACCCCGGGCGGACCGCGCACACCTGACTGCGCCACCGGACGATCAGCCCGGCAAGGACCCTGTGCTACACTCCCCCGCGGCCCAACGAGCCGAGAAATGCCCACCCGCAAGGGTGGAGCTCACACGCGCGACCGTTCCAGCCGGGGCGGTGCCGGATCGAGGATCCGGTTCCCGGAGGGCAGGTCCGCGGAGGATAGAACCGAACAGGAGGTCCTTGCCCGTGCCGACGATCTCGATGCGCCAGCTGCTCGAGGCCGGTGTCCATTTCGGCCACCAGACCCGCCGCTGGAACCCGAAGATGAAGCCGTACATCTTCGCGGAGCGCAACGGCATCCACATCATCGACCTGGCCCAGACCGTCAAGGGCCTCGAGGTCGCGCTGGCCGCGGTCCGGGAGACCGTCGGTCGCGGCGACCAGGTTCTCTTCGTGGGCACCAAGAAGCAGGCCCAGGAGCCGGTCGCCCAGGAGTCCGCGCGAGCCAACCAGCCCTACATCAACAAGCGCTGGCTGGGCGGCATGCTGACCAACTTCACGACGATCAAGAAACGGATCGCCCTGATGGAGCAGCTCGAGGCGCGCCAGCTCAATGGCGACTTCGAGCGGATGCCCAAGAAGGAAGCGGCCAAGCTCCAGGAGGAGCTGACCAAGCTGCTCGGCACCCTCGGCGGCATCCGCAAGATGAAGCGCCTGCCGGGCCTGATCTTCATCGTCGACCCCCATCGCGAGCGGATCGCGGTGACCGAGGCCAACAAGCTCGAGATCCCGCTGATCGGCACCGGCGACACCAACGTCGATCCCGACGAGCTGACCTACGTCGTGCCCGCCAACGACGACGCGATCCGGGCCATTCGCCTGCTCTGCTCACTGGTCGCCGACGCGGCGATCGAAGGCCAGCGCGAGCGCGCCTCGCGGGCCGCGGTGGAGCCCGAGCCCGAGATCGAGCAGCCCGACGTCACGAGCGAGGAGTCCGAAGCGGCCTCCGATGAGCTCGTCGCGGCCCTCGCCGGCGGCGCGGCCCTGATCTTCTCGCCGGACGAGGATGACCTCCTGCCGGCGGTCCGCGGCGCCGCCGCGGCTGCGGCGGCGATCCCCGAGCCACCGGCTGAAGCCACCCCGGATGAGATCGCGGCCGAGCTCGCCCGCGAAGCGAGCGAGAAGGCCGAAGCGGACGACGGGTCCGCGCCCGCTGCCGGCTGATCCAGGCCGGCAGCCAGACCGCCCGAAGGCGGGCGGACCCCCAGTCGATCACGATGCCGCGCCCGCCGCAGGGCGGCGCCGGAGAACGGAACAGGAGCACAGCACCTCATGGCGGACATTTCAGCGAGCGCAGTCAAGGAGCTCCGGGAGAAGACCGGAGCGGGGTTCATGGACTGCAAGCGTGCGCTCGAAGAGACCGGCGGCGACATCGACAAGGCCGTCGCGCTGCTCCGTGAGCGCGGCCAGGCGGCGGCCGCCAAGAAGGCCGATCGCGAAGCCCGCGAAGGCCTGATCAGCAGCTATATCCACACCGGTGGCCGGATCGGCGTCCTGATCGAGGTCAACTGCGAGACCGACTTCGTGGCCCGGACCGACCGCTTCCAGAAGCTCGTCCGGGACCTGGCGATCCAGGTCGCGGGCATGAACCCCCAGTACATCGACCAGGACTCGATCCCGGCCGACGTGCTGGCCGCCCGCAAGACGGAGCTGCTGGCCGACGAGTCGGTCCAGAAGAAGCCCGAAGCCATTCGTGAGCAGATCGTCGACGGCCAGCTCAAGAAGTGGCTCAAGGACGTCGCCCTCCTCGACCAGCCCTATCGCGACACCGACAACTCGGTCCGCGAGCTGATCATCGACGCGATCGCCACGATCGGCGAGAACATCCAGGTCCGCCGGTTCGTGCGCTACGAGCTCGGTGAGGGCCGGTGAGCGAGCTCCAGCCGGCGAAGGTGAGCACCGCCCGGACGGAGCGTGTCCGTTACGGACGGATCCTGCTCAAGCTGTCTGGTGAGGCCCTCCTCGGGGACCGCCAATACGGCGTCGACCCCGAGTTCTGCCTGACCATCGCCCGCCAGATCGCCCAGGTCAAGGAGCTCGGCGTCCAGATCGGGATCGTCGTTGGCGGCGGCAACATCTTCCGCGGCCTGGCCGCCTCCGCCCGGGGCATGGACCGGGCGACCGGCGACTACATCGGCATGCTCGCGACCGTCATGAACGGGCTGGCCCTCCAGGACGCCCTGGAGAAGACCGGCCTGCCGACCCGGGTGATGAGCGCCATCGGAATGAACGAGATCGCCGAGCCGTACATCCGCCGCCGGGCGGTCCGCCACCTCGAGAAGGGCCGGGTCACCGTGTTCGTGGCCGGCACCGGCAACCCGTACTTCACGACCGACTCCGCGGCAGCCCTGCGGGCGGTCGAGATTGGCGCAGAAGTACTGCTCAAGGCGACGAAAGTCGATGGTGTCTACGACGCCGACCCACTGACACATCCGGGGGCGCAGCGCTACGCTGAACTGGTGTACGCCGACCTGCTCCGCGATCAGCTCAAGGTGATGGATGCGGCCGCGGTCTCGCTGTGCATGGAGAACGACCTGCCGATCGTCGTCTTCGACCTGACCCAGCCCGACAACATCGTCCGGGTCGCCCGGGGCGAGGCCGTCGGGACGGTGATCTCGGGGAGCCTCAAGGGATGAGCGACGAGGTGATCAGCTCGATCGAGGCCAAGATGGGCCGCGCCGTGGAGATCATGGAGCGCGACTTCCAGGGCCTGCGCACCGGCCGCGCCTCGACCTCGCTGGTGGAGCGCCTCGTGGTCGAGTACTACGGCACGCCCACCCCGCTCAACCAGATCGCCGGGATCAGCGTGCCCGAGGCTCACCAGATCGTGATCCAGCCCTGGGACCGGAGCGTCCTTGGCGCCATCGAGAAGGCCATCCAGAAGAGCGATATCGGGCTGACCCCCAACGTCGACGGCTCGGTCGTCCGGCTGAACATCCCGCCCCTGACCGAGGAGCGCCGGCGGGACATCGTCAAGTCCGTTCACCGCCGGATGGAAGAGGCCAAGGTCGAGATCCGCAACCATCGCCGCGACGCCGGCGACAGCCTCAAGAAAGAGGAGAGGGACGGCAGCCTGGGCAGCGACGCCGCCCATCGCGAGCTCGACCACCTCCAGAAGGTCACCGACCGGTTCATCGCCGAGGTCGATCGCCTCGGGGCCCGCAAGGAACACGAGGTGATGGAGGTCTAGTGGCCCGCCTGGTGGCTCGCACACCGCTGGCTCGCCCGACCGACGCACCGCCGATCGCCCACGCGCCCGTTCCGGCGCTCCCGCTGGAGCCCGCCCTGTCGGGGGCCGGGGCGCCCGAGCGGCTGGCATCGCCCGAAGAGACCCCTCGCCACGTGGCAATCATCATGGACGGCAATCGGCGCTGGGCCCGGGCCCACGGCGTGGCCGAGCTCGAGGGCCACGCCGCCGGCGTCGAGACGATCCGGACCCTGCTCAAGCACGCCGTCAAGCGGGGCATCCCGATCCTGTCCCTGTACGCCTTCAGCCGCGAGAACTGGGCGCGCACCGATGAGGAGGTCAGCGGCCTGTTCGCGCTCCTCGAATCGGCGATCCGCGACGAGACCGAGGAGCTCCGCCGGCAGGGTGTCCGGATCCGCCTCCTGGGACGGCTCGAGGAGCTGCCGGCCGCCACCCAGCGCTCGATCGACGGCGGGCTGACAGCGACCGCCCAGGGCGAGCGCCTGCTGCTCAACATTGCCTTCAACTACGCCGGCCGGACCGAGATCGTCGATGCCGTCCGGCGGATCGTGGCCAGCGGCCTGACCCCCGGCGAGATCGACGAGCAGGCCATCTCCGACAGCCTGTACACGGCCGGCCTGCCCGACCCGGATCTCGTGATCCGGACCGGGGGCGACCAGCGGATGAGCAACTTCCTGGTCTGGCAGGCGGCCTACGCCGAGTTCTACTTCTGCTCGAAGCTGTGGCCCGACTTCGACCCGGTGGCGTTCGATGCCGCCCTGGTCGACTATGCCAGCCGGTTCCGCCGGTTCGGTCGGTAGGCGAGCGAGCCCGTGCAGGAACGCGGCCGGAGCGCACTGCTCTTCGTGCCGCCCCTCGTGGTCATCGTCCTCCTCGGCGGCTGGTGGATCACCCTGGCGATCATCGCCCTGACCGTCCTGGCCGGGATCGAGGTCTTCCGGCTGCTCAAGCCGGCCGGCTACCCGGCCCTGCCCTGGCTCGGATTGGCGATCGCCGTGGCGATCGTGATCGACGCGGCCGTGCCGACGGTGCTGGCAGGCAGCGGCTCGATCCTGGCCGCGATCGGGATCGTGTTGGCCGCCGCGGGCGCGTTCACCCGGGCTGACCCCCGAGACGGGCTGAATGCGTGGATCGGGACCGTCTTCGGCGCCCTGTACGTCGGCCTGCTGGCGTTCGTCGTCCGCCTCGGTGCTGGCGCTCCGCCCGTGCCGGCCGGCGCGCCCGCCGCGATCCTCGGGTCCGAGCGGACCTGGGTCATGATCCTGATCCTGTCGGTCTGGGCCTACGACACGGGCGCCTACCTGGTCGGCCGGACGTGGGGCGAGCGCTTCGGCGAGCTGATCGGCCGGGAGCGCTTCCTCGAGCATATCTCGCCCTCGAAGACCTACGCCGGCCTGCTCGGCGGGCTGGTCGCGACCACGGTCGTGAGCCTGATCGGGCTGTGGGCCGCCGGCCAGCCGGTGGTCGATGGGCTGGTCCTGGGCCCGATCGTCGGGCTCGCGGCACAGTGCGGCGACCTGGCCGAGTCGATGCTCAAGCGCGCCGCTGGGGCGAAGAACTCGAGCGACCTGATCCCCGGCCACGGCGGCGTCCTCGACCGGGTCGACTCGTTCTTGCTGGCGGCGCCGGTGATGGCCCTCTTCGTGCTGACCTTCCTGCGGTGAGCGGCGGACCACCAGCGCCGTCGCGCATCGCGCTCCTTGGCTCGGGCGGCTCGATCGGTCGCCAGGCGGTCGACGTCCTGGAAGGCCTCGGCCGCGCGGTCGAGGTCGTGGCCCTGGCGACCGGCTCGCAATCGGCGCTCCTCGAGGAGCAGGTGCGCCGGCTCAAGCCACGGGCCGTCGCCCTCGCCGATGACGCGGCCCTGGCCGCCCTCGACCTGCCGGCCGGCACGCAACGGGTCGGCGGGCCGGACCAGCTCCTGGAGCTCGCGACCCGGCCCGATGTCGACCTCGTGATCGTTGCCACCGGCGGGGTCGTCAGCCTCCGTCCCACGCTGGCCGCCCTGGCCCAGGGCAAGGTGGTGGCGACGGCCAACAAGGAAACCCTCGTCGCCGGCGGCCACCTGGTGATGGCGCTGGCTCGCGAGCAGGCGGCACGGCGCGCGGCGGGCAGCCCGATGGATTCGGGGGCGAGCCCGCTGGCCTGGTTGCGGCCGATCGATTCGGAGCATTCGGCGATCTGGCAATGCCTCGCCGGCGAAGCCATGTCGAGCGTCGCCCGGCTGATCCTCACCGCGTCGGGCGGTCCGTTCCGCGAACGCTCGCTGGAGGACCTCTCCGGCGTGACGCCCGAGCAGGCGCTCCGTCACCCGACCTGGCAGATGGGCGCCAAGATCACGATCGATTCGGCGACCCTCGCGAACAAGGGCCTGGAAGTGATCGAGGCGCACTGGCTGTACGATGTCGACTACGACGCGATCGAGGTGGTGATCCACCCCCAGAGCGTCGTCCACTCGGCTGTGCTGTTCGTCGACGGTTCCCTCAAGGCCCAGATCGGCACGCCCGACATGCGCCTGCCGATCCAGTACGCCGTGACCTACCCAACTCGATACCCATCGCCGGCGACAGCGCCGGACCTGCTCAGCGTCGGCCACCTCGGCTTCGAGGCGCCCGACGTGCGCCGCTTCCCGGCGCTGCCCATCGCCCGCGCCGCCGGTCGGATTGGGTCGCGCGCCACAGCGACGCTGATCGCCGCTGATGAGGTCGCCGTGAACCGTTTCCTGGCCGGCAGCCTCGACTTCATGGCCATTCCGCGCCTGCTCGAGGCCGCCGTCGCGCGCTTCGGCGGTGGAGCCGACCAGGCGCCCGGTGTCGATGACCTGGTCGAGCTCGAGCGCGAGGTCCGGGCGACGTACGCCACCGGAGCCGTGGCCTAGATGGAGCTGCTCGGCTCGATCAGCCAGACCCTGGTCACGATCATCATCTTCGTGACCGTGCTGACCGTGATCGTGGTGATCCACGAAGCCGGCCACTTCTTCACGGCTCGCCTCGCCCGCATTCGGGTCCACGAGTTCGGGATCGGCTTCCCGCCGCGGGCCAAGGTGCTGGCCTCGCGGGGCGAGACCCTGTACACCCTGAATTGGCTGCCGATCGGCGGTTTCGTCCGGCTCGAGGGCGAGGACGGCGATTCGGACGACCCGCGATCGTTCGTGCGCGCGCCGCTGCTGGTCAAGCTGGTCGTGCTCGTCGCCGGCGTGGCGATGAACCTGGTCCTGGCCTTCGTGATCTTCTTCGCGATCGCGCTGGTGGCCACGCCCCGGATCGGGGTCACCTTCGAGTCGGTCCAGCCGGGCTCACCGGCAGCCGCTGCCGGCCTCGTGGTCGGCGACCGGATCGACTCGATCAACGGCCATGTCTACGAGGCGTTCAATGGCCCGACCACGGTCGACGACCTGTACGCACTGGCCGGCCAGACCGTGACGATGGTCGTCAGCCATGCCAACGGCAGCGCCTCGACGCTCTCGATCGCGCTCCGCTCGCAGGCCCAGATCGACCAGATCAACGCCGCGAACACCGCTGCCGGGAGCTCCGTCCAGGTCGGTCCCCTGGGCATCGTCAACCTGGCCGCCAAGCCGACCGGCGCCTACGTCGGCCACGACCTGGTCAGCTCGGTCCAGACCGGGCTCAATGAGACCTCGAACGCG
>Ga0265340_10001003_pt1 | contig 16120 bp, 13 predicted proteins | sample 4CB225metaG_FD_202082 | JGI IMG/M metagenome (GOLD analysis project Ga0265340, IMG submission 202082) | Rhizosphere microbial communities from Carex aquatilis grown in University of Washington, Seatle, WA, United States - 4-CB2-25 metaG | ecosystem: Host-associated > Plants > Roots >...
CACCGTCAGTTAGCAGAGGAGGAACCAGAAAGGCCGCCATCACTTGAGGAACGTCAACAGCTGCAGCGCCGTTGTCTGCGCCTCCTCAGATGCGACCGTCCGAGAGCGAGAACGATGCGTTCCCTGACTGCCACGGAGAAGGAATTCTTGGATTTCCTCGCAATGGCATTTGTCGAGCGCATCGACAAGGGAGGACAATCATGTCTCTAGCGGGCCGGAATGTCTGTATCTACGCGAGATTTAGCTCTGAGCTACAGAATCCGCGCTCAATAGATGATCAAGTGAGTCGCTGCATAGACTTCGTTGAGCGAAGAGGTGGAGAAGTCAAACAAGGCGCAGTCTTTCATGATGCCGCGGTTAGCGCCGCTAGTCTTGATAGGCCGGGATTTGGCCGAATGATGGAGTTGGTTCGAAAAGGGCAACTGGACACCATCGTTTATGAGGATTTGTCCCGCGTCTCGCGGGATGTCGCTGATGCTGCCATGCTGTTCCGTGAGCTCAACCACCGAGGTGTGTGGCTCCTGGGAGTAAGTGACGGAACAGATTCCCGAGATAAAAACGGAATGCTGAACATGATGTTCAGGGCCGTCCAAGCGCAGACATATCTTTGGGACCTGGGCGACAAAACGTTACGGGGTCTAGAGGGGCGTGCGCGGGCTGGTCTTTCAACGGGTGGACTCCCGTTCGGATACGACTCACAGGCAATGCTGGATGGTTCCGGACGAAGCGCGGGCAGCAAAATTGTTATCAACGAGTCTCAAGCAGTCATTGTGCGACTTATCTTCGATATGTACCGCAATGGGAGATCTCCCGCGTCAATTGCGGGCCAGCTCAACGCCGAACACATCGAGACCCCGCGCAAGAACCGCAATCGCCAAGCAGGTTGGTTTGCGCTCACCATTCGCTTCATGCTTAGGAACGAAGCGTATATTGGAATGCGGTCATTCAAGAAAAGGCGATGGTCAAAAGAACCCGGCACGAACAACAGACGCTACACGAAGCGCGATGAAACCGAAGTCATGCGCTCGACGCGCCCAGATCTGCGGATTATCGACGAAGCCGCGTGACAGCAAGTTCAAGGCAGAATCGCCGAGCTGCAATCGAAGCACGGTGGTGGGAAGGCAACATCAGCCGTTGCTCTCGCCCGGCGAACGACACACCCACTGAGCGGTTTGCTCGAATGTGGTGTTTGTGGTGCATCCATGGTGTTTACGGGCGGATCAAGCGCAGGCTATTACGTTTGCAACGGCCACAAGAAGCGAAGAATGTGCAGCAATGTAAAGCACTACCGCGAAGATTTTGTGCAGAAGCACGTGCTCGATGAAATAAGGCGCCGATTCCGCAACTACGAATCCTCTGAGTATCTTCGCAAGCGCATCGCAACGTTGCTCGGCGAGCAAGAACGTTCAACTCGTGCGGAAAGGGAACAGCGCGCTCGCGACCTAGAAGGTACAAACGGGCGTATCCGCAATCTGGTTGCAGTCCTGGGCAATGGCTTGGATTCACGTGCCGTACGCGAAGAGCTGCAGGAGCTGGAGAAGTCCGCCGCGCACTTGAAGGCATCGATTGCGCTTCTGAACGCGGAAGCGACAGAGCCGGTGCGAATGCCTTCCCACCACGAGGTTAGGGCATACGTCGACGACCTCGATGGGGCATTGGCCCGAGATCCCCTGGGTGCTCGCGAAGCATTGCGCCGCCTGTTTGGCGCACCGCTGAAACTCCGCCGTCAAGACGACGGGCAGTGCGTCGTGGAAGGCTCATTCTTCCCGATGGCAGTATTGGCTCCTGAAACGACGAAGCCCCGGGAGTCCGGGGCTTCGTGGTACAACAGTAGTTGCGCGGGAAGGATTTGAACCTACGACCTTCGGGTTATGAGCCCGACGAGCTACCAGACTGCTCCACCGCGCGCCAGAGGGGGCAGATGATACTGGTGGGTTGTGATCTGTCAAGGTAAGTGATTCCAAGTGGGAGCAAGACCCCCAAATTATCCGTGTGCCGTACGGAGCCTCCAGGCCGCGGACTGCGCGCCAAGCTGAATCGCCGCGGTTTTGCGTGGATTTGAACGTCAACGGAACGTAAACCACCCACCACAAACGATGGGCTGCCGAGCTGCCGGACGGTGACTTCGCGTTCATTGGCGCCAGGGAGAGCCCCCATTTGCAGCCATGTGTGGGGCCGGTCGGTCCCGCATTGTCGCCGCCCACTCGAGTCTGCGTTAGGTTTCAACGCGTGTCTTCAATCCGCCACTCACGGCCCGCATGAACCAGCAGGTCTATCTCGACAATCACGCAACCACGCCGATGGATCCGCGCGTGCTCGAAGCCATGCTGCCGTATTTCACCGAGCACTTTGGCAATGCAGCAAGTCGATCCCATGCCTTTGGTTGGCAGGCGAACAACGCCGTTGTAGGTGCTCGCTCCGCGATCGCCAAAGCGATCGGTGCGCAGAGCGGTGACGAGATCGTGTTTACCTCGGGCGCGACTGAATGCAACAACCTCGCGATCAAAGGTGCGCTCGAGTACTATTCTGCAAGAGGCAATCACGTCATCACCACGGCCATCGAGCACAAGAGCGTGCTGGACACGGTAAGACGCCTTGCCACGCGTGGCATGCAAACCACGATCATTGAAGTCGATTCGCTCGGTCGCGTGGATCCGGCGCGGATTGCCGCGGCTCTCACACCGCAAACCGTGCTCGTTAGCGTGATGCTGGCCAACAATGAAGTGGGCACCATTCAGCCCATTGCTGAGATTGGGTCGTTGCTTCACTCTCACGGGGTGTTATTTCACGTGGACGCAGCTCAGGGCCTAGGCCGCGTCGAGTTCAACGTAAAGGAGATGGACGTGGACTTGGCGTCGCTCTCGGCACACAAGATCTACGGCCCCAAAGGTTGCGGTGCGCTTTACGTGCGGCGCAACCGTCCACGGGTGCGACTGGCGCCGCAAATGGACGGCGGTGGGCATGAACGCGGCATGCGCTCGGGTACACTGAATGTTCCCGGCATCGTTGGCTTTGGTCGCGCGTGTGAGTTGTTTAGGCAAGAAGGCACCCATGAGTACACGCGCCTGGCACACCTCCGCGACCGCCTGCAGTCGAAGTTGCAGCTAGCATTGCCCCGGGTTTCCGTGAACGGAGACGAAGCCAACCGCCTGCCGGGCAACCTGAACATGAGCTTTCACCACGTAGAGGGTGAAGGCCTGATGTTAGCGCTCAAAGACATAGCGCTCTCCAGTGGCTCCGCGTGTTCCAGCGACGAGCTAGCGCCCAGCTATGTGCTGGGTGCAATGGGCGTTGATCCGGCCATTGCGCACTGCTCGATCCGTTTTGGCATTGGCCGGTTCAACACCGAAGAGGAAATCGACTACGTTGCCGAGCGCGTGATCAGCGAAGTACGCCGCTTGCGCGACCTGTCGCCGCTCTGGGAGATGGTCGAACAAGGCATTGATCCAGCCAGTATTACTTGGGTTTCCGAATGACCGGGCTCGGCGACATTGACAGCCGTCAAACCGCGATGAAAATGCGTCCTGCCCGATGAAGTACAGCGAAAAGATTCTCGATCATAACTCAGCGCCGCGCAATGTCGGTACGTTGGATGTCAATGATCCTCAAGTGGGCACTGGCCTGGTTGGCTCACCGGCGTGTGGCGATGTGATGCGCCTGCAGATCAGGGTGGATGATGAAGGGCGGATCGAAGCAGCGCGCTTCAAAACCTTTGGCTGCGGTTCGGCAATTGCGGCCTCTTCCCTGGTGACCGAATGGGTCACGGGAAAGTCTCTCGAGGCCGCCGCGAGCGTCAAGAATGAGGCTATCGCGGAAGAGTTGAATCTTCCGCCGGTCAAGCTGCATTGCTCGGTGCTCGCCGAACAAGCAATTGAGCAAGCGATCGCCGACTATCGGCGCAAGCAAGCGGCACGCAAAGCAGACCAGGAGCCCCGTTAGTCAACGATGCCCGACGCATTCGATGTGCTTCATATCGAGCCGCAATTCGTTGTCGATCGGTCCGAGCTCGAGCGGCATCACCGGGCGTTGCTAGCCGAGCTGCACCCGAGCCGCCAGGCAACTGCACCTGCACCCGCACCCACGGATGCGCTCTTTGCCAAGCAAGGTGCTATTAACGCAGCGTACCAACAGCTAAGCGACCCGCTCACTCGCGCTGAGTTACTATTGACGCGCCAAGGGCTTTCGCTCAGTTCTGCCCAGTCGCCTGAACTGGTGGCTCGCATCTTCGAACAGCGGCAAGCCTTGGAACAAGCCGTGAGCATCCGGGATGCCAGCGCGGTTTCCAATTGTGTTGGTGCGTCGCGCGCACGACAGGCGCAGCTGCACAGCGCCCTTGCCACACACTTCCCCCAAGGCGCGGCAGTAACGCTGCGGCAGACCGCAGAAATTGGCCTCATTCTGCAAGAGCTCAGATACCTCAACAAACTAATTCAGCGCGGCGAGCAGGCACTGGATGACCTCGAGTAGTCGCAGAGCCATTGGCATTGACCTGGGCACCACCAATTCGCTGGTGGCTTGGGTCACTGACGGCCACTCAGTGCTCGGAACCGATGATGCCGGTTCATCGCTGGTGCCCAGTGTGGTCTTCTATGCCGACGACGGCCGCGTGCTGGTGGGCAGCGTGGCCGAGCAGTGCGGCACGCAGCAACCCGAGCGAGCGATCTATAGCGCCAAGCGGTTCTTGGGACTCGAACACAGTGAAGCCAAAGCCCAGCCCTTGCTCGGCCAGCGCCTGGCGGAACCCAGCAACGAAGAAGAATCGCGTACGGTGCGCTTCGATGTGGGCGACCGCAAAGTCACGCCAACAGAAGTGAGCGCTGAGATCCTGCGCCAACTCGTGGAGCGTGCCCGGCAACCCTCCGCGCTGGAACTTGGGTTGGTCGTGATCACGGTGCCCGCTTACTTCGACGACACGCAACGGCAGGCAACGCGCGATGCGGCTCGGCTGGCTGGGCTCGAGCAAGTGCGACTGTTGAACGAACCCACAGCGGCGGCTTTGGCCTACGGACTGGGGCAAAGAACCAATGGTCTTTACGCCGTGTATGACCTGGGTGGCGGCACGTTCGACATCAGCGTTCTGTGTCTCGAAGACGGCGTGTTCCAAGTCAAAAGCACCGGTGGCGACACCGCCTTGGGCGGCGACGACATTGACAAGGCAATCGGCGGCCTATTGCTGCAAGCCCTAGGGTTTTCCGCTGAACTGCTCGGGCCAGCAGCGGTGCGGACCGTGCTGCAGCAAGCGCGCGCTCTCAAGCACCAACTCACCCACAAAACCACGGCGGCGATTCAATTAATGCACGTCAATGGCACTGAGACAAACTTCGAGCTCAACCGCCATCAACTGAAGCAATTGGCTTATCCCCTGCTCGAACGCACGGGAAAGACCGTGCGGCGAGCGCTTCGCGACGCCAACGTACAAGCCTGCGACTTGAACGGCGTAATTTTAGTGGGCGGAACCACGCGCATGCCCTGCGTAGCAGACTTCGTGCGCGACCTTCTCGGGCAAAAACCCCTGGCTGGGATTGATCCGGACTGCGTGGTGGCCCAAGGTGCCGCCCACCAGGCAGATCTACTGCAGAACCGCTCTGATTCAGTGTTGTTGCTCGATGTTCTACCACTTTCGCTCGGCATCGAAACCATGGGGGGCGGCTTTGAGCGCTTGATTGGCCGCAACACGCCCGTGCCCACCGCAGCGCACACGGTATTCACTACGGCGGCGGACGATCAGACCGGCTATGAGATCCATGTGTTGCAGGGCGAGCGCGAAATGGCCTGCAATTGCCGTTCGCTGGCGAAATTCGTACTTCGGGGGATCCCTCCCCTGCCCGCCGGCAAGGCACGCCTACAGGTGTCGTTTTGCGTTGATGAGAGTGGTCTACTGACTGTGCAAGCGAAGGAGCTCACCTCAGCGATTGTGCAAGTGGTTGAGGTGCGACCCACACGGGGACTGAGTCGCACTGAGGTCGATCGGATGATCGTCGAAACGCTCGAGAACCGAGAAACTGACGCTGAAACGCGGCGACTCACGGAATTCCGGGTCCATTCCCGGGCTCTAATCGATGTAGTCAACCAAGCTCTAGCGGTTGACAGCGACCTATTGACGGACGCCGAGGCGCTCGAGATTAGGACCGGTGTGCAGCGCCTAAAGAAGGGCCTGCAGAGCGCCGAGCGCTCGCTGCTGCTCGAGCTGCTGCTCGAGGACTTGCATTCATTGACAGAACCGTTCAATGAGCGCAGAGTCAATCGGGCCATCATGCAGGTGGTAACGGGGCAAGATCTCAGGGGGCAGCAGCAGTGACGAATAACGCCGACGCAAAGGCACGCATTACTTTTCGAGATCCACCCGTTGAAGTAGAAGTCCCGATCGGCATTTCCCTGCTGGAAGCGGCGATGAGCGCAGGGGCCGTAACCGTGGGCCCTTGCGGCGGCAATTGCGCCTGCGGTGGCTGCCACGTCCGCATCGAAGAAGGGGCCAGCTTTCTGTCGGGTGCAAGTGAGAAAGAAGAAGACCAGCTGGATCAAGTATTCGACGTGCGCCCCTCGTCTCGGCTTGCATGCCAGGCTCGTATCATTGCTGGGGGCGACATCGCGGTGCGTAAAGTGTGTGATTGACGGCTAGGGCACGCGTTGACGGCGCACACCTACATGCTGAAGCGCACCGGCGGCGAACGAACCAGCAGCCGCATTAAGTCGATTCGACATTTGACCGTATGTCCACGGAAAGTCGAATTTCCTTATGCGGTGCGACCGAATCATTCATCCCAATTGGAGGCATTGTGTCTCTCGACTGCGGCTTCACCCGGCAGTGGTAGCCGCATTTGGATTGGCAGTCGTGTCACTTACGAGACCCGCAAGTGCTCAAGAGTTCAGGTTACATGCCGCCGGGGGGGTGGGTCACGCTGTGGGCGGGTATCAACAACGCGAATTCGGTTTTGGTGGCACGGCGCAGGCCGGCTTCGAACTGGTACTGCTGCGTGAAATTGGCTTCTATGGTCAAGCGAGCGGCACCTGGCTGGGCGCGAGTGCAGAACCAAAAAATCCAACCCTTGCTCCCCTGGATGCAGCATCGAGTTATGCGGGCATGGCCGGCATTGATGTGCGACCGTTTGCGCGAAACCCGGGGAGAAGAATCTTCAGCCTGGCAGGGTTGTGGGCGAGTGGCGCGGGTGGCATCGCATACACGGGTAACCTGAGTCGACCGGTGACGGAGGCCGAGATTGGACTCGATCTGCTGTTCTCCAAGGGCTCACTCGGGCTAGGACCCATGGTGGGGTGGGAGCACGTGTTTCAGCCCAACAAAGAATTGCGACCTGAAGACGCCAATGTGCTCTTCGTAGGCGTGCACGGCATGTTCGAAATTCGACTAAAGCCCGAACGCTATGACGGCGATCGCGACGGCGACGGAATTGCGGATTCGGTCGACCACTGTCCCAATGTTGCAGAGGACAAGGACGGGTTCCAAGACGAAGATGGCTGTCCCGACTTGGACAACGATAAGGACGGCATTGCGGACGTCGCTGACAAATGCCCGAATGACCCGGAAGACAAGGACGGATTTGAGGACGAAGACGGCTGCCCCGACTTGGACAACGATAAGGATGGCATTCCGGACTCGGTCGATCTCTGTCCGAATGAACCCGAAACCGTGAACGGCTATGCTGACGAAGACGGTTGCCCAGATGCAGAACAGATCCGCGTCGTTGGTGACAAGATTATCCTCGATGACCGCGTTCACTTCATGGTCAATGCCCACATCATTCGTGGCATCAGCTATCCGCTACTCGATCGATTGGCGCGACTGATCATCCAGCATCCAGAGTACATTCACATTGAAGTACAAGGGCATACGGATGAGCGAGGCCCCGATTGGTACAACGATAGGCTCAGTCAAGATCGAGCCAATGCCGTGCTTGAATTCCTGATCAGCCGCGGCGTAAATCGGGAGCGCCTCTCCGCGCATGGCTTTGGCAAGTCCAAGCCCTTGGTGGACAAGAACAGTGAGTACGCCTGGTCCATGAATCGACGCGTGGAATTCGAGATCACTCGCCAGAAAGCCGAGAAGATATTCTTGACGCTCACTGGGGGTTTCCCAAAGGACACTGCGCCGCCAGCGCCGAGTCCAGCAGACAGTTCGGGCACACCTCCGGTTGAGACCGAGCCGCCCTCTAGCAACGATTCGGCACCTGAAAAGCAGGACACGCAGACGGAGGCGGTACCATGAAGCTCACGCAATCATTGATCCTGGCGGGGTTCGTGATGGCCATCGCTGCATTGGCTTCGCCTGGCTGCGGTAACAGCGGTCTGGTGGGCGGAGACTGTGCCAATGGCTACACCAACTGCTCGAACAGCTGTGTGAACCTGCAAACCGATCAACACAACTGCGGCCGTTGCGGCCATGAGTGTACGAGTGGGGTGGCCTGCATCCAAGGCATGTGCGGCGGGGTCGAAGAGGCCGGCGGCGCTGGTTGGGGCGGCTTAGGCGGTGATGGTAACCATTATCGCGACGGCTCGGCCCTCGGCGGCGATGGGTCCAGTGACGCCACGGGTGATCATATCGTCGAGTTCGACGTCGTTTACCCGCAAGGTGGGTCCACCTCGGTCGATGACGGTAGCGTCGGGGGCGGAAACTCCACGAATGGCGGTTCGAGCTCAGCGGGCGCTAGTGCACAGCAAGGTGGGTCCACCTCGGGCGCCGTTAGTGGCGGAGGTGGTGCTGACACTGGGGCAACTGACTCGAGTATAATCGATGCAAGCCTCTGCGTTCCGCCGTACAACGATGCGTTGCACTGCGGGGACTGCGCGACGGTCTGCCCGCCAGACCTTCCCGTGTGCGCACCAGCAGAGGGAACTTACGCGTGCCGACCAATGTGTGACGCGCCGCTCGTCAATTGTTTCGGCTCGTGCGTGTATCTCAACAGTGATCCCGACAACTGTGGCAGTTGTGGCGTTACGTGCCCGTCGCGTGCGTGCCAAGACGGCATTTGTGTAGGCACGCAGACAGGTCACTTCATTGCCATTTGCATGAACTACCGTACCGCTCCCGGCCCTAATACCGCGCAAACCACACTACTCCTGGGCAACGCTGTCTTCATTCCTCGTGCTCCGGTAGTGAGAATTCTTGCATATGATGAGTATGCGGACCCATCAGCGCCGCCGCAGGTGAACGCCACGATCGCTAGAGCATCCGTCGGGCAAGAATTCTCGATTACGCAAGTGCACTCCAGCGTGGAAATCCCGCCCCTGCTCAGCAAGGCGAAGTTCGACGTATTCTTGGTGTACGAGCAACCGTATGCTCCAGCCGGCGAACTCTCGAGTATTGGCAGCGTATGGGCTTCATCCCTCGAATCGTTCGGCTATGTTGGAGGAGTGATCGTGATGCTCGACGGTGGGCAGGGCGTGCGGGAAATGACCCAGCTGTTTACGAGCACGCGGCTCTTCACCACGACGGGCGAAGTAGGCTTGAGTTCATCTGCATTCCTTCAGACACGTGTCAAAAACGACGTAGTGGGTAACGGGATGTCCAGCGAGTTTCCGACTCAAGCCGATACTTGTGGCTTCGAGACGTCTCTCACAGCTCCGGCTGAAACGAGTTACGTAATTACGGAGTCCATCGGGGACGCGGGTGATGAGCTTCCCGTCGTTGTACATTCGACCCTTACGGCTCCGCAGTAGGGTTAGGTCAAAGACAACTCGCATCCTGCACCAAGAACACGACGCCGGATCACCGAACGTTGCGGGTTGTCTTTCGTGGGCGGTGGGCGGTTACTTCGTATTGCTGCAGGGCATTCTGCAATTCCTCAACCACGCGGACGCGCAGTGCCTCGGGCTCGATCACTCGCGCACGGGCTCCCCATTCGAGGACCCAGCTGACCACCGGGGTAAGATCGCCGATGGTCATGGTCAGTCTGACGCCTCCGCCTACCGTCGGAACCAATCGCTGTGTCGCATGAACCTTTCGCGTGCGCACGTACTCCGCGACAGCCGGGTCAAATTCGACCACCACCCTGTGTTTGTCACGTGAGCGCCAGATGCCAAATTCGCCTTGGAAGTAGTCCTCCACTTTGAACTCGGTGGGCAGAACGAATCGTTCTTCGGTGGCACACTCGGTGTCTCTCATCCGGTCCACTTGAAACGTGCGTATCTCGCCGTGCTTCAAGTGCAGACCCACGCAATAGATGGCGTCGCGATGGAACACCAGCGCGTAGGGGTGAATCGCAATGCGCTCGTCCTTGTCCTTTCCGTGGCTGTGGTAGAACAGGTGCAAGGGGCGCAGATCGGCCACCGCCTGAAATAGGTCGTCAAGTTCCTCGACCTTGTTGCTATAGTCCTTGGGGGCATGGGGCAAGTAGAGGAACCGCTCTTCGAGCCGAGCGTCAGCTAGCCCCGCATTGGGACCACGTCCCGGTCGCTGCGCCACGGCAAGCAACTTGTTGACCGCAAGGTCAATCTCGTCGTGTAAGGCAGTGCCCTTGAGTGGCTCGAAAAGACGCCTAGCCGCCAGCAGCGCGTAAGCTTGAGTACGCCGCAGCTCGACCCTGCGCGGCATGTCGCGCTGTGGAATGCCCCAAACGACTTGGCCACCACCTTTCACCCGGCGTGGCTCAAGATCATAGTCTCGGCCCACTTCCTTCAAATAGCGACGTAAGGTCCGCGCGCTGACCTTGAGGCTATCAGCCAACTCATAGAGGGTCAATCCCCGTGGATGGCGTTCGAGCAACTCGCGAACACGGTCCAGTCTGCGATGTTGAGTAAATTGCCCATTGGGGCGACCTCGATGAGTAGCTGCAGGCACGACCCAACCTTACCACATGGGACTGAAAGAAGGACTGCGGTGATGTTCAAGATCTACTGCAGCGACGATCGCGTCAATCATGCTCTGCAACTCTTCGGAGTCCACTGGCTTGTGCAGGCAACGGACGTCTGCTTGCTGCAAGAGTTCCTGGGCCTTGGGCGTCACCGCCCCCCCGGTCATGAACAGAAAGCGCGCTTTGAGCTCGGGCCATTGCTCACACGCTCGAACGTAAAGATCCACTCCTGAAATATCGGGCATCATGAGATCGCAGATGACGACATCAACGGGCTCGGCCTGTTCGAACACCTCAAGAGCATGACGTGCATCGAGCGCGATGCTCACGTCATGCATCGACAACATGCGCCGAATGGCGCGCGCGACCACGGGCTCGTCGTCAACGACTAGAATTCTTGCCTTGCGTGGAACGAGAACCAACAGCTCCGAAGGCGTTGGGTCGAATGTCTCAACCACCTCACTCGCCGGGAGGCTGACGCGCATCGTGGTGCCCTTGCCCACTTCGCTTTCGGCCTCCAATTCCCCGCCAAAGCCGCGGACAATGCCGAGCGAAACGAACAGCCCCAGCCCGGTGCCCTCACCCTGGGTCTTGGTGGTGAAATACGGTTCGAAGATACGCCCTAAGTGCTGCGGGCTGATCCCTTGGCCGTTGTCGATGATCTCAATCAGTGCACGACCCGTGTCACTTCGATGCGTGCGAACCGTGATGATGCCACGGTCGGGACTGGTATCTGGAATGGCCTGAGCAGCGTTGACCAGAAGATTCACGAAGACCTGCGCTAGTTGTTGGGCGTCGGCCTTCACTCTGGGCACGTCACCGTACTCTTCACGGACTCGGGCGCGATGTCGCAGAACGTGCTCGGTGAGTTTTAAAGCGTCGCCCAGAACGTAGTGAACGTCCAGCAGCTCAAGTTGGTCGTCCTCGCGCGAACGCGTTAGCAGTCTCAGCTCCCTAACCACACGACGGATACGCTCGGTGCCGTCCAGGGCTTCACTCGCCAGTCCCGCCAGTTTGATCCTCTCCGACGACTGCTCCGCCAGAGGCAGCCGGTCAACTAGTTCCCGAAGGTTGGTCATCACGTAAGTCAGCGGGTTGTTGATTTCGTGGCCTACGCCGGCCGCCAGTTGCCCTAACGCCGCCAAACGGTCTGCACGCGTTAGAGCCACCTGTGCTTGAACGAGCTCTTGATTGCGCAGGTCGACATCATGCTCTAGCCGCTTTGACAGCTCCTGCAGTCGTACGTAACCCCTGAGGGCTGCTTGTCCAAAAGCAATCACCGATGTAATGACCAGCGCTAGATAGCCTAGGCTCAGCGCAAATGGCACCTTGACCCAACCGGCGACGAATGCCGCTTCGTACACGGCGCTACCGCACAAAGCCAGTAGGCCACAGCTAACGCTGGGAGAACCAACGCCAGGCCAGTCAGACTTGCGAATGGTGAACACGGCATAGAACAGAGTCAGCACGCTGATCGCCAGGACGCAGAGGCCCCAGTGAGTCAAACCCAATCCCCGGCATGCCGGACCCGCAACCCGTGTCGACGTCGCTAACGTCGAGTAGCACACCCAGCCAGGGACCAGTGCCGTTGAACCGCTGAGAATGCTGCCCAGAAATAGTACTTGCTGCGTAATGCCGCGGGTCTTTGGAACGCTGACTCGACAAGCAAGCAACCACGCAGCACCGTGCAGCGCAACGAGCAGCACACTAATGCGGTACATCCACTCAGCAGTACTCGGACCCAAGTCGCCAGAAACCGAGATTGCGCTGATGATCGTGTAGGTCGCTCCGATCGCCGCCACGCTCGCAAAGGAACGACTCGACCCCAGCCCTTTGACGCGGTGGATCAACAATGCGAACACCACCAGACCCACGTAAAGTCCGACGAGTGTCGCAACAGCGAAGTCCATTCCAATCACGAACTGGCAGTCTCCAATTCCGCAGACCTCACCTTGCCGAACGTTTCCTCGAAGCGGCACTGCCGGTTTTGGGTCCCAGCTTGCTCGCCATTGCCTTCACCAAACCTACCGCCTCATACGGCCGCGCCGCCGCGCGCCAAAGACCACTCGATCTTCATGCGCTGCCCTGCAGTGTTGCGATCTCGACGGCGTCTGTCTAGCCAAAGCACCGGGACAACCCGGCCCAGTGGCCCTCCGGTTCCGCGGTTCGCATCTATCGCAACAGAGCCATTACCACGGCCATGCGAACAGGTGACGCTACGTAGTCGAACAGTTGCCACCAAATAATGAGCGCGACCCAACCGAGTATTACTGAGTCTCGAAGCTTGTCATAAATCGGACCGAGTTTTCGGGGAGCCAGGCCCTCGAGTACGCCCGCTCCGTCCAGCGGAGGCACGGGCATCAGATTGAAGAGGCCCAAAATCACATTGAGGTCTACGAGTATCTGAAGCGCGTAGCAAGCTGCCGTCACGGGCGATTGACCACCGAAGTTCACTGGGTCAACCCAGTGATCCATGGTTGGGCGCACTGCCACTGAAATGATATGAGACGCAAGCATGGCGCGGAGCGCAACCCAGCCCATTGTGGCGAGCATGAAATTGGCAGCGGGACCCGCCGCAGACATGATGGCTTTACGGAGTGGATTGCGATTACCCCAGGTAGGATCGTAAGGAACGGATGCCCAACCCATCATCCAACCCACCTGCACGTACGTGAGAATCGGAATGAAGATCAACCCCATGGGCGAACGTTTGAGATGCGGTGTGGGATCAAGAGTGACGTAGCCCCCCGCCAGCGCGGTGCGATCGCCAAACAGCGCCGCCACACGAGCGTGTGCATATTCGTGGAACGTCACGCTAAAAAGAAAGACCAGGTACCAGACAACCAAGTGCGCGATCATCTAAACTGTTTCCGGTCGTAGCCTCCTGATCTGGGACTGGCAAGGCACAAAGGCCTCGCGCGCTCCAATCAGAGGCAACCGGTCGCAGCTTCCAGTACACTGGGCTCTCGCACCTCGCGAGTCAATGCATCGGCGCAGGCGACTAATTCATCGGGGCGGCCAGCAGCCGCAGAACCTTACGAACCGCAACCGGCAGCGCTGCCTCGACCCCAGTGCTCATGCTCAGCCGCAATCATGACCAAGTCAGACAACCCAATACAATGGCAGCAAAAAGGTTGACTCGACAAGCTTGCGGCAGACTGCCAGTCATGCACCGTGCTGCCAAACACGCGCGCGTGCGAATCAACCGGTTGCAATATGGGACTCATTGTCTGCAATAGGACCGTTCTCGGTCCAACCAATTGAAGCTAAAATGGTTCGCAGCGTTACACGCAAAGCTTCCTCGCTCGGTGACCCGGCACCAAAAGTCGTCATCGCCATATCATCACCCGATATATTGAGGAGTTTACAAGTCACGGTCATCCCGTATTGATCTACCCATTGAACCGTCGCAATCGGACCCACTGGGAGCAGTTCTCGTACCCGTTGGGAATTGCTCAGCGCTAGGCCCGAAACTGCCGCAAGGCTTTCGGACGCCACATTGCCGGTGCACGCAATCGCCAGCCCCAAGTTGTCCGACAGAACCGCGGAATCGAGCGGAGCCACGAAAAGTTCACGCGACTCCGATACGACCGGCGACGACACAGTGAAGGTACCTGAGTTGGCATTGCGCAGAGCAACGTTCTCGGCGTCGAGTTCGCGTAGTTGCCGGCTCAATTGCGTGACCACCTCTTGCTCAGTCTTTAGCTGTTGTAGTTCAGCGTTGAACGCCGCAAGCTCTTCGGCTTTCTTCGTCTGAGCCACCAGTTTCTCGGTTGCCAGCAGCAGGTCTAGCTGAAGTCGCTTGTGCTCCAACTGCAGCTTGGACAATTCACGAGCTGCACCTCGATCTTCAACCGATTCGTCACTCAACTTGGTATTTTGTTCACGCAGGTATTCGAGCTCGCTCATGCTGGCCTCGACCTTCGTCGGCGCGGCCTTGGCCCCAGCTGGGACGGCGCTAGCCTTCTCGGCAACACCGCCAATCACTTGATGGAGCTCGGTCTCAGTTACGGTTCCCAAGTCCTGATTTGCACGCCGCTCCAAGTGACCCAGCGGATTTCGACTCTGGAGAGAAGCTGGTGGGACTTGTGGTACGGCGATCGACGAATCACCCATTTGGTCGAGAATCAGTTTGAGCTCTAAATTCTGCTGCTCGAGCTGCTCACGGTCTTGTGCCATTGCTTGCAGGTCCCGACGCAGTTGAAGCTGCATCGCAGTGCTTTCCTGAAGCATGCGCTCTACCGCACCGTACGCTGAGGTTTTCTCTTCGAGCTGCTGAGTCAGTGACATTTGATTGGCTGCCGCCACGTCGATTTCGCGCCGAAGACTCTCGCTCCCCCGTTCGGACGCCTCTTGCACCGCAATCGCAAGTTCTTCGAGCCGCGCAGCCATCGCAGCATTCTTTCGCATCTGCTCTTGATTGGCAGCGCGCAGGGCCTCGGCGCGCTGCTCTGCCAAGTCGCGAGTGCGCCGCAGTTCGGAAAGGTCCTCTTCTAACTTGCTCCACCTGGTTGCGTTTGCTTCGGGCGCTGGCGCGAGCGGACTTAGTGCAACGGGCTGCGGCAACCCGGCTTTGGCCGGCCTGCCTTGGCCCATCGTCGCCGATTGCTGTTGCGTGCCAAGCCGAACTTCCAACTCAGCACATTGCGTACGGGCATCGAGCAGATCCTTCCTGACCTCGCGCAAAATCCCGCGATTCTCATTGAGCTGACGCTCATGATGCTCGACCTGGGAAGCCAGGTCGTGCATCTGCTGTCGGTAACGCTCAGCCGATTTGTGGGCACGAGACCTCGATACCAGATGCGCAGTCAGCCAAAAGCCCCATCCGATCGCAAAAAACCCCAATAGGGTAATCCAAAGCGAATGCGTCATGGCAGCATAAACGGCTAGCATGGGTGTTTCTTGCTGTGGTCAGACATATTCCGCTATTCGTTAAATGATCCTGGCCAATTCGGCACAGCTTCGCCGAGGCTCGATGAAGAACAGGCCTAGTTTGGCCTCTTTTGACGTCAACAGGACGAGTACAGCATCCGCACCAACGGCGTTGAGCACCACGTAGTCGAAAGGGCCCGATCTCTTCTCTTTTGATGCCAGCCGCGGCTCGCGCCAGAATCGAGTAGCACGTTCAGTTAATGTAGTGCTACGAGTGAGGTTGATGTCACGCGTGCGGCGCCAGCCATTCGAGTCAAGCAGAGACGGCAACCCGATGATTGTCGCGGAAGGTACCCCTCAATGACGCCCGCGCTCGCAGGAACGCTTGCCGGACTGCTGCACGTTGTTTCTGGGCCCGATCATTTAGTGTCCGTCGCACCCCT
>Ga0265340_10001004_pt1 | contig 16104 bp, 11 predicted proteins | sample 4CB225metaG_FD_202082 | JGI IMG/M metagenome (GOLD analysis project Ga0265340, IMG submission 202082) | Rhizosphere microbial communities from Carex aquatilis grown in University of Washington, Seatle, WA, United States - 4-CB2-25 metaG | ecosystem: Host-associated > Plants > Roots >...
GGATCGGTCGGCGCGTAGTGCTCCACGATCGAATGCAACAGGTCCAGGCGGTGATCGATCCGCGGAGGTCCGAGATAGCAGACGGCGACGAAACCGAGTGGTAAGTCGCCGAGCTCGTTCTCATACTCGGCCCGGATCCATTCGCTCAGCTCCCGGCTCGCCGCCGCGTCCACGGCGGCGTCGAGACGCCGCACGGCGGCCAGCAGCGCGGCACTGCGTGGCTGCGTCCGTCCCCGTACTCGTCCGGGCGGCGACTGCTGCCGCGATCCGGCCCGACGCGACACGGAGTCCTTGAACACGTCGCTCTCGAACAGCGGCCTCGTCGAATGCCCCGTTGACGGGCGCTGGATGAAATCCATGGATCCCCCGAGGATGCTCGGTCGGTCGGACTGGCGATGTCGGTCGGACTGGCGATGAGGACGGACGGCCGCATGACCGGGCCTAAGAGTCCCGGCCTGCTCACCGATGAAGCATTTATCCCCGAGATGTGCGGAGACGAACAGCGGAATGACTCTTCTGTCTTTGTTCTGTCAACGCTGGGCCGGCCGGACTCGGCTCCGCGCCCCGATCAGCGGACCGCGGGACACGGATTTCAGTGGCATTTCAGCGCCGTTCCAGCCCGCGTGCCTAGGGTCGGAACCGGCGCACCTCCGGTCGGGTCGAAGATCCGACCCGGTCGGCGTCCGAAGACACCTGACTGGGGGATCTAGCGACCATGCCGAACCTGACCGGCGTCAGCATCACCTTCGATACCCACGACGACAACAAGGACCACGACACGGTATTGCACGTGTTCGTCAAGAACCGGCTCAACGACACCGACGGAGCCGACCACGACACCGACTTCGTCGCCGACTGGCTCGACCACCAGCGTTACCTCGACGCCGGTGATCTGAGCGACCACGGTGGCGGACCGTACCTGGCCTACGGCATCGGCCTGGCCGCGGAGGACGAGTTCGGCGACCCGTCGTCGCACACCATCGATCTCACCCTGATGCCCGACCCGGTCAGTGTGGACGACATCATCCTGCCGGTGGTCGCCATCCATATCCAGCCGAACGGCAACGATCGCTGGATCTTCGACTACGTCGTCACTTTCACTTTTGACGACGGCAGCGGCTTCGCCTTCTCGTCCAAGAAGTCCGGGTTGCCGGGCGTGATTCTTGATCAGGACAACCGGAACTACTCCGGGGTCTGCGCCGAGAATCCGCTGCGGGCACTGCCGGTACACGACCGGCCGGCAACGAACGCGGTGCTGAAGAAGGTCACCCTGGATTTTGTCACCCACGACGACAACAAGGACCACGACACCAGGCTGGACGTCCGGATCGTGAACCGGCTGAATGCCGGGAATACCCAGGATCTCGCGGTGGGCCTGAACCTCTTCCCGGACCAGGAATTCACCGACGGCGGCGGCGTGCACACGGTCAACTGGCCCAGCGACGACGGCGCCCTGACCCTGCCCGAAGTCTCGCTGGCCGATCTGGTGCTACCCGAGGTCGACATCACGATCGGCCCGAACGGTAACGACCGCTGGATCTTCGACTACCGGCTGACCTTCGAGTTCACTGATCCCGGCGATTTCGAGGCCAAGCCGTCGGTGTACGTGTCCCGCACCAGTGGGGTGATCCTGGACCAGGACAACCCCCGGTACACCGGCGTCTACCAGGGCCCCTCATTTCCCGCGGTGGCGGCGCGGACCGCACCGCCACTGACCGACCTGCCGGCCGAGCAGGTCGTGCGGCACAAGACGATTCCGCTGTCGCTGGTTCGCCGGAAGCTCGACGAGTTCATCAACAGCCGCAACGGCGCCGATGACAGCCCCAACCCACCGCTACGCAAAGTACGCCTCGACAACACCGGGCAGTACAACGACGACACCCTGCCCGAGACCTACCTCGACCTACGCTCGATCGACGCGGTGCGCGGCGCGGTCGGCTACGTCAGCAGCCCGACCAGCCTCGGTCAGCTCACCAATCTCCTCGGGCTCGCCGACATCTACCTCCGGGACATCAACAGTGCCACCCTGAGCGTCGGCGTCGATACCACCCAGCCGGCACCCTTGAGCCTGGCCATCGTGTTCGAGACCGATGGCCCCCATGAGGCCACCGGCGGGCTGTTCACCACCATGGATTTCCTGGAATTCTCGATCACGCTGGAGCTGACCCTCACGCCCGGAACCACCGTCGACGAATTCGGCGTCGAGCGGTCCGTGGTGGACGTGCTGCACTGGATCACCGAAATTCAGGACCTGGACCGGACCCGGGTCTTCGACCACATCGACCAGACCACCAATCTTGAGGTCTTCCGCTACACCGGTACGTTCCTGGGCCAGCCCGTCGATCTGCTCAGTTCCAGTACGGCGCGCGCGCTGTTCATCGAGGACGTCGTCAAGGTGCACCTGGTCACGTCGAGCGCCCTGGATCCAGGCGGATTCTTCCGGCAGAACCTCCGCGACAAGCTGTTCGACACCCTGACCAAACCAGACAAGATCACCGGGCTCACCGCTCGTGACGGCATCAATTCCACGGCCACCTCCTGGCTGCTCGGTGGGGTCGCCGACGAGCCGCGGGACATCGACGGTTTCAACACCGTGCTTACCGACATCGGGATCCAGGACGACAGCATTGTCATTTCCTACACCGGCCCGCACAAGGCCTTCGTTCCGCAGACCCCGGCGGACTGGCCGACGTCCACCCATCAGAGCCAGACCTGGGACTTCTCCCCGGGCTCGCTGGCCAACATCGACCACATCGTGGTCCTGATGATGGAGAACCGGTCCTTCGACCACATGCTCGGCTACCTCAGCCTGCCGGTGGACCAGGGCGGCGCCGGGCGTTCCGACGTCGACGGGCTCAAGGGGGGCGAGTCCAATACCTACCGGGGAACGGTTTACCCCGTCTTCCCGCTCACCGACACCGTGTTCTCACCGGATCCGCCGCACGGCTCGGAACCGACGCACCGGGCCATCAACGGCGGCCTGATGGATGGTTTCGTGAAGGAATTCGCCCGGCAGAACGGCAGCGTCGACGCCGGGCGGATCATGGGTCATCAGACCGCGAGCACGCTACCGGTCTACGACGCCATGGCCCGCGACTTCGCCATCGGGCAGCGCTGGTTCGCCAGCCATCCGGGGCCGACCTTCTGCAACCGTTTCTACGAGCTGACCGGACGGCTGAACCTCGACACCAGGAGCTTCTGGGAATTCGACAACAGCAGCCCGCCCCGGCCCGCCTTCACCAACACGATCTTCGACTACCTGACCGGGGCGGCCGATCCGGTCACCGCTCAGCCGGTGAGCTGGAGCTACTTCGAGCAGGGCTACTGCTTCCTGCGGCTGTTCGAAAAGCACACCTTCGACGATGAGAATGTGGCCGACGTCTACGATCCGGACCGCGGATTCTTCGCCCGGGCGCGCGCCGGAACCCTGCCGAACGTGTCTTTCGTCGAGCCCCGGTTCATCGAACTGCCCCCGGGCAGCAACTGCGACGGACCGCCCGGAGACGTCAAACTCGGACAGGACTTCGTCTCACAGGTGGTCGAGGCCGTGGTCGCCAGCCCGACCTGGGACAAGACGCTGCTGCTGGTCATCTATGACGAGCACGGTGGGTTCTACGACCATGTCCCACCCTCGGCAGCCGCCCGGGTCTCACCCGAACTGCCGATCGACACCCACGGGGTGCGGGTCCCGGCGTTCGTCGTCTCGCCCTGGGTGGGGGCCGGCACGGTGTTCGGGCACGACGCCCCGGGAGCGGCCTCGGCTCAGCGGAATGACCTGCACTTCGACCATACCTCGGTGCTGAAGACGATCGCCCGTCGTTTCCTGAGCACGAATCCGCCCTATCTGGGCGCCCGGTACGCCGCCGCCAATGACCTGTCGGCCGTCGTCGGCACCCAGCGACGGCTGTCCCAGTTCCGTCCGTTCATCCGGTACAACTACACCTTCGGGGTCTCGGGTCTGAGCCTGAGTGCGAAAGACGGCATTTCGATCCCGGGGGCCACGCTGTGGCAGCGGCCCAGCGACGGCTCGGCAGCGCAGGACTTCTCGTTCGAAGACGCCGGTGGTGGTGCCTTCTATCTGCGCAACCGGGTCAGCAACCTGTACCTGACGGTGTCGGTGCCCACTCCAGCCGCCGCGAAACCGCTTCCCCCGACCGTCATCCTGGACTTCAAGCATGGGCCGGACGCGACCGCAGCCGGAGCGAGCGTCGACCCGCCGGCGGTCGCCCGCCAGAAGTGGACCCTCCAGCCGGTCATCGACGCCCACGCTCCGGCCGATCTCTACTTGATCAGAAGTCTCGCGGTCCCAGGCAAGGTGCTCCAGCCCGCCGACTTCACCCAGCCGGGGGCGGTCGTGCTGGACGCCCCCGGGGTGGTGACGAATACCGGCTTGCGCTACGGATGGAAGGTGGACAGCCCGCTGCTCGCGTAAATCCCCCGAATCCCCCTCGTGATCTGGCATCTTTGCCCGCTCGGTCGCGACTCAGCACCCTGGGGGGAGTGCCAGTACCCTGAAAGCCAGGCACTCCCTCATCCGGGCCCGGCGGCAGTTTGATAGACCTGACCGTGGAACGCGATCGTCACCCCGGACCGACCCGGCCCGCGAAGAGCCACACCACGCAGGGAGAACCATGCTGACCGTCAATGCGTATGCCGCCCCGTCGGCCACCGAACCGCTGGTGCCGACGACGATCGAACGTCGCGACGTCGGTCCGCATGACGTGCGGATCGACATCAAGTTCGCCGGCATCTGCCACTCGGACATCCACACCGCCCGCAGCGAGTGGGGACCCACCAAGTACCCGATCGTCGTCGGGCACGAGATCGCCGGGATCGTGGCCGAGGTCGGCTCCGAGGTGACCAGGCACGCCGTCGGCGACCGCGTCGGGGTCGGCTGCCTGGTCGACTCGTGCGGTCAGTGCCAGTACTGCGCCCGGGGCGAAGAACAGTTCTGCACCCAGGGCAGCGTCGGTACCTACGGGGGCATCGGCCATGACGGCAAGCCGACCCAGGGCGGCTATTCGCAGAGCATCGTCGTCACCGAGGGGTTCGTCGTCCGCATTCCCGACGCGCTGGCCCTCGACGTCGCCGCACCGCTGCTGTGCGCGGGCATCACCACCTACTCACCGCTGAACCACTGGAACGCCGGCCCGGACAAGAAGGTCGCCATCGTCGGCCTCGGTGGCCTCGGACACGTCGCCGTCAAGATCGCCCACGCGATGGGCGCCGAGGTCACCGTCCTGTCGCAGTCGCTGAAGAAGCAGGAGGACGGCCTGCGCCTGGGCGCGGACGCCTATTACGCCACCTCCGACCCCGACACGTTCACCCAGCTCGCCAGCACCTTCGATCTGATCCTCAACACGGTCAGCGCTTCCGTCAACGTCGATGCCTACCTGTCGATGCTGGCCGTCGACGGCACCATGGTGAACGTCGGCGCCCCCGAGAAGCCGCTGTCCCTGCACGCCTTCTCCTTGATCATGAAACGGCGCTCCTACGCCGGCTCGCCCATCGGCGGCATCAAGGAGACCCAGGAGATGCTCGATTTCTGCGCCGCGCACGGGATCGGGGCGGAAATCGAGACCATCCCCGCAATCGAGATCAACGAGGCCTACGACCGAGTGGTCAACTCCGACGTGCGGTACCGATTCGTCATCGACGCCGCCACCTTCGCCTGAGCCAACAGCCGGCCCGACCCCCTGGTGCCGCGCCGCACGGTCCTGCGTGCGGCGCGGCATTCGCTGTACCGGCTCGTCAACGTCACCGCCGCGCTTCCGGCCCGGCTAGAGTCTGTCCCGTAGATCTCCGACCGGCTGCGGGCCCCCCGGACGGCGGCACAGACTCTAGTTCGGGTCGACCAGCGGGCCGACCAGCCGAATGGCCGACCCGGCCGGTCCGAAGGCGGCGTTCCGGCTGATGTGACGCATCCGGCCGGTCCCCAAGCTGGTCGCATGAAGCCGATGACAATGAGCGGTAACCCGACAACCCCGCTACCGACCACGGATCCCCCCGTGCTGCAGGGGCTCGGTCTGCGCAAGGCGTTCGGCACCACAACCGCGCTGGACGGCGTGGACCTGGAGATCAGGGCCGGTGATTCGATCGCGATCATGGGCCCGTCGGGATCTGGCAAGACGACCCTGATGCAGGTCCTGGCCGGCATCCTCACCCCGGACAGCGGGATCGTGCGGTTACGGGGGGACGACGTCCAGGACTGGTCTCCGGAGCGACGGGCCCGGCTGCGCCGCGCCGACTACGGGTTCGTCTTCCAGTCCGGGCAACTGCTGGCCGAGCTGACCGCGGTGGAGAACGTCGCCCTGCCGCTGATGGTGGCCGGGACCGCGCGCCGGCAGGCGGTCGCCCAGGCCCGGGGGTGGTTCGCCCCGCTGGGTCTGGACGGATGTGAGGACCAGCGACCGGGCGAGTTGTCCGGCGGCCAGCTTCAGCGGGCCGCGATCGCGCGAGCGCTGGTCACCGGGCCGAGCGTGGTCTTCGCCGACGAGCCAACCGGGGCCCTCGATCAGGAGACCGGCCACGGGGTGATGGAGTTGCTCTCGCGCACCCACCAGGACAGCGGCGCCGCGCTGGTGGTCGTCACCCACGACCCGCAGGTGGCTCGCTGGTGCCGGCGGATCGTGGAAGTACGGGACGGGCAGATCATGGGCGGTGCCCGATGAGAGCCTCGATCTCGCTGGCCTGGCTGCTACTGCGCGGCGGAGGCCGGCGTGACCTGGGCAGCCAGCTTCTGGCGGGCGCCGCCTTCGCCGTATCGACCGGTCTCCTCCTGATCACTTTCGGGTTCAATCTCGGGTTCGCGCATCGGGCCGACCGCGCCGCCTGGACGATTCCGGCCGCCGCGCACCCGGGCGCACGGCCCGACGTGATCCAGTCCACGGTTCGGGACTACTACGACGGGCGGCCGATCACCGTGGTGACGATCGGCCGACCGGCCGGCGCCAGTGGCCCCGCCCCGGTACCACCCGGGCTGACCAGGTTCCCCGGCCCCGGCCAGACCTGGTTCTCGCCGGCTCTGGCCGGCCTGGTCCGATCCGATCCGGGAGCCCTGAAAGACCGCTGGCCCGGGACTTTCACCGGGACGATCGGCGCCCGGGGACTGCAGAGCCCGGATCAGCTCGTCGTGGTCGTCGGCGCCGGGCCGGACTCACCGCGGCTGCGGGCACCGGTGATCCTGGACCAGGTCCACCCCGATTCGGCGCTGGGGCCGATCGCCGTCACCGGTTTCGCCGACCGGGCCGGGCCCGGCACCGACCGGACCTACCAGCAGCTCTCCCGGATCGCGTCGATCCTTCTGATCGTTCCGCTCCTCGTCCTGGCCGGCGCGGCCGCCCGCCTGGGCCTGGCCCGCCGCGATCACCGGCTGGCCACCTTGCGGCTGGTGGGTGGCAGTTCGGCGCAGATCCTCACCATGGTGGCGATCGAGGCCGCGGCGACCGCCGGCCTGGGCGCACTGGCCGGGACGGCGCTGTACACGGCTCTCATCCCGGTGCTGACCCGGGTCGCTTTCGGCGGCGGAACCTGGTTCGCGGCCGACCTGTGGGTCGGGCCGGTGACGCTCCTCGCTGTCCTGCTCGGAGTGGTTCTCGGAGGCGTGGGCAGCGCGATCAGCACCCTGCGCCGGGTGGTCGTCAGTCCCCTGGGGATCACCCAGCGGCACGCGCCGACCGGACGTCACCGGTGGCGGGTGCTGGTCTTCTTCGCCGCCCTCGGGGCCTACCTGCGCCTGAGTCACGGCCGCAACCCCTCGCTCACCGCCATGGTGATCGGGTTCGGAATCGTCTTCCTGACCCTGAATCTGCTCGGGCCCTGGGTGATGGCGATGCTCGGACGAATCATGGTGGCCGGGGCCCGGGGCCCGGCCCGGTTGCTGGCCGGGCGCCGGATCCTGGATGACCCGAAGGCCGCCTGGCGCGTCGTCGGGGGAATGGCCCTGACCGGGTTCATCGCCGGCTTCCTGGCCTTGTTCCCCACCTCGGCCGGCCAGATCGTCTGGGGCAGTGCCGATGTCATCAACGTGGCCGTGCCCGCCGGGCACCTGACTCAGGACCGGTCCCGGGCCGAGCGCTCGCTGCGGGCGGCCGGTCTCGGCCAGCCGGTCCACGCCGGGTCCGACGGCGGGTCCGACGGCGGGGCGCTGATGGCCACTCGCCTCGGGACCGGGCCGGCGGGAAGCCGGAGCACGGCGTACCTGTCCGTGCCGGTGACGGCCCAGAACCGGGAGCTGACCCGGACCGCGCTGCACCGGGCCCTGCCCGGCCTGCCGGTGGCCACCGGTGCCGACGTCGATGGGCAGGATGCCCAGGTCGACGCCGATCTGCACCGGGCCTCGACGGCGGTACTGATCGCCTCGTTCCTGGTGGCGATCGCCTCCGCCGGAATCACCGCCTGCGCCGGCGTCCTGGATCGGCGCCGCACCTTCCAGTTGCTGCACTTGGCCGGCCTGCCGCTACGCCTGCTCGACGAGGCCCGCGACCGGGAGACCACCGCCCCCCTGCTGATCCTGGTGGGCGGATCCCTGATCACCGGTCTGGTCTGCGCAGCCCCCATCACCAGGCTCGGGCTCGGAGCCGGCGGCGGAATCGACCTCGGCGGTCTGAGCCTGCTCGCGCTGACCGTGATCACCGGACTGGCCGGGGTGCGACTGGCCTCCGCCGCCAGCCGGCCCCTGCTGCGAGCAGTGGCAACGGACACCACCTCCCGCCCGGACTGAACCGGGCCTGGAACTCCCCTGATCTCGTTTCATTGCAACTCTTTTCATCCAGTCCAAGCTCATTCACCGCAGAATCGTTGCTAGGAGCAGCTCATGCACGCAAGGCTCGCCCGCGGCCTGACGGCCCTGGTTCTCGCGATCGGCGCCCTGGTCGGCATCCTGGTGGGCGCCGGATCCTACGCCCGCGCCCAATTGACTGACAGCGTCCGCGTTTCCGCCCGGAACCTCTTTCCCGGCCAGCGGATCGTCAGGGTCGAACCGCACGGGCGGCCCTTCCTGGTGGCGTTCCTCGGCAGCCACGAGGTCAGTTCGGCCTATGTCGATCTCGATGGGCCGGGGGGCCGGCGTCTGGCCATCCTGGAACGACTGAACCGCGACAGCGGCACCGTGGACTCGGTGCTGGTGTTCACCCACTCGGTCGAGCCGGTCCCGCTCGAGCCGGTCCTGACCGCTGACAACGCCTTCACCTCGAACGGCACCACCAGCCTGGCCGGCCAACCGGTCACGGTGAGCTACACGGCCGCGGTCACCGGTCACACCCTGTGCGTCCGGCCGCAGAGCATCAAGCGCACCGGGGCGTCCGCGAAGGCCGGCCCGGCCCCGGCCGACTGGTCCGCCCGCCTGACCCCGGCCCCGGTGCCGCTGCCGGCCATCACCGGTCTCCAGGTGCGAGGCGTGTCGGTCGGCCCGGACGACCTCATCGTCGAACTGCGGGCCCGGCGCGTCGACAGCGCCCACCGCGCCGGGTCCGGGTCCGAGGTTGGGGTTGGGACCGGGTCCGGGACAGCGGCCGGCGACCGCGGGACGGCTGCGGGGTCCTGCCGTGAAGGTTAGCCTGCAGTCCATGAGGAACCTGCCGCCGATCAGGAGCCTGCTGGGCGTGAGGAACCTGCCGGCGAGGAGGAAGCTGGCCGGCGCCGCGCTGATGCTATTTCTGCTTCTGTACGGCCTGGGGGAACTGGTCTCGGTGCATGGGCTGGGTGTCGAGCGGCTGATCACCGAACTCTGCTTTCTCGTCCTCATCGGTGCGGCCGTGGTGCTGATCTACCGGCGCAACACCCTGCCGCCGTCCCACCTGATCGGGTACGCCGGAGCCCTGGCGGCGGCGTCACTGATCAGCACCCTGACGGCGCTGACCGAAGGGTTCGACGCCCAGCCCCCAGCGCTCGAATCCGGCTGCCTCTTCGTGCTGGCTCTGATGCTGGCCCGGCGCTGGACCCGGTACCGTGACGCCGCGGTTCTCGTCCTGGTGATCGTGGCCGCCATGCTCGCGCATCCGACCCTTGTCGGTGCGGTCGCCGGGGTGGTCGTGCTCGCTCTGGGCTGGGCCCTGCGGGAGGCGGACCTCAGTGCCGAACGGAGACTGCTCGACGTGCGCAATGAGGAGCGCCAGGACATCGCCCGAGACCTGCACGACGACGTCGCCCATCACATCACCGGAATCGTCGTGGCCGCGCAGGCCGCCGCCTTCGTCGCGCCGACCGACGCCACCGCGGCCGCAGCGGCCCTGAACACGATCGAGCACGCCGGAATCGAGGCGCTGGAGTCGATGCGCAGTCTGGTGTCGGTGTTGCGGGCCCCGGGCCAGGGCGACGGGACGGGCCGGAACCGGGCGCGCTGGCCGGGCGATCTCAGTGATCTGCTCCAGCGCTTCGAGCGCACCACCGGTTTGGGTACCAGCCTGACGATCGAGGCGCCGAACATCCCGACGGTCTACCGCCAGGCGATGCAGCGGGTGACCCAGGAGGCACTGACCAACGTGAGCCGGCACGCGCAGAACGCGACCCGCACCGACGTGGTGGTCCGCGAGGACGAGCAGGGTTTCCACCTCACGGTGACCGACGACGGGCGGTTCGGCTCCACCGACCGGAACCGGCTGGCCGCCGCCGGAGGAGGTTTCGGGCTGGTGGGAGTGAACGAGCGGGCCACGGCCCTCGGGGGCCGGGTGCACGCCGCCCACCACCCGCCGGGCGGCTGGCGGGTGGAGCTCACCCTGCCGGTGCCCGAGCATTCCGGTCCGGGCCATTCCAGTCCGGGCCAGGCGATCGGCTGATGACGATCACGGTGCTGGTGGCCGACGACCAGGACATGGTTCGTACCGGTTTCGCGATGATTCTCGGTGCGCAGCCCGACATCGAGGTCGTCGCCCAGTGCGCCGACGGGGTCGAGGCCGTCGAGGCGGCCCGCCGACTACGGCCGGACGTCGTCGTGGTCGACATCCGGATGCCCGGGCTGGACGGCCTGGAGGTGACCCGGATCCTGGCCGGGCCCGCAGCGCCGGACCCGCTGCGGGTCGTCGTGGTCACCACTTTCGACGACGACGCGTATGTCGACACCGCCCTCGACAGCGGAGCCCTGGGGTTTCTGCTCAAGGACGCCGGCCCGGCCCTGCTGATCGAGGCGGTCCGGGCCGCCGCCGGCGGGGACGCGCTGATCAGCCCGGCCCTGACGATGCGGCTGCTGCGACGGCGGCAGCCGGTGGCCGGATCCGGACCAGCCGGGCCGGGATCCGGAGCGAAACTGACCGACCGGGAACTGCAGGTGGTGCGCCTGGTGGCCCGCGGGCTGACCAACACCGAGATCGGTAACGAACTGTTCCTGTCCCTGGGGACGGTGAAATCACACCTGTCCAGCGTTCAGAACAAGCTCCAGCTCACCAACCGCGTCCAGATCGCGGCGTGGGCCTGGGAGAACCGGCACGTCACCTGATCGGGACGGTGGCCAGCAGGGCTCGGGTCTCGGCGACGACCCGATCCTGGAAGGCCGGGTCGCGCACGAGCGCGGAACCGACCATCGGCTCACCATTCTCGTCGTAGTAGACCCCGGTCCGGTTCGTCTCGTCGGTGAGGACCGTGGTGACTACCCGGGCGGCGATCTTCGGGTTGCTCCAGTACTTGATGTGCGGCGCGATCGGGGAGAGGACGTATTTCGACAGCAGCCGAAGCGCGAGGTTCGCATCGCGGCCGAGGTCGCTGCCGGGGCAGAAGCCGGGTTCGACGGCGTTGAAGCGCAGCCGGGGAGTTTCGCGGGCGAAGGCCAGGACGGTGGCGAGGTTGCCCTGCTTCGACGTGGCGTAAGCGTCCAACCCGGGATGTGACGAGCCGCCCGGGACCCATTCGCCGCGCGCACTGGCCTCGGCGGAGATGTAACGGCCGCCGCGGAAACCAGCGACAACAGCGGGTTTACGCTCGGGATCTTCCACCGCCGAGCAGATGAACACGACGTTCGCGCGGTCGGGTAGATAGGGGATGAGCGCTTCGGTCAGGGCGAACGGCCCCAGGTGATCGGTGGCGAACGTGCCGTCCCAGCCCTGTACGGTCTGGAAGGGGCGCATCGACATGATGCCCGCGTTGTTCAGCAGACCGCTGATCGGCAGGTCGAGAGCGGCGATCTCCGCGGCCGCCCGCCGCGCGCTCGTGATGTCGGACAGATCGCAGACGACCGAGACGGCGTGCCCGCTCTGGGCCTGGATCTCCCGCTTGACCTCGTCGAGCTTGTCGGGATTGCGACCGACCAGCACGACCGTTCCGTGCCGGGCCAGTTCGAGCGCGGTGCGACGGCCGATGCCGGCCGTCGGCCCGGTGATGATCCAGGCCTTCGAGCTCGATGGGGCGTGGGCGAATTCCGTCATGTCGAATCCTCTGCGGTCGTCCGGGTGATCTATCGGTTGTTGGAACTGGCTCGGGCGCTGGATCAGGCGAGCATTCGCCGGACGGCCTCGAAGGCGATCCGGCCGGTGGTCTCGGCCCGGCCCGGTTCGCGGATCATCGCGTCGATGGTCGTGTCCGCGATCGCATTCGTCAGCGCGAGGACGAAGTCCAGCGGTGCGTCCCGGAGCGGTCCGTTGGCCCGGCTCCGGTCCAGCAGGTCGGCCATGGCGCTGAACGCAGAGCTCACGCTCTGGTGGCTCTCGGCGGTGATGTCATCCGATACCTGGAGCTGGGCCAGCGCCCGTCGCTTCTCCGGGCCGGACGTGGCCCAGCGCAGCCACTGGTTCCACATGTGCCGAACCTGCTCGAGCGGGGCACTCTCGATCGGGAGCCCCTCCACCGCGGCCGCGCCCATCTCGGTCTTGAGCGCGACGTAGAGCTCGTTCAGGAGCGTCGCCTTCGTGTCGAAGTAGACGAACAAGGACCCGTTGGAGACACCCGCCTCCTTGGCGATCGCCGCCGTCGCCGCCGCGCCCAGCCCCTGAGCGGCGATGACATGCGTCGCCGCCGACAGGATCGCGTTCCGCCGGTCCTCACTCCGTGGTCTTGCCATTCCCCGACTCTATAAGCGAGCGACCAGTCAGTCAATAATTCAATACCCTGAGAGTTGCGCCCCGGTTCGCCCCCCGGCCGATCCGAAGGCAGTCGATCCTGGCCCTCTTGGGGCAGCCGGACAGGTGATCGCCGATGCGTCCCGCGAAAACGCTTCAGGCTGCGCCGATTCGCGGGCCGAGCCGGTGATCACGGGTAGCCGGTCTCGGGCCCGTTGGTGCGGCGCTAGCGTTGGCCGCGCCCGAAGTAGCTGGCCCGTAACCGGTCGAGCAGGATCGCCACGCCGAGCACGCCGCCCTGGACGACCTGCTGGTAATACGGGCTGACGTGCAGGGCCAGCAGTCCGTTGGCGATCAGCTCGAGCAGGATGGCGCCGGCGGCGATGCCGACGATCCGGCCTTCACCGCCGAACAGCGAGGCGCCGCCGACGACGGCCGCCGCGATCGCGATCAGTTCCCAGCCGGCCCCGACCGACGGGTCGGCGACGTTCATCCGGCCGATCACCAGTACACCGACCAGCCCGGCCAGCGTGGAACTGGCGATGTAGGTGGCGGTGATCCGCCGTCCGGTGGGGATCCCGGCCAGCCGGGCCGCTTCCTTGTTGCCGCCGACCGCGTAGATCTGCCGGCCGATGTAGGTGCGCTCGAGCACGAACCAGGCGATCGCTGCGGCGCCGACGAAGAACAGCGCCGGTACCGGGATCCGCTCGATGTAGTACGAGCTCAGGTTGCTGAACAGCGAACTGATCCCGTTGATCGGCGTGCCGCTGGTGATTGCGAGGGCGAGACCCTGGGCCACGGTGAAGGTCACCAGAGTGATCACGAACGGCGGCACGTTCAACTTGGTGACCATGCTGCCGTGCCACAGCCCCACGGCGGCACAGACGATGATGGTCAGCAGGATCGCGACCGGCGCCGGGAGGCCCTGGTTGACGTTGAACCAGGCGGCGATGATGCCGGCCAGGCCGGCCAGCGCACCGACCGACAGGTCGATGCCCCCGGTCAGGATGACCAGCGACTCGCCGATCGCGAGGATGCCGACCTGAGCCAGGTCGCGGCCCATCACCTGCAGGTTGCCGACGCTCGCGTAGGTCGAGGCGTTGATCGCGATCAGGATGAAGACCACCACACAGGCGATGATCACGCCGGCTTCCGGCGACTCGGCGAGCTTGCGCAGGAGCCGCGTCGCGGTGCGCTGCCGGTTCGGGTCGGGCGCGACCTCGGTCGAGGGCAGCGTGCTCTGAGCGCTCATGGTGTGGCCTCGATTCGCTCGCTCATGGCCTGGCTCCGTTCGTGGCTAGGGGCGCGATCGCGGCCGCCGTCATGATCCGTTCCTTGGTGGCCTGCTCGTGGTCGATCACCTCGACCGTCCGGCCGTGGTTCATCACCGCGATCCGATGGCAGATCGATAGCAGTTCCTCCAGTTCGGAGGAGGCGACCAGGACCGCCAGGCCGGCTTCGGCGGCCCGATCGATCAGTTCGTAGATCTCCGCCTTCGCGCCGACGTCCACACCCCGGGTGGGCTCGTCGAGCAACAGCAGCCGGGGGTCGGTCGCGAACGCCCGGCCGAAGACGGCGCGCTGCTGGTTGCCGCCCGACAGCGAGCCGATCGGCTGCTCCACCGACTGCATCCGGACGTTGACGCTCGCGGCGATCTTTTGGGCCTGGTCGCGTTGCCGGCGGGGCGCGAGCAACCAGCCCCGGCTGATCCGGCGCAGGATCGCCACGGTCACGTTGTCGCGGATCGGCGCGAACGGCACCAGAGACTGCTCCTTGCGGTCCTCGGGGATCAGGGCGATCCCGGCCGCGGTTCCGTCGCCGGGGTTGCTCGGCGCATAGCGGTGACCGGCCAGCCACATCGTGCCGCCGGTGGCCGGCTGAGCACCGGCCACGGTATGGATCAGGCGGCTGCGGCCGGACCCCATCAGCCCGGCGATGCCGACGATCTCGCCGGCCCGCACCTCGAGATCCACCGGGCCGAGGCCGTCGGCGGTCAGGCCCTCGACCCGCAGCAGCACGTCACTGTCCGCTCGCCTGGCCTTGGGCCGGGCGTGCAGGATCTCGCCGCCGACCATCTCGCGGATCAGCCGCTCTTCCGAGGCTTCCTCCGGCTGCAGATCAGCAACCAGGCGACCGTTGCGCAGCACCAGGATCCGGTCGCTGACCGCGAGCACCTCATCGAGACGATGCCCGATGAACAGCACCGTGCCACCCTGCGCCGCCAGCCGACGGGCCAGACCCAGCACCATCTCGGTCTCGACCGGGCCGAGCGAGGAGGTCGGCTCGTCCAGGATCAGCAGCTTGGGTTCCCGGCCCCAGGCTTTGGCGATCTCAATCATCTGCCGGGTCGGCACCGGGAGGGTGCGCACCTCCCGATTGACGTCGATCGCGCGTGCGGACAGGCCGATCTCGGCCAGCATGGCCGCCGCCTCGGCTCGCAGGGCTCCCCGGTCGACCAGATAGCGGCGGGTGGAGTTGCGGGGGCGCCGTCCCAGAAGCAGGTTCTCGGCGACCGACAACTGGCCGACCAGCGGGAACTCCTGCGAGACCAGAGCCACCCCGAGATGGACGGCGGCCTGGGTCGATCCCGGGACCAGCGGCTGCCCGCCGATCTCGATCTCGCCCCCGTCACGGTGCACCGACCCGGCCAGAGTTCCCATCAGCGTGGACTTGCCCGCGCCGTTCTCGCCGACGACGCCGATCACCTGGCCCGCGTGCAGGTCGAGTTCGGGTAGGTCGAGCACGCGGACCGGGCCGTAGGACTTGTGCACCCCCCGCAGCCGCGCGACGACCACGCGGCCGGGGGTCCGGTCGGGCCCGGTCACGCTCAGCCGATCCCGAGCTTCGCCTCGAGAGCCTGGTAGTCGTTCAGATCCGACTTGGTGACCAGACCGACCCCGGAACTCAAGGTCGAGCCGTCGGACTCCAGGTAGCTCTTGACCAGGGCCATCGTGGCGGCCTGGCCGAGCACCTTGTCCGCCGCCAGGAGGTAGGCGCCGGTGTGGCCCTGCTCGTAGGGCATCTGCACCACCGTGCCGGAGATGACGCCGGACTTGATGAAGCCGAGCGTCTGCGCGTCCGAGTCGTCCGAGACGATGTGCACGCTGGCGGTCTTGCCGGC
>Ga0265340_10001005_pt1 | contig 16100 bp, 14 predicted proteins | sample 4CB225metaG_FD_202082 | JGI IMG/M metagenome (GOLD analysis project Ga0265340, IMG submission 202082) | Rhizosphere microbial communities from Carex aquatilis grown in University of Washington, Seatle, WA, United States - 4-CB2-25 metaG | ecosystem: Host-associated > Plants > Roots >...
TCCGCCATGTCATCTTGGATGGACACGGAGCGCCCGTGGCGTTCTCGGAGTTTACCGGCAAGATTGCCGTGCAAAACGGTGCATTCACCCTGGCTGACTGCAAGCTGCAATCGCCAACCGGCAATTATCTAGTGAAGGGCACCGCCCTCTACGACCGCACACTGAATCTTCGGCTGGAGCGCGCAGGCGGGCGTCTGTATGTCATCTCCGGCACACTCGACAAGCCGCAAGTAACCAGCATTCCAACACCCGCCGCGGAGGCTTCGCTGCGATGAGACTTCAGATTTTGCTGCTACTTGTGGCAGCGGTGTTTTCCCCGGCCCAACAGCCGCAGCGCGACAACCACAGCCCTGAGTTCCGCGCCATGCAGCAGAAGATCGAGCATCTGCGGCAAAACGGGGCCAAGGCTAAGCCCGATCCCAAACCCACGGAGATAAGCGAGCCCGAGGCCAATGCCTACTTCGCCGAAGGCGGAGTGAAGCTGCCCAAAGGCGTCAGCAAAGTGCACCTCACCTCGCAGCCGGGCGTGCTCGATGGCCATGCCCAGATTGACTTCGAGGCCATCATGCAAGGAAAGGGTTCATCGAACCCGCTCATCAGCCTGTTCAGCGGGACGCACGATGTTCACATGGTGGCGCAGGCCAGCGGTGCTGCCGGCACGGGCAGCATTCGTGTGCAATCGGTGTCCATCGATGGGCTGGAGCTGCCGCAGATGGCGCTGCAATTCTTCGCCCAGCACTTCATCACCCCCAGGTACCCCAATGTGGGAGTGAACACCACCTTCAAGCTGCCCATGCGCATCGACAGCGCAGTTGTGGAGGCTGGACGCGTGCGGCTGGAGCAGAAATAGTCCAGCGAAGCTGTGCCTTTCTGTGCAAAAATGTGGTCATGAAGCGACCGTTTGCCGCTACCGTTTGGCGCGAAGGGGATTGGTACGTTTCTCAGTGCCTCGAAGTCGACGTCGCCAGCCAGGGTGAGAGCGAAGAAGAGGCCCTGGCCAACTTGAAGGAAGCGCTGGAACTCCACTTCGAACCGCCAACCGCCAGCCGTTCCGCATCAAGCCCACATTGATCCAGATGCTTGGAATGCGCTGGGTTAGTCCAATCACCTGCCTGATCGGTCGCCCTCCTGCCGTCTTGCAACCGCATTGTTCCCGCGTTTCCCATGTTAGTATCGAACTCAAACTGCAATGAACTCCAAGGCCATCGACATCTTCTTTGAGATCATTGTCCTGCTGTTTGCCATCTGCGTGCACGAGTCGGCGCACGCCTGGATGGCCAACCGGTTGGGCGATCCGACCGCCAAGATGCTGGGCCGGGTGTCGCTGAACCCCATCGTCCATATCGATATTTTTGGCACCATTTTGATGCCCCTGACCCTGATCATCCTGGGCTTCCCTCCCTTCGGGTGGGCCAAGCCGACGCCGGTGGACACGCGCAACTTCAAGCACATCGTGCGCGATGACATTCTTACGTCGGTGGCCGGACCGGTCAGCAATTTCCTGCTGGCGTTTCTGTCCATCCTTGCGCTGTCCATCATCTGGCATGGTTCCAATGCCGGCATTGGGTCGAACTTCCGCGGCGCCGACATATCCAGCCCGCTGGCGACGCTGTTTTACATGGCGATGTGGATCAACGTCGTGCTCGGCGTGTTTAACCTGATCCCTTTGCCTCCGCTGGATGGCAGCCACGTGATCCGCCACTTTCTTTCCTACAACGCGCTGCGCGTTTACGACCGTATTGGCTACTTTGGACTCATTGCCGTGATGTTTGTCCTCCCCATGATCGGGTTCCCAATCGTCAGTATCCTGATTGCTCCCTTCATGGCGTTTTTCCAAGCCCTGCTGAACGTGTTCCTGAGATTCTGATGCCCGAGACCAAGCCAACCAAGAAAGGCCGCATCCTGAGCGGCATGAGACCCACGGGAAAGCTGCACCTCGGCAATTACGTCGGGGCACTGCGCAACTGGGTCGGCCTGCAGGACAGCTACGAGTGTTTCTTCTTCATCGCCGACTGGCACGCGCTGACCACCGATTACGCCGACACCCGCGCCGTGAAGCAGAATTCGCTCGAGGTCATGATCGACTACCTCGCGGCCGGGCTCGATCCCGAGCGCAGCACGATGTTCATTCAGTCGCACGTGCCGCAGCACGCCGAGTTGCACCTGCTGTTCAGCATGATTACGCCGCTGGGATGGCTGGAGCGCGTTCCCAGCTACAAAGAGCAGCGCGAGAACATCAAGGACAAAGACCTCAGCACCTACGGCTTTCTCGGATATCCGCTGCTGCAATCCGCCGACATCCTGATTTACCAGGCGAACTTTGTGCCAGTCGGCGAGGACCAGGTACCGCACGTCGAGCTCACGCGTGAAGTAGCGCGACGCTTCAATCAGTTCTATCCACGCAAAGTGCACGCCGGGAATCGCGATCCCCAGCGCGAGGTCGTCTTCCCCGAGCCGCAGCCTCTGCTGACGCCCACACCCAAGCTGCCGGGTACGGATGGCCGCAAGATGTCAAAGTCGTATGGCAACACCATTCTGCTGAGCGAGCCGGAAAAATCGCTGCGGCAGAAGCTGAAAACCATGGTGACCGATCCGGCGCGCGTGCGGCGCAGCGATCCCGGCGAGCCCGACAAGTGCCCCGTCGGTGACCTGCACAAAATCTTCAGCGATGCCGAAACCATGACAAAAGTGTATGAAGGCTGCCGCACAGCCGGGATCGGCTGCATCGAGTGCAAGGGTTGGGCCGCAGATAATTTGTGGACGGTGCTGGCTCCTATTCAGGAGCGCCGCGCCACGTACGAAGCCAATCCCAGGCTGGCCTGGGACCTGTTAGAGGCCGGTTCGGCGAAGGCGCGCGACGCGGCTGAGGCGACCATGGTAGAAGCGCGCGACGCCGCCAACCTGTCGCATAGTTACGAGGCGCCAGCACAAAGTGCGGGCGAGTAGATTTACCACAGAGACACAGAAGAAAGTGGGTAGTGATTAGTGGATAGCTCTAAGTTTCGACTATTCCTTCGCACGGCATTAGGGGACATTAGGGTTTGTCATTATTGATTTGTCATTCTGAGCGAGCGGCCCGCATTTGGCCGCAAGTCTCATGGAGAGTGAATCTCGCCACTGAAATTTTGGGTTGCCTGGAACCTGTGAAGGCTCACTGTGTGAGCGCCGTAGGTGCGAAACAAGTTAGCCCAGCGCTTCAGCGCTGGGAACACGACCATTAGGACGGTTGAGTGCCGTAGGCACGGCAGGTTCTTGTGCCGTCCCTACGGGACTCGGCCACTTCCCCTCGAGCTGTCCCAGCGCTGAAGCGCGGGGCTAACTTATGCTGCGCCTACGGCGCTCGATGGTTGTCGGTGCTTGGAATCGCATTTGCCGTAGATGATCGATAAACTGGCGGAGCTTTGCTTTTCTAATGGAGCAGCCCAAACAAAACGGATCCACCGGCGACGCGCAGTCCGCGGAAATGGCGACGAAATTTCCGCGCAAAGACGACCAGTCCTCCTTCTCCGTCCTCGTGGGCACGGTTTACGACGGCCCGCTCGACCTGCTGCTCGACCTCATTCGCAAGCAGGACATCGACATCTACGACATTCCCATCGCCAGGATCACCCAGCAATACCTGAACTACGTGGAAACCATGAAGGGGTTCGACGTGGACGTGGCCGCCGAGTTCATTTACACCGCCTCGCTGCTCATCCACATCAAGTCGAAGATGCTGCTGCCGCGCGATCCCGACGCGCCCGCGACCGAGGAAGATCCGCGCCTGGAGCTGGTCAATCGCTTGCTCGAGCACGAGCGCTTCAAGACCGCGGCGCAGATGCTCCTCCAGAAGCAGCAGATCGAGGACGCAGTGTGGTCGAACCCGGCGTTGAAGGAATTTCAGAACGCCGAAGGCGCCGAGCCGGAGATGGCCGCCGACGTGGTAGACCTGGTCAAGACCTTCCAGCAGATTCTCGACCGCGCCCGCAAGCGGCCGTCGTTCGACGTGGACGAGGAAGCGGTCACGGTTTCGCAGATGATTGACTACGTGCGGCGGCGGCTCTCCCTGGAGGACCGCCCGATTCGCCTGAAACATTTGCTGCGCAACATGCGCTCGCGTTCGGCCCTGGTGTGCGCCTTCCTGGCTATCCTCGAGCTGATCCGCCTGCAGGCGGTGCTGGCGCGCCAGGACAACGTGTTCGGCGAGATCGTGCTGAAGAAGCACACCAATTTTGACGCCCTGATGACAGACAGCCCGCCCGTGAAGGATGATTGGAGATAAAGCCGGTAGCGAGTGCGAGAACGTTGTTTCCTTTGCCTCGGTGGAATGAAATGGCCGAACGCCAGCCCCGCAGGGGCGGAATTGCTGTTAGCCCAGGGCGTAAGCCCTGGGGATCGCGAAAGAATTGAACTGAGTCCCGCAGGGACGGCACAAGAGTTCTGCCGCACCTACGGCACTCGGAGATTCGGGGGAAACCCTACGTTCGCACCTGTTTTGAAAGGGCACGCCTTCAGGCGTGCCGTAAGAGGTTTGAGCAAATCGGCTTTAGCCGCTGAGGTAAGGCCGTTTGCTTTTGTTTGAGAATTCTTCAGAGGTTGGCAAGTCGACTAGCGGTGCAAGGACGAAGTCCCTCAGTGGCTAAAGCCACTACATAGGAAGCATCTCTGCGGCACGGCTGAAGCCGTGCCCTTTCAAAGCAAGGTTTTGCTGATTTCCCATGAGCCTGAAAGCCAAAGTCGAAGCCATCATTTACGCCACCGAAGAGCCGGTCACACTTGACCAGCTCGCATCGCTGCTCGCGGACGCCGCGCTTGCCGAGCTGCGCGCTGAATCCGCCGCCGCCGCCGAAACTTCCGACAACCGGCCAGATTTTTTTGACGGTCAGCTGCTCAGTGCGGGCGATCTCACCAAAGAGCAGAAATCCGCTCGCGACAAGGCGGTCAAAGCGCGGCTCAGCAGCATCATCGACACGCTCACTGCCGACTACGCGGCCAGCGACCGTGGCATGGAGATTCGCCAGATTGCCGGTGGCTACCGCATGACGACCAAGCCCGAGCACCACGACGTGGTCGTGAACTTCGCCAAAAGCCTGAAGCCGCCGGTGCGGCTCTCGCTACAAGCGCTGGAAACGCTTTCCGTGATCGCTTACAAGCAGCCGGTCACGGTGCCCGAGATCAGCGAAATCCGCGGCGTGGATTCCTCCGGCGTGATCGCCACCCTGCTCGATCGCAAACTCATCACCACCGCCGGGCGCAAGCAGGTCATCGGCCGCCCGATTCTCTACCGCACGACGAAAGAGTTCCTGCTGCGCTTCGGGTTAAACGATGTCTCTGAACTGCCGAGCGTTGAGGAATTCGAGAAGCTGGGCGAGCCCCAGACGGAAATGTTTGCGGCAACCACGTCCGCACCGGAGCAGCCTGCCCCCTCCGAACCCGGCACCGAGGAAGAGAAAGCCTGATTTTCCGCGCTACTAGCGGCGCAGCGCGGTCATCTGATCGATGGGCATTACCCGCCGAGCCGACGCGGCAAACCCTGCCATTTCTTATGCACATCCGCTAGCGGACCGCGAAGACAAGGTCATCGTGATCGTCATATTGTCCCGCGCTACAGGACGACTTCGTGCCACCCTTGCGGAAGTTGGCCCGCACGGCTTGAAGTTTTCCTGGTCGAAGCCTGAACAACGTTGTCAAAGTCTGGGCTCCCGACGTCTGCGGCACCAGCGTCCCGATAAAGATCCACGTCGGGTTGTTGGCGTCGGTCGCGTAGTACAAATCCAGTGCGTCCTGCGCGGGATCAGCGACCCAGACGGTTGCGTTTATCCTCACGATTGAGCCTTGGCTCATACTGAGGCCGTCAGTGGTCGCAAGTGCCAGGCGATCAATCGATTCGTCGACGTGGAAAGTCCCGGCGGTTCCGTCGGCGCACGAACTGTGGATGGTGTTGGGTTGATTCGGCTCGGCTCCGCCAGTCATGTTGTCCTTACCCAAAAGCAACGTCTGGCCCGAGTTGCACGATCGAAACACTCGACTACACGACGGGGCAAGCAGTTCCGCGTCGTACAAGGCGACTCCGGGCGAGTAAGGGCAGTTCAAGAACTTAAAGTGCGCGATCCGCGTGCTCCAATTGAACGAACCATTCGCCTTGATGTATTCCTGCGTATACCAGAAGGTGCAGTCGTCCACAGGATCGAGAGTCATGGCGCTATAGTCGCCCCAGCGATGGAGGCTGTTGGTTTGCGCGCCGCTTCCGGCCACCACCTCGGTCTCGGTTTCCAGTGTGCCCGCGGGATCGGTCGGGATGCGCCCGGCGAAAGCGATGGAAGGATAGATCGAACTGCTGGACTTGCTATAACCGACGGCGAGATCGCCCGCCTGGTCCATGGCAACACTGCCCATCCAACGATACGTTGAGTCGGGCGCGAAGGTCCCTTGCTGCGCCAGGACGGGCGTGCCGCCGGGGTTCTGAATCTCATACCAGCGCACGCCTCCGCTGCCACTCACCGTCACCGACTGGTTCACCACCAAAGACTCATGCGAGGCGAAATTGCGATAGGCCAACCGGTACATAAGCCGGTCAGCCAGCGAGTCCAGCGTGTTGCTGGTGCCAGGTTGCGGAACGCACGTGCCTCCGCCACACAGCGGAGTGAATGCGGCCACGTTGATGACCGCCGGCCCGGTAAAGGTCGAGTTTCCCGGGGTGTTGAAATCAACATGGAACTTGTAGAGATTCAGGTCATTCGTGCCGAAGTTCACCACATAATTTGGCGAACCTGCCGGGGGAGCGGTCAGGCCATCGACATCTGCCGGCAGCAGTCCCCCGACCAACGAGGTCTGCTGGAAACAAATCTGTGTAGCCGACAGGCCGCTCAACATGGACGTGCGGTCATAGGCGCAAACGTCGGAACCGATGAAGGTAACGCCGCCGGCGAACATGTTGAAAGTCTCGTAGTAGGCATCCGGCCAAACGCCCATCTTGGGGTAATCGTCGAAAGCCGTGTACTGGAAGGAGTAGCGGTACCAAGTTCCGAGGGCATCGGATGTGGTGGAGACCGCGATGCACTGCAGATACGGCGTGGTGGAAACCGAGAACTGGCTCATCACCCATCGATTCGCAAGCTTGTCGTAAATCGCGATGGGATCGCCGTCGTTGTTGTTCTGGCAGCCACCACCGAATCCCGACCACAGGGTCTTTCCCGCGGTGGGACCGCCAACCAGCGCGCCGCTCGACTTGTTGAAGATGGCAAACGAGGTGTTTACCCACTGGACATACTGCGTGGCGCCGACCGCTCCGTTGGTGTCCGGCGGGGCGCCGGTCATGTTGAATCCGTATTGTAAGTAGCCCAGCCCTTCAAAGCTCTGGGCAACCAGAGGCGTGATGGGTGCGATCGTCCGCTGCCGAATGGGGTCCTCGGAAAGCTGCGATAGGCCCGGCGGAAGCGGGATGCGGCGTACCGGCTCGGCCTCCCGCGGTTGCAGCGATGGTGGAGGAGCATTTCGAATCAGGTCGCGCAGAGGTGGGGAAACATCATGGTGGACCTCTTGCCGGACCGTGGTTGGGCCCGGTTGAACGACCTGAGCTGCGAGAGATGTACTCACTCCTAGCAGTAGCAGCTTGCACCAACATCCCATGGGAACACGACTTCTCGTGAGCATATCTGCCTCCCGAGGGTCGTTGGGTTGTTTCGGTGGCCTGGGGCCTTCAGTATTATGGTATTCCCTTTTCGCCGCGATGGTTACTTAATTCGGGTAGTCCGCTACTTTAGGATTTATATCAAAGTAGCGCACTACCCTGCCGCCAGCATCCGATTCAGATCGGTTTTCGATACCTGGAGCACGCGGCGCAGGGCGTTCTGGAAAGTCGTGTACTCGTCGGTCGTCTTGGGGTTAGACTTCATGCGCCCATCATACGCCTATGACAGCCGACGACAGATTGAGATTGATCCGCGTAAAAGTTGAAAGGGCCTACAAGCACATCGAGGACTTGGAAGAGGCTATTCGCCCGTTCAGTAATGCAATAACCCAAAGTGTCTGGTTTGATAATGACCCGAACACTGGAAAGCCAACGCTGCAATCTAGACCGCTCCACATCTATGACTCCAAGATTCCCGCGATCACCGGGGATGTCGTTCACAACCTGATGAGTGCTCTCGATCACCTGGCTTTCCAGCTTGTCAGTGTCGGGGTGGCGTCCGGACTTACGCGCACCGAAAAGTGGGAGAAAATCCAATTTCCGATTGCGTATAACTCTGACACTTATGAAGCCAGAAAGAAGCGATACGTAGAGGGTGCGCGGAGGGAAGCCATAGAAGAACTCGATAGGCTCAAGCCATACAAGGGCGGGAACGACGCGCTTTGGCTGCTCTATAAGCTCGACGCTACCGACAAACACAGCTTGATCTTGGCTGTTGGAAGCGACTTCATCATGGACGGGATTTCTTTCAAAGCCAACGACCCATATTTTTCCGACTTCGGTATTTTTCGATTCGCGCACGAGCAAGAGGACATGAATTTCTCCGGCAGCGAATCTCTCATCCAACCTGCGGTTGGTAGGACTAATACTTTGCTCCCAACGCTGTGTAAGCTGGCTGACTACGTCAGCAACATCGTTGACAGATTTCTCCCCTTTTTGGGATAGGTCTACGGGATGGGCGAGGGCGGACACGGTCTTCCGAACCATGCGTCCCGTTCGGCAAATCTGTCAATCACTTTAGTGCCGAAACACCATCTCCCACAGATTACTAACTAGCAAACGCTATAATGGGTTAAATGGACTCCAAACTTTATTTTTTCTGGGTTAGCCAAATATATTTGTACCCGACATTTGCCGTTTGTTTTCAATATTTTACAGGGATGTGGGAGAGGGGGGGGCCCCTTGCCTTTAGCCAGCGACCACAGAATCTGTGTAAGAACTATTTTTCGATAGCGGCAGTGGAACGCCCGGTCAGTAAAATCAGCCCCGCAGGGGCGACTCAGGATAGCCCAGCGCGACCGGGGCCCCCGGCCCGCGCTGCATTTGCGCGGGTTGGGGTAGGGAAGCGCTGGGTAAAGCGGGAAATTGGTCCGAGCCCCGTAGGGGCGGCAGGGGTTCTCGCACAGAATCTACAGGTCGCGCTGGAAGCGTTCCTAAGCTGCGACTCACACTTAGCGCAAAGCGAACAGCGAATAGCGAACAGCGACGTGGTGCCCCATGCCCGCTGAGCGCCTCCAGAAGATCATCGCCGCGGCCGGAATTGCTTCCCGCCGTAAGGCCGAACAACTCATCACCAGCGGCCTGGTCTCGGTCAATGGACAGACGGTGACCGAGCTGGGCAGCAAGGCCGATCCCGAAATTGACCACATCAAGGTGAATGGCAAGCCGCTGGCCGGGCCTGAGCGCCCGGTTTATCTGTTGCTGCACAAGCCCAAGGGATATGTCACGACGGTGACCGATCCCGAAGGCCGCCCGACAGTGTTGGATCTCACTCGCGGAGTCGGCGCCCGCGTTTATCCGGTTGGACGGCTCGATTACCTGAGCGAGGGACTGCTGCTGCTCACCAACGATGGCGAGCTGGCGGCGAAGTTGATGCACGCCTCGTCCCATGTCCCCAAGACGTACCTGGTGAAGATCAGCGGCAAAGCTACCGAAGCTGAGATCGAGAAGCTGCGCCGTGGCGTGAAGCTTCCGTCAGAGCGTGCACCTTTGAAGACTCTCACGGGACAACTTCCGAGGGTAGCTGCAAGGCGGCGGTCTGCCGCAGTTCAGACCGCGCCGGCGCGCATCAAGCTGGTGCGCGAGGCCGCCAACCCGTGGTATGAGGTGACGCTGGTCGAAGGACGCAACCGGCAGATCCGCCGCATGTTCGAGGAGATCGGACACCACGTGGAAAAAATCAAGCGCGTACGCTACGGTCCACTGGTGCTGGATGTCGAACCGGGAAAGTTCCGGTATCTGACCGCCAAGGAAGTGGGGCAAATGAAGAGTGCCGCGGGCGGCAGTGCTAGACCACTTGCTATGACTAAGGTGGGACGTGATGGTGCCGAGATCGGGATGCACAACAAGAATCAAGCCGCAAAGCGGCGGTAGCGAATTTAGCCCGGGGCGTAAGAGTCCGTGTGAGAACTATATTTCGACAGCGGCAGTGAAATGAGGTGGCTGGGAACTCAGCGCCGTAGGCGCGAAAGAGGTTAGCCCAGCGCTTCAGCGCTGGGTAGAGTGGGAAATTGACCCGAGCCCCGTAGGGGCGGCAGAGGTTCTCACACAGACTCGCAAGCCCCGGTGTAAGTCGGGAAAAACGGCCGAGCCGCGCAGCGGCGGCACCAGCTATGACACAGACACTGTAGGGGAGTCACGCGTTCTCGCGTAGACACACTCCGAAGCAATGGTCAGGAGAATGCACTTACTGGAGCTCGAATGACAGATTTTGGAAAGCTGGTTCCGGCGTGGTTGCACACGCTGCCCAGCTACAAGCCCGGCAAACCAATCCGGCAGGCGGAACTGGAGAGCGGCGTGCGTTGCATCAAAATGGCCTCCAATGAAAATCCCTTTGGCCCTTCGCCCCTGGCGATGGAAGCGATCAAAGCGGCATGCTCCGAGGTGAATTACTATCCCGACACTGCGGTAAGGGAGCTGACCGCGCGCCTGGCGGAAGTACATGACATTCCCGTCGAGCAGGTGATGGTGACGGCCGGCTCGACTACTTTCCTCGAAATCATCGCGCGGACGCTCCTCGGCCCGGGTCTCAATGCGATCACCAGCAAGCTGTCCTTCATCGTCTATCCCATCGTCACCCGCGCCATCGGGGCGCGCCTCATCGAGGTCCCCACGCTCAACGACGGCTTCGACCTGGAGCGCATTCTGGCCACGATCGACGCGAATACCCGTGTGGTGTACATCTCGAACCCCAACAATCCAACCGGAACCGTGCTGGATGCCGCTGCGATTGATCGCTTCCTCGACCGTGTGCCGTCGCACGTGCTGACTGTGCTCGACGAAGCCTATTGCGACTATGCTAGCTATTTCGCGGCCCAGCGCGGACTCGACTATTCTCACTCGCTCGATTATGTCCGGCAGGGACGCCCTGTCGTCGTGCTGCGCACCTTCTCCAAGTCGCACGGGTTGGCCGGACTTCGTGTCGGCTATGGCATGGGGCCGGCGGAGCTGATCGGCTACCTCGCGCGCATGAAGCCCGCGTTCATGGTTTCGTCGCTGGGAGAGACCGCGGCATTGGCCGCGCTGGCCGACGAACCTCATCTCAAGAAAGCCGTCGAAGCCAACGCTGCCGGCGAGAAGCTGCTCACCAAAGCGATTTCGGAGATGGGTATCCGCGTTGTGCCGACGTGGACAAATTTCCTCTTCTGCCAGTTGGACGAAGATGCTGGAAGCCTTTGCCGGCGCTTGCAGGACGAAGGCATCATCGTGCGCCACATGAGCGGCGGCTGGGGCTCGCCCGACGCCTTCCGCGTGACTATCGGCACGCCCGAGCACAACCAGCAGTTTGTGGAAGCGCTCAAGAAAGCGCGGTCACGCATTCCGGCGTAGGCACGTTTTTAATGGCGGCAGTGGCTAGTATGGCGTCCCGCAAGTTCGCGGAATAAGTCGACATTGTTTTGAAAGGGCACGGCTTCACAGGCTGCGGAAAAACTCGGTTTGCGCTCGCTTCGTGTCAGGGCATGACTTCAGTCATGCCGACAAGTCGTTTATTTGTATTATCCCGAGCCGGCTCGGTAGGCCAGAGCTTTAGCTCTGGACGGCGAAGCCGCCGGCGGCAGATCTTCATTGCTGACTTTTTCCGCAGCCTGTTCAGGCGTGCCGCAAAGATGCATACATAGGATGGCTTTAGCCGCTGAGGTGAGGACGCTCTCCGCAGCACCGTACTGGGGAGTTGTGGCGCGAAATTGCGGGACACCACACTAGGCAGACGACGAATTCAACTTGCGCGCCATTGCCAGTGCTCCTTCAGCAGCGCGGGCCTGTGATAAGAAAATTTCTGCTTGCGGAATGGAATTCTTCAACTCCCTTTGGAACGAGTCCCGCACCGTTGGCGAATTTTCAAAAACTCCGCCCGCTTGCGCGATGGTGATGGAGTCGTTGGGTTTCCACAAGCGCCGGAAGACGACAACCGCCAATCCTGCGAGTTCGACTCCGGCGCGCGTGAGAAGATCGCAGGCCGCGGAATCGCCAGCTTCGGCCGCCACCAACACGTCTGGAAACAATGCGGCGAAATTCGGCGCAGGCGACGCGTTGGCTTGCTGCATGAGTTCGTCATAGGAAGCCAGATGCCAGCTCTCGAGAATGCGCTCGCTCAGCTTGGTACAGGTTCCAGCGTCGAGCGAGCGCGCCACGGCCGCGATTGCCTGCACGCCAATCCAGTGTCCCGAACCTTCGTCGGAGAAGGCAAATCCCCATCCTCCAGCGCGCGCGCTGTGACCCGAAGCATCGCGTCCGTAGGCGATCGAACCGGTGCCGGAAATCACCACGATTCCCGGAGAGCCGTTGAGCGCCGCTTGGTGCGCGATCTCCATGTCGCCAACGACGGTGACTTGCGCGCCCACCAGCTTCGAAAGGATGGCGGCAATCTGGGCGCGGTTCTCCTCGCGCGCCGCGCCAGCGATGCCTGCACAAACCGCCGTGATCTGCGCGGGTTTGATGGCTGCGGCTTTGCACGCCTCGCGCAATCCCTGCTCCAGCGCGGCGCGCGTCTGCCGTTCGCCGAGCCGGACGATGTTGCTGCCGCCAACGGTCACCGAAGCGAGCACCTTGCTTTCATCGCCCAGCACGCAGGTTGTCTGGCTGCCGCCGCCGTCGATGCCGAGAAAGTAGCTCACGCGCACATTATCGCAGCGCCAGCCAGCATATCTTCAGGAAATTGGCGAACCTACGCGCTTCCGCGATAATTGCTCGATCACAATGGGACTGAACCGGTTTGATCTGGCGCTGATCGCGGTCTATCTGCTGGGCATCACGCTCTTCGGACTGCGCTTCCGCAAGCGACAGCGGTCGCTGCGCGATTACTTCCTCGCCGACCGCAACATTCCGTGGTGGGCGATTGCGCTCTCCATCGTCGCCGCTGAAACCTCGACGCTCACCATCATCGGCATTCCGGGGCTCGCTTACGATACCAATTTCACCTTCCTGCAATTGGTGATGGGTTATCTCGTCGGCCGCGTCATCATCAGCTTTGTATTGTTGCCACAGTATTTCCGCGGCGAACTCTTCACCGCATATCAACTGATCGAGCGCCGCTTTGGCGGACGGTTGCGCTCGCTGACCGCCGGCTTGTTCCTGATAACGCGCGCTGCCGCTGAAGGCGTACGCGTCTTCGCCGTCGCCATTGTGGTGGGCATCGCGCTGGGACCGATGCTCGGCGGCTTCGGAGAGCTCGGGCGCGATGTGGTTTCCATCGCAATCGTTACTCTGCTGACGCTGCTGTACACCTTCGAAGGCGGTATGACGGCGGTGATCTGGACCGACGTCGTGCAACTGGTCATCTACATCGCCGGAACGCTGGTCGGTTTCTTCACCATCTTGCATCTGGTTTCCGGCGGCTGGCACACGATCTATGCCGCCGCGGCGAGCGCAGGCAAGCTGCGGGTCTTCGACTTCACGCCCGATTTCTATCGCACTTATACATTCTGGTCCGGCGTCATCGGCGGCGCATTCCTGACTACCGCGAGTCACGGCACCGATCAGTTGATCGTGCAGCGGCTGCTCGCTGCGCGCAGCGAAGCACAATCGAAGCTGGCGCTGCTGAGCAGCGGCGTCGCCGTGTTCTTCCAGTTCTCGCTGTTTCTCCTGATCGGCGCGATGCTTTGGGTCTTCTATCGAATCTCGCCGCCGACGTTCCCGTTCGACAAGACTGACCGCATCTTTCCGACGTTCATTGTGAGTCACATGCCACACGGCATTTCGGGGATCCTGATCGCGGCCATTCTCGCGGCGGCAATGTCGAATCTGAGCGCGGCGCTGAATTCACTCTCGTCGACCACCATCGTCGATTTCTATCTGCGTCGCCGGCCCGAAACGCCCGAGGCTCGGCGCGTGCTGCTCTCGCGGATGGCGACAATCTTCTGGGGACTGGTGCTGTTTATCCTGGCGATCGCGTCACGCCGCGGCGGCAAAGTCGTGGAACTCGGTCTCAGCATCGCGTCGGTTGCGTACGGCGCATTGCTTGGCGTGTTTCTGCTGGGCGTGCTGACGCGACGCGCCAACGAACGCGGCAGCATGATCGGAATGGCTGCCGGATTCTGCGCCAATGTGTACATCTGGCAAGGCAGCGCGGTCCTGCAATGGCTGCAACGCTCGACTGGCGTGCCTTTCGCGGCACTGGCATTATCGCGGCCGATTCCATTCACCTGGTATGTGCTGATCGGCAGCGCGATCACTTTCGTCATCGGATATAGTTCCAGTCTCCTTCTGCCGGAAGAAAGCGCCGCATGACTTCATCCAAGACTCCAGCTGCACTGTCGCGCGATCTCGGCATCAGCCACGCCAGCGCAATCGTTGTCGGCACCATCATCGGCAGCGGCATCTTTCTGGTACCCACCGAAATGATGCAGGCAGTCGGCTCGGCGTGGCTGGTTTATCTGGCATGGATTGTCGGCGGCGTGCTGTCGTTCGCCGGCGCTATCACGTACGCCGAATTGGGCGCCATGAAGCCGCAAGCTGGCGGCGAATACATCTACATTCGCGACGCTTACGGACCGCTGCCGGGATTTCTGTATGCGTGGACATGGTTCGCCATCGCCAAACCCGCCTCGATCGCAACTCTGGTCACCGGTCTCGTCCGCATTCTCGGCACGTTTCCAGCGCTGGCATTCTTCAACGACGCCGCAATCCGCTCGCCGTTCACCGTGAGCTACGGACAACTGGTTGCGATTGCCGCAGCATGTCTGATCACTGCGCTGAATTACATCGGCATTAGGCGCGCGGGCGATTTCCAAGTCTTCTTCACCGTGATGAAGGTCGCGATCATCGTCGTCATCGCTGTGCTGGCATTCACGGCAGCGAGCGGCACCTGGCGAAATTTTGAAACCACGTTCAGCGGCGCAACCGGCGGAGTCGCGGGATTCATGGCCGCTCTGATCGCCGCTTTGTGGGCTTACGACGGCTGGAACGACCTGAACATGGTCAGCGGCGAAATTCGCAATCCCGGCCGCACGATTCCCGTCGCTCTAATCGCGGGTGTCGGCGCGGTGGCCGTGCTCTACATGCTGACCAACGCTGCCGTGCAATATGTCCTGCCCGCGTCGCAAATCGCCGCTTCGCCACGGCCGGCGTCAGAGGCCACTGCTGTCGCGGTCGGACTGTGGGGAGCGGCTGTCGTCTCCGCCGCCATGGCGCTTTCCATGCTGGTGGCGCTGAACGGCACCATCATGAGCGGCGCGCGCGTTCCCTACGCCATGGCGCGCGACGGGTATTTCTTCAAAGCGATGGCCGACGTTCATCCGCGATTTCATACGCCGTCGGTGGCGCTGATCGTGCAACTCGCGCTGTCCATCGCTCTGCTGCTCTTCGCCGGCAACTTCCGCCAGCTGTTTTCGCTCGCCATCTTTGCCGAGTGGCTGTTCTACATGATCGCGGCCTCAACCGTCTTCGTGCTGCGAAAAAAGGAGCCAGACACTCCGCGCCCTTACCGGACCTGGGGCTATCCGCTGGTGCCGGCGATGTTCGTGACCGTCGCGGCGGTCTTGCTCTACTACACCTTCGCCGAGAACATCCGCAATTCGGCATGGGGACTGGCGGTGATCGCGGCCGGAATTCCTATCTACTTATTCTTCGCCAGCAGAAAGCGCCGGACGGCTGGCAACTAGAGCTATCTCATAAATGCTGAGTCCGTAAGTCCGATGCACCTCAGGGGCTAAAGCCCGGTCTTAAAGCCGCGCCTTCACCCCTGCACCAGCAGCAGCAGAAACGTGACAAACAGTAGCAGGTGGACGAGCCCCTGCAGCACGTTGGTTCGGCCGCTGGCAAAGGTCAGGATGCTGACGCCGAGCGTCAACACCAGCAGCACGATGTTGCCATGCTCCACCCCCAGGATTATCGGATGGTGGGTCCAGTTGCTCACAATCAGCATCGCGGGAACCGTAAGTCCAATCGTTGACAACACTGATCCCAGAAAGATGTTGACCGAGCGTTGCATCTG
>Ga0265340_10001006_pt1 | contig 16071 bp, 12 predicted proteins | sample 4CB225metaG_FD_202082 | JGI IMG/M metagenome (GOLD analysis project Ga0265340, IMG submission 202082) | Rhizosphere microbial communities from Carex aquatilis grown in University of Washington, Seatle, WA, United States - 4-CB2-25 metaG | ecosystem: Host-associated > Plants > Roots >...
TTCCTGCGCGACACGGCTGCCCTGTACCTCGGCTATGTCATCGTGATCGCGGCGCTGTTCTTTGTTCGCACGAGGCTGCTGAAAGGCGGTTCCGGCGGTCACCATTAGGCCGCGGCCTAAGATTTAGGCAAACCGGCTTTTTTCCGCTTATGGAATAGCCCTGCGGCAATAATTGGTGTAAACTTAACAATCGTTAAGAAAAACAGTCGTGTGTGGGGGTACCAATGGATTTTATTACGAGCCTACCGGCTCATGTGACCGACTTCGTGCATCACCTCGACCACTACCACATGATTCAGGGCGCGATCATCGCTCTGTTCTTCGGCGTGGCGGTCGGGAGCATTCCAGGCGTAATCATCGTGCCGCTGATCGCGGCTATCGTGTACATCGCTGCGGATGCCGTGATCCCGCCGCTGCTGCACCATACGCCGATCGTCATGCCGGCGTTCGACAAGGCGCTGCTGCACGAAGGCATTACGCTCTATATCGTATTCCTGGTCGCGATTGTGGTCGTATTCGCTATCAAGAAATTGATCCTGAGCATTCGCGGCTGATTTTCAGGCCGCGATTTCGCCAGCGTTCACCCGGTAAAAGTTCCGCAGGAGGATTGCGAGCCCCGCAGCCTTCTGCGGGGGGATGGCGCTTTGGATCGCGTCGCGCGTGATCGCGAAGACATCCGCCGTGCGTCCGTGACCGGGCAGCAGGCGCTCGAAGCCCATGCTCCAGCCGGTGAACAGGCGTTCGTCCACGTCCTGCTCGACGAGGATGCGTAGAGCCGTGTGGCGGCGGTCGCGCGCGATATGTTCGAAGGTTTCCTTTACGGCGGCTTCCGGGCCTTCGAGAACTTGCAGAAACCCCTTGTCGATATGCAGCAGGATGCCGGTCACGTCGTGCTTGCCGTTGTTGCGGCGCGCGGCGTCGAGTATCTCGTTCAGGTCGGCATCGCTCATCGCCCAGGACGCGGCGCTGACGTACACAAGTTGATGGATCAAAGGCTTCTCCCGCTGCTGGCGCGAAGGTGTCATCGACGATTTAATCGTTGGTGAAGGAAACCCAGCGGATTTTAGCGACTTCGCTTGGCGGACGAATTTGGTCTTATGATGCGACGGCACGGGGCGTCCCCGACGCTGCGGAACAACAACCTAACAAACGCCGAAGACAGACTATCCGAATGTTTCATACACTTCTGATCGCAAATCGCGGTGAAATCGCCTGCCGGATCTTGCGCACGGCGCGCTCGATGGGGCTGGCGACGGTCGCGGTGTATTCGGACGCGGACGCCGGCGCGTTGCATGTCGCGATGGCGGATCGCGCGGTTCGCATCGGTCCGCCGCCCGCGCGCGAGAGCTATCTTGACGCCGATGCCATCGTAGCCGCCGCAAAGGCTACTGGAGCGGAAGCCGTTCATCCCGGCTATGGCTTTCTTTCCGAGAATGCGGATTTCGCGGAGGCCTGCGCCGCCGCGGGCTTGATCTTCGTCGGCCCGCCCGCGGCCGCGATCCGCGCGATGGGCCTGAAAGACCGCGCCAAGGCGCTGATGGAAAAGGCCGGCGTGCCGGTCGTGCCCGGCTATCACGGTGCGGAACAGTCGGACGCGGTGCTGAAATCCGAAGCCGACAAGATCGGTTATCCGATTTTGATCAAAGCCTCTGCGGGCGGCGGCGGCAAGGGCATGCGCTTGGTCGCGCGCGCGGAAGATTTTTCCTCCGCCCTCGACGGCGCCAAGCGCGAAGCGAAGTCCGCTTTCGGCGACGACCGCGTGCTGATCGAAAAATACGTGTCGCGGCCGCGGCACATCGAGGTGCAAATCTTTGCCGATACGCAGGGAAACACGGTTCATCTGCTCGAACGCGACTGCTCGCTGCAGCGCCGTCACCAGAAGGTGATCGAAGAGGCGCCCGCACCCGGTCTGGGCAAGGCGATGCGGGATCATATCGGCGCCGTGGCCGTGAAGGCCGCGCGAGCCGTCGACTATGTCGGCGCGGGCACGGTGGAATTCATCGCCGATGCGTCGCAGGGCCTGCAACACGACCGCATCTGGTTCATGGAGATGAACACACGGTTGCAAGTCGAACATCCGGTCACGGAAGCGATCACCGGCTTCGACCTTGTGGAGTGGCAGCTGCGCGTCGCGGCGGGAGAGGCGCTTGCTTGGAAACAGAGCGAAATACGCCCCAAGGGTCACGCCATCGAGGCGCGGCTCTACGCGGAAGATCCCCAAAACGGTTTTCTGCCGTCCACCGGCACCCTGGAGCGCCTGGTGTTGCCGGCGGACGTGCGTGTCGACACCGGCGTGCGCCAGGGCGACGCAGTGACGGCGTATTACGATCCGATGATCGCCAAAGTGATCGCGCACGATGCGACGCGCGAAGGGGCAATCGCGAAACTGGCGGCGGCGCTGTCTAAGACGGAGATCGCCGGTCTGCACACCAACAATGCCTTTCTGATACGCGCCCTGCGTCATCGCGCATTTATCGCCGGAGAGATCGATACCGGCTTCATCGCGGGTCACATCGGCGAACTCGCGCCACAGGACACCGGCGTTCCCGAGCACATCTTGGCCGCGGCTGCGCGCTACCTTGTCAGCAGCCATGACGGGCAGGATGGAGACGATCCGTGGAGTGTCGCGGATTCCTTCCGCCTGGCCGGCGAAGCGCGCCGCAATGTGGACTTCATTGCCAACGGCAAGCGCGTGACGGTCGCGGTGCCGAAGCCATCGCGGGAATTCGGCGCCAGCGTGCTGCAGCTCGCAAACGGCGATATTGCCGTGATGGAAAACGGCGAGACTTTCGTTCTGCATCTGCGCAATCCCCTCGAAGAAGCTGACGCCGCGAGCGCCGCCGTCGACAGCATCGTCGCGCCGATGCCCGGTAAGGTCATTCAGATCTTCGTGAAAGCGGGCGACAGCGTTCCGAAGGGTGCTCCGCTTGTGGTCCTCGAAGCCATGAAGATGGAGCACACGCTGGCGGCGCCGCACGATGCCGTCATCGCGAGCGTCGATGCGATGGTCGGCGATCAGATCACCGAAGGCACGGTCCTGGTGCACTTTGTCGAGGATGCGGCGTGACCCTACATCTCATAAAACTTTGCGTCGGCGTCGACAGCGTTGGGGAGCTTGCCGAGTGGCAGGCGGGGCGGCTCAAGGAATTGAAAAAGAAGAAGCGTCCGTTGGTGCTGATGCACGTCACGCGGATGACACCCAAGCGCGGCGAAGAATTGCTGGATGGCGGCTCGCTGTATTGGGTCATCAAAGGGCATATCGCCGTGCGCCAGCGCCTTTTGGCGCTCAAGCCGGTGACCAAGAACGGACTGCCGCATTGCGGGCTGGTCTACGAGCCGAAGCTGGTGCCCGTGCTGCGGCGCTTCCACCGGCCTTTTCAGGGTTGGCGTTATCTCAGCCCAAAGGACGCGCCGCCCGATGCGCGCTCGTTGGGCAAGAACTTGCCCGAAGCCCTGGCGATCCAGTTGGCCGAGCTGGGACTGCTTTAGCCCGCACGAAATCTCAGAGCTGCTTCTCGAGAATGACGAAACTCAGATCGTCGCGAAGCGGCTCTCCGAAGCGCTGATCGCCGTAAGGAAATGGTTTGGTCTCTCCCGTAGGCGCATAGCCGCGCCGGATATACCAGGCAATCAGCGTGTCGCGGATGCTCACGACGGTCATGCGCACGCTTTTTGCGCCGCGCGCGCGCGCCGTCGCTTCCGCCTCGGAGAGGAGCGCGCGGCCGATCTGCCGGTCCTGCAGGTCCGGGCGGACGGTGAGCATAGCCAGGAACCAACGATCGACATCGTCGGGCTCGAGCCACACGCAGCCCAGCAGAGGGCCGTTGGGTATATCCCGCATCGCGAGCAGCATTGCGCCAGGTTTCGCGGTCAAGTCGGTGCGAAGCGTGGCCGCGTCGGTACGTTGGCCGTCGAGATAGTCGGCTTCGGTGGTCCATCCAAGGCGCGAGGACTCGCCACGGTAGGCGGCATTCACAAATTCGGCGATGGCTGGCATGTCGGCGTCCGACGCGGGATAGAGCGGCATCACACGGCCATGTTGTCGATCAGCCGCGTCTTTCCGACTTTCGCGGCGGCGAGAATGCGGGCAGGGCGGTCCAATAAGGCGACAGGCTCCAGCGTCTTCGCATCGCGCAGAGCGACATAATCGACAGAGTCGAACCGGGCCTCCAACAATGCACGCCTGCCGTCATCTTCCGCTGTGGCGACGGACAGCCCGCCGCGCAGCTTCGCAACGAGCTGCTTCAATATGCCGTTCAATCGTCCGGCGATCTCGCGTTCTTTGGGCGAGAGATAGGCGTTGCGGGACGACATCGCCAATCCGTCCGCCTCGCGAATGATGGGCGCGCCGACGATCTCGGTCGCCAGCCCCAAATCGGCGGCAAGGCGTCGCACGACGAGGAGTTGTTGATAGTCCTTTTCGCCGAATACCGCGGCATCCGGCATCGCGGCCAGTAGCAGTTTGGCCACGACGGTTGCGACGCCGGCGAAAAAATGCGGCCGAAAGTCGGTTTCGAGGCCGCGGCTGGGCCCGCCCACCTCGATCCTGGTGGCAAATCCGTCCGGGTACATTTCGCGCACGGTTGGCGCAAAGACCAGACCGGTGCCGCCCGCGGCGGCCAGTTTCGCGGTGTCGCTTTCGAGGGTGCGCGGGTAGCTGTCGAAATCTTCGTGCGGCGCGAACTGAGTCGGGTTCACGAAAATGCTGACAATGACCATATCCGCATGATTTTGTGTCACGCGCACCAGCGAGATATGGCCGTCATGCAGTGCGCCCATGGTCGGGACCAGCCCGACCCGCGCCCAGTCTTTTCTGGCGGCGGCGACGGCAGCGCGTAACTGAGCGATGGTCGTGACTATTTGGGGTGCGGTCATGGCGGGCGGAGATTAGCGCGCGCGGCCAAGGTCGCGCTAGAATGAACTCGCCATCAAACGACACAGCCCCCATGCGCCAAGCCCTCGCCGACGCCTACCTCGCCGATGAAAACGTCATTTCAGCCGAGCGGATAGCACTTGCGCGCTTCACGCCCGCCGAGAGCGCCGCAACGCAAGCCCTGGCGCGGGAATTCGCCGGGCGCATCCGCGCCGAAGGTTCGCGCCGCGGCGGCGTGGACGCCTTCACGCAGGAATATGCGCTGTCCACCGAAGAAGGCGTGGCGCTAATGTGCCTGGCCGAGGCGCTGCTGCGCGTGCCGGATGCCGACACGGCTGACCGGCTGATCCGCGACAAAATCGGCGGCGCCGATTGGGACAGCCACGACCGCAAATCGGATTCCGTGTTCGTCAACGCGTCGACCTGGGCGCTGATGCTGACCGGGCGCATCGTCCGCATGGATCAGGCCGCGGGCTGGAACTTCCAAGATATCGTAAAAAAGGTGGTCGCGCGCTCCGGCGAGCCGGTGATCCGCCAAGCCATCACGGCGGCGATGCGGATGCTGGGCGGACAATTCGTGCTCGGCCGCACGATGGCCGAGGCGTTGCGGAACGCCCGTGCAAACCGCGAACAGGGCTATCGCTTCTCCTTTGACATGCTCGGCGAGGCGGCCTACACGGCGCGCGACGCCGAACGCCACATGAACGATTACCGCAACGCCGTGGACGCGATTGCGGCCGCCTATCCCATAGACCGCACGCCCATTTTCGAACGGCCGAGTATTTCGGTGAAACTCTCGGCGCTGCATCCGCGCTACGAATGGGTCCAGCGCAAACGCATTACCGCGGAATTGCTGCCGCCGCTGACCGCGCTCGTCCGCCATGCGCGCGCGGCGGACGTTGCCGTGACCATCGACGCCGAGGAAGCGGACCGGCTCGAAATCATGCTGGACGTGTTCGAGCAGATTGCGTCGTCGGCGGACTTGAAGGGTTGGAACGGACTGGGGATCGTCGTCCAGGCGTATCAAAAGCGCGCCGTGCCCATGCTGACCTGGCTGATCGACCTGGCGCGACGCACCAACCGCCGGATTCCCTTGCGTCTGGTGAAGGGCGCCTATTGGGACACGGAAATCAAGCGCGCGCAGGAGGCGGGTCTTGCCGACTATCCCGTGTTCACGCGTAAGGCCGCGACCGACACGTCGTACATCGCGTGCGCGCGCACGATGCTGGAAGCGCGCGACGCCATCTTCCCGCAATTCGCCACCCACAACGCGCACACACTTTCGGCCGTGGAAGTGCTGACGGGCGGCAAGGGCGATTTCGAATATCAGCGCCTGCACGGCATGGGAGAGTCGCTGTACGAGCTGTATCACGAGGTCAAAAGGCCACATGCCGCCGTCGGCGCCGGAACCCGCATCTATGCGCCGGTCGGAAGCCACGAGGATTTGCTCGCCTATTTGGTCCGGCGTCTGCTGGAGAACGGTGCGAACACCTCCTTCGTCAACCGGATGGCGGACGACGAAGCGCCGATCGAGGTGCTGGTCGCCGATCCGATTGCGCAATTGGCGAAGGAAACGCCGCTTCGCAACCCCAAAATTCCGCTGCCGGCGGATTTGCTGCCGGGACGCAAGAACTCGTCGGGGTTCCTGTGGAGCGAGCCGGCGATGAGCGCGCCCGTTCTTGCCGAGATGGGCCGCTCGCTGATGAGCCCCGCCGTCGCCGTGCCGCTTATCGCCGGATCGAAGCGCAACGGAACGCCAAAACCGATGTTCGACCCTGCGGACCGGGGCCGCCTTGTCGGCCATGTCACCGAGGCCACGCCTTCGGACGCCTTGGAGGCGCTTTACTATGCGCACGGAGCACAAGGAAATTGGGATGCGCTCGGCGGCGAAGGGCGGGCTGCGATCCTGGAGCGCGCAGCCGATCTCTTCGAAACCAACCGCGCGCGGCTGATGGCGCTGATGGTTCGCGAAGGGGGCAAGACGGTTGCCACATCGCTGAGCGAATTGCGCGAAGCCGTCGACTACCTGCGTTATTACGGCGGCGGCGCGCGGCAGCATTTCTCCGGGCCGACGGTTCTTCCCGGCCCCACCGGCGAAGCCAACGAGTTGACGCTGCACGGCAAGGGCGTGTTCACCTGCATCAGCCCGTGGAATTTCCCGCTGGCGATCTTCACCGGGCAGGTGGCCGGTGCGCTGGCGGCCGGAAACGCGGTGCTCGCCAAACCCGCCGCGCCGACGCCGCTGATCGCGGCCGCTGCGGTCGGCCTTCTTCACGAAGCAGGCGTGCCGAAGGAAGTTCTGCATCTGCTGCCCGGCAGCGGATCGAAGCTCGGCGGCGCGTTGTTCCCCGACGCGCGGCTGTCCGGCGTTGTGCTCACCGGCTCGACCGAAGCGGCGATGGCTATCAACCGCGCGCTGGCGGCGCGCAACGGACCCATCGCGACCCTGATCGCCGAGACCGGCGGACAGAACGCCATGATCGTGGATTCGACCGCTCTGCCGGAACAGGTGGCGCGCGACACGCTGTCGTCCGCATTCGATAGCGCCGGCCAGCGCTGCTCGGCCTTGCGCGTGCTGTTCGTGCAGGACGACGTGGCCGACAAAATGATCGAGATGATCTTGGGCGCCATGGAGCAACTGCGGCTCGGCGATCCGATGGATCAGGCAACCGATATCGGCCCCGTGATCGACGAGGCGTCGCGCGATACGCTGGAAGCGCACGCCATGCGGATGACGCGCGAAGCGAAACTGCTGCGCAAGCTCTCGCTCGGACCGGAGCATGAGGCCGGCGTCTTCTTCCCGCCGCACATTTTCGAGCTCGACGCGATTTCGCAGCTGGAGCGCGAAGTCTTCGGCCCGGTGCTGCATATCGTGCGCTACGCAGCCGACAAGCTCGACAAAGTCTGCGATGCGATCAATGCCACGGGCTACGGGCTGACGCTCGGCGTACACAGCCGCATCGAGACTACGGCGGCGTTTGTGCGCGCGCGGGTGCGTGCCGGAAACATCTATGTCAATCGCAACCAGATCGGCGCCGTGGTCGGCGTGCAGCCGTTCGGCGGCGAGGGGCTTTCGGGCACCGGGCCGAAAGCGGGCGGGCCGCATTATCTGCTGCGCTTCGCGCTCGAACGCACCTACACCGAGAACACCACGGCGTCGGGCGGCAATGCGGCGTTGCTGAGTTCGAGTTAGCGCGGTTTTGCATTCTGAGGGGGAACCGTCCCGGCGCTCAAGGTCCTGAACAGGGCAGGGTCGTACTCTTCCAGTCCCGTAATTCCGTAGAGATGGTTTGCGGAAACCCACGGCAGCCAGAACCGGTGTCCGCCGACGCCGCGCCCCGGTCTGCCCGGCCCCATTCGCCAATGCTCCTGCTGCCAGCCGATGCCTTTCATGTCGTATTGGCGGCCCGGAAGCGCCAGCATGGATTTGGTGTCGTGCAACAGCAGCCGCGCGACCTCGAGGTAGTGCCGGTCACCCGTGTCATTGTAGAGCTTGGCATAAGACGGCACCGCCCAATCGAGATATTCGTCCGCCCCGCCCGCCGCGAGCGCCGTGATCCCCTGCAGACCGATCGTCGGCACGCCCTTCTTCCAATGCAGCTTCGCATTGTCCGCATCGAGCGGCATCGGCAGGTTCCAAATCCAGATCCAGCTTTCGGCGAAATTCGCCGCTGCCTCGGCGTGGTCCAGCCATTTCGTGTCTTTGGTCGATTCATAGAGGCTGAGATAGGCCTCCATGCTGAGCATTCCCGCTTCCTTGTCGGTGACGTTCGGATTGTCGCTTGCGCCGCCGACGAAGAGGCCCCGCTCGCCCCAGTTCGACCAGACATATTCGGCCGCGCGGATGGCGGCCTGTTCGTATTTCGGGTCGCCGGTCAACTCCGACATGATGACGAGCAGCGGCACCGGATTGTAGCTCGTCGTCCCGCTTGGCTCGGCGACTTCGTTGCTGCCCGGCTTCCAGCGCCTGGGAAAGGAGCCGTCCCCGCGTTGCTGCTGGATCAACCAATCGGTGTAGGTCTTGACCCAGGCAAGCCACTCCGGATGCTCGCGCCCCAACGTGCGCTCGCGCTTATAGGCCCGCATCAGAACGCGCATGTCTTCGGTGGCATTGCGCAGCCACGGGGCCAGCCAGATATGGTCCCAGGGTAGGCCGTTCGCCAGATCGTAACCGGTTCCCTGCAGCGGCACGGTCGGAAGCGCCTCAATCAAGGAATGGATGATGGCGAGGCCGGTTTGGCGCATCTTCTGGCCGCGCGCGCTCGGATCGCGGTCGCTTTCGCGCAACAACTGGTCGGCACATTCGATGTTCTTGCCGACGAAGCCCATCGCCACCATCGTCCGGTTCCACTGAACCCTGGTGTCCATCGTGGAGAGAACGAACGGGATGGCCGTTCTGCCGTCGATGGTTATGGCCTGCGCTTCGAGATGGTCGATCAGCACGCGGCGTACGAGTTCGACATCGATGGGCGTGACCGCCGGATTCAATGTCGCCCAAGCCCAGCGCTCGGCATTACGAGTCACGTCACGGAAAGACTCGTTTTGTCCGAAGCGGAAACTCACTTCGTAGTGATGGGCCACACCCTTGGCGATGGGGTGATAGCGCCGGACCCAATTCGGCTCTGCAGGAGCATTGGGGCCGAAGGCGTACATGCTGACCGTGCCGGGAAAGGAAAATCCGAATTCGATCGGGCCGTCGCCCGCCTGTGTGGCTCCCAACGCCCCGAACCGAAACCGCGCATCGGTCAGCACGGGCTTGGCGAGCGTCGTTTCCGCCTCGGTGGTGTCGCCGCGCGGGGCCGGATCGAGCATGGTCACCGACGTGCCGTTGTTGAAGGAGAGCGCAAACAAGGGCGCCGGCAATATGTCCTCGCGCATCATCAGCCGGTGGGCCGCATAATTGAGCGTTCCGCCCGGCGAACGCTCACCGTCATAAGTGGGATCGCTGTAGAGCACGCCCGGCGCCAGGAATTTCACATCGTTCCACCCCACCGAGGGATCGACGCTGAATCCGATCGAGGAGGAGAAGCCGCCGGGGGCGTTCCGGACGATCTCCACGCGCCGCTTCACTGAGACGACGGGGTCATGGATGCTCCACCGGTCTACGACGCGAAACAAGACGCGGCCGCCCTCGGCGATGTCTGCCCGAGCCTCGACACCGGAAGGCGAGCTGCGCACCGTGTTGTATCCGGCCTCAAACCGCCGAATGTCCTTCGCGTTGCGAAAGACCTCGATACGCGCTGGTTTCGCTTGCACGATGCGCGGCGCCGCCGCACCGGCGATCTCCATTCCCCAACCGCCGGGCGCACTCTTGACAAAGGCGACGGTGGCGCCGGTTTGCAGTTGCCCAAGCTCGACCCGCGTGGCGGCCTTAACCGGAAAAGCGGCCGCCGCGATGGCAACGGCCGTCAGAATAGCGAGGCGGACCGTCATCGCTTTGCTTTCCCGGCCGGCGTCAGCACGATTTCAAAGCAATCGTTCGCCTGCAGCGGCAGCGTTTTTGTGAACCGCCCGCGGGTGATCGAGACCATGCCCGTGCTGACCGGCGCGCCGTTACTGATCTTTTTCAGGGCCTCCACCTGTGCCCGGGTCAGTTGTGTCGGAGATCCCATCTTCACATAGGCGGTGAAGGGGTCGTTGTGCCGATAGCCGATCTGATAGACGGCGAGCTTGTACTTCCCGTTCGGAACGCGGGCGAGATCGAGCGTAAGCTGTCCCTTGTCGGCTGCGGGTAGGTCCTGCTTGTAATAGACTTGGTCGGTCTGGTTGTTTGGCGGCACGACGGGCGAATAATCCCACATCAGCGCCTGGATCGATCCGTCCTTCGATTTCGTGATCCACGATTGGCTGTCGTCGGTTTGAACGTCCTCGCCCTTCAGCCTGCTCAGGAATTTGAAGGCGTGGAACGACGGCTTCTCGATGCCTTCCAAATTGATCAGCCCGAAGCCGCCGTGGAACGGCGTGAAGCGCGGCCCCATCTCCTCGAAGATGTCGGTAAAGGTCCAATACGACAGGGAGTCCACATAAGGCGCCGCGCGGCGGACCACGTTCAGGATGAAGCTCGCCTGGTGATACTGGTCGTGCATGTAATCGGTCGGCGTATAGGCCGAACTCCACTCCGTGAAATGCAGCTCGAGGTGTTTGAGCGGGGTGGCATCGATCAGCTCGCGCGAATGGCGCATGCGCCCGCTGACCCGCTCCGGATCGGGATCGATGATCGTGCCGGCGCGGCCGGTTTCATCGAGGAAGCCTTGGTTCACGCCATAGGCATGCAAGGCAATGAAGTCGATCGGCTCGGGGTTCGCAATGATCCATTTCTCGAAGGCTTCTTCGGCAGCGTAAGGAACGGCGGACGCCGGTCCGCCGATCCGGCACTTGGCGCATTCGGCGCGGATCGCCTCGGACGTCGTCTTGTAGAGTGAAAAATAGTCTTCCAGAGTATGCGGCCAGAAACCGCGAATGTCGGGCTCGTTCCACACCTCATAATACCATTGCGTGATTTCATTCTCGCCATAGCGCTCCTTCCAGTGCGCAATCAGCGCCCGCATCAGCATCGCCCATTTGGCAGGGTCTTTCGGCAGCGAGGTATTTCCCTTCCACCAGAATATGGTGGTGTTGCCGCTGGCGAGCTTCGAGGGCATGAATCCCAGTTCGACGAAGGGGCGGATGTGCAATTTCAAAAGGGCGTCGTAGAGCGCGTCCACATATTGAAAATTGAACTGGGGATTACCGTCCTTGTCTTCGCTGTAGACCCCCATGTCGTCGTGCAGCAGCCCGTGCATGCGGATGTATTTGAAGCCGATCTCCCGCTGTACCGTCGCCAACTGCTCCTGCCAGTCCGCCCGCAGGCCTTCGTTCGCGCGCCCCGCGCCGACGACAAGCAAGGGCGACTGGGGATGCGTGCCCATCACGCGAGACAGGTCGGCGTGAACAACGCGGTTTTGGGTGTCCGCAGAACAAGGGCACATCATCAAAAGCGCGAAGGACGAAAGCAGGATGTTGCGGAAAAGCGGTACAGCTCGCATAAGGCATCTCCTCCGGGACCGCGGGCACTTTGGAAGCGCAGATTACTCCAGGTCGCAGCGCGATCTCACGCGCCCAGCCGCGAAACATTCGACAACCATAATGTCCGATTAGTGGCAGATTCTCTCCCCGCGTCCACTGGCCAACGAGACCTCTCCGGCGCGGTATTAAATACCGAATACAATAGCGGCATGCGGCATCGCAGCGTTGCTGAGTTCGAGGCGAGGACCCAAATCTTGGTCGAACACCCTCGGTTTGAGCCTTCAGTGAAATTACGCTAAGCAGTACCATGCGTGTCAGTATTATCATCAGAAATTACAATTATGCCGAATTCCTGCGGGATGCGTTGGATAGCGCGCTGGCCCAAACACACCAGGATACAGAGGTCTTGGTCGTTGATGATGGGTCGACCGACGGCTCTCGAGAAATCCTCGCGGAATATCAAAGCCGCTGTCAGGTCATTCTTCAGGATAATGGGGGCGAGGGAGATGCCGTTAATGTCGGTTTTGCCCGCGCTACCGGCGACATAATCCACTTTCTCGATTCCGACGACATACTGGCGCCGAATGCAATCTCCGAAGTCGTGTCTTGCTGGGAGCGCGACACGACACGCGTGCATTTTCGATTATGGACGATGGATCGCAAAGGAAATCTGTTTGCCTATCCATTGCCTTCGTTTGAGGTGCCGCAATTGAATTTGGACGAAGCTCTATTCCTTTATGGCCAAGTCCCCAGTGCCGGCCAGAGTTCCAACGCATATGCGGCCTGGGCGCTTCGAAAGATTCTGCCTCTCGATGCGGTAATGTGGCGCCGGGCTCCCGATGTCTATTTGAACGCGCTGACGCTTGCTCAGGGACCTTCAAAGCTAATTCAGAACCCGCTCGGGGGTTATCGGCAGCATACTACAAGTCTTACTATACAGAACAGTCTGAATACGGAGCGGAACGGCTACGTCGTAATGATTCACCCCAACCTCTTTTCGACGGTTCGCAATTTTATCGGAGAAGCGCGTTGGTCCAAAAGCAGGTCACGGTATAACAGTTATCACATGCTTCACCGTTTGATTTCACTAAGGCTCAATCCAACTCATCCATTCAAGAATGATAATCTTGCGGGTGTTGCACTGGCCTGCGCTCATTCCATTGCGGTGCGTCCAAATACCAGGATGGTTCGCCGTTTCTTACTGCTGTCGGGAATGCTCGCTGCTTGTATTTTGCCACCCCCGATTTTGCGTAAGTTTTTGCCAAATTTGCTACGCATCGCGCGCAAGACGTCAAGCCCACGATCGCTCAATTCCGGACCGACATCCATTCTGCCAAGCGGCACAATGCATTGGCGCACGAAATACGGTGTTACATTGGTTACGTTGTGAGATGGCTATTGAGGGGCGTCCCAGTCATGTGAGGCGGCCGTTCAACGCCTGCTAACTCCAGTATGGTGGGACCAAGGTCGAGGACGTTGCCGCGCCCCGACGCACCAACAGGATAGTCCCCCGCGCAAACCCACGCACGCGCCTGCGGTACATGATCGCCGGAACGTCGGTAGTACGGTTTTTCATTCGGTACATGGAAATGGCCCGTGGCGGGCGACCATGCACGATCCAGTGGTCCGAGATTGGCGTGGAATTTAACAATGAGGTCGGGAAGCGTGGCGGCTCGTGACGAGCCATACAGATCTTCGGTTCGTTCGATGTATTTCACGAGCCGTTGTCCTGTCACGGGGTCTTCAAGGCGCTCCAACAGGCGAGTGACCTCATCCAGAACTGCTGGAGCCTCGCTCGCTGTAACGGTCCCGTGCCGCTCGCGTCCAGCCAAGTTTACACTTACCGCTCCGATGCGATTGTTGGACACGGAATATGCTTTACAGCGACCATAAGCCTGGGGAAGGCGCGTTGCGCCCAGAAAGGCGCGTAGGCCAACAAGCACGGAGGTTTTTGCAAGCGGCATCTCCTCCGCCAGCCTCGCGCCGGTACGGTTGCGTAAACGAAGCGCCGACGCCCGCAATTGCCGCCGTCCCGGCCAATCCCATCCGTCGCTAAGGTGCGTCCGACGCAGAACTTCTCCGATCAACTGCGGACCGCCCAGGTACGTTCCTACACCGTGGCTGGAAAACAAAATGATCTTGGCATCCGGACCAGCCGCATCAATCAACTGGCCCACGCCTTCATCCATGAGCCTGTATATTTCGCGAAGTGGTTCCCATATATCCGAGGTACCCTCGACGGGCGATACCCATTTACCTTCGCTGTCTCGCAATGGCCAAAGGTAATGCGTGCCACAGTGACAATCACCCATCACAGCAAAGAACAGATCCCAAGGTTCGCGCTGCATCAGTTCCATGAGAACCGACGTCTTGTAGCGGGCGCGCCTGCGCAACATCTGTGAAACGACGGTTCGGCCCTCGACCTCGGCAGCTATATCGCATGTCCGGCCGTGCATTGGCGGTTCGCCGTAACGCGCAACGAAATCCTCCATCACTTCCGGAGGAGACGACTTGAAGCCAAAGGCATGATCGTGAATGGCAAGTTCGCGAATCTGCACACCATTAAAACCGGAAAGCAGGGGCATGAACGGGACATCGACAACGGCGCAGCGCAATCCCTGGTCTGACGCGGCTTGCCAAAACAAATGCTCGGAGACTATCTCTTCATCGCGCAAAGGGGATGGCATACCCGAACGAGGTGAAAACTGCGTAGGATGGTAGAAGTGCCCGTGTTTCTGAGCCGGTTCGCCATACGAGATATCCGACCATATCGCGCCCGGTAACGTTTCCATGCATTCGGCGTCGAGGCGGAACACCGCGGCACGCTTGCGAAGCGCAGCGATATTTGGCAGGTAACCGCGGTCGGTCCAGCGCCCGACAAGGGTTGCACTTGCGGCATCTAGGCCAATCGCTAGAACACGAGCGCTCATTCTTAGTACCATACCTGAAGGCGTCTGCCGATCAGTCCTTCGAGCTCGGTTGTATCCGGTGCGAAGTATTGCCGAAGCTCTTCCGCAAATTCGGGGCGCAATTCCGTTTTCGCGACGGGAACTTCATTTAGGGTCCGGAGCGCCTGTAGAGGGTTCCGGCCAATGGCATGAACCAATTTCCGCAATACCGAGTGAAGAAAACTATCCTTCGAGGAATGTTTTGTTAGGTGTGCGAGTGTTCGGCTCCTAAATATCATTCCCACATTTTGGGGAGGAAAGTCTCTCCGGCCGTCGCTCGGCAATCCGAGAAAGGTCAAGACATCTTCGTAATGCCGCTGCGGATTTTTGATGAACTCCTCGAATATGACGAAGTGCCGTTGTTTCGCGGGCACGACCGAAACTATCCGCCGGACCTGTTCTGCATAGCAGTATACCTTGCGGTACTGCAGCATCGCCGGCTCCAGACAATCCCGCGGCAGGGCCTTGCCCGCAGCCCGTTGATCCTGCGCACGCCAAGCGTCCTCAAAATCTTCAATATCCTCCCACATTATGCGCCGATAGTGCATGTGTAGAGAGCGTACGGCGTTCTCGTGTTTGCGCAATGCGACGATGATTTTGGCCCGTGGGTTTGCCCGCAAGACTTCTTGGATTGCGACTGCCGAGTAGATGTACATACCGGATGCTTCGCCGATTAGCGCGCCCTTCGGCGCAGCCGCGAACAGCCGCAGATAGGCGTCCCGAGATCGAATTTGCGGAAAATTCCTGAGATCCGAACTGAAATGCGACGGCGCCTTCAGCGGCATGAAAACCGAGGGATGTTGCGACAGATAAGTGTAAAGCGCCGTCGTACCGCATTTTGATGCGCCGACAATAAAAAAATCAGGTATGCGGCCAGTGCTCCCTTCACGAAGTAATAATGCGACGAAAGCATGCAATAGGTCGCTGAAGGCGACCAATTTACGAGGCATTGGGTGTCAGTGAATGCGGACGACTCACCGCGTCGCGATCGCGGCAAAACAGGTCTGGCCGCGTTCGGTCAGACGGGCGCAAACCTGGCGCGCTTCGCGCTCGAGGAACGGGCCAAAGCGCGCGCGATAGAGCATCTGGCCGTCTATCGAATGGAACGGAACGACGATGCGCTGAGCCTGGCCCAGCACGTCCATCGATTTCTCCGCATACGCCGCCAGCTGTGTGCGCGCCAGATTGAGGTCCGCGAAGGCGCCGATCTGTATGGTCCAATCGTGCACGCCAAGGGACGACAGC
>Ga0265340_10001008_pt1 | contig 16043 bp, 12 predicted proteins | sample 4CB225metaG_FD_202082 | JGI IMG/M metagenome (GOLD analysis project Ga0265340, IMG submission 202082) | Rhizosphere microbial communities from Carex aquatilis grown in University of Washington, Seatle, WA, United States - 4-CB2-25 metaG | ecosystem: Host-associated > Plants > Roots >...
GCCGACGAGAACCGACGTCGCCAGGAAGGCGACGATGATGGCGATGTCGATGAATTGTAGATGCACCTGGACCCCCGGACTTGCCGATTATTATTGGTATTCAAGCAGTTTCCTCTGGCGCGGAACATTCCGGCAATGTGACAGCGCTGTCAAGCAGCGGACGGCTCGCCGGCCCGCGCCCGAGCGAATCGGCCGCAGGCGTCAGCGCAAGGACAGATTCTTTTCGATCAATTTGCTGCGCAATTCCACGCACGCGGCCGAGGTTAACGGATCGGGCGGCGTGTTGTTCGCGTAATCGACCAGGCGCGCGAGGCTCGAGGTCGCGACATGCATGCGTGTGTCGGACGAGGCGTAGTAGATGAACACCTCGCCCGTCTCGTTGGCGATCCATCCATTCGAAAACACCACGTTGGAAACGTCACCGGTGCGCTCCTCGCCTTCCGGCGCGATCAAATATCCGCCCGGCGCGTGGGTGACGACCCACGGACGGTCCAGTGCCGTCATGAACAGGTAGAGGACATAGCGCAGGCCCGCCGCCGTGTTGCGTACGCCGTGCGCCAGATGCAGCCAACCCTTCGGCGTCTTGAGCGGCGCCGGCCCCTGGCCGTTCTTCACTTCCTTGACGGTGTGATAGACCTTGCGGTCGATGACGATCTCTTCGCCGATTTCGGCGTGCGTCATGTCGTCGGCCAATCCCCAACCGATTCCGCCGCCGCTCCCGACGCTGACAAAGCCGTCCTGGGGGCGGGTGTAGAGCGCGTATTTCCCGTTCACGAATTCGGGGTGCAGCACGACGTTCCTTTGCTGGCCCGAATGCGTGACGAGATCGGGCAGCCGTTCCCACGATTTGAGATCGTACGTGCGCACGATGCCACATTGCGCGACCGCCGCCGTGGTGTCGTCGGGCCGGGTCTGGTCTTTACGCTCGGTGCAGAACAGGCCATAGATCCAGCCGTCTTCGTGCTGTGTGAGGCGCATGTCGTAGACATTGGTGTCGGGCTCGCCCGTCTGCGGCAAGCCGATCGGATAATCCCAGAACGAGAAGCGGTCGACGCCCGTGGGACTTTCGGCGATGGCGAAAAAGGATTTGCGATCGGCGCCCTCCACGCGGACCGCCAGCAGATATTTCCCTTCGCGATAAAGCGCGCCCGCGTTGAACGTCGCGTTCACGCCGATCCGCTCCATCAGAAACGGATTGGTCTTCGCATCCAGATCGTAGCGCCAGAACAGTGGCGTGTGCTCGGCCGTGAGAATGGGGTTCATCCAGCGCCGAAAAATGCCGTTGTCGTGCTCGGCCGTACGATTCGGCCGTTCGATCAGAGCGCGGTGGCGCGCCTGCAAGGTGCCGAGCCGGTTCTCGAATTCGCTGAGGGTCGACATGCCTTATCTCCTCCTCGCTCGCTCAATGCAGCTTTGCGGGACAGGACTGGTTTTGGCGGTGCAAGGGATGCGGATTCACGACCCCCGCCGCAAGCGTGGAGCGCAGCGACGCAGGCATCTGGTCGAGCGACAGGGTGCGGTCGAGCTTGACGAACTCGGCCACCCGCTCCGGCTTATTGCAGCCGGTGCAATGATTGTCCCATGCCCAGTCCGCGTTCAAATACTCTCCGCCCCATAAGAGCACCCAAGCCGGATTGACGTCGTCCAGAACTTTGCGGCTGGGAATGATGCCCACCTCGGCCAGCACAAACGGCGCCGAGCCGCCTAACGAAGTCGCGCTGGCGCGGCCGGCGGCGTATTTCGGGCTGTCGGGATCGTTCTCGTAAACATCGATGCCGATGACATCGGGCTTATGGCGCTGTGGAGCGTACATCTTCGCATCAGGCACGTCGCGGTCGCCCGACCACACCCAGATCAGATTGTCGAGCTTATGGCGGACCACGAGTTCGTCGTACAGCGCGTCCCACAGTTGCGGATAAGCGGTTTTCTTGCCCCACCAGAACCAACCGCCGTTCATCTCGTGATAGGGCCGGAACAGAACCACGATGCCGCGCGCGCGCAAATTGTCGAGCACTTTGGCGACGGCATCGACATCAGCCAGCCACAGCCTGTGCTCGGGCGTACCCTTGGTGAGCACGGCATTGAGCGTGTCGTCCGTCATCGGTTTTTTGGCGCATTCGAAGAATTCGCCGCGCGGACAAACCTCGACCGGGTTGCGCTCGTGCCACGACATCTCGACCAGTCCACCGGCGGCGGTTTGGGTCAATGCACGGTCGGTCAGATAGGACGCATAGGGCGGATAGGCGATCGCGTTCATCAGCTCGAGTCCCAAGACGGCTGGACGTTCACTGGTCAGTTGAAAGAGGCGATCGGCGGAGGTGCAGTCGAGATAGACCTCGTATTCGTTCACCTGCACGCCGATGAGACTCTGCTTTTGCTTCTCCAGATCGTGCAAATATCCGAGAATGGCGTTGCGTTTCGCCGGAATCGACGCCGCCACTGCGCCGACCGTCATCGACAGCAGGGCGATGCATGCGGCTGCGATCCATGCCGCTTGGCCAATCCGTCGGGGATTCATCTTCGCGTTTCGTCCAGCGCGTTTTGCTTTGCCGCAGCGGCCGCGCAATGATAACGGTTGCGCGCCAGGAATGGAATCGTCAACGGTGAAGTCTTCACGGGAGGTCTCGATGCTTGCCTTGTCGGTGCCCGGAGAGAAGCGGCTCGCCTACGGGCTGTGGCGCTACCGCGAGAACGAAACCGACTGTGCGATGGAAATGCTATCCCTGGCGCGCGAGGCCGGCATCGATCATTTCGACACCGCCGACGTCTATGGCGGGCCGGGCGAATTCGGCGGCTGCGAGCAGATGCTGGGTAGCGTTCGCCAATGTGCGCCGGAACTCTTCAAAGGCGCTGTCCTTGCCACCAAAATCGGCATCGAGCCCGGCTCTCCTTATAATTCCTCTCCGGAATATTTGACCACTGCCTGCGAAGCGAGTCTGGCGCGGTTGAAGGTCGAGTGCATCGATTTGCTCTACATCCACCGTCCGGACCTGTTGACGCACCCGGGGGACCTGGCGCGCACGCTCGATGGGCTGGTCGCGTCGGGCAAGGTTGCCGCTGTCGGCGTTTCGAACTTCACGACAGCTGAGTTCGATGCACTATCGCGATTCATGCGGACGCCGATTTCCGCGCACCAACTGGAATTCTCTGCGGGGCATGTCGAACCGCTGTTCGACGGCACATTGGATCAGGCGATGGAATATGGCGCGGCGCTTGCGGCCTGGTCGCCGCTCGCCGGCGGGCGGCTCAGTGGGGGCGAAGCCACGCCGGCAATTGCCCGCGTGCGTGATGTGCTGCACCGCATCGCCGAACGCGCCGCTGTCCCAGCTGTCGCCGCGGCACTCGCGTTCGTGCACAGCCATCCCGCACCGATCACGCCGATTATCGGCACCAAGAATCCGCAGCGGTTGCGCGAATGCCTGAAAGCGAACGATTGCGCCCTGTCGCGGGCGGATTGGTACGCCGTTGTCGAAGCCTGCCGCGGCGAACGGATGCCCTGAATCAGCGCGAGGCTCGCGCCGCGAACCCTACCAGGATCTCCGCCAGCCAACGCGCTGCCGTAAGCGCGCCAATGTCCGCCACATCGCGGCTGGGATCGAACTCCGTCAGATCGACACAACGGACTTTCGGATGCGCCGCGATGGCGCGCGCCGCGGCGAAGAAATCGCGCGCCGCAATGCCGCCCGGCCGGGCGCCCGGCGCCGCCGGCATCTGGGCACGATCGATCACGTCGATGTCGAAATCGACGTATATATAGGTGCAGGCCCGTGACAGCCGTTCCAGTTCTTCCATCGCGACGCGCACAAAGCCGCGCTCGAAACATTCGCTGAGCGTGCGCATCGAAATTCCCGCCGCCTTCGCCTTGCCATGCGCCTTTTTCGTGTTGGCGAAGGGCGCGAGGCCGATCTGGCTGATGCGGGCGCCGGGCAATCCATCGTCGAGTAGCGCCTGGACGGGATTGCCGTTGTTTAGGCCGCCGTCGGTGTCGCGCAGATCGAAATGCGCATCGAGCGTCAACAAACCGGCGCGTTTGAGCCCAACGCCGTGCACACCGCCGCGCGTCACCGCATTGTTGCCGCCAAGCAGGATCGTCAGCGTCCGAGCCTCTATCTGCTGCGCAACGCCGTCGCGAATCGGCGCGAATGCTTGCACAGGGGTGAGAGCCTCAACCGGCATGTCACCGGCATCGAAAATGGAGAGGGCGGAAAGGTCCGCGCCGATTTCCAAATCGTAGACGCTGACCCGTTTGAGGGCCGTCCGAATCACGCCTGGCGCCAGATCACAGCGGCCCTCGCTCAGCGATTCCAATCCCAACGGCGCGCCGAGGACCGCCACGGCCGCGTCGTGCTTCGCGCCGAGTAGCGAATGAACGGAAAGCCAGCCGCGGTTTTCGGACATTTCGTTGTCAGGCGATTTCGGCATCGAAGATTATCCTCGTTTCCGGGCGCACAAGCTGTAACGTCTGCCTCGCAACCGGGTGCGGCGATGTGGGATATCTTACTTCTGGATTGCCAAGCGGCCACCATGGTTTCGCGCGCGCCCTATGGCGCGATTCGCGACGCCGCAATCGGTATTGCCGAAGGCCGCCTCGCTTTCGTAGGACCGCGCCACGTGCTGCAGGGCAAGCCGGAAGACTGCGCGCGGGCGGTGGTGCGGTTGGACGGCGCCTGGGTGACGCCCGGATTGATCGATTGCCATACCCACTTGGTGTTCGCCGGAAACCGCGCGGCGGAATGGGAGATGCGGGCGAAGGGCGCGAGCTACGAGGAGATCGCGCGCGCCGGCGGCGGAATTCTCTCGACCGTGCGCGCGACGCGCAATGCCTCAGAAGATGCGCTAGTGGAATCCGCCGCCGTCCGCGCGCTTGCCATGGCGCGCCAGGGCGTCACAACCGTCGAAATCAAATCGGGATACGGCCTGGACCTCGAAAACGAGATGAAGATGCTGCGCGCTGCCGCGCGAGTGGGCGAACGCATGAACATGCGCGTCTCGCGCACGCTCCTTGGCGCGCATGCGCTACCGCAAGAGTACGTCAAGAACCGCGTGGGGTACGTCGATCTCATATGCCAATCGATGATCCCCGAAGTGGCGCGCCAAAAGCTTGCCGATGCGGTGGACGCGTTCTGCGAGACCATTGCCTTCAGCCCGGCGGAGGTTCAGCGCATTTTCGCCGATGCCGATGCGCACGGTTTGCGCGTCAAGCTCCACGCCGAGCAATTGTCGAATTGCGGCGGAGCAGCGCTGGCCGCGGAATATAACGCGCTCTCCGCCGATCATCTGGAGTATCTCGACGACGACGGCATTGCCGCGATGGCGAAAGCTGGAACCGTCGCCGTCTTGCTCCCGGCAGCGTTCTATTTCCTGCGCGAAACCAAGCAGCCGCCGGTGGAGGCGCTGCGCCGCGCAGGCGTTCCGATCGCCATCGCCACGGACTGCAATCCCGGCACGTCGCCGCTCGCCTCGCCCCTGGTCGCGCTCAGCATGGCCTGCACGCTCTTTAACATGACGCCGGGGGAAGCGCTGGCCGGGATGACCTGCAACGCCGCCCGCGCGCTCGGCCTCGAAAACGAGATCGGCACGCTGGAAGCGGGCAAAGCCGCCGACCTTGCGGTGTGGAACATTGCCGAGCCCGCGGAGCTTGCCTATTGGATCGGCGCCGATCTGCTCCGGGACCGTTATCTCGGCGGCCGTTCCGACGGAGACCTGCGATGACGCCGAACAGCCGCATCGTGCGCGCGCCGCGCGGCCCTGACCGCGTCTGCAAGAGCTGGGGCGCCGAAGCGGCGATGCGCATGCTGATGAACAATCTCGATCCCGAAGTGGCCGAGCGCCCGCAGGATCTCGTCGTCTATGGCGGTATCGGCAAGGCGGCGCGCAACTGGCAGGCCTTCGACCGCATCGTCGAAACACTGAAGACGCTGGAGGCGGACGAGACGCTGCTGATCCAATCAGGCAAGCCGGTCGGCGTGTTCCACACCCATGAAGGCGCACCGCGCGTCTTGATCGCCAATTCCAATCTGGTGCCGAAATGGGCAACTTGGGAACATTTCCACGAACTCGATCGCAAGGGGCTGATGATGTACGGCCAGATGACGGCCGGCTCGTGGATCTATATCGGCAGCCAGGGCATCGTTCAGGGCACTTACGAGACTTTCGCCGAAATGGGCCGCCAGCATTACGGCGGCGATCTTTCGGGCCGTTGGATTCTCACGGCCGGGCTAGGCGGCATGGGCGGGGCGCAGCCCCTGGCCGCCTCCATGGCCGGCGCTTCGATGTTGGCGGTCGAATGCCAGCGCTCGCGCATCGAGAAGCGACTGGAGACGCGCTATCTCGACAGAGCTACGGACAACCTTGATGAAGCATTGGCGCTGATCGTTCAATCGGTGAAGGCGAAGAAGCCACTGTCCGTCGGCCTTGTCGGCAATGCGGCGGAAATCCTGCCCGAACTGGTGCGGCGAGGTGTCAGGCCGGACGCCGTCACCGACCAGACCAGCGCGCATGATATCGTCAACGGTTATCTGCCGGAGGTCTGGACCGTCGCGGAGTGGGAAAAGAAACGCGCGAGCGATCCGGACGCCGTTTCGGCCGCAGCGCGCGCCTCCATCGTCAAGCATGTCCGCGCGATGCTCGCCTTCGCGCGGCAAGGCATTCCAACCTTCGACTACGGCAACAACATCCGCCAGGTCGCCAAGGACGAAGGTTTGGACGACGCGTTCGACTTTCCCGGATTCGTACCGGCCTATATCCGACCCTTGTTCTGCCGCGGCATCGGGCCGTTCCGGTGGGCGGCGCTGTCGGGCGATCCCGAAGATGTTTTCAAGACCGACGCGGCGGTGAAGCGATTGTTTCCAGGGAACAAACACCTGCACCGCTGGCTCGACATGGCGCGGGAGCGTATCGCGTTCCAGGGACTTCCGGCGCGCATCTGCTGGCTGGGGCTCGGCGAGCGTCACCGCGCCGGCGTCGAATTCAACGATATGGTCGCGCGCGGCGAACTCACGGCGCCCATCGTCATCGGGCGGGATCACCTTGACTCCGGCTCGGTCGCCAGCCCCAACCGCGAGACCGAAGCGATGCGCGACGGATCGGACGCGGTGTCGGATTGGCCGCTGCTCAACGCGCTGCTCAATACCGCGTCGGGCGCGAGCTGGGTGTCGTTCCATCACGGCGGCGGCGTCGGCATGGGCTATTCGCAACATGCCGGCGTGGTAATTGTCGCCGACGGCAGCGACGAAGCGCGCGCCAGACTCGAACGCGTTCTGTGGAACGATCCGGCGACGGGCGTCATGCGCCACGCCGACGCCGGTTACGAGATCGCGCTCGAAACCGCGCGCGAAAATCACCTCGATCTTCCCTCCATCGGGGACAAGCCATGAACCTCGACAAGCCGCTCGCCCTTGCCGATCTGCGCGCCGTTTATGAAGCGCCAGTGCACGTCGAACTGTCGCCCGCGATGCTGAAGCGCATCGACGCGGGCGCCAAGGCCATCGCCGCTATCGTCGACAGCGGCGCCACGGTCTATGGCGTCAACACCGGATTCGGTCTTCTCGCCAACACCGCCATCGCGCGCGGCGATCTGGAAGCCTTGCAGCGCAATCTGGTGCTCAGCCACGCCTGCGGCGTCGGTCCGTTGATCGCGGACGATATCGTCCGCTTGATCTTGATCTTGAAGATCGCTTCGCTGTCGCGCGGCGCATCGGGCGTGCGGCGCGAAACCGTGCAGATGCTTACCCGCATGATCGAGGCGGAAATCTACCCCTGCATCCCCTCGAAGGGCTCGGTCGGCGCGTCGGGCGATCTAGCGCCGCTGGCGCATCTGGCAGCGGTGCTGCTCGGCATCGGCGAAGCGCGGTTGAACGGCGAAGTCATGTCCGCCTCCGCCGCTTTGGACCATGCCGGCCTCAAACAGCTGGTGCTGGGGCCGAAAGAAGGATTGGCACTTCTCAACGGCACGCAGGTTTCGACCGCCTTGGCGCTGGCGGGCCTGTTCGAGACCGAAAAGGTATTCGCCGCGGGGCTGGCGGCGGGAGCGATGTCCACCGATGCGCTGAAAGGCTCCGATACCCCGTTCGACGCGCGCATCCATGCGCTGCGCGGCCAGCCGGGCCAGATTACCGTCGCCGCGGCGTTGCGCGCGATGATGGAGGGCAGCGAGATCCGCGAATCTCACCGCGCGCCCGGCGCCGATGACAAGGTTCAGGACCCCTATTCGCTGCGCTGTCAGCCACAGGTGATGGGCGCGGTACTCGATCTGATGCGCGCGGCGGGGCGCACGCTCGAGATCGAAGCCTCCGGCGTCACCGACAATCCCTTGGTGCTGGATGACGGCAGCGTGGTCTCGGGAGGGAACTTCCATGCCGAGCCCGTCGCTTTTGCCGCCGACACACTGGCGTTGGCGCTGTGCGAGATCGGCAACATCTCCGAACGGCGCACCGCCATCCTGGTCGATCCCAAGATGAGCGGCTTGCCGGCCTTCCTGGTGAAAGAGTCGGGGCTCAATTCCGGCTTCATGATCGCACAGGTGACCGCCGCCGCGCTGGTGGCCGAGAACCGCATGTTCGCCCATCCCGCCTCGGTCGACACGGTACCGACCAGCGCCAATCAGGAAGATCATGTCTCGATGGCAGCGCATGGCGCGCGGCGGCTGCTGGATATGGCAGAAAATGCGGCCTCGGTCGTCGCGATCGAGTTGCTCGCCGCGACCCAGGGCCTCGACTTCCGTCGCCCGCTGAAGAGTTCCAAGCCGCTGGAGGAGGCCGCGCACGACATCCGCTCGCTGGTCGGCCCATATGAGCGCGACCGCTACTTCGCGCCGGACATCGCCGCGATCACGAAATATGTCCGCGCGGGCGCTCTGCGCAGACTGGTTCAGGACCTGCTTTGAAGCGAGCCGAACGGCACGACCTTGTTTTCGATGTCGTGACCGATGTCGGCGCGGCCGAGATAAGCAATTCCAGACACGGCGCACCAGTGCCGCGCAACTTCTTCTTCGTTCTGGCCGAAGTCGGGAACGTTCGGCGGAATGTCGCTGCAGCGCCCGAGCTTGATGCCCTTCACCATACGGATCGACGGAGTCGAAGCGAATTGGAACATCGTGCGGTCGATGCGGTACATGTGCTCCGACACGTCTTCCAGCATCAGGATATGACCGCTCAAATCCGGTTCGAGCGGCGTGCCGAGCACGTGGCTGAGGACCGTCATGTTGTAGGCCGCGGTCTTGACGCCGGGGGAGACCGTCGGTTCAAGCGAATCCGTTGCGCCCTCGACGAGAAACGCCAGCGCCCGGTTGACCGCCTTATCGCCGCCTTCGCGGGCGATGTCGGTGGGCATCGGCCCATGCGCCGCGTGCAAACCGTGCTTGTAGAGCGCGCCGAGGATGGCGCCCGCGTCGCTGTAGCCGAGATAGGTTTTCCGCTTCGCCGCTTCCGTCAGTCCGGCGATCACGCGCTCTGCAATGCGGAATGAGCCATAGCCGCCGCGCCCGATCCATAGCGCGTCAAAACTTTCGTCGTTCGCCACATCGAGGAACGAAGCCGCGCGCGTCTCGTCGTCGCCGGCAAAATGGCCCCACGACAGAAAACACTGCGGATGAAAGACGAGCTCAACGCAATCCTGGTAAAGCGCCCGTGCCAGTTCCCCGACCTTCTCGGCGAACGCCGGTTCGAGACGCGAAGCGGGCGCCACAACGCCGATTTTGACTTTGCCGTCGCGCATAATTCGCTTGATTTTCCAATCGCTTGTCGCAGCGTTGTGCCTTATAACCTGCCGCCATGACTCTGGATAGACACTATTTCTTTTGCGGCATCGGCGGCAGCGGCATGCTGCCGCTTGCGCTCATCCTGCTGGCGAAAGGATGCGTGGTTTCCGGTTCGGACCGCTCGCGCGATCAGGGCCGCTCTGCGCAGAAATTCGATTATCTACGCGCGAAGGGAATTGAGCTGTTCCCGCAGGACGGCGGCGGCGTCAGCGATCCGGCAACCGTCGTCGTCACCTCGGCTGCGGTCGAGAACACGATTGCCGACGTCGTCGCGGCGCGGCGTATCGGCGCCCGGCTGATGGTCCGCGCCGAGCTTTTGGCCCAGTTGTTCAATGCCGCACCGGCCAGCATCGGCGTGGCGGGCACCAGCGGCAAGTCTACCACGACGGGAATGATCGGTTGGATTCTCTCTGCGACCGGACGCGATCCGACCATCATGAACGGTGCGGTGATGAAGAACTTCGTCACCCCCGAAGCGCTGTTCGCCGCCGCCGTCGTGGGCAAGAGCGACGTCTTCGTCAGCGAAGTGGATGAAAGCGACGGTTCGATCGCGCGCTATAGCCCGCATATCGCAGTCGTCAACAATGTGGCGCTGGACCACAAATCGCTGGAGGAATTGCGCGCTCTGTTCCGCGACTTCGTCGCCAAGGCCGACGTCGCCGTATTGAACCTCGACAATGACGAAACCGCCGCGCTGGCGGGTGAGAATTCCATCACCTACAGCATGGCGGGGCGCGAGGCGCGGCTACTAGCCAGCACAATCGTCCCCGCGCCGGATGGCATCGCCTTCGAAGTGCGCGAGGGCGGCGCCACGGCGAAGGTCATGCTCAAAGTGCCTGGGCGGCACAATGTCGCCAATGCGCTGGCGGCGCTCGGCGCGGCGCGAGCGTGCGGCGTAAGTCTGCATGACGCGGCGCACGCGCTTGGTGGTTTCACCGGCATCAAGCGCCGGCTCGAGATCGTGGGAACAGCGAACGGCGTCACGGTGATCGATGATTTCGCCCACAACCCCGACAAGATCGCCGCCACCTTGGCGACGCTGCACCACTTCCCCGGCCGGTTGCTGGTGATGTTCCAGCCCCACGGCTACGGCCCGCTCAAGCTGATGAAGGACGCCTTCATTGACGGATTCGCCGAAAATCTGGGCACGGAGGATGTGCTTTTCATGCCCGAGCCGGTCTATTTCGGCGGCACAGTCGAGCGCAGCGTGTCGAGCGTCGATATCGTGCGCGGGGTCGAGGCGCGCGGCCGCGCCGCCTTCAGCTACGCCAACCGCGCGGCGTGCGGTGAAAAACTTCTGGCGCTGGCGAAGCCAAGCGATCGCATCGTGATCATGGGCGCGCGCGACGACACGCTGTCGCAATTCGCGGGCGAGCTGGTCGCTAAACTGGCAAATTGACCGTATAGATTTCGTTGGTCTGGTAGATGGGCGCGGTGGCAAATGGCTGAAAACATCAATCCGCTTGCGGGAAAGCCGGTTCCGGTGTCGTTGCTGGTCAACATCGCACGCCTCGTGACGGCCTATTACACAGAGGTTCCCGACCCTTCGGTGCTCTCCCAACGTGTTTCGTTCGGCACCTCAGGACATCGCGGCTCGGCTTTCGCGACGGCATTCAACGAAGCCCATATCCTCGCTATCTCGCAAGCCGTTTGCTCCTATCGCCGCCAAGCCGGCACCGACGGCCCGCTGTTCCTGGGCATGGACACCCATGCTTTGTCGGAACCCGCTTTCGCCAGCGCGCTCGAAGTGCTGGCCGCGAACGGCGTGGAAACGATGATCGACGCGCAAGAGGGCTACACGCCTACGCCGGTGATCAGCCACGCGATCCTGACCTACAACCGCGGACGCAAAACGGGCCTGGCGGACGGCATCGTCATCAGCCCGTCGCACAATCCACCTGACGAGGGCGGCTTCAAATATAATCCAGTCAATGGCGGACCGGCGGACGTCGAGGTGACGAGTTGGATCGAGAAGACCGCCAACGACTTCCTTGCCAAGAAGCTCGCTGGCGTTGTGCGCATTTCCTATGAGCGCGCCCGCAAATCGGCCTGCATCCACGCTTACGATTACATCACGCCCTACGTCGCCGACCTCGCGAATGTGGTGGACCTCGAGGCGATCCGCGCCGCAGGCGTACGCATCGGAATCGATCCATTGGGCGGCGCCGCCGTCCATTATTGGCAGCCGATCATCGAGCGCTACAACATCGCCGCAACCGTCGTGAACGACGCGGTCGATCCCACGTTCCGCTTCATGACCGTCGACTGGGACGGCAAAATCCGGATGGATTGTTCCTCACCCTACGCGATGACGCGCCTCATCGCGCTCAGCGACAAATTTGACGTCGCCTTTGCGAACGACACCGACGCCGACCGGCACGGGATCGTCTGTCCCTCCGGCGGTTTGATGAATCCGAACCATTTTCTCGCGGCGGCGATCTTCTATCTCTACCAGAACCGCCCTGAGTGGCGGGCGGACAGCGCGTTGGGAAAGACGGTCGTTTCGAGCGCGATGATTGACCGCGTCGCGTCCACGCTGGGGCGCCGGCTCGTCGAGGTGCCGGTGGGATTCAAATGGTTCAGCGCCGGGCTGATGGACGGCTCCCTCGGCTTCGGCGGCGAGGAAAGCGCGGGCGCATCGTTCCTCAGGCGCGACGGCTCGGTATGGACGACCGACAAGGACGGCTTGATCATGGGCCTGCTCGCAGCCGAGATCGCTGCGCGGACCGGGCGCGATCCAGGCCGGCTCTATGAGTCCATCACGGCGGAACTCGGAGAATCCTTCTATCAGAGGATCGACGCGCCGGCCTCGCGCGAGCAGAGAAAGCTTCTCGGCAGCCTCGACGCCAAACAATTCGGCGCCAGGCAACTCGGCGGCGAGCCCGTCGAGACAATCCTCAGCCGCGCGCCCGGCAACGATCAGCCGATCGGCGGAATCAAAGTCGCCGCAAAGAGCGGCTGGTTCGCGGTGCGACCGTCGGGGACGGAAGACGTCTACAAGCTCTACGCGGAAAGTTTTCACAGCGAGGATCATCTGCAGAAGATCCAGCGCGACGCCCAGAGCGCCGTCGCCCACCTGTTCGGCGGTTCCTGACCCGGCTGCTCTGACCAGCGGAGAGTTTGCCGGTAAGCGGATAATTATCCTGGGTACATCCGGAGTCGCAGCACCCGCGTGCAGCGTTAAGACGCCGCTCCCATAGGCGCGAATCAGTCCTTGACTTGTGCGACTTATTTTCCTATTAACGCTTTGTTAACCAATATTCCGGCGATCGGTGAGTCGAACTCGCACACGACCGGGATGGGTTTGGGGCGTGGTTTGAAGCCGTAAGCGTAGCTGTTGGGTGTCCGCGAAGGGGGCAGAGACCAGACCTTCGAGGTTGTAAATGTTAGCGTATGATGAGTTGCATGGGTCGACCGGACGCAAGATCTGGTATCGGCCGCCGCGTTACGAAGCTCAGAAGCTCTTTCCCGGAACGCCGCCGCGCGTCCGCGCGATTTCCAACGTCTATCAGATTCGGGACATCTCATTGGGCGGCGTCGCGACGGTGACGCGCCAAGGCGAGGACGATTTCGAGGTCGGCCAAACCCTGCCGATCAGCATCCAGCAATCGGGCATTCCGATTTTCGAATCCCAAGCCGCCGTCTGTCGGACCGAGAAGACCATCTTCGGCGCGAAGACCGCGTTCAAGTTCATCGATGGCTTCATCGATTTCGAGAAGCTGCTCAATCGCAACCTTCAGGCCCAGATCATCACCCGGACCTCGCTGACGTCGCCCGAAACGGCGAGAAGCGTGCCGCAGGAATACCGCGTGCTATGCGTGGACGCGCTTAGGCTGCTGAGGGCCTACCGCAGCATTCTGACCCCGGACACCTCCCAGGCGCCCGAATTCGCCAATCATATCAACAAGGACACCGCCTTCGAAGCCTGCGAGGAGCGCTTCGTCCAGCATTGGCGCGGCGTTTGGCGCACCGGAAACGATATCGTGCGCGCGCTCATGAAAGATCGCGAAGTCCGCGAAGCCACGAAAGAGTTCACCGAACTCGTGCTGACGCCGGAATTGCGGCACGGCGCGATCTGGGACCGCAGCTATGCCAAGCCGCTCGGCTATCCTGGCGATTTCGAAGTGATGAATCAGGTCTATGACTGGAAGCGTGTCGGCAACGAAGCCTATGGGATGCTGCTCCATCGCATCGGGCTTGAAATCGCCGAGTGCATCAAGACGCGCATGGAGATCATCGCGGACCAGATCCGCGAGACCTCCCGGCGCGAACTTGGGCGGCCGGTTCGCATCCTGAGCCTCGGCAGCGGGCCGGCGCGCGAGGTGGAACTGTTCCTCTCCGGCGTGTCCGGCAAGAGCGGGCGGGTTGAATTCACGCTGATCGATCAGGAAGAACTGGCGCTGCGCTACGCGACCGAAAAGACCTATCCGCACATCCTGCGGTCGCAGGGCCGCCACAGCGTACAGGCGATGAACATGTCGTTCATCGACATTTTGCGCGGTGTAAGTGAGATGAACTCGCTGCCCCAGCAGGACATGATCTACTCCGTGGGGCTGCTGGACTATCTAACCGACCGGCGCGCCAAGAGTCTCACGCGGCGGCTCTACGACATGCTGGCGCCAGGTGGGCTGCTCATCATCGGGAATATGAACGAAACACCAATGAGCAATCTTTGGCCCATGGAGTTCATCGCCGACTGGACGCTCTATTACCGCGACGACCCGCAGATGCTGGCCTGGGCCGATGGGCTGGACGCGGCACGAGCATGGACCGAAACCGATCCGACCGAGCGCGTGCGCATGCTGTACCTGCAAAAACCCTAGGACGCGAGGTCGAGGACGTTCTCCTGCTGCGCCGTCGCCGGTCGCACAACCATGCGCTCGGGCGGCAGGGTGATGGTGACCGTGGTTCCTTTGTTCAGTTCGCTGGTGATGCGAAGCGTTCCGTCGTGCAGCTCGGTCAGCTCCTTGGCGTAGGGAAGGCCGAGCCCGGTTCCGCTGTTCTTGCGCACAAGGGCTGACTCCACTTGCTCGAAGGGGATTAGGACGCGGGAGAGATCTTCGGGGGCGATGCCGATGCCGGTGTCGGTCACGCGGATCTCGGCGCCGTAGGTTTGCGTCGCCAGCAGGCTCAGCGTGACCGAACCACCGGGGGGCGTGAATTTTACGGCATTCGTGACGAGGTTGAGGACGGCCTGGAAAATCAGGCGTCGGTCGACAAGGGCATAGGAATTGGGCGTTACGTCGCCCAGCGCCAGGCGAACTCCTCCGCTTTCCGCCCTTGTGCGGCACATCCGCAGGCAATCGCTTAAAGGTTCCGCCAGATTGCATTCCTCGATCTGTGGCTCGAGCTTGCCCGCCTGCACCTTGGCCAGATTGAGGATGTCGTTGATGATGTCCAGCAGGTGCGTGCCGCTGTTGTTGATATCGACGACGTATTCGCTATAGCGCGGGTCGCCGAGCGGGCCGAACAACTCCTTCTGCAGGATATCGGAGAAGCCGATGATGGCATTCAGCGGCGTACGCAATTCGTGGCTCATGTTCGCGAGGAATTCGCTTTTCGACTTGTTGGCCTTATCCGCCTGGCGAAGCAGGATCTTGAGCGCCTCGTTCTTGGCTTCGATGACTTTTTGATCGACATAGGCCCGCCGAATATAAATTTCCTGGATGTAGCCGGTGAATGATCCGACCGCCGTCGCCATAATTAGGAAAAAGTCGTTGCTGATGAAGACCGCGCGCGGCAATGGATTAATCCAAAGGGCGACGATCTGATAACACACGACAAGCGTGATCGAGATCGTCGCCGAAAGAAAGAACTTCAGCCGGATCAAGCTGGCGCAATAGATCACCACCATGATCAGCCCGGCGTAGTACATGCCGTTGAACGGCGGCGCCATGACCGCCGTCATTACGACGATGCCGAAGCCCGAGGTGAACATCGAGCTTGCAAGCGCAAACTGACCGATTCGCTGGAAGAACGGGAAGAAGGTCAGCGCGAGAACCGCCAGCGCGACGGGGCAAACCACCCCGTACCGGATGATCCACAGCACTTCGACGGACTTGGCGCCCACAAGGGAATCTAGAACGCCGAACGTGACGTACAACGCGATCCCGGCGACCAAATAGGCTTGAATGAAGCCCATCGCCTTCGCCATCGCTTCGTGGACGAACGTCTTTTCCTGCTCGTCGTCGACGAAACGCAGGCGCAGACGATCGAGCTCGAATTCCGGTCCTCCGGATCCTGGCAGCGGTGAAGAAAGCGAGGTCATCAGCCCAGTCGGTACCTA
>Ga0265340_10001009_pt1 | contig 16037 bp, 9 predicted proteins | sample 4CB225metaG_FD_202082 | JGI IMG/M metagenome (GOLD analysis project Ga0265340, IMG submission 202082) | Rhizosphere microbial communities from Carex aquatilis grown in University of Washington, Seatle, WA, United States - 4-CB2-25 metaG | ecosystem: Host-associated > Plants > Roots > Rhizosphere...
GGTCATGGTTCCAACCGAGACTATTCTGGAGCGTGCGCGGACAGAGAAGGTCGACATCATCGGTCTGAGTGGGTTGATAACACCCAGTTTGGAGGAAATGGTCCGTGTCGCTCAACAAATGGAACAGCAGAAGTTCTCTGTGCCGCTCTTGATCGGGGGCGCTACCACGAGTCGGAAACATACCGCCATCAAGATCGCTCCGGCATACTCCCAAGAAGTCATTCACGTGCTCGATGCGTCGCGTGCCGTTTCAGTGGTTTCCGCATTGATGGACCCCGTGAAGCGCGCTGAACTGGCGACCAAGAACCATGAGCAGCAGGCCGAGCTGCGCGAAATGCGAGCTGCGCAGGGTACGACACTTGTGCCGCTGTCCCAGGCAATCGAGCGGCGAATGAGGCTGGAGTTTGGTCCCGATGAGTGTCCGACTCCGTCCTTTACTGGCGTACGGCGACTCGAACGCGTCTCGCTTGGGGACATCGCCGAATACATCGATTGGACGTTCTTCTTCGTAGCCTGGGAGTTGAACGGCAAGTTTCCCGATATTCTGCAGCATCCAGAACGAGGTGCCGCTGCCCGGGATCTGTACGAACAGGGGCGCAAGTTATTAGACCGCATCATCGCAGAAAACTTGCTCGAAGCGCGTGCGGCTTACGGCTTCTGGCCAGCAAAATCCGTGGGTGAGGACATCATTCTGACTCATGGGGGTGAACGAGTCCGACTGTCGATGTTGCGGCAACAGAAGGTGCGCACCGCGGACGAACCCTGTCGATCACTTGCTGATTTCATCGCACCTGAAGCCGATGGTCAGCCAGATTTCTTGGGTGGTTTCGCCGTGACTGCGGGGATCGGGTGTGAGGAACTGGCGCGGCATTTCGAGCGCAAGCAGGATGACTACTCTGCCATTATCGTGAAGTCGCTTGCTGATCGACTGGCCGAGGCACTCGCCGAAATGCTGCATGAGCGCGCGCGGCGTGAGTGGGGTTACGGCATTGGCGAACAGCTAACCAAGCAAGACCTGACTGACGAGCGATATCGTGGAATTCGTCCGGCCTACGGCTACCCGGCTTGCCCAGACCATACCGAGAAGACTCGCTTGTTCGAACTTCTTGGCGCGCGGGAACTGGGTATCGATTTGACGGAGACGTTCTCAATGTCGCCTGCTGCGAGCGTCAGCGGATTGTACTTCGGTCACCCCAAAGCCCGCTACTTCAACGTTGGTAAGCTGGGTCGGGATCAGGTCGAGGACTATGCGTCTCGCAAAGGCTGGACGGTTGCAGAAGCCGAGCGATGGCTCGGGCCCAACCTCGGCTACGAGCCGCAAACATCGGTTTCTACTGGAATAAGTCGCGACAACCTAGAGCGAGCTGCTAAGGGACCTGGCGGTGATCAGTCGGGGCCCGCGGCTAGTTCTGTATGACTTCGAGGTGTGTCATATGCGTGTCCGTGTTGAGGCATGTCTTGGCAACCGCCGGAGCAACGCAGCTGAAGGCGTCCCAGTCTGCCCATCCCCGGGGAAGCTCTCCGGGCAACATGGGCTGCAGCGTTCGTTCGAAAAGCTGGAAATCGTGTCGCGCTTCCAACTCTAGCTCTTGGTTCGTTTGGTGATGTCCGGCGTTGAACCAGGCTTTGGTCAGAGCAGCATTTTTGAGCAACAGATAGTGCTGAGGATCGCGTTGTGCCGCTTCAATCAACAGGTCCTTGAGACGCGGATAATTGTGTTGCCGCGCGGCAATGCAGGCTCTCGCATTCAGGATGAGGCCAGGAGTTGGTGAGCCCAACGCTTCGGCACGGGCAAGGTGTAGTTCTGCGGACTCGAAGTCTCCAGCCTCCACCAGTGCTTCTGCAAGATCCAAGTGAGCTGCGTGGTGATCGCCCAAGTTTGCGAGCACTTCGCGCAATTCGGCTACGTCGGGCACGTGGAGTTGCTGTGCGCCGCGATGAGCGTGAAACCAGGTGTTCATTGTCTTCGCGTCCGATTCAGAAGCATCGAAGGGGATCTTGAGTTCCTGAAATTTCCCGTCGAAGTATGCCTTGGGGTCAATTCGCTGGCTCTTTACGGCATCCTCGTAGTCGTCGGTCCCTGGATAGATGCTCAGGCAAGAGAAAATGTAGCTACTGGGCCTTGCCCGCTCGAGGAACCGCAAACTCTCGAGGAACGTCGCTTCGGTCTCGCCGCGGTTGCCCAGCATCATGTAAAAGCGGGTTCGAATGCCATAGCGCCGCGCCGCATCAGCGGACTTGATGATCTGCTCGACGGTGATGCGCTTGTTGATCTTTCGGAGTACTTCGGGTGACCCTGATTCAACTCCAAGGCTGAGTCGTTCGCAGCCGGCAAGCCTCATGGCTCGCAGCAATTCATCGTCCAGCACGTCAACGCGGGTGTCACAGCTCCAACTGAAATTGAGTGTTCGCTCGCGGATGCCGTGGCAGATGTCGAGCACGCGTCGCTTGTTCGCGGTGAAGGTGTCATCCTTGATGAGTAGGATTCTCGGTCGAACACGTTCCAGTGATTCCTGAATGGCGTCCAGGACTCGTGGTACACTCAAGCTGCGAAAGCCGCGGCCCCAGCTGGTCTCAGCCCCGCAGAAGGTACAGTTCCATGGACACCCGCGCGACGTCATTAGTATGTGGGTCGAAAAGTAGTCTTGTACGCTGGCTAGATCGTCGAGTCGAGTGATGGCGGGTCGTTTCGGTCCCGCCACGATTGATCGTCGTTCGCGCGTCAGAGCACCGGCTAGACCCGAAGTGGGTTGACCGCTCTGAAGTCGCTCGGTCAATTCCAAGAACGTGAGTTCTCCTTCGCCGAGAACCACACAGTCAACGGCTGGCCAGCGCTCAAGAATCGACTGAGCGAACGGGGTCGCGTGCGGGCCTCCGACAACTACGTAGCTCGCGGGATGGCTTCGTTTAATGAGCGTCGAAAGTAGCTCGACCCCACGTCGATTTGCGGTCCAGCACGAAAGTCCAAAGAGCTGCGCGTCTAGTTGCGCTATGACTTGCTCGACCTCACTCCAGGTGCGATTCGACAGGTTCAGAACCTTGACGTGGTGTCCCGCGCGTATTGCGTTTGCCGCAAGACTCAAGAGGCCATAGGGGATCTGGAAAAAATCCGTATCCAGGTCGCCATCCATGAACTCATCAGGTGGGCCATCTTTGGCATCGCTCCCGCAGCCCGGAGTTGGAATCTTCCACGGAGGGGGATATATCAGGGCAATCCGCATGAGCGCCCGAGCATAGCGCTTCGAACCAAATTGTGTAAGGGATCAGCAAATAGACTCAATTCGCCGGGGCGAGCCTGCGGCGAATTGGGACTTAGGCTTAGTTATCTTTTTATTTTTACGAACCCTTGACCTGGATCTTGCGCACTTGATAGGGCTCGCTCTTTGGGAGGTGGACCTTTAGGACACCATCCGTGAGTTTGGCTTCAATTTTCGCTACATCGAGCGTTGAATCAAGGCGAAAAGCGCGTGAATACACGCGTCCCGGATGTTTGTCGTCGCCTGGCGTTCGCGCCTGGATGCGTACGTCGGGGTGATTGACCTCGAGGGTAAGCGCGTCTGTGGCGACGTCGGGCAAGTCAGCTATCAGTAGTATTTCCTTGTCGTTCTCATAGATATCGATGGGGGGTACGAGCTCCAATACACGAGGTTTTCGGTCAATTTGAGTGTTGCGTGAGGTTTCGACGACGTTCTGGGTCATGGTAGTGTTCCTTGGCAAAGATGGGTCATCGGCCTAGCCGGCTTTGACCGTGATCTGTTTGGGTAAAGCATTCGCGGACTTCGGCAATTTCACCGTCAGAATGCCATCGTGTAATTCAGCGACTGCTTTCTCTGACTCAACCGGGACAGGTAGTCTCCAGGCATGTTCGAACTTGTACGAGGCACGCTCGCGCCTGTGCGCTGTATAGCCTTTCGGAGCCTCCACTTCGCGCGATGCGCTCACAAACACGTTGTCGCCAGTCACGCTGAGCTCGACGTTGTCCTTGGTCACTCCCGGAAGTTCGACTTTCAGTTCGAGCTCGTCTCCCTTGTCATTGAGCTGAGCCATTTGAGTACTACCCGCTGCACCCTGGTCCTGGTCCATTCCGTCCCAAGCGCGGTTGAGCTCTTGAGCAATGGCATCGAGAGTTCGCCAGGGTGAGGCCCAGGCGAAAAAACTCACCGGTGCCAACTGCGGCCATTCATTGAAGTTCCGATAACGTGCAAGCATGATCCACTCTTCCTTTCAGGTGATATAACTCCGCTACATGACCCGCCCGACGTCGGGCAGCCACACGCGGCCCTCTGACGGCGCTACCGCCTACCGGCGCTAAACGTTGCCGTCATGCGCGTCCGGTCTTAATCAGATATTCCGTCGATGACCAAAAGTTGCGCACGGCATTTTCCGTTGCAAGGGGGGCCCTCAAGAAATCGCGAGTGCACCTGGTTGGGGGGGCACCGAGTCTCGCCGGGAGGCGCCGAGTCTCGCCGGTGGGCGTTGGGACCTTCAGGTTGCGCCGGTACTCCCGATTGGGCGGTCCGACGAGATCGCGATTGACCCGCTCTGCGCCAGATTCAGGGCCTGCCGAATCGCACTCTGCAGTTCTCGACGATCATACGGCTTTCCAAGGTAGCCGGCGGCTCCCGCGGCAAGCAGGGTGTCAACATCCCCGTGTCTGGCGTAACCCGAGGCAATCAAAACACACACTTCCGGATCCAGCTCGCGCAGACGCTGAAAGCACTCGACTCCGCTCATCACGGGCATTGCAACATCTAATATTACAAGGGCGACCTCATCACGGTGTAGACGGTAGGCAGCTGCTGCCTCTGCACCATTGCCGGCGGTGATGACCTCGAATCCCATTTGCGATATCAGCCTCTTACCGGCAGAACGCAACATGGGTTCATCATCAACCAGAAGAATGTGGTTGCGCTGATCGGATAGGGCTGTGGGGTGCACCGAGGCAGGTCGTTGAGGCGTCGCCTCGGCCACCAGTGAGGGCAGGAATATGGAAATGGTCGTACCGTGCCCGACCGTGCTTTGGATGGTAACGGCGCCGCGACATTCTTTCACCGTGCCATAGACCATCGACAGCCCCAGCCCTGAACGTTCTGTGCGCGCCTTGGTGGAGTAGAACGGCTCGAATACCCGAGGAATGACTTCTGGAGCAATGCCGGTGCCCGAGTCCTGTACGCTCAGCTCTACATACCGTCCCGGATCGATTTCGAGCTTGTCCGCCTGTGGCGAGTCAATGTACTTATTCCGTAGCGTCAAGCTAATCTTGCCGGCCCCCACGATTGCATCTACCCCATTGATGCAGAGATTCATGAGCGCGTGACTCATTTGTCCTGAATCACACTGCACGTCATCGAGTCCGGGGTCCACGCTGTATGAGAGTTCAATCTGCTTGGAAATGCTGCTCTTCATCAGTCGAATGACTGACTGAACCGTGTCCGTGAGCTGAAAGCGTTCGCGAACATGGGTTCCTTGCCGCGCGAACCCGAGAAGGTTGCGAGTCAGTGTGCTTCCGCGCCGTGCGGCTGTTAATATGTCTGCCAGATCTTGATGGAGTGTTTCGTCGGAGACGCGCTCGACGACAAGTGACGCAACGGACGTGATGGCTCCCAGCACGTTATTCATGTCGTGCGCCACGCCCCCGGCCAGTACCCCCACCGCTTCGAGTTTCTGCGATTGGCGTAGCTGGTCCTCTAATTGCTGACGTTTTACTTGCATGTTACGGTGCTCGCGAAACTGTTCTTCGAGCGACACGAGTGCTTCATGCAGAGAGTTGGCTTGTTCGGCATCGTGCTGTCGCAATGCCTGAACGCGACGGTAGTCACGTACACGGCTCGCAAAGACAGTCGCCGATATCATGAGCCCGGCAAACGACATGGTAAGCAGCGTTGTGGCGTCATTGCGTGGCGCCAACACCAAGACGATTGGAATGTAGAGGGCGAGACTAAGTACTAGGATGACGATGTAGTACGCTGTCGATAACAACACCGCTCCGGCTCCGATGATCACGAAGGGAATGTAAATGATGTCGATCATCTTGCCGCGGACGAGCTCGGAGCAGAAGATGTTAGTCAGGATGATCGAGAACACCAACGCGGTGAGCGCTTGAGCGTGTACCGCGGGTACCCTGTTGCGGACGACAGGTACCGTCGCGAGCACCAGCGCGCTGAGCGTCGCAAGGTCGATAGTGACGATCAGTTGGAATTCATGATGGGTGAGGTTGCAAGCATTGAGGGCAAGGTGGACGGAAACAAGGGCAAAGACGCAACCAGTAAGCCACTTCAGAGGTTCCATGATTGTGTGCAAATGTGCTGATGTGGCGTCGCCCGGCGGGTGTCGCATTTTTTTTAGCACACTTGATATGAACGAATGTGACACGGCTGCAACGCTTGCTGAAGTTGTGGGCTCGGAAGGTGCGCGCCGGTCGCCTTGACTTCACGACTCGTAACGGCCCGGAGCTGTCCCGTGATAACGTGTCGGCCGCTCGAGTCTGAACAAATGGCTCGAGTCGGTGGCCGACCAGCATAAATATCGCATGCCGCTGAAGGATATGGGGAAAATTCGAGTTGAGGACGCATCCAACTGTTCACACCAGTGGTGGGAACTTCGAAAGAATCGCGCCGGCTCTGCTCTGGGGGGCGATGGCTGATCAAATTCCTGCTGCGCGCGCACGGATTTCGCCGCTAACTGGTTGGGATTATGGGGACCCATGACAACGGGCACGCAAGGGCAATGCGTGCCCTTTCAGGTAGTAGAGGTTTAGGGCTCGATGCTGATAACCTTTTCTCATCGGATGCTGTTTTGTTGTAGCTGCCGTCACTGTTAGCAAGGCTCCGGAAGTCTCCGTGGCAATCGCCAACTATTTCCGCTGGTGAATAGTCTCCGTGTCTGTTAGGCCTACGCTCCGGATCGAAAGGAACGAACATGCGAAATCTCGGGATGGTCAGGAAATTGGGCGGGTTGGTTGCCCTGGTCGTGTGCGCATGCGGAGGTGAGGCAGTTGAGGCGCATCGGACAGGCTCGGCCGTTGTGGAGGTCAAGGCGGGCCCAGGCGATCCGGCGCACAATCTCATCAAGCAGAGCAAGTTCGACGACCCCTCGATGCTGCCCTGGATGACAAGCTTCACGATCCCTGCGGCGGGCGAGGGACTCGTCAAGAACGGCGCCATGTGTATGCACGTTGAAAACGGGGGGGTCAACCGGTGGGATGCTCAAGTGCGTCACCGTGAGATGACCGTCCAGAACGGACACACCTATAACGTGAGTTTCAAGGCATGGGCGAGCCGCGCCACCAGCATTACGGGCAAGGTTGGTATGTCGATCTCGCCGTACACCGACTATTGGTCGAAAAAACTCGAACTTACTGAACAACCGCAAGAGTTCGCGTTTCAGTTCAATATGACCAAGCCTGATGATCCAGTCGTGGAATTCGCATTCCACCTGGGAGGTCAGATGATTAAGGGGCCCGGACCCATCGATGTCTGTTTCGACGACATTATTTTATCGGACCCTCAGTTCACGCCGCAACCGCCTCCCGCAGCGGTGGTTCTGCCGAAAGTTCGAGTCAATCAAGTTGGCTATTTTCCCAAGTTGGAGAAGATCGCAGCGGTGGTCAGCGATTCGAAACAACCGCTCGACTACAAGTTGCTAGACGCGCAAGGCAAGACAGTCTCACAGGGTAAAACGCTGGTTGTTGGACCCGATGCGGCATCTGGTGACAGTGTTCATTTGGTGGACTTCAGCGCATTTACTACGCCCGGCAAGGGTTACGTGCTCGAGGTCGGTGCGGACAAGAGTGACCCGTTCAATATTGAGGCGGGGCTCTATCACAAGCTCAAGCATGACGCGCTCAAGTACTTTTACCTAAACCGAAGCGGCACACCGATCGACAAGGCATATACGCCGAACCCCGAGCTTGCTCGCCCAGCAGGTCACCAAAAAGACGCAGCACCGTGCACCAAAGACGCCGGCTGCGATTACACGCTGGATGTGACCGGTGGTTGGTACGATGCTGGCGACTACGGCAAGTACATTGTCAATGGCGGCATTGCCGTGTGGACGTTGCTGAACTGGTATGAGCGCACCAAGCATGTTTCCGGGGATCTATCGGATTGGGGTGACATCAAGGGGTTCATTCCCGAGAGCCAGAACAAGGTTTCAGACGTACTAGACGAGGCGCGTTGGGAGCTCGAATTCTTCCTCAAGATGCAAGTGCCCGAGGGCAAACCCAATGCAGGCATGGTGCACCACAAGATTCACGACGTGGAATGGACTGCGCTTGGCCTTGCCCCGCACGAGAGCAAGGCAGCGCGTGCGATTCATCCGGTAAGCACATCGGCAACTCTGAACTTTGCTGCAGCAGTGGCGCAGGCCGCTCGCATTTGGAAGGATATCGATCCGAAATTCTCCAAGGTTTGCTTAGATGCGGCCGAAAAAGCATGGAAAGCTGCCAAGCAGAATCCGAATAAGCTTGCTCTCCGGGCCGACACCATTGGTGGTGGGCCCTATGACGACGATAAGCTTGCCGACGAATTCTATTGGGCGGCCGCCGAACTCTACGCCACCACCGGTCAAAACGCCTACGCCGAGGAACTCAAGAAGTCTCCTTTGGATCAAGAGTTTGGTAATGGCGCAAGTGATGGGTCTGACCAGGCTCCAACCCCAATGACATGGCAACGGGTTGACGCTCTGGGCAAGATCTCCCTAGCCGTGGCGCCAGGCAAGGTTCCTGCGGCGATGCGCGAGAAGTATCGCGCGCAGATTGAGAAGGCTGCCAAGACCTATTTGGCGATAGCTGAGCACCAGGGGTATCGAGTGCCCCTCGAGCCTAGCAAATCCGGCAAGTATCCTTGGGGTTCGAACTCGTTCGTGCTCAATAACATGCTGGTGATGGCACTTGGTTACGACTTCACCAAAGACGCGCAGCTGCTGCGAGGCGTTGCGCTGGGTATGGACTACTTACTTGGGCGCAACCCGATGGCAAAGTCCTACGTCACCGGTTACGGCACGCGACCGCTCGAGAATCCGCATCACCGTTTCTGGGCGCATCAGACCAATGCCAAGTACCCCAAGCCGCCGGCTGGAGTTGTCTCGGGTGGACCCAACAGCGGCCTCGAAGATCCGTACGTCAAGGCGGCGGGTCTAACCAGTTGTGCACCCGAGAAGTGCTTCATCGATCACTCGGAAGCCTGGTCCACGAATGAGATCACTATCAACTGGAATGGTCCGTTGATGTGGGTTGCGGGCTGGCTCGACGAGCACTCCAAGTAATCACGCAACGAATCCGAATACACCACGCGCGCCAGCGACCCGGCGCGCGTGGTCGTTTGCAGTGTCTTCACGCTCATTCAGCTTGACCGCATCCGAAGCGGAACATCATCGGGGATTTGAGTCTACCGCAATACCTCTCAGGACTTCCAGGCATCGACCGAGGTGTCGAACGTGAGAGGGAAGAGGTCCCCCCCTTCCTTCACTTGGAAAGGCAAAAAATAGCCGGAATCTGCGGCCAATGGCCCGATTGCGTCGCGCGGTGTAGCAACATGCGCGGCATGGCGGAAAACAGAAGACGGGATTGTGTTGGTTGTTACTGACGGACCGCAGCCTACTCCGCGATATCACAGTGCAGCCCAAGCGCTGCGCCCATGAAGATACCTTCTGTGCCAACGACCGCCTGATTGACGGCTTGGGCCGTCACGCCCCCCACGTTGCCTCCGAGAAGCAAGTGCAATTGCAGTCCTATATCGCCCACAATCGCGGTTTCTGCCATGAAGTCAAGTGCGGCGGCCATTCGTGCGTTGGACTTGGTCGGCTGCTTCAAGATATTCGTTCCGTGGCTTGGCTCTCCGCGAGCCCAGGTATTGCCCGCTTCAACGCGCAAATTAGCCGAAATTACGATAGCGGAACCCCATGAAAAAGCCCGATAGATGCCGGCCAGGTCAGCATCATACAACGTCACCGTGCCCAAGGTCACCGCGCCTTGGGTTGCATCCTTTTGAGTGGTCAGAAACTGCGCCTCCGCTGCGAAGCGCCCGGTTGCAACTGAGAGCCACGGTCCCACCAGCGTAGTTCGAGGACTAAAGAACTCACGCAAAGCCGCACCGGCGCTCGCTCGCAACGCGGGCGCGCGTGCAGTCGCGTGCGGTATAAGCTTGGTTCTGACCACAGCCGGTGGCTGCGCGCTCGGGGGCCAGGCTCGTGCCGGCTGTATCGGCGGAGTTTGATGCGGTTGCTCGCTTCGTACGGTAGCGTTTGTCGTTGCTTGCTCCAGTGCCCCGTTGTCGTTGAGATTCACTGCGTTGGTGTTGACTGGCGCGGACGCAACCAACTCAGCCAATGCGACCGCCAACGTGCGCGCCCGCAAATCGCCGATGACGTCGGACAAATCGAGCTGCCGCGCGACGACAGCGGCACCGTTGTTTTGCCACTCTAGCCTGACCGCATTGGCTGAGGCCTGGCATAGCCGCACATAAAGGTGCGGCGCGCGCATATCGTGCGCAGCATCGCCGGGTATCACGGTGTACGGCGCCAATTCCGCTCGCGCCAAATCGAATAAACGGTCTGCTGGCACGGCCGCAGCTTCGCAGCCCGATATGGAGAGCACTATGTTGGTTGTTGTGGCACTCGCTGCACGCACAAGCGTCCAGGCCACGCCCACGGCCGCGAGTGCACTCGCGTTGGCGCGACTCACTCCTGTGGGCTCCAGTGATTCACGTTCGCCAAGCGGCGCCCGCTCGGGTAGCTGGCGCGGTAGGCGTTCGCGGCCGCACGCGCCTGACTAGTGGCGCCGGCTTTGGCATGGGACTCGACCAAGCGAGCCAGCGCATCTTCCGCCAGGGACGCCGGCAGCCTAAGCGTCAAGGCGCGTTCGAACGCAAAGGAGGCTTGCACGGGTTGACCGAGCGCGTCCATTAGCACACGCCCGAGTGTGAAAGCAGCCATGGCCGAGCGAGGATCATTCGAATGACTGCCCACGATTTGACGCAAGGGTGCCAGCGCCTGCTGCGGGTGTCCTGAAAGGCGCGCTACGTCGGCCAGCGCCAGTAAGTCTGCGACGTCGTCCGTATGGGCAGCCTCGCGCGCCACACCCTCGTTGCCCAGGGACTTCCAGGCTTGGTTCCAGTCTTGTCGCGTGACAGCACCGTGCCAGTCCAAGGTGGGTGACGGTGCCACGGTCCGAGTGGGCACAGCCATGGTACGCACACGCGCTGGCGCGGCTGTTATGCTGGGCTGCGGCGGGCGCACGGGTGACTCGAGCACTGGCAGCTCCCGATTGTCGGGTGTTGCCAGTTGCACGAGCAAGGATTTGCCCGCCTCCAATGATTGCACTTGATCCGCCACACCCTGGCCACGCACGAGTACGCGGCCGCGCTGCACCGCTACTTGCACGGACCTGTCAGTCCGCTCCACGGAAAAGCGCGTGCCCACGACTTCCACAGTGACCCCGCCGCTCTCGATGTGCCAACGCCGGGACCCGCCGGGTCGAATGTCGAATTGAGAAAACCCGCGCCTGAGTGCCAGAACAACAGCACGATCCGATTGCTCGAGCACATCCAGCCGCGCCCCAGCGTGTACGTTGACAATGGCACCATCGCCAAAGTCAACGTCGCGTGGTGCGTCGTCGGCTTCGATGGTCGTTGGCGCGGCGAGCGTAACCAACCGATGGGCAACCGGCGCTTGGCTGACGCGAAGTGCGAAGGCTGCAATGATTACTAGGCAACTGGCAGCCGCGGCCGTCACGATGAGTCGCGCATGATGGCCCCAGAAACCGGCGTGTCGCCTGGATTCGCGCTGCTCGCGAATGCCACGCCACACGCGCTGCAGACGTTCTTCGGACTCGGTTTCCGAAAACAAGCGAGCCAGCGGCGCGTGCAAAGTCGAATCAGCCATGTTCGACCTCCTGGATGTGAACGACCTCGTGCACGATTTTTTCCGCGTCAGCTATGCGGCGCTTGGCCGTAGCCAAAGAACAGTGGCAAAGCTCGGCCACTTCACCGAGTCGATAGCCCTCGACATAACGCAATTGCCAGGCGACGCGCGGTGCGTCGGGCAATTTGCGCAGCGCGTGGTCCAGGCAGACGATGTCAGCATAGACTTCCGGTGACGCGCCGCTGGCCAAGCAGGAATCGAGACATTGCTCTTGCTGCGAGTCAGCGAGGCCCAGAGCTCGCAGCAACCTGCGGCGGCGCAAGCGGCGGTGCACCTTATGCACGGCAATGCCCATCAACCAACGGCGAAACAGCTGCGGCTCGTGCAGGTCACTCAATTGATCGAACGCATCCACATAGGCATCTTGTACTACGTCTTCCGCGTCGCTGCCGTGTCGCAGCAGGCGGCTGCACACGCCGAGCACGAACGCCGCATGGCGGCGGTACAACATCTCCTCTGCCCACCTATCGTCTTGGCAAGCCCGCCGCACTAGTTCTGCGTCGGTGACGTCACGGCCTGTGGTCACCGGACGCACCACAGTCCTTTTTTTGGACTCGCCGACCGGGGAGCGCGAGGCTGCATGGACCATGGCTATCCATAGAGGACCACGAGCGAGCTGAAATGGCTCAGTAAATCGGAAAGCCGCACTCGTTGCAGGGGTTTCAGCGTGATCCATTGTCAAGTGAGCCGTTCCCGCTGGTTCGAGGTCCCTAAGTCATGAGTCCGTTCAACTCATCGTCTTAGAGGAAGGCAACTTATGAAAACTCTTGCGTCGAGTGTGTGTTTGCTGATGGTCACGGCCTGCGGAATCAATGCCAATGTTCTATCCGACGCCGGAATATCCACCACTGGCGGCGGCACAGGGACATCCACGAGCGGCGCGGGCGGCTCGAGCAGCAGCGCCGCCGGTGGCACGACGGCGAATAGTCAAACGTGCGACGATCTACAACAAACTGCCAAGTCAGCATTCAACAGCTTCGTCGCAGCCAATCAGAACTGCACCACGGATGCCGACTGTAGTACGGTTGACGTTGACCATTGCTTTAACCCATGTCTAGCCGTAGCGAACAGGGTTTCTGCGACAGACGTCACGGCGTACTCCAAGCAACTCTGCAGCACGTTGTCTGCGCAGGGTTGTCCGTTAACGGTTGACGCCCTTTGCATCGCTTATCACGCCATCTGTACCTCAGGAACCTGCGAGCCCTCGGTTGGTGACGGTGGAGCTTCCGGCGTCGGTGGCGCCGGCGGCACCGGTGGAATCGGCACCAGTGGTGGCGCAGGGACATCCATGACCGGCGCGGGCGGCTCGAGCAGCAGCGCCTCCGGTGGTACGACCGCGAATAGTCAAGCGTGCCAGGATTTACAACAAACCGCACAAACCGCATTCAACGGCTTCGTCGCGGCCCATCAGAACTGCACCACGGATACCGACTGCGCTACGGCTGGCAGCATTTCGCCTTGCGTATTCCCGTGTCTAAACCTCATGAATACGGCCTCCACGGCGAACGCGGTTGCATACTCCACTCAACTCTGCAGCGATTTCTTTGCGCAAGGTTGTTCGCCCTATCAGGTCATGTGCCCAGCCGGGCCCACCACCTGCAACTCAGGAACCTGCGCGTACTCGTGGGGTGCCGGCGGATCTTCCGGCGTCGGTGGCGGCACTGGCACGGGTGGCTGATAGAATCGGGTCCTGGCAAACGACAACAAATTATCCCGACTCAACGCACCCAGCCAATTGCTTCTCGAGCGAAACCTCCCTCTACTGCGCGGGTTCCCTGACGAACGATTCTTGCGTTGCGCAAATCGGTGCCCCCACCGGATAGGCTGTGCTTTTGCGCGATCGGACGGAACGCCCCTCGGGGAAGCCTTATGGTAGCGGTTGCTTAATCGACAGTCCCCCCAATAAAAACGTCGTCCCCCCCAGTCAAAAGCGTCGCCCCGCATCAAAAAGCGTCGATCCCCTGAACATATGCGGCGAAGTTTCCAATCCAAGCGCCCTTCACCCCGGGGAAAACTCGTGTTCCCCGGTGGGGAACGGGTGATTTTTTGGTATTTGCGGCACTTGGATCGGGGGGACTGTCATGCCAACCGGGGGGAGCGGCATTCCGAGCCGGGCGATAGCGCTGCGCGATGCGGTGACCCCGTCAATAAATCGGAAGTGCTCCACCTGAAAGGTTGGGGCCAACCTCAAAGATTGAAAAATCGCGTTCGCGATTGCCGTACTACGCCATAATTGCCGTCCAATATGTTCCACCCAGCGAGACCCCGGTTTGCCGTGTTACTTGCCGTCGCATTTACCGTTTCGGGGTGCAGTACACACACGGAATCCCAGGAGACGCCTGCGGTTGTTCAGGATCAGCTGCGTGAAGCGTTCAAGAATGCCGACGAGGTTAACGTCATCGTAAACTTTCGCGATACGGCCGACCGCGACGCTACCCCCGAGCAGCATCGGGAAGCCATCCGCAATGTTCGGGAACGCGTACTTAACGCGGCTGCGAACGGTTTCGTGCTCACCCACAAGTACAACGACGTTCCCGCCGTTGCTGGGCGTCTTTCACGGACGGCACTTGAAGCTCTTTCAAGCGACCACAACGTTTCGTTCATACAAATCGACGAAATAGGGCACGGTGCTCTGAAGGTTTCCGTGCCAGCGATCAAGGCTGACGTTGCCCAACAGACGTACAATGTAACGGGTCAAGGGGTTACGGTTGCAGTGCTCGATTCCGGAGTAAATACTGCGCATTTGGACCTCAAGAGTTCGGTGTCGGCGACGCAGTACTGCGTCACCCACAATGCATGCCCGCCCAACAATGCCGCGACTGGTACGAGTGCGGAAGATGACAATGGTCACGGCAGCAATATCGCAGGCATCATCACTTCGGATGGAGTTGTCGCGGGCATCGGTTTTGCGCCCAATGCCCAAATCGTTGCCGTGAAGATCGACGACAAGAACGACTCGGGATACGTCTCGGATTGGATTGCCGGGCTTCAATGGGTTTACGACAATCTCTCCACGCTCAAGGTGAAATTGATCAACATGAGCATCTGCAGCACTACGCTCTATGACTCCGGCACCAGCTGCGATAGCGGCCAATCGGCTTTCGAGACAATCGTGGATAAGCTGGTAAAGGCCGGCGTGACGATTTTCGCAGCATCGGGCAACGACGGTTCCAATAACCAAATGTCCGCCCCAGCATGCCTCACTGGTGTTATTGCTGTTGGAGCGACATACAAGTCGAATCAGGGGCGCCAGCCGCAAAGCGGATCCTATGCGCAGTGGAGCGGATTTGGAGATTGCACGGACACGACCACGGCATTCGATCAGATTGCGTGCTTCACGAACAGCAATTCAAGACTGGACATGGTCGCGCCCGGTGCCGTCATCGAATCCGACTACCTTGGAGGAACCCAGGCACTTTCTGACTATCGGGGCACCTCTCAAGCAACGCCAACTGCCACGGGGGTTGCGGCACTCATGCTAGAGTGCAATCCCAACCTAACGCCAGCACAGGTAAAAAGTCTTCTGGTAAGCACAGCCGTTACCATCAGCGATCCGAAGAACAACCTGAGTTTCCCATCGCTTCGCGCCGATGCAGCGGTGAAAGCTGCGTGTACCTCGACGGGAGGCACGTCCGGCACGGGTGGAGCAAGCAGCACCGGTGGGGTTGCGGCAATGGGCGGTAAGTCAGCCACAGGTGGCAACGCTGCGACCGGCGGCAAAGCAGTGATCGGAGGCTCGTCGAGCGCCCTAGCGAGTGGGGGTAACTATTCAGCAACGGGAGGGACGAGCCCCACGGGCGGCGGGAAAACTGGCGCGGGAGGAAGTGCAGCGACTGGTGGTTCGAGCGCGGCTACGAACGCAACGGGCGGTATCTCTTCCGCAACGGGTGGAACCAAGAATGGAACGGGAGGCACCAGCGCCTCATCAACGGCTCTTAGCACCGGGCTCGGTGGAGCATCTGGGCTTGGTGGTGGTGCGGCGTCCGGCGGAAGTTGGACGATCTCGACGGGGGGGGCACAGGCGATATCGACTGGGGGCGCCATGGGTGCGGCAACGACAAGCTCGGCGACAACTAGTTCGGGCCCGGCATCGAACGACAATGCGTGTTCGTGCGCAT
>Ga0265340_10001011_pt1 | contig 16005 bp, 8 predicted proteins | sample 4CB225metaG_FD_202082 | JGI IMG/M metagenome (GOLD analysis project Ga0265340, IMG submission 202082) | Rhizosphere microbial communities from Carex aquatilis grown in University of Washington, Seatle, WA, United States - 4-CB2-25 metaG | ecosystem: Host-associated > Plants > Roots > Rhizosphere...
TCGACCAGATCCGGCCGGACGTGATCAACACCCACAAGATCGACGGATTCTCTCCAGCCGTGTGGCAAGTGGCCCGCCGCTACACGCCGGCGATAGCCCACACGCTGCACGACTACCATCTCATCTGCCCGCGTGCCGTCATGCAACGCCGCGACGGAACCATGTGCGAGAGCCTGTGCCGGTTCTGCAGCGCGTACGCACAGTACCACTGCCGCTTCCAGAAACACGTCCGGATGCTCATCTCGCCGTCGATGGCGACCGCCGAGCTGCATCGCAGGGCCGGCTGGACGGAACCGCGAATCGAGATTATCCGCAACGGCGTCGATGTCGAGTTCGTGCCGCGGCCCGAGGCGGCCGCATCCCATCCGCTGCGGGTGCTGTTCCTCTCGCGCCTCGAACGCGAAAAGGGCTGCCAGACGCTGCTGGATACGATTCCTGCATTTGCGGGATCGAGCGAAATCGAGTTTCACGTGGCTGGCGCGGGGACGCTCGACAAGGGCTTCCTGGAGCTTGCCGAGTGGGTGCCCAACATGACCTGGCACGGTTTCGTCCGGGGCCGGCGCAAGGATGAACTGTTCTCGCGCTGCGATGTGTTTCTGCAACTCTCCGAGTGCCGCGAGAACGCGCCGTTGAGTCTCATCGAGGCGAAGGCGCATGGGCTGTACCTCGTCGGCACCGCTGTGGGCGGCATTCCAGAGTTGATCGAGAACTCCGCTGCCGGACAACTGATTCCGGGCGGCGACCCGCGGAAGCTGAAGGCGCTGCTCGACACGCTGTGTAGTTCGCGAGCGGAGATTCGCAGGGGCCGGGCGGCGAGACGCGAGCGCGGCGCCGGACACGGCACCCGGCAGATGGCCGAGGCTTATGTGGAGGCATTCCGTTCATTGACCACCGCCATCACGAACGCAGGCACCAGCCACGGATAGAAAAAGTTCAGGTTCACCCCCAGTAGAAACGCCAGGGGTTGAAAGCTCGCCGCCACTGCGATCACTACCGGCTGCGCCGCCTTTCGGGAGAGAGCCAGCGGGCGCAGAAGCAGCACGAACAGGAACAGCGTCAGGGGAATCCCGAACTCCGCGGCAGAGCTCGCGAGCCCCATGCCCGGTAAGTCCCACTCACTCACGGGCGGCAGGCCCTGAAGATACTCCGGATCGTTGCGCATGAGCGAGTAGTTACCCACTCCGATGCCCAGCACCGGGTGCTCTGCGATCATCCGGGGCACGATCACGGCAGCCGCGATGCGGCCCATGATCAGGCTCGGATCACCAGGGCGGTAAGCCATCGCCTCCTCCAGGTTGAGATAGGCATAGAAGTAGCCGAACACTTTTCCGCCGAACAAACTCAGGGCGGTAGTGAGCACCAGCGCGCACAGGGCTGCGAGTGCGATCTTCTGAAGCCGGCTGCCGGAGAACAACACGGCAACGCCGCACAGGCCCAGTGCCACAAGCAGCCCCGCCTTTGACTGGCTCAATACGAGCGCCACCGCGAGGACTGCCAGCATCACCCAGCGGAGCGCGGGATACACCGGCGGAAAAATGCGCGTGCGAAGCAGCAGGACAACGGCCACACCGACCAGAAAGATGCCATACGGGCCGCCCTCGTTGAAAAAGCCGCGAACCCGCTCGTCCGCTCCGTATACAGCGAACGTCTTGACGCCGGCGGCCTTCACCAGAGCCCAGGCCGCGATCGAGACGCAGGCGCTCAGCGTTCCGGCCCAGACGTAGACGTCGAGCGCGAGACGGAACAGGGCCGGCCGCAGACGGAATGTCCGCGCGGCGCGGAGCATGAAGTAGACCACCAGGAAGAGCTCGAAGATCCGCGAGAGCGATATCCAAAGTGGCTGCTTCAAAACGGACACGCCCGGAGGAGTGTAGAACGGCAGTCGCAGGGATGCGAGCGACAGCGCGGCGCACAGGCAGAGCACCACGAGGTATCGCCCACCGAACTCTCTCCACAGGCCGGAAACCGGGACCTTCAGTCCGCGCCCCACAAAGGGCGGAACCGCCATCGCCAGGCAGGCGGCTTGCAGGATTTCTAGAACCTGCACATCGCCGATCTTGGCGATAGGAGCTGCGCTCAACAGGACGAACGCGAGGAGCCACGCGGCCGGCATCGTCAACTCCTGACCGCGCGCCGCGCCGGCCACGCCAGGGCGCAGACCAGGAGAACCGCGCCGGTCACGTTGGCCGCGGCCGCTCCTAGCGCGCCGTAGTCCGTGGAAAGCCAGGCCGTCAGAGCCACGTTGACGAGCGCGCAGGCAAAGACGGCGCGACTCACCAGCGAATCCAGGCCGAGAACGAGCAGCGTCTGGATGCCTATCAGATTGACCAGTGCGAGGAGGAACGGCAGCGGCGACAGGCAACGGAGCACCGTTACGGAGGGCAGGAAGCCATGGCCCCAGAGGGCGATGCCCACCGGGCGTGCCAGCGCGAACGTCGCCAGCGAAACAGCGAGAGCCAGGACGCCGATCCAGGGATAACTCCGGCGCATCAGCCCGACGATCCTGTGCGGCGCGCGCGTCCTGAGGCTGTTCAGGTGCGGGTACAACGCCTGTGTGACCGGATTGAGCAGCGAGCTCAGCGCGCGGATCACTTTGTCCGCGGCGCTGTAGTAGCCCACTTCCGTCGGTCCGGCGACCAGGCCCAGCACCGTGATCGTGGCGGTGGCGTTGAACACCAGCGCGGAGTTGGCGACGAAGGCGCTCCAGCCCTCCCGCAGCACGCCGCCGATCTCCGCCAAGGTGGGCCGGTGGAAGCCGCGCCGCAGCCTCGTCCATAGGACCGGCGCCACCAGGATTCCAGCCAGCACCGGGACCGCGCCCTGTATGGCTGCCGCCCGGACGTAGTGATCCGGATGGCGCACCAGGAGGAAGAGGGCGGGAACGGTCAGAAGTCGCGCCGACGAGTGCGCCAAGGTGACGTACCTCATCTGCTCGATGCCCTGGAAGAACCACACCGGAAAGACCGCGGTCCCGATTACGGTCAGGAATGCTGCCGCGTACAAAGCGCCCGCTGCCCGGAGGGGTGGCGCCGCCAAAACGAGTACGCCCAGCGCCAGGGCGCAAGCGAGCGCAAGAGCAAGCCGTGCGGCTGCCGTGCTCCAGAAGATGCGCGTCAAGGCCCGGAATTCGTGGCGGTGGACGGCCACGGCCCTGGTGGCGCTCAGCAGCGACCCATAGTCGGTCACCAGGTCGCAATAGGTGACCAGCGCCTGCGCGAACGAAAGCAGGCCGAAATTCGCGGGGCCGAGCACGCGAACCAGATACGGCACCGTCGCTAGGGGCACCGCGTAATTCATGACCTGCAGTATCGAGAGAGCCGCCACGTTCGAGCGCAGGCCGGCCGGCTGGAGGACGTGCTCGGTGGTGACTGCGCTCATCGTGCAGGCCTCGTCCGTGCCTGATAGTCCTGAAGCAGCACGAACAGGCTGGCGGCGATCAGCGCGAGCAATCCGCCCAGGACAACGATCAACACCCGCGGCGGCCAGCTCTTCCGGTCCGGAACAACGGCGCTATCGACCACCTGGAGCAGCGGCGCCTCCCTCGCTTCGTCGATGCGGGCGGACTCGTACTGCTTCGCGAGCAGTTCGAAAAGGGTCTCGTGATACCTGAAATCGCGCATTTTGCGGAGGTACTCGAGCCCGGTCTCCGGGATCTGGCGCGCAGGCACCACCAGCTGGTCGCCGCTGCCCGCCTCGAGCTTCTGCAGTTGCTGGTGCAGCCCCGCCAGCGTGCTTTCCTCAACACGGACCTGGGGGTTTTCCGCGGTGGCGTACATGCGCATAGCCTGTAACTGCACCTCGCGCGCCGCAATCTCCGCGCGCAGCGACGCGATGGAGCGCATGAGCGCCTCGGACTGGCCGGATGGAAACACCAGGCCGCTCGCCTGCTGCATTTTCTTCATGGCGATCTCGGCATCGGCCAGGGCGTTCTTCTCCTCCGCCAATCGTTGCTCGAAGAAGAGCCGGCGCTGCGAGGCGGAGGTCAGTGCGAGAGTCGAATTCCGTTTGTGGAGCTCGTCCACGTACGCGTTGGCGATTTGCGCGGCGCGCGTGCGGTCGTGATCGTCGACGCGAATCCTAATGAGCATGTCCTTGCCGGTCTCGATGCTCGAATGGCGCTCCAGAGCCTTGCGCGTGGCGATCAGGCTGCTCGAACCATAGACCTGCTGCAGCCGAAATCTCGCGATGAGCGCATCGGCGATGGTGCGGCTCTTCAGAATACCGATGTACAGCTCCGTCGGGTTTCTCAGAAGTCCTCCGGCAAGTCCCGAGCTAAGGCCGCCCAAACCGGCCAGACTGGCTGGCGATCCCATCATCAGAAGCTGGGACGACTGCTCGGGCTGGGGCGGCAGGATCACGGCTTCCGCCGTAAAGCTCGGCGGGATCAGCAACGCTACGGCGGCGGAGAGAAACATGGCGGCCAGCGTGGCGCCCGCGATCAGGCCCTTGCGGCGGCCGAGCCGTGCGGCGACGTCCAGCAGCGAAACCTCGTGCTCGACGGAGGCGGCGTTTGTCTCGACCGCCTCCGCCGAGCCTTGGGTCCCCCCCTGAGCGGTCACTGCTCCCAGCCCGTTTGATCCTTTGGGTGCCATGTCTACTTCAGGACGGTGATCGCGGCTGCGCCCAGTCCGAATTGCGCGAACACCTGCGACCAGTCCTTGAGCCCCTTGAGGAACGTTGTCTTGTTGAGCTGCTCCGGAACCACGACCGTGTCGCCCGGATTCAGGCGCAGGCCTTCAAAGCTTTGCGCCAGCGCGCCGTTCCACCGCGATTTGCTGACAACAGACCCGTCCGCGCGAATCAGAAATACGTGGCGAGCGTCGCCGGTGCGTGTGGCGCCGCCCGACTCGCGCAGATAGTCGCCGAGCCGCTTGTCGCCTTGGTACAGAAATGACGAACCGTTGTACACGCTGCCCACTACATTGACGAAGGACGGCCGGCTCGGCACGACGAACACGTCGCCGTCCTCCAGGCTTAGATCGGGCAATCCCTCGGCTCCCGGAAGCCGGGGGTCGAGGTCGAGAACGATTCTTCCGGTGGCGCGCACCTCTCGCAGCTTTCTGGCCAGTTCGCGTTGCTCGTTGACTTGGCTCGAGGCCGCCACCGCCTCCTCCGGCGAGATCACCGAGCCTCGCAAATTCGACGCCGACGAGGCGACCTCCCGTTCGAACGAGTTCGCGAAATCGCTCAGCCGCTGCTGCTGCTCCTGGCGGCTCGATTCGCGCAGAAACTCGGAGCCGAACAGGTAAGCCTCCTCGGTGAGCCCGCCGGCGTGCGCCACCAACTGCCGCAAGTTCTCGCCGGGCTCGACGCTATAGACGCCCGGCGACTGGAACTCGCCTTCCAGGCGCACGTATCGAGTCTGCTTGCTCTGAGGCACCCGCACATCGGCGGTGGAAAAGATTGTAACGACGTCGCCCGGCTGGAGCGGCAGGTTCTCGGACACCTCACCTTCGAGGACCGCCTTGTCGAGCCGGAACGGAATCAGGCTGGTGCGGAGGTCCTTGGGATCGCGGCGCTCGATCACCGCGTAGCTCCAGTTCACCTCCAGCGGATTTCGCTCCACGCGGTTTTTGACGATCGCGCTTGTCGCCCTGGCTGCGCCAATCGAGCCCGATTCGTTCGTCTTGGGCCGAGTCGCCGTCGCGGACAGCGTGCCGGGCAACAGTCCCGCGCCGGGAACGTCCGACTTCCCTGCGAGAGAAGTCCCAGCCGCGCCGACGCTGGCGCCATCAGTCGCAGCGAGGCCGTCGGCCGACGCCAGCAGGACGTCCTCCTGCGGTCGCTGCTCCGGCGGCGTGAGCCGGTTGCGAGTGCGCCAGTAATCTCGGGTCAGAAGGGCCTGACGGTCCGGTATCAAGTTCCGAATTCTCATGCCGGGGCGCCAGGGCATGCGAATCGGATCGGCCACATTGCCGCGCAACGTCACGGCATTCTCGAAGCGAGGAACGATCGACAGCACCGAGATCACATCGCCGTTCTGGAGACGGGCGGCGGAAGCGGGGTCCGTGTCCAGGGACACCTGCATCACTCTTCGCGAGGAATCCTCGATGCGCTCGATGGTCGCTTCCCGCCGGGCAGCGACGGGTGACAGTCCGCCCGCGAGCTCGAGCGCGTGGGCCAGCGTGCTGCCCGGTTTGAGCTCATAAATAGCGGGCGTGTTCACGCTACCGGTCACGGCGACCTGCGGACCCACCGGCGGGATGTAGATCACGTCACCGGAGAGCAGGTGCAGGTCCTTCGACTTGTCGCCGGAAAGCAGCAGATCGTAAAGGTCGAACTCGGCCACCACCTTGTCGAGACGCGTGAGGCGGATGCTGCGCATGGAGCCGCGGGAGTCGGGGCCTCCGGAAGCGAACACGGCATTGACCAGCGTGCTCAATGCGCTGATCGTGTATGCGCCGGGCCGCCGCGCGTGGCCGACAACCAGCACTTGAATGGAGCGCAGTTGCCCCATGTTCACGCTGAGATCGAAGTTGTGAAACACACGGCCGATCGCCGTCTTCAGATAGTCGTGCACCTGCCCGAACTTCAGCCCCGCGACGTTCAGCGCGCCGACTTGCGGAACGTAGATGTCGCCGGAGCGGTCCACCACCGGCGAGACACTGAGGTCGATCTGACCCCAGGCGCGAATCATCAGCTGGTCGCCGGGACCGAGCGCGTAATCGGGAGTCACGGGAACGCGGTCAGCGGGAGCGAAGGTGCTCGGAACGTCCTGGAACAGGCTCTGCCCGAAGATCGGAAGCATGACCCCGATGGACTGCTCCACGAACTTCTGGAACTCGCTTGGCTCTTCCGGGGGAAGCGTTCGGCGCGGCGCTGGCTGGTCCGCCGGCCTCCGGCGGTCGAGCGTCTCCGTCTGGAGTGGTGGGGCGCTCTGATCGCGAATGACCGGAATGCGCGGAGCAGACACGTCCTGCCGGCCGGCCTGGCCGAGCGCGCGCGACGCGGCTTCACAGCGTGGGTCGTCCATGTTCTCAGGCGACGTGCAATCCGGCATGGTTTGCTGTTGCTGGGCCCGCAAGGGAGCGATCGCCAGCACCAATCCCAGAAGGAAGTGGGGCAGGCGTCCACGCCTGCAGCGGGTCTCCAGACCCGGCCTGTTATTGAGTCGCATCCTCATCCGCCGCCTCCGAACCTCGCACGAGGAACGAGGTAGGGTTGACCGGAAGCGAGCCCCAGAAGCCTCCCCATGCGAATTTGAAACTGCGTTTCGGAAAAGCGCGACGCCCACGACTGCAAGGCGAGCCTGCGAACGGAACACTCAGTCTGTTCGAAGTCGTGCACCGCCCGCCCGAGGGAGCCCTCGCCCGGCTCCGTGTAAAGCACTCCAGCCCCCGGATCGGGCGGAACCGCCTCCAGGACGCCACCGCGGCCGAGCGCAATCACAGCCTTCCCGCTGGCCATAGCCTCCACCGCAACCATCCCGAAATCTTCCTCGCCCGGCATCAGGAGGGCGCGGCAGCGTGAATAGAGATCGCGCAATTCGCCCGCCCCGACCCGGCCACAGAACTCCACGTTGGGCTTCGCCATCCGCCTCAGGCGCCTGTACTCCGGCCCCAGCCCCACAATCTTCAGCCGTCTGCCGGTCCGCGAGAACGAGCGCACAGCATCCTCCACGCGCTTGTAGGCCACTAACTCGGACACCAGCAGGTAGTAATCGTCCGGCGCCCGCCACGAGAACATCTCCACCGGGACCGGAGGGTGCACCACCTGCGCCGGCCGGCGGTACGCTCGCCAGATCCGCCGCTGGACATTGGAGCTGTTCGCGACAAACTCATCGACACGCGCGGCGGTGGCTTGATCCCAGACCCGCAGTGGCGGGGCGAACGCCCCAATCGCGGCTCTCTTCCACCGCGAGCGTGTCCAGTCGTGCAGGTAGGCGGGATAAAGATCCCACAAATACCGCATTGGCGAGTGGCAGTAACATACGTGCCGCGCATTCGATCCGACCAGCACCCCCTTGGCCGGTCCTGACTCGCTGCTGATCACCAGATCATAGCCCCGCAGGTCCAGGGCTTCGAGCGCGAAAGGTGCCAGCGGCAACAGACTCCGGTACCAGCGCCGAAGCGGGTTGAGAAACGACGTGGTGACGGAGCGCGACCGGATCAGAGGCGAGACCGCGCCCGGATCGTAGAACAGCGTGAATAGATCCGCGTCCGGCAGCAGCCGGCACAACGCCTCGACAACGCGTTCCCCGCCGCGCATGTTCAGTAGCCAGTAGTGTACGATCGCCACGCGCATCACTAAGTGGGCCCCTCTGCCCAGTCACCGCCAGTGTACAGCCGGCGGCCCTCAATGCAACCGCATGTGATTGCAAAATCACAGAACTTTTACAAGTACGGAGGCCTTGGGACTCTTTACCAGTTCTTTACACTCTTTCGATTACTGCACTGGCTCGCTCCGGATATTCTCGATTCGTGATGAGTGCCTCCAAGTCGGGTTCGCATGTCTCATCCGCGTGCGATCCATTACTTGTGTCCATGCATTTGCACCATTCCGGGGAGTTCTACCCCTACGGCTTCCCAGCCGTGATCCGGTCGAACTCCCCTCTTGTTATCTCGGCTGCGCAGGAAAGCTGGGGCGGTTGGACGAAGCGCTTCGACGAGGCCGCCGTCGAAGTCCGCTGCATGGTGGCGGAAAGCGCGGCGACAGACCGCCCGCCGATACCCGTGTTTCGCGCCCAGGGCCACCTGCTCACCGCCGTCGCCGACCGCGAGAACTACTTCTGCTGCGACCTTCAACGGGGATTCGGCTTTGCCTGGGTAACGCAGGCGGCGGCAGAGGACGCCGGCTACATTCGATACCACGTCCTCGAAGCGCTTACCACCACGCTGCTCGAGACCCGGCACCTGGCCTCCGTGCATGCCGCGTGCCTGGTGTTGGACGGACATGGGGTATTGCTCTCCGGAGAATCAGGAGCCGGTAAGTCGTCGCTCGCATACGCCTGCGCTCGCCGCGGCTGGACTTACTGCTCCGATGACGCCAGCTCGCTAGTGCGGCGGGGAGATGGGCGCACGGTGATTGGCACGCCGGACGTTTTTCGATTTCGCTCGACGGCCGGCGAGCTGTTCCCCGAGTTCCGGGGAATGAAAGACAGCCGGCGCGGCAATGGCAAGCCAACCATCGAAGTCAGAACGTCGTCACTGCCCACGATCCGCACGACCGCTGAGGCGAACGTCGACTATGTCGTTTTTCTGGACCGTGGCGGCGACGGCACCGTTCAACTCCGTCGGGTTCCGGCATCGGAAACCTCGTCCCGGCTCTACTTCTGCCCCTGGCCCGCGGAACTGGCGTTCACGGAAGAACACCGAGCGGCCGTGGAACGCCTGGCAGCGGCGCCGGCGTATGAACTTCACTACCGCGACCTCGATGGCGCGGTCGATCGTTTGGAACAACTCGTTCGAGGAGGACTGTAATGACACACGTGCTGCGCCACACACTGCTGGGGGCTGCGCTTTCCGTTTCGATCGCTTTGGGGCAGGTTGCGTCTGGGTCGATCGCGGGCCAGGTAAGGGACGAAACCGGCGGCGCGCTGACGGGCGCCCGGGTGGTGGCTCGCCAGGAGAGCACCGGGTTCACGCGGAGTGCTGTATCGGATGGATCGGGTGACTATCGCATCGAGCAGATGGCGCCTGGGACTTACTCAATTGAAGCCCAGCGCGACGGCTTTCGCACCGCGGTGGCCTCGCACATAACCATCGAGGTCCAGCAGCAGGCCCAACTCGACTTCAGCCTCAAGGTAGGCGGCGCGCACGATGCGGTGGAGGTCAGAGCGAAGGTGTCGCCGCTTCAGACGCAGGATAGCGCGGTCGGGTATCGCATCGATTCGAACACGCTGACGCAACTTCCGCTGGACGAGCGCAACGTAAACGCCCTGGTTACCCTGGGCCCGGGCGCGATTCCGCGGCAGCTCGGCGGCCTCACCCACGACGTGGACAACGACCAGCAGCAGGGCACGCGCGGCTCGGTGGCCCTCAATCCGCCGATCAATGGAGCGCGGCCTTCTATGAACTCGTTCCTTCTCGATGGCGCCTACGATACGGATCGCAACGCCTTCGCGATCGTGGTGACGCCGCCCATGGAAGCGGTACAGGAGTTCCGCATCCAGTCTTCGCTGGCGGCGGCGCCGTTCGCACAATCCGGCGGCGGTGTAATGGACGTCATTACTAAGTCCGGGGGCCGCGAGTTTCACGGCAATGCATTCGAGTACTTCCGGAACGAAATCACGGACGCTCGCAGTTACTTCGACGATCCGACTCTGCCTCGCCCGCCCTACCGGAGAAACCAGTACGGCGGCTCGCTGGGCGGCCGGCTTCCCGTGCCGTCCACGTTTTTCTTCGTGACCTACGAGGGGCTGCGGAGTAAGTCGGCGACGCCGTCGCTGCAGTTAGTCCCAGGCATGGCGATGCGAGGAGGGGATTTCTCCCAAGGCAACGCCATCTACGATCCGCTCAGCGCCCCGACGGCGGCGGCCAGGTCTCCTTTCCCCGGAAACGTGATTCCAGCGGACCAGATCGATCCCATCGCCAGGAAGTACCTGGCACTTTACGAGCCGCTGCCTAACCGGCCCAACAACCCTTCGAGTAACTACCTCGACTCCTCCCCGAGCAGCAGCAACCACGACGAGGTCTCCGCCAGGATCGATCACCAGTTCACGAAGGCCGGCCTCCTGTTCGGCCGCTACACGATCAATGAAGAGACCGGAGGAATCGGCGGCAGCTTCCCTTTGCGGCCGACTTCCGAGAAGCTCCGCGCCCAGCAGGCCGTAGTGGGCCATACCATCGGCGGGGCCTCCTGGAGCAACGAACTGCGGGCGTCGTTCACACGCCTGCGCCTGTTCGACGTCCCGATCAACTCCGGGAACGTGAACATCGCCGCGCAGCTGGGCATCTCGAATCCTCCGACCGATCCGGCGTCGTTCGGCCTGCCGTACTTCTTCCTGACGGACTTCTCGACGGTCACCGACGACCCCACGCTGCCCCAGATACAGCGCGATAACACCTGGGACACCTCGGACACCGTCTCGCTGGTGCGCGGTCGCCACACCTTCAAGTTCGGGGCCGACTGGATTCATTTCCAGATGAATTACCGCCAGAGTAACAGTGTGCGAGGTCAGTACACCTACGACGGCGCCTTTACCGGGAACGGCGATACGGCGAACACCGGCGATGCGCTTGCGGATTTCCTGCTGGGTTTCCCCGAGCAAAGCCAACGCACCGTGGGCAACTCGCTCGCGTACCTGAGAGAGAACACCGCTTCCGGATTCGCTCAAGACGAGTGGCAGGTCGAAAAGAGCCTCACTGTGACGTTAGGCGTGCGGTACGAGTACACGTCGCCGTTCACGGAAGCGAATGGCAATCTCTACAACCTGGACTATTCGAACCTGCCGCAGCCGCCGACGCTGGTGAACGTAAACAGCGCCTACGACCCGAACCTGCACGACTTCGCGCCGCGCGCTGGCCTCGCCTGGCGCCTGCCCGGCGCGCTCTCCTCTCACGGCGAAACGGTCTTTCGGGCGGGATACGGGATCTATTACAGTCCCGAGATCGCGGTGGAGAGTTACGACCTCGCGCTAAACCGGTTGATTAATCAGAGTAACGAGACCGACGGCAACAGCCTGCCTATCCTGACCACGCAGAATGGCTTCCCGACGACCTCGAGCACCGGCTTCCCTAGTTACTTCGGGCTCGACCGCCACCTTCCGACGCCGTACGTGCAGCAATGGAACGGCGGCTTCCAGCGCGAGCTGCCGGGCGCGGTCGTGTTCGAGGCTTCCTACATCGGGAGCAAGGGAACGCATCTGGGGAGGTTCCGCCGTTTCAACACCGCGCTGCACACCGAGACCGGCGAGAACCTGGATCCGCGCCCGGGCGACCTGCAATCGCTGCGGACGTTCCCCACCCTGGGCCCGATCATCCAGCGGGAGCACATCGCGAATTCCTCCTATAACTCGCTTCAACTCAAGGCGGAGAAGCGCTTCGCGAAGTCGCTCAGTTTTCTGGGCAGTTTTGTATGGTCGAAGTCGATCGACGATGCGGACAGCGTGATACCGGGCCTGTTCGCCAGTTCCGGAGCTCAGGACGAACGCAACCTGCGACTCGAGCGGGGGCTTTCGTTCTTCAATGTGGGCAGGCGGATCAGCGCCGATTTCGTGTACCGGCTGCCGAGTCCAAGGGAGCGGACGCTGCGCCTGATCGCCGGCGGGTGGGAGTTGAGCGGGCTGATCACGATCCAGGACGGTACGCCGCTCGATCCGCTCTACAGCGCGCTGGACATCGCGAACGCGGGCACCTTCAACCGGCCCAACGTAGTGCCGGGCCAAAGCGTCAGCCTGCCGGCGAACCAGCGCACGCCGGAGCACTGGTTCAACACGGCGGCCTTCAGCCAGCCGGCGCCGTACACATTCGGCAATGCCGGCCGCGACATCATCCCAGGCCCTGGCAACGAGGTAATCGACCTCGCCTTGCATAAGCGCTTCGCGATCACGGAGCGCCTGGGGCTGGAGTTCCGGACCGAGGGATTCAACGTGTTCAACCATCCCAATTTCGGCATCCCGGATCCCTACCCGGACAACGGGCCGTTCTTCGGAAGGATCCTCACCTCGGGCCAGCCAAGGCGGCTGCAGTTCGCGGCGCGCCTGGAGTTCTAGGATGTGGCGACTCGCCGACACCGTGAGGCTCACTAATGGCGCTGCCAGTTGCTAATGCCGCCCGGCGGACGCCACGGCTCCGTCATGACTTGACCACGGCCCGCATTCCGCAGCACGCGCGTGCGGTGATGGAGGCGCTGCGTTTCGACGGCGACAGCGTTCAGCTGGCGGCTTTGGACGACGCCGACTATCGAAAGCTGCTCGAGTTCTGCGATCGGGCGCAGCTCACCCTGTTGCTGAACAGCCTGCACCGGGACGCGCTGCCGGGCTGGGTGCAGGAGCGCATGGACCGCAACCTCGCCGGATATTCGCAGCGATTCGAGCGGCTAAAGCAATCCCTCTTCGAGATGGCGGACGTTCTCGACGAGCGTGGCATAGAGTTCGTGCTCGTGAAGGGGCTAGCGCATGCGCCTGACTTCACACCCGATGCGTTGTTGCGCGCGCAAGGCGACATCGATCTCTGGACCAAACCACAGGAAGCGACCGCGGCCGCGGCCGCCCTGCGCGAGATTGGCTACGTTCCGGTATGCGAGTCGGAGGGCCGCCACCTTCCGCCCATGTCGCGCGAGACCCAGTGGGAATGGCGCGGAGACTTCTTCGCGCCGGACCTGCCCATCTCGGTCGATATTCACTATGAGCTGTGGGACGGAAGCGCCGAGCGCATCCAGGGTCCGGAAGAATCGGATTTCTGGGAACGGCGAACCACCGCCTGGGTGGACGGGCATCCGGTCCAGGTGCTGTCTCCGCCCGACGCGCTGGCCTTCGCCGCTCTCCACCTCCTGATGCACCTGCTGCACGGAGACCTGCGCGTGCAGCGGGCCTGGGAGATCGCGAACTTCCTGAACGCGCGCGAGGGCGACGATGCGTTCTGGACAAGGTGGCGTCAGTGCCACTCCGATTCGCTGCGGCGCCTGGAGGCCATCATCTTCCAACTGGTCGCGGACTGGTTCGGCGCGGCCTTGTCCGCGACGGCGGACGAGGAAATCGAGGCGCTGCCCGAAGACGTGCAACTGTGGATCGAGCAGTACGGACTATCGCCCGTCGAAGCGCTCTTCCATCCGAACAAGGACGAGATCTGGCTGCATGTCTCGCTGGCCCAGGGGCTCCGCGACAAGTGCTCCATTTTTCTGCGCCGGGTTCTGCCTCTGCGTGTGCCTTCGCAGGCGGCGACTCAGGCATCCACCGCGTCGCAAGCAAGACTCAACCTGCTGTATGCGGGCCGCCGGGCGCTTCACCATGCGCGCACCCTGGCGCCGGCGTTGGCGGGAGCGGCCAAGTGGCAGTGGGCGCGAACACGGATAGACGCGGTGTTCCTGCAATACCAGGCCGCCGCCGCGCTGTTCTGCATCGGCGTGGTCATCTTTCTGCTGCTCTACAACCTGTACCTGCTGGGGCTCGGCTTCCACGAGAATGTGCTGGGGCACCTCGCCAGCGCCATGAGCGTGGGCACGCTCTGCGGAGCGCTGCCGGCCGCCTGGATCGCGCGGCGTTTCGGGTTGCGGAACATGATGCTGACGGCCATTCTGGGGTGCGCGGCGGCGGTCTGCCTAAGGGTGCTGGCGGTGACGGAAACGTGGCTGCTGGTGACCGCATTTCTGAACGGATTGTGTCTCTCGCTGTGGGCCGTCTCCTATCAGCCTGCAATCGCCGGCGCGACCAACGAACGGAACCGCCATTTCGCATTCAGCCTGTCGAGCGTAATCGGCATGCTGGAATGCGTGGTCGGGGGACTGCTGGGCGGATGGATGCCGGGGTTGCTCGGCCGCTTTGCCCATTCGCTGACCGCGGTGGGCGCCCAGAGAGCGTCGCTGCTGGTGGCTTCGGGAATGATCTCCCTTGCGGCGTTGCCTGCGGCGCGGCTGCGATTTGCGCCGCTGCCGAAAGAGGAATCGAAGACCTACCCGCGAGGCCGCTTCATCCTGGTGTTTCTGTTCTCGCTGTGCTGGTGGAGCGCGGCGGTGAGCGCATTCCATCCGTTCTTCAACGCATTCTTCGCGCGGCGCATGCATATGCAGGTGTCCCGCATCGGCCTGGTGTATTCGGGCTCCCAGTTCGTACAAGCGATGGTGGTCATGACGGCGCCGTTGGTCTTGCGGCGGCTGGGCCAGGTGAGAGGCACAGCGTGGATGCAATTCGGTACCGCGTGCGCGCTGGCGGCGCTGGCGTTCAGCCCGAACGGCGGCGTGGCCGCCATCTTCTACGCGGGCTCTCTGTCGCTCCAGTATATGTGCGACCCCGGCCTCTTCAGCATGTTGATGGAGCGGGTCCGGCCAGGCGAGCGCAGTGGCGCCTCGGCCCTCTATTTCCTGGTGACTTCTTTGATGGCGAGCCTTTCGGCGCTCGCGGCAGGCGGCGCGATCACGCGCTTCGGTTACCCCTCGGTGCTCATCGCGTCGGCAGCGCTGGCCACCGTGGCGGCGCTGCTGTTCCGAACGCTCATTCCCAAGAAGGATTGCTCGATGGCGCCGATAACTTCGTGCTGATACCGCTCCAGCGTGTAGCGTTGACTCCACGCGGCCCGGGCACGGTTCGCCACCGCCTTCGCCGCTCGCGGATCCATCAGCAGGACCGATCGGATTCGTGCTGCCAGCGCCGCGGCGGAAGGCGCTGTTGCGAGGAATCCGGTCTCGCAATCCTGAACCAGCTCGGGGATGCCACCGGAAGGAAACGCGACGACGGGAATGCCGGCCGCGAAGGCCTCCAGGATCACGCGCGGCGTGGAGTCGCTATCGGAGGAAGGCACCACCAGCAGGTCCAGCATCGAGAACGCGGCGCCGATGTCCTCCTGCCATCCCAGGAATTCGATGGGCAGCCCGCGGCTGGCGGCTTTCACTTCTTCGAGGTACCGGGGGCCCGAGAACAGCGGCGCGCCGATCACCGAAAAGCGGCTCGTCGGAAACTCCGCCACCAGAGCCCGGGCCGCTTCGACGAACTGAAGTTGGCCCTTCTCCGGCTCCACTCTCCCCATCACGCCGATGTTCCAGCCCCCGGAAGGGTTCCGCCGGCGGCCCAGCCAGGTGGGCTCCGAAACGCCGTTGTAAAGGACGCGCCGCCGGTCTTCGGCCACATAGGGCAGCAGCGGTTCCGCGGCGAACCGGCAACAGGCAATCAGGCTGGCGCGAGACCATCGCAGCGCCTCGCCCGCCAGACGCACCGCCGCCGGCTGTACCAACCGGTGATGAGAATGAAACACCAGGGGGATCGAGCGGGCCAGCGCCGCGAGCGCCGCCGCTGGAAGCAGCCGTGGACCGTTCACGTACAAAAGGTTGGTCCGATGCCTCTTCGTCAGATCCAGAATCCCGCGCAGCATGGGCAGGCTCTCGCGGCCGTAGCGGACGAAATCGGTCAGCCGT
>Ga0265340_10001012_pt1 | contig 15993 bp, 12 predicted proteins | sample 4CB225metaG_FD_202082 | JGI IMG/M metagenome (GOLD analysis project Ga0265340, IMG submission 202082) | Rhizosphere microbial communities from Carex aquatilis grown in University of Washington, Seatle, WA, United States - 4-CB2-25 metaG | ecosystem: Host-associated > Plants > Roots >...
TATCCCGGTCTTTGGGGGCCACATCGTTCACTACCCTATCCCCGATCATGATCTGGCCTTCGCTAATCTCTTCAAGGCCTGCCAGGCAACGTAAAGCGGTGGTCTTTCCGCAGCCGGAAGGGCCAACAAGGACAAGGAATTCCTTGTCTTCCACCTTGATATCCAGATCGTCAACAGCTGCAACATCCCCAAACTTCTTGGTTACGTGCTCATAAGTAACGCTAGCCATAGTACTTTCCTCCAGTCGTAAGAATATAGTGATTTAACTATACTCCAAATGGGCCGAGGTTACTAGCCATTCCTGAACAAATTTATCCATTTTCCGAGTGGCTTTACTAAGGCTGTGAATGGATACAATTAAATCCTCACTTTTTTCTACATTCCTTAGCTGCCTTTAGCAAACCAACAAACAAGGGATGGGGCCGCATAGGTCGTGACAAAAACTCCGGGTGGAATTGACTTCCCACCATATAAGGATGATCCGCCAATTCTGCGATCTCTACTAACTTTCCATCAGGCGACATTCCCGAAAAGACCATACCAGCTTTTTCAAATTCAGCCCGATACGCATTATTAAATTCAAACCGGTGACGATGACGTTCCTCCACCTGCGGAACCCCATACGCTTCAGCCGCCCTGGTCCCTTTTTGCAATATACATGGGTAAAGACCCAGGCGCATAGTGCCACCCATATCACTGATCGAACGTTGATCGATCATCAAGTCAATAACAGGCGATTCGGTTCCACGGTCAAACTCGGTTGAATTGGCGTCCTCCAGATTAAGTATGCGGCGGGCAAATTCAATAGTCATCACCTGCATGCCCAGACATAAACCAAGATATGGGATCTTCTTTTCGCGAGCATAGCGGGCTGCCATTATCTTTCCTTCTATACCCCGCGATCCGAATCCCCCGGGGACGACGATACCATCCGCATTCTGGACAATATCCCATCCCTTGTCTTTTTCCAGATTTACAGAATGCACCCATCCAATTTCGACTTCAACATCATTTGCTAGTGCGGCGTGCTTCAGTGCTTCGCGGACCGACATGTAGGCGTCTTGTAATTCGACATACTTGCCAACCAGGGCGATTTTAACCGTGGGCTTTGGCTTTCGGACCGCGTCCACGAGTTTTATCCAGGGCTTCATATCGGGTTTACGAGTGGCTTTCAAACCCAATTTTTCAACAAGAAAATCACCCACACCCACTTTCTCCAATATCAATGGCACTTCATAAAGTACATCACTCGTTACCATCGGTACAACTGCGTCTTTTTCGACATCACAAAACAATGCGATCTTGTCGCAAATGCCATCTTCAATTGGATAGTCAGAACGTGCGATGATCATATTCGGCGATATGCCGATGGACCGAAGGGCAGCGACAGAATGTTGTGTGGGCTTGGTTTTGAGCTCACCGGTCGCCCCAATATACGGCATCCAGGTAACATGGATAAAGAATACATTTTCACGCCCTACTTCATTTCTGAGTTGTCGCAAAGCCTCCAAGAATGGCTGCGATTCGATATCTCCAACCGTCCCGCCGACTTCCACAAGAACGATTTCTGCCCCGGTCTCTTTCGCCACCAAGCCAACCCTTCGTTTTATCTCATTGGTTATATGCGGAATGACCTGTATCGTCCCACCCAGAAAATCGCCCCGTCGCTCTTTGCTAATGATCTCTGCGTAAACCTGCCCGCTGGTAAAGTTGCTTACGCGAGTCAACCGGATGTCTATAAACCGTTCGTAGTGGCCCAAATCGAGGTCGGTTTCAGCGCCATCATCTAAAACAAACACCTCCCCATGCTGGTAGGGTGACATTGTCCCCGGATCAACATTGATATACGGGTCAAGCTTCTGTACTGCTACTTTGAATCCGCGTTCTTTTAGAAGTAGCCCGGTTGCAGCAGCAGTTACGCCTTTACCAACCGATGAAACAACCCCGCCAGTGAAGAATAAGTATTTTGTAGTCATGGGTCACCTCTTATTAATATAAAAATCGTTCGATATTGAAAAAGATGGACTGAAAAGGTCTTAAAACAAAGGAAATGGGGAGGGCGGTTAAGCCCTCCCCATTGGGGATTGTGATCCTTGAAGAGTAATGTATTTTTTTAGTTTTCATCCGACCAGCTTGACGATATCTTCGGCGGCACGGCGCATCTCGAGAAATATAAGGCCTAATTTGGCTTCCTGCCTTGCCAAGGCTGTCAGAACCGCTTCGGACCCGACAGAGGTGAGCACAATAGCGCCTGTATCTCCTTTGATATAGACCTGCTCGAGGCTGCCGCGCCCTAGTTCACCAGAAATTCGTTCGCCCAGGCTTAACATCGCCGCAGACATAGCCGATACCCGGTCTTCTTCCACGCCCTGCTGTAAAGCAGAAGCCATGATCAAACCGTCTACAGAAACGATAGCGGAAGCTTCAATATCAGGTGCAGCGGCCTGCATTGATCTTAAGCGATCCACCATCTGGTCAGCGCGAGACTTTGCCATTTTTGTTTTTTATTGATCAAGAACGGTCTGAGTTTACCATAAAAATTGACCACTCCTACGCTTCGTGTTAGACTTGAACGTTCTAAATTTCAAGGAGGAGCCGATGCGCAACCGTCAAGGATGTCTAGCAGGTTTTCTGGAACTATTTTTATTGGATAAGCTATTTAATTGGGCAGAGCGCCGCTTCGGATTTGGCCGGGGCTGTTCATGCAGCGGCTTCGGATGCGGTATTATTTTGCTCTTCCTGTTCCTGATCGTGGCCTGTTCCATTGTTACTCACACAAATTGGCTTCACCTGATCCGTTAATGCGTTTACGACTTATTGGGTGGATTGTCCTGGCCGCCCTTTTGTTCCAATCCCCAGTTAAGGCTCAAGGTGTACCCACTCCAGTTATCACCTCCCCGAGTCCGGGTCAGATATTACAAGGGCAGGTGGCGATCACAGGTACGACAGATATTCCGAACTTTGCCTCGGCTGAACTTGATTTTTCCTATTTATCTGACAAGACAAATACCAGATTTCCCATTCAGGTGCTGACACAGGTGATCCAGAATAGTATCCTAACAACTTGGGATACGACCGTCATCAGCGACGGGGACTATTTATTATTATTGAGAGTATATGCGACAGATGGTTCCTTCCAAGATGCGTCGGTAACAGTAAAAATACGAAATTACTCAGCCCTTCCGTCGCCCACACCAACCGCCATACCCACGGAACCTGCAATTCAAATCCCTACTCCGATATTAATCGCTCCTTCTACAACCCCTACTTCTGCTCCCTTACCGACCCCCACTTTACTTCCAAACAATCCTGCGGCAACAAATGAAAACGATGTTTATGCGGAGTTCTGGCGGGGAGGTCTAATAGCGCTGCTTATATTTTCTGTAATTGGAATAACAATACGATTACGCCGTTCTTGATTGGATTCAGATAATCAATGACCGAAAATACTTTTCTGTTAATTGGCCTCGGTAACCCGGGTCGCGAATACAGGGATAACCGCCACAATACAGGGTTTATGCTTATCGATCGCATAGCTGTACGGCTTAACGCGCACGGAATTAAGCTGCAATCCAAAGCCATTGTGACGAGCGTATTATACGAAGACAAAAAACTAATTCTTGCCAAACCACAGACTTATATGAATCTATCGGGTCATTCTGTGCAAGGACTTGCCAATTTTTATAAGCTGCCTTTAGATAATTTGCTTGTCGCACACGACGATCTTGATCTGCCATTCGGTACAATTCGAATGCGTCCAGGGGGCGGCCCAGGGGGACAAAAAGGGGTTGCATCTGCGATTGAACAGCTAGGGACGAAAGACTTTGTGCGTTTAAGGATAGGGATTAGCCGCCCTCCGGGCCGGATGGATCCCGCCGATTACGTCCTGCAAGATTTCTCGCGCGATGAAATGAAGAATTTATCCGATATTCTCGACCATGCCGCCGATGCAGTGCTGGTTTTTGTAAAGGATGGACTTGATACGGCTATGAATAAATTTAATGGGGAGGTTCGGGAATAGTGTTTTGGGAATAAAACACCTGCTTTGATCCTTTAACTTCCCAGTTCTTCCATTCACTCTTTTCTTCGTCATGGAAATAATCCTCGATAAAATCCGGTCGCATCCACAATATCTCCAGCTGCTAAAGCAGATCCAAGATGGCAAGGAACAATCCGGCTTAAGCCTGCCACGTTCTGCGCGGCTGCCAATTCTAGCGGCTTTGCATTTGGACTTGAATAGGGCGATTTTATTCGTCACTGATCGCGCGGATCATGCCCTGTCACTTTTCGATGAATTAGGGTTTTGGGTTAAATCACCACGTTATTTTTTTGCAGAACCCACCCCCTTGTTTTACGAAGATGCGGCCTGGGGAATTAGCACACGGCGGGAGCGTTTGCAGGCATTAACCGCCCTGGCTCGGTATCATTTACCGTTCGCAGAGAAGCCAGATGCAGCACCGATCCTGGTGACTTCGGCGCGCGCTTTAATGACGCGGACCATTCCTCGTCGGGATTTTCTCAAAGCCTGTAAAAAATTCGTTGCAGGACAATCTTTTCAACCTGACGCTTTATTACGCACTTGGGCGGAAATTGGTTATCAACGCGTCAATACAGTCCTTGAGCAGGGTCAGTACTCCCGGCGCGGTGGCATTCTGGATGTGTGGCCGGCGGATTCAAAATCACCTATACGACTAGATTTCTTTGGAGATGAGGTTGAGTCGATTCGAAGTTTTGATCCCGCTTCCCAGCGGACGATCGAGAAGCTAGATTCCATTCTCGTTACCCCAGCAAGGGAATTCATTATCCAAGGAACAACAACTGGAACCGAGGGATCAGGAATTGCAGCGGGTCTTGATTCGAAAATTAAAACTAAGGAATTATCGGAATTTTACATTCCGGTACTTTATCAGCAGTCCGCGAGCTTACTCGATTATTTGCCATCAAAACCGCTCGTTCTGATCGACGATCTTTCACTTATCGAAAGTATGGTTGCCGAGGTAGAAGAACAAGCCGTTAAATTCCGGGCAGATGAAATAAAAGAAGGCACATTACCTCCGGACTATCCCATCCCTTATATAACCTGGCCGGAGTTGGCCGATGAATTTCACGGATATACAGCATTAGAGTTAGGTCAATCTTCTGCTTTTGAAGGTCCTGGAGGATTTGGATCGCAGTTTACAATGGGTCAACGGTTTGGGGGTCGCTTAAAACCATTCATCGACCATGTTGCGAGTTTGATAAATAAGAAAGAAACCCTGATTATTGTTTCAAGGCAGGTAGAACGTCTCGAAGAACTTTGGAATGAGACCATTGATAGCGGTCAGAGTACGGCGAACAATCAAAAGCCGCCGGTTTTTATGGAGGCCTCCTTATCTGAGGGTTTTATCTTAGATAATGTTAACCTGATCACCGATTCTGAAATCTTCGGATGGGAACGTCCACAACCGCGCGCGAGACAGCGGGTAATTGCTGAAACCCCCGAAACCATATATTCCGACTTAAAACCAGGCGATTTTGTAGTCCACATCGACCATGGGATTGGACATTTTGTTGGATTAGTGCAGCGAAACCTTGACGGCCTCGAACGTGAATTCCTGGCGGTTGAATATGAAAACGGCGGACAGTTATATGTGCCAGTCCATCAGGCGGACCGATTAACGAGGTATGTAGGTGCAGAAGGTGTAGAACCCGCTTTAGATAGATTAGGCGGCCAGGAATGGCGCGAGAAAAAGGGGCGAGTAAAAGAGGCGGTACTTGAAATTGCGCAAGACATGCTTGACCTTTATGCGAAACGTCACGTAGCAATGGGTTATGCGTTCAAGGCAGATACCTCCTGGCAAAAAGAATTGGAGGACAGCTTCCCTTACGTGGAAACACCAGACCAGGCGCGAGCATTGGCGGAAATCAAGCGAGATATGGAATCGTCGCGCCCCATGGATAGACTTTTGTGCGGGGACGTGGGTTATGGTAAAACTGAAGTAGCTTTACGTGCGGCATTCAAGGCAGTCATGGACGGCAAGCAAGTTGCCATCCTGGTGCCTACCACCGTACTGGCACAACAACATTATGAGACTTTCCTGCACCGCCTGGCAGCTTATCCTGTGAAAGTTGAAATGCTATCAAGGTTCCGTTCGCCAAATGAGCAGAGCCAAATCCTGCTGGGATTGGCCGCGGGTGAGATCGATATCGTCATCGGCACACACCGTTTGATCTCATCTGACGTACAGTTTAAAGAGCTTGGCCTTGTCATCATTGATGAAGAGCAACGTTTCGGGGTCACTCACAAAGAACATCTCAAGAAACTTCGAACAGAAGTAGACGTCCTCACCATGACGGCTACACCCATCCCTCGTACGTTATATATGGCTTTGGCAGGTGTACGTGATATTTCAAACCTGAATACTCCGCCTGAAGAGCGGCTGCCTATCATAACCCATGTGGGTCCTTATACCCCTCAATTGGTACGACAAGCGATCTTACGTGAACTTGAGCGAGGGGGACAAATATTCTTTGTGCATAACCGGGTCAACACCATCGGTGCCATGAAGGCGCATCTCAACCAACTTGTGCCTGAAGCACAAGTTGATATCGGCCACGGCCAGATGCCAGAGCATGAATTGGCCAATGTGATGCACAACTTTAATGCAGGTGAAACCGACATACTGCTCTCAACGACTATCATCGAGTCGGGGTTGGATATACCAAATGCGAATACATTGATCGTGGATCGCGCTGATACTTTTGGACTAGCCCAGCTTTATCAGTTACGGGGAAGAGTGGGCCGAGGTGCCGCGCGCGCTTATGCCTATTTTTTCCGGCATCGAAAACTTGCTCCAACACCTGAAGGACAACAACGACTCGAAGTGATCGCAGAGAATACGCAGCTCGGCGCCGGATATTCGATCGCTATGCGTGATCTTGAAATCCGGGGAGCCGGCGAATTACTGGGGACGCACCAACACGGACATATTCAAGCCGTGGGATTCCATCTTTATACACGTTTGCTGGCTGATGCGGTGCGCCAAATAAGACGAATTGAAAATACAAGGTTAACAGGCGAACAACCCAAACACGAATCCCCTTCAAGCTTAAAAATCAGAATTCCATCATTAAACCAACCTATTTCCATGCCTGTGAACGTAGATATCCCATTGGAAGTTGGGATACCGGTCGAATATATTTCGGACCATGACCTGCGTCTACGCCTTTATCGTCGTATCGCAGATTTACGCGACGAAACAGAGATCGATGCCATGGCGAATGAGTTCAACGACCGTTTCGGTCCTCTTCCCGAACCGGTGCAAAACTTGTTCTATCAAATGCGCGTGAAACTCCGTGCAGAAAAGATTGGCCTCGCTTCGGTTGGATGGGAAACCGACCAGGTAATCCTGCGTTTTCCATCCGGGCCTGATGCAAGGGACGATAAGCGGCTGCCCGACTTGAACCATGACGTCCGAGGCGGAAAAGGTGCTTATTGGTGCAATTTTGGCAAAGACCCCGATTGGAAGGAGAGATTATTAGAAACGCTGAACCTGCTAATAAAGAAATAAATAACCCTTTAATGTACTTCCTTCCGATTTTTATCCCTCTTGGATTCCAAAGGTGGCTTTTCTTTCGTCGGCACACCTGGGATTTTTCGATTTCGATACCCTTCGTAATCCGGTACAAGACGGCTATATTCACTGTCCATTAAAGGGGACGAGATCATAAAATCGGCAGATGCTCGATTACATGCGATCGGAATATTCCATACAGCAGCCATACGCAGGAGAGCTCTGACGTCAGGATCATGCGGCATCGGCTCAAGAGGATCCCAAAAAAAGATAAGAAAATTGATCTCATCGCTGACGATCATTGCACCCACTTGCTGATCCCCACCGAGCGGACCGCTTTGAAGTGTAATGATTTCGAAACCCAACTCACGCTCAAGCATCTCGCCGGTTGTGCCTGTGGCATAAACCTCATGATGCGCAAGGAGGTCGCGATTGAATTTCGCCCATTCCACTAGATCCTGTTTCTTGTTATCATGCGCAACAAGTGCAATCTTTTTATCGGGTTTCATGGTTAGTTTTCTATTCGCCATACAAATGCTCCTATTTTTGTCGTTTATATTATTATAGAGAATATCCAACGCATTTATTACAGCCAAAGATACCCTATTTTATTGTTTTGGAGAAGTAAATGTTTACTCATATAAAAGATTTCATCATTGGCCCATCTTTACCGAGCACTTCCACTGGACAAAGACAACTGAATAAGATCCTGGCATTAGCAGCATTCTCGCCGGACGCACTTTCATCCATTGCGTATGCCAACCAGGAAATTTATCTTGGCTTAATCATAGCCGGAAGTGCAGGACTGGCGTATGCATGGCCGATTGGACTGACGATAACCGGTTTATTGGTCTTAGTGGCTCTTTCTTATTTTCAAACCATTCACGGTTATCCCTCAGGTGGCGGGTCATATATTGTGGCTCGCTCCAATCTTGGCACACTCCCAGGCCTGGTTGCGGCTGCTGCATTATTGTTGGACTATATCCTGAATGCTGCGGTAAGCCTTACAGCAGGTGTCGCTGCAATTGCTTCCGCATTCCCTGGCCTTTGGCCTTATCGTGTAACCCTGGCGCTCGTATTACTGGCCTTCATTACCATAATAAATTTACGGGGCCTACGTGAGACCGGAATAGTGATGGCTGTGCCGGTCTATTTATTCTTAATAACATATTTATCCATGCTGGCTTATGGGGCAGTTCGATTATGGATCGATGGCCCTACTCCCTTAAAAATCGTTACACCTCAAATAGTCGAGCCGCTGACTCTGGTGTTAGTCATGCACGCCTTCGCAACCGGATGTACTGCACTAACCGGCGTCGAGGCCATCAGTAATGGTGTGCCTGCATTTAAAACCCCGCAATCGAAGAATGCCGGGCAGACATTGATCATAATGGCGTTGCTTATGGGAATTCTTTTTGTGGGAAGCATCGGTTTAACGCAATTTATGGGCGTGGTTGCCGGACCTGATGAGACAATTCTATCTGCCCTAGCAAGACGATTATTAGGAAATGGGTTCCTTTACCTGATCATTCAGTTTTCTACTTTACTCATTCTTACTGTTGCTGCAAATACAAGCTTTGCGGATTTTCCGCGCGTAAACGCAATCCTGGCAGGAGACGATTTTGCGCCTCGCCAGCTAAGAGGGTTAGGAGACAGGTTGGTCTTCACAAACGGGATATTAGTTTTGGCGTTTGCAACCGGCGTGCTTATCCTGGTCTTTGGAGGCGACACTCATCTGCTAATCCCTCTTTTTGCAATCGGCGCTTTCCTGGCATTTACCCTGTCCCAAGCAGGTATGGTCGTGCATTGGTTTAGAGAAAAAGGCCGAGGATGGCTGCTCAAGGCAATTTTCAATGGTACAGGAGCACTCGCAACCGGGGCGACCCTTGTTATTGTGGCGTTCAGCAAGTTCACCAGTGGAGCATGGATCACTATTCTATTAATTCCCTTGATCGTTTTTGGTTTTCTCCGCGTCAAGCACCATTATCAGGAGGTCAAACAACAACTTTCCTTACATGGGTTTCCGCCATCTTTGCGACCTGTTAGGCCCGCGAGGGTGGTAATCCCGATTTCAGGTGTGCATCGTGGAATGATAAATGCCGTATTGTTCGCCAGGGCCATCTCATCAGATGTAACAGGTATTTACGTAGAACTTGATGAAAATACCGGCTCTCATATAACAAGGCAGTGGAATGAATGGTGGCCGGATTTGCCTTTAGTTGTAATTCCTTCACCGTACCGATCGATCGTTGGTCCATTGCTCACGTATCTGGAAAAAACAGACCTGGAACATAATGATGGTCAACTGGCTGTTGTCGTATTACCTGAATTTGTCCCCACACATTGGTGGCAAAATTTATTACATAACCAGGAAGCATTAATTATTAAGGCTGCGTTGCTTTACGGAAGAAGACGAGCAGGTGGGGAGCGAATCGTTATCGACGTACCGTATCATTTGAAAATTTGAGTTGTTTTATCCATGTTATAATAGAACGCGTGTTCTCACAAGAAATGAGGCCCGATGACCTTTAAACTTCAAGCACCCTTTCAACCAACCGGCGATCAACCCGATGCGATTGTTCAGCTCGTAGATGGTATTCGTAATGGTATGAAGAACCAGGTCCTGTTGGGTGCGACAGGGACCGGTAAAACATATACGATCGCATCTGTGATCGAGCAACTTCAAATGCCGGCTCTTATCATGGCACATAATAAAACGCTGGCAGCGCAATTGTATGCGGAATTCAAGGACTTCTTCCCGGAGAATGCAGTTGAATATTTTGTATCCTATTATGACTATTATCAGCCCGAGGCTTACGTCCCCCGGCATGACCTATATATCGAGAAAGAGACGGAGATCAACGAAGAGATCGAGCGTCTGCGGCTGGCTGCGACGACATCTTTAATATCGCGCAAGGACGTAATTATCGTCGCCTCCGTTTCCTGCATTTACGGACTTGGAAGCCCGGAGGAGTTTGGTAAAGCGACTGTTACCATGAAGGTGGGCGAGATCTATCGCCGAAATGCACTCATACGCCAGCTGGTCGAGTCGCAATATCAACGCAACGACCTGGAACTGCGCCCGGGCAATTTCCGCGTGCGCGGTGATACCTTGGAGATCATACCGGCTTATGAAGATCGAAAAGGTTACCGAATTACCTTTTTTGGTGATGAGGTCGAGCGGATCCTGCAGTTCAATCCGCTTACCGGCGAGATATTCGATGAGCCGAAGGAAGCATCCATTTATCCCGCCAAACATTATTTAACCGAGACAGACAAGCTCAAAGAAGCAATTAGCGATATCGAGAAAGAACTGGAAGAACGGATCGCTCTATTTAAGTCTGAAGGCAAATTGATCGAGGCACAACGGATCGAACAACGAACGCGATACGACCTTGAGATGCTTAAGGAGGTTGGTTATTGTTCCGGTATTGAAAATTATTCGCGTCATCTCGATCACCGAGCCGCTGGGACCCATCCATGGACGATGATCGACTTTCTGCCGAGCGATTATTTGCTTGTATTAGACGAGAGTCACATGACTGTACCGCAGATACGAGGAATGTATAACGGAGATCGGTCGCGGAAAGAAACCCTGGTTGAGTATGGTTTTAGATTACCGAGTGCCGTTGACAATCGGCCTTTGAAATTTGCCGAGTTCGAGAAAGTAATGGGTTATACGATCTATACGTCTGCCACACCAGGCCCGTACGAAATGGGAGTTGCCGACAAGGTTGTGGAGCAAATAATCCGTCCGACGGGTCTGGTTGATCCGCAAATTGAAATCAGACCGACGACAGGTCAGGTTGATAATTTGATCGCGGAGATCCGGGTAAGGGTTGAGCGAGGAGAAAGAATACTTGTGACCACTCTTACCAAAAGGATGGCAGAGGATTTAGCAGATTATTTAATGGAGCTTGGAATAAAAGTACATTATTTACATTCCGAGGTTGAAACGCTGGAACGAATAGGCATATTGCGTGATTTGCGGCTGGGGGTCTTTGATGTGATCGTTGGCATCAACCTGTTACGGGAGGGACTTGATCTTCCAGAAGTTTCGCTGGTTGCAATATTGGATGCCGATAAAGAGGGATTCCTTCGTTCTGCCACGGCCCTCATCCAAACCATCGGACGAGCGGCGCGCCACTTAAACGGGCGGGTGTTCATGTACGCCGACCGGATAACAGACTCCATGAATAAGGCGATATCTGAAACCAACCGCCGCCGCGAAAAGCAAGTCAAGTACAACGAAGAACATGGCATCACCCCCGTAAGCATCCATAAAGCCATCCGTGACATCACCGACCAGTTATCTTCTGAAGCAAAAGAGAAGGTGATGACACTTGGTGAAGGAAAAGCGGATTACAAGACAAAGCACGATAAAACTTCACAAGGTGAATTGCAAAAGATCATAATCGAGATGGAAAAACAGATGAAAGCAGCCGCTGCTAATCTTGAATTTGAAAAAGCAGCAGCATTACGAGATGAGATGTATGAATTAAGATCAATCCTGGCGGATGAGACTAACTTGAAACCGTGGGAAAGGATCAAGTTGCTGGCGGGCGAAGAATAACACCTTCCTGCCCGGAAATACTCTTTTACCGATTTAAAAATTCGATCACTTAATCATCGACCCAAAATAAATGCCCAGAAGATAAGTTGTAATGGCTTCCCCCAGGCCAATGACCGTCATCTCGATGCCACTCTTCCAGGGACTCAAACCTGTAACAACTGTCTTGGCTGCACCGATCAGAAAATGGGCCAAGGTGCTGATTGCAAACGAGAAAATAATGGCCGAATACCCGCTCATAAAGAAAAATGGCACAATCGGGATGAAAGCGCCAGCCGCTGTGGACAGAGTGGCAGAAAAAGCCGATATCCAAGGATTGGGGTAGCTTTGCTCGGAAATACCCAATTCTTCGCTTCCAAGGGTCTTTAAAGCCGATTCTGGTTGTGCAATTAAGCGCCCGGCGAGAATTTTCGCTTCGTCCGCTGGAACGCCCTTCAATTGATAAAATAATGCCAACTCTTCCGCTTCCTCTTCCGGATGCGATTCGAGTTCCTGACTTTCCCGCCTGATCTCTGCCTCCTGAACCTCGCGTTCGGTTTTCGTGGCAAGATAGGCACCGGAACCCATCGATAAAGCAGAAGCCAACATACCAGCCAGTCCGGCGATCAAAACGGCTGGGCCACCAGCCGTAGCACCCGCTACACCCGAAACAATTCCAAATACCGATCCCAAACCGTCATTTGCACCATAAATTGCCTGGCCGATCCACCCGCCACCTCTCCTATGCCAGCTCTCGCGGTGCAAGATGGTATCCAACATTGCCTGAGGGCCAATCACGGTGTTCGAGCTAGCATTACTATTCTTTTGCATGGCCCCGCTATGAACTTGTTCATCATGTTTTACAGATTGGATGATGCTTCGATCAACCTCGGTGGGAGCGATTTGGGATAGATTTTCGTACATCTGGGTATCATCTTCTTCATTACTTTCGATCCGTTTTAAAGCATTATCCGTCCCACTTTGGATGAGTACCCAGCGCCAAATCTTTTCACCCAGGGTATCACGATCGGGAGGTAGCGCGACACCCAGCTCAGCTAAACGGTTGGACCATTTTTCGCTGTGACGATGTTCGGTCTCAGCCAGGCTAAGCAAAGCATTCCGCCGATTCTCATTCGTTTCCCGGTTAGCAAGCGCGCGATATATGCGTTGACTGGCTCTTTCCTTTTGTAGTGCAATGATCAAGCCATTCGTGAATTTCGATTGATCCTTAGAATTCATATTTGTCTCCCTAAACGGAGCTATTCAATCATTTTCATTGAAAGCTGAAGAATTAATTCGGACCCTTTACATCGCTAAAGTGTACTATCGGTTCTATCCAATGGTATTAGCAAGAGCGGTATTTTTGTACGTCTTGCAACATGAGGAGCAACGCTGCGAGCCCAGAATGCATCAATGCCTGCCCTGCGGTGAGTGCTTAACACTATTAAATCTGCGTCGCTTTGTTCCGCAACATTGACTATTGTTTGTGCCGGATCCCCCCGGGCGATCTCGGCTGTCGTGCGAAAGCCTTCCGCGATCATTTCGTTCAGGTGTCCCTGAAAATGTTTTTTAGCGTGGTCTTCCTCGATATCCAAAAGCGCATTCGTCGTCGAGGGTAAAATCGTACTTGTAGCTGCTTCGTCGCCATGAAGGGTGCTTAATGTCGGAATGACACAAAGCAAATACAATTCCGCGTTGTAAGCTTTGGCCAAATTTTTCGCGTATGGCAGGCTATCATCGTGAATAGATTCGCTGTCGAGGGGGATGAGAATGCGGCGGAGATTGAACGGCTTACGATGTGACGTCATGGGTTGCAATAGAAGTAACGGCGTCGTACCTTTTGCGACGACCTGCTGGGCGATTCTGCCAAACAACATATCGCGGATGCCGCTACGACCATGTGCACACATAATTACAATGCCGGGATCAAATTCCCCGATATGTTCTACAATACCGGCGGTAACGTCGGTAACGCCAACATTATGAACGTGCCAATTAACCTTTACATCGGCAGGAAAGGAGTGTTTTGCCAAATCCTGAAGATATGCTTCGGCTTCTTCAGGATGGCTCAGATGTCGTTCGTTATGGACAACTTCGGGTGCGTTCTCCTCAATAATGTGCAGGAGCGTAACCGGTGTGTTTAATTTTTCGGCTAGAGACGATGCGGCAGGCAATGCTGCTTCCGCCAAGTGTGAACCATCCAGGGGGACGAGTATATTTTTGAACATGGCTTATACACCGACCGTAAGTTGATAAAGGAGGAAAAGATTAAGAGCAACAATTAACCCGGCCACGATACTGGTTATTATAGTTGTAATTCTGTGATTGACTAACACCCCCATCAAGTCTTTGCGTTTTGTAAACATCACAAGTGGAATAATTGCGAAAGGTAAGCCGAAACTGAGCACAACCTGACTAAGAACAAGGGTCCTGGTGGGATCGAGAGCAAGGGCAATTACAACGATCGGCGGTACCATTGTGATAGTACGTCTTACCCAAACCGGAATGCTGCGGTGAATAAAGCCCTGCATTATTACCTGACCAGCCATCGTGCCTACAGTGGATGAAGAAAGGCCTGAAGCTAACAAGGAAATAGCGAAAACATAGCTTGAGGCAGGTCCGAGCAAAGGAGTCAGAGTCCGGTATGCCTCCTCGATCGTGCCAATACTTTTTAATCCCTGGTAAAAAAATGTGGAGGCAGCCATGATAAGCATTGCGCAATTTACCAGACCTGCTAACCCCATTGCAATAGTCACATCAAGCAATTGAAAATGGAACAGGCGTTTGAGTTCATCATCGTTTTTAGTAGGGATACGGTTTTGGGTTAGGGACGAATGCAGGAAAATGACATGCGGCATCACTGTCGCACCCAGTATACCGGTGGCGAGAAGCACACTTTCCATTCCAGAGAACTGAGGCACGACAGAATGATAGACCACCTGGGCAAAATTTGGACGATCAAGGATGGTTTCGATAATATAACAAACTGCGATAACTCCAACGAGGCTGGTAATGACGGCCTCGAGAGGACGAAAACCGCGATGTTCCAAGCCGAGAATGATAAATGTTGTCAGAGCCGTAAGTAATGCAGCGGGAAGTAATGGTATATGAAAGAGAAGATTGAACCCTATCGAAGCCCCCAGGAATTCAGCCAAGTCGGTGGCGATTGCCACAAGCTCCATAAGCAACCACATGCCGATCACGACCGGCTGGGGAAATTGTTCACGACAAAGTTCCGCCAAATTCCTGCCAGAGGCAATTCCTAATTTAGCCGAGAGGGTTTGAATAAGCATAGCCATTAAATTGCTCGCCACGATCACCCATAAAAGCATATAACCGAATTGAGCTCCACCTTGAATGTTCGTCGCAAAATTGCCCGGGTCGACGTATGCTACACAAGCAATAAAAGCCGGTCCCAGAAAAGGTAAAATTCGAGCGACGAGACCCTTTTTGCTCCGGCCGGTTAATACCTCATTAGCTGACTTGAGAGTGCTTACATCACTCGATAGGACTGAGTTTTGAGTTTCTTTGGAATACGCCATAAAAATGTACCTCCTAAAATATTATTAAGAAATTAATTCTCTTCAACATATATTTTTGAAGTGATGTTAAGCCCTAGAATAGCAAGCCGCCTTCCAACCTTGATAGTTAGGTTGTTGTCAAATTTCGAGTAATTTGTTACTTCGACTTGTTTGCCGGGAATGAGATCGAGATCTTCAAGAAAACGCAACAGGTCTACATTGTCTGTTTTAACGCGTTGAATAACTGCGGCTTGACCCACGTGAAGAGCCGAAAGTGGAATCGTGTCGTCATCCGGCATTTTTAAATCCGAAGTAGGGATCAAGTCGCCATGGGGATCTCGTGAAGGATTTCCCAGCGCTGCAGCAATAC
>Ga0265340_10001013_pt1 | contig 15991 bp, 14 predicted proteins | sample 4CB225metaG_FD_202082 | JGI IMG/M metagenome (GOLD analysis project Ga0265340, IMG submission 202082) | Rhizosphere microbial communities from Carex aquatilis grown in University of Washington, Seatle, WA, United States - 4-CB2-25 metaG | ecosystem: Host-associated > Plants > Roots >...
ACCGTTGGAGCTGGCGTAGCCCATGCCGCTGCAAAACCGTGTCACGCCATCCGGCGACATCATAGCCACTCCGCATCGCGGCATGTTCACCGGCAACCGCGGCATCATCCACGATCCCGCCACCAAGACCCTGACGCGGCGCTGGGCGAGCCAGGCGTGGCTGACCTGCGTTTGCGAATTCCGGGGCCGGCGGCGCGACGTGATGGCCACGCGCAGCTGGACCGAACTGTTCTTTCTCGACGAGGCAACGGCTTTCGCGGCCGGACACCGCCCCTGCTTTTACTGCCGCCGCGACGACGCCAACCGGTTTCGCGCCGCCTGGGAAGCGGGCAATGGCGTTGCCCATATGCTTGCGCGCGACATCGACGCCGTGCTGCAGCGCGAGCGGCTGGATCGCCGGGCAAAGCGGCTGCATCCGCTGCCGCTGCCGGTGGAAAAATTGCCCGATGGCGCTATGCTGCAGCAGGGCAATGAGAGTTTTGCGATTGTGCAGGGACGGGCATACGGGTGGTCGCCGGCCGGCTATCGCGCCGTGGAAAACAGGCTCGGCGAGGCGATGCTGCTGACACCGCCATCGACGCTACGCGCGCTATCGGCGGGATACCGGCCGGTGCTGCATCCGAGCGCGATGGCGCGTTAGGCATAGGCGATAGGCATAGGCGATGCGCTTTGGTTAACGCTGCGTCTTGCCGTTTTCGTCGACGCTCATCCGGGACTCCCGCAGCATCCAGTCGCGGATGATTTGTCGGCAACGGGCGAGGGCCGCGTCGCCCGGATGGACTTCTGCGGAATCCGTGGGCGTCGGTTGCGCCGCGCGATCGATCATGGCCTGGCAGCTTACGAACTCGGCGCGCGCCTCAGGGTAACGCAGCCACCGCGAACAGCACGGCCGCTGTCCGCGCGACCGGCATCAGCCCAGCCGCTGCCGCGCCAGTTCGGCGCCGGCGCCAAGCGCCATCAGTTTGGCTTCCGCGATATCGCGATGCATCGGCGCCATGCCGCAATTGGTGGTGGCGATGATGTTGCTCTTAGGCACGAATTTCGAAACCGCGTCGATCACCTTGACCACGTCTTCGGCGGTTTCCACGGTATCGCTGGCGACGTCGATCACGCCGGCCTGCACGATCTTGCCCTTGAGCAGGCTGAGCAGCTCCAGCGGCACCCTGGAATTGCGGCATTCGATCGCGACCTGCTGGATCGAACTGCGGTCGATCGCGGGAAAGATATCTTCATATTGCCGCCACTCGCCGCCGAGCGTTTCCTTCCAGTCGGTATTGGCCTTGATGCCGTAGCCGTAGCAGATGTGCACGGCGGTGGCGCAGGTCAGGCCTTCGGCGGCGCGCTCGAGCGCCTTGATGCCCCAGTCCGACACCTCGTCCATGTAGACGTTGAAGGCGGGCTCGTCGAACTGGATCATGTCGACGCCGTCGGCCTGCAAGGCCTTTGCTTCCTCGTTGAGCAGTTCGGCGAAGGCGAACGCCATCTTGACGCGGTCGCCGTAATATTGGTCGGCGATGGTGTCGATGATGGTCATCGGGCCGGGCAGGGTGAATTTCAGTTTCCGCGTGGTGTGGGTACGCGCGATTCGGGCCTCGTCGGCGTGCACGCGGCCCTTGAGCCGCAGCGGCGCCACCACCTGCGGCACCATCGCCTTGTAGCGGTCTTTGCGGATTCCCATCTCGACCTTGTGGGCGAAATCGATGCCTTCGACCTTCTCCAGGAAGCCATGCACGAAGTGCTGGCGCGACTGCTCGCCCTCGGTGACGATGTCGATTCCGGCGTCCTCCTGCAGTTTCAGGACCAGCAGGGTGGCGTCGCGCTTGGCCCGCGCCAGCTCGTCGCCTGTCGATTTCCAGGGCGCCCACAGCTTGTTGGGCTCGGCCAGCCATTCCGGCTTCGGCAAGGAGCCGGCGATCGTGGTCGGAAACAGCATCAAGGCCTCCCGGGGTTTTGATTGAGCGTCTGTCTGCCATGTCTTGCGCGCTTCGTACATATGCTCGTCATGCCCGGCCATGACGAAGTGGAGGCTTCAATCCCACCAAGGTCTGCTTTAGGATGATGAAAACAAAATGGACGGAGCTACGATGATCGACCTCCATTATGCGCCGACGCCGAACGGCTGGAAAATCTCGATCATGCTGGAGGAGCTGGGCCTTCCCTATACCGTCTTGCCCGTCAACATCCGGGGCGGGGAACAGTTCAAGCCGGAATTCCTGGCGATCAGCCCGAACAACCGGATTCCGGCGATCGTCGACCACGCGCCTGCCGACGGCGGCGGGCCGTTTCCGGTGTTCGAGACCGGCGCGATCCTGGTTTATCTAGCGGAAAAGACCGGGCGGTTTCTGCCGAAGGACCTGCGCGGGCGGTCGGTCGTCATGCAATGGCTGATGTGGCAGATGAGCGGGCTCGGCCCCATGCTCGGGCAGCACGGCCATTTCGCCCTCTATGCGCCGGAGAAGATTCCCTACGCGATCGAACGTTATCGCGACGAGGCGGCGCGGCTCTATCGCGTGCTCGACACCCAATTGGGCAAGACCGGCGCCTATGTCGCCGGCGACTATTCCATCGCCGACATCGCCTGCTTCCCCTGGACCATGACCCACAAGGCGCAGGGGTTTACGCTCGACGATTATCCGAACGTCAAGCGCTGGTACGCGGACGTGCGGGCCCGGCCGCAGGTGCAGGCGGGGCTGGCAATCGGCAAATTCGTGAAAGAGCCGTTTGACGAGGAGGCACGCAGGAACATGTTCGGGCAGAAGGCGAAGGAGATGGCCGGGGGGAAGTAATCCGTCTCCTCCGCATCGTCATTGCGAGCAGCGTAGCGACGAAGCAATCCATTCTTTCTTTTTGCCGCATTGCTTCGCTTCGCTCGCCATGACGATTTGAATATCCAGCGAAACCAAAAGAAACAGAGGAAACGCCATGATCGAATTCTTCTTCGACTGCTCCAGCCCCTGGACCTATCTCGCCTTCCACAACATCCAGCCATTGGCCAAAGAGTTCGGCGCCGAGATCACATGGCGGCCGATCCTGGTCGGCGGCATCTTCAACACCATCAATCCCAGCGTCTACGCCTCGCGCGAACATCCGGTGGAGGCCAAGCTCGCCTACCAGAAAAAGGACATGGCGGACTGGGCGCGCTCGGCGGGGATCGCGATCAAGATGCGGCCGACGGTGTTTCCGGTGAACAGCGTCAAGGCGATGCGTGGCTGCATCTGGCTGGATAAGAACATGGTGCCGTTCGCGCGCGCGGCGTTCGAGGCCTATTGGGGCGCCGACAAGGACATTTCGCAGGACGCGGTGCTGACCGAGATCTGCAAGGGTCTCAATATCGATCCGCAGAAGTTTTTCGCAGGCATTTCCGAGCAGGCAATCAAGGATCAGCTCAAGTCCAATACGGACGAGGTGATGGCGCGCGGCGGCTTCGGCTCGCCGACCATCTTCATCGACAAGACCGATATGTATTTCGGCAATGACCGGCTGCCGCTGGTCCGCGAGGCGCTGGCCCGGCGCAAGGAGCGGGCCGCCTGATGCCAAAGGCGGTCGTCTGCCGCGAGCTCGGCCCGCCCGAGCGCCTGCGGCTGGAAACCTTTGCGTCCGCAGTCCTGAAACCGGGAGAGGCGCGCGTCGCCATTCGCGCCGCCGGGATCAATTTTCCCGACATCCTGATGGCGGCCGGCGACTACCAGCTCAAGCCGGAATTGCCGTTCACGCCAGGCGTGGAAGCCGCCGGCGAGGTGGTTGAAGTCAACGGCGCTGCCGGCGTTTCGGCCGGCGATCGCGTCATCGTCAAGATGCGCCACGGCGCCTATGCCGATGAGGCGGTGGTCACCCCTATGCAAACCATTCCGCTGCCACGGGCGTTCGACTATGCCGAAGGCGCAACATTCCTCGCCGCGCACGGCACCGCCTATCACGCGCTGGTCGATCGCGGCCAGCTCAGGCCCGGCGAAGTGCTGCTGGTGCATGGCGCCGGCGGCGGCGTCGGTCTCGCCGCGGTCGAGATGGGCAAGATGCTGGGCGCGACCGTGATCGCGGCGGCGTCCTCGGAAGAAAAACTCGCGGTGGCGCAGGCCAAGGGCGCCGATCATCTCGTGCTGTATCCGCGCGAGCCGTTCCGCGACGCCGTCAAGCGCATCACCGAAGGCCGTGGGGTGGACGTGGTGTTCGATCCCGTCGGCGGCGCGATTTTCGAGGACAGCGTCCGCTGCATCGCCTGGGGCGCGCGGCTGCTCGTGATCGGCTTTACCGGCGGCATCGGGCTCGCCCGCACCAACCTCCTGCTGATCAAGGGCGCCAGCGTGCTCGGCGTCCGCGCCGGCGAGGCGGTGCGGCGCAATCCGGAGGCCGGCGCGGTGCGGATCGGGAAACTGCTGGAATGGGCGGAGGCCGGCAAAATCCGTCCCCACATCTCGCACCGCCTGCCGCTGGAGGATTTTGCGCAGGCGATGCGGCTATTGATCGACCGCGAGGCGATCGGCCGCGTGGCGCTGGTGATGGGGTGACACGCCCACTCGCAGAGTTGCCTTTGCGCCCTCACTCATACTCGCGCTCTTCCCACCACGGGAAATAGTCGGGCATGTCGGACGACACCTTGTCCTTGAACACGGCCGGGCGCTTTTCCAGGAACGACACCACGCCTTCTTTCACGTCGGCGGAACGGCCGCGGGCGTAGATGCCGCGGCTGTCGACCTTGTGGGCTTCCATCGGATCGTCGGCGCCCAGCATGCGCCACATCATCTGCCGGATCAGCGCCACCGAGACCGGGGCGGTCTTCGCGGCGATCTCCTTTGCCAGCGCGCGCGCAGTGGGGAGCAATTCGTCCGGGGGCACCACCTTGCTGACGAGGCGGCCGGCGAGTGCTTCCTGCGCCGGGAATACCCGCCCGGTGTAGCACCATTCCAGCGCCTGGGAGATGCCGACGATGCGCGGCAAAAACCAGCTCGAGGCGGCTTCCGGCACGATGCCGCGCTGGGAGAACACAAAACCGAAGCGCGCGGCCTCGGAGGCGATGCGGATATCCATCGCGAGCTGCATGGTGACGCCGATGCCGACCGCGGGTCCGTTCACCGCCGCGATCACGGGCTTCAGGCATTTGAAGATGCGCAGCGTCACGGTGCCGCCGCCGTCGCGCACCTGGTGGTCGCTGTAGTCGACCTTGCCGTCGGCAAGACGCCTGACCGGGCCGCGCCGCGCGTCGCGGTCGAAGGTGTCGGCGCCGGAGGAGAGATCGGCGCCGGCGCAGAAGCCGCGGCCCGCGCCGGTGACGATGACGGCGCGGATATTGTCGTCGTTGTCGGCGGCGTCGAAGGCGTCGATCAGTTCCTGCTGCATGACGCCGTTGAAGGCGTTGAGCTTGTCGGGCCGGTTCAGCGTGATCGTGAGAATCTGCTCGGCGACCTCGTATTTGATCGTCTCGTAGGGCATTCGGTGTTTCCTCTCGTGATGTTTTTTGTTGTTTCGTCATTCCGGGTTCGCGCTGCGCGACGCCCCGGAATGACGGTGGAGTTACTTCTTCGGCGGCCTCGGCCACGGCTGCTGCGGGCCGCGCAGGCCCTCGAACGCTTTCGCCATGGCGAGCACGCCGAGGTCGTCGAATCGGCGGCCGATGATCTGGACGCCGATTGGAAAACCTTTCTTGTCGAAGCCGCCGTTGATCGACACCGCCGGGTTTTCCGACATGTTCCACGGCACGGTAAAGGCGATGTGCTCGAACGGTTTTGCGGGATCGTTGACCGGGGAGGCGAACTCGGCGGGGAAATTCACCACCGGCGACACCGGCGAGATCACATAATCGAGATCGCAGAACAGCTTTGCCACGGCGGCGCGGATCGTCATGGTGGCGTTAAAACCCCTGATGACGTCGACGCCCGACAGCTTCGCGCCGGCTTCCGCCCAGTCGACGATATAGGGCAGGGCCTTGCCGCGCTCGGCGGCGGTGAGCTTGGAGAGATCGTCCCACACCCGCGCGCGCCAAAAATTGTCGAGACCGTCGAGGATCTCGCGCGTCATCACGGCAGGTACTTCCGTGACGACGGCGCCGGCCTCCTCGAAGGCCTTCGCCGCTTTCACGGCCACGTCGCGCACGTCTTTTTCCAGGGCCTGTCCGATGCCGGGATCGAGCATCAAGCCGATGCGCAATTTGCGTGACGGTTTTTCCAGCGCCTTCCAGTTAATGCTGTCGGGCGGCAGGCTCATGCCATCGCGGCGATCCGGTTTCGACAGCACGCTCATCATCAGGGCGGCGTCGTCGACGGTGCGGGTCATCGGTCCGGCGACGCGGCCGACATAGGGCGGATCGATCGGAATTCGCCCCAGGCTCGGCTTCAGGCCGACCAGGCCGCACCAGCAGGCCGGCAGCCGCACCGAGCCGCCGATGTCGGTGCCGAGATGCAGCGGGCCATAGCCGGCGGCGCCGGCAGCACCCGCGCCCGAACTGGAGCCTCCGGGATTTTTGCTGACGTCCCAGGGATTGCGGGCGAGGGCATGGAAACTCGACAGCCCCGACGACAGCATGCCGTAATCCGGCATGGTGGTCTTGGAAAAGATCACCGCGCCCGCCTCGCGCAGGCGTGCCGCCGGCGGCGCGTCGACGGCCGCGGGCACGAGCTTGACGCTGGCCGCGCCCAGCGGTACCGGCACGCCCTTGGTGGCGATGTTGTCCTTGATCGTCACGGGAACGCCGTCGAGCGGTCCCGTCGGCTCGCCCTTCTGCCAGCGTTCGGTCGAGGCTTTGGCGGTCGCCCGCGCGCCGTCGGGATCGAAGGCGTAGAGCGCCTTGATCTGCGGCTCCCATACCGCGACATGCGACAGCACGTCCTCCAGCACTTCGGAGGGCGAGAACTGCCTGGCCTTGAAGCCCGCGATCAGGTCGACGGCGGAAAGGTCGTGCAGCGACGTGACGGTCGCTTCCGATACGGGTCTATGCATGGGCGCCCGCGGGAAGCCGGGTTTCGATGATGCGCGCGAACATACTGGCGCCGATGGGGAGGATCTTGTCGTCGAGCACATAGCCGGGATTGTGCACGGGCACCGAGCCCTCGTGGCCGACCCAGAAATAGGCGCCGGGCACCGCCTGCATCATGTCGGCGAAATCCTCGCTGCCCATCTTCGGCTGCGAACGGGTAATGACCTTGGCGGGATCGACCACGGTGCGCGCCACGGCCTCGACCACCCTGGACTGCTCCTCCTGGTTGACCAGCACGCTGAACGTGTCGCGGATATCGGCGATGATCTCGACCTGGAAGGCGGTGGCCATGCCGGCGCACAGCGCGCGCATCCGCTCGCGGATCAACGCCCGCACTTCGTCGGAGAAGGCGCGGACGGTGCCGCAGAGTTTGGCCTCGCCGGGAATCACGTTGTAGGCGGAGCCGGCGTGAATCTGCGTGATCGACAACACGGCGGGTTCATGGGGATTGACGTTGCGGCTGACGATGGTCTGCAGCGCCTGGCCGAGCGACATCGCGATCACGATGGGGTCCTTGGAGTAGTTCGGCATCGCGCCATGGGCGCCGTAGCCGGTGATGGTGATGTCGAAGAAATCGGCGCCGGCCATCGCGGGGCCGGGCAGGATCGCGACTTCGCCATGGTTGAGGTCGGGCGCGTTGTGCAGGCCATAGACCTCGTCGCAGGGAAATCTCTCGAACAGACCGTCCTTGATCATGGCCCGCGCGCCGCCGAGGCCTTCTTCCGCGGGCTGAAAGATGAAATGCACGGTGCCGTCGAAATTCCGGGTCTCGGCGAGATAGCGCGCGGTGCCCAGCAGCATGGTGGTGTGGGCGTCATGACCGCAGCCGTGAAAGCGGCCGGGAATGGTCGAGCGCCATTTCAGATTGGTGTTCTCTTCCATCGGCAGCGCGTCCATGTCGGCGCGCAAGCCGATGCGCTTGCCGCCGGTGCCCTTGCCCTTGAGCACGCCGACCACGCCGGTACCGCCGAGGCCGCGATGCACCTCGATGCCCCATTGCGCCAGCTTTTCGGCGACGATGCCGGAGGTGCGGACTTCCTCGAAGCCGATCTCGGGATGGGCGTGCAGATCCCTGCGGATCGCGGTGAGTTCGTCGGCAAAGCCTTCGATGCGTTCGATATTGGGCATTGGACCTCTATCCGGTTGAACGTGATGTGTTGTCGGGAGCGAAAGGCGCGCCGTTCGGCTTGATGCGGATGCCCGGGCGCAGCCGCGTCCACGGCAATGTCGCGGTGTCGGCGGGCATCGCGCCGGGCGCGGCGCAGATCAGGAGTTGTTCGGCGATCGGCTCGAAATCGGCGCGGAAATGCACCGAGCTCTTGTTGACGAGAATGGCCTGTTCGGTCGGCTCGATCCCGACATAGCGATACATCGCCTGATCCGCGAGCTGCGCCTTGTGCGAGGACACCACCACCCGGATATCGCCGATCCGCAAGCACGCCGACGGCCCCATGTCCATGTCGCGGCCGCCATAATAGGGGCCGGGCGCGATGAACTGTCCGTCGGACAGTTGCTCGACGACAAACGTCTCCTGATACGGCGCGTCGCCCGGGATGCCCGACTTGCCGCCGAGGGCCAGCGTCACGGTGGCGCCGACGCCCGCTTCATGCGCGGCCTTGGCGGAAGCAGGATCGTAGATCACGCCGGTCGCAGCCTTGATGGCGTTGTTGCGGACCAGCGCGCGCAGCATGCCCGTGGTATCGGAATCGCCGCCGGCGCCGGGATTGTCCTGGGTGTCGGCGATGACGATGGGTTTCTTGGCGGTCTTCGCCAGTTCCATGGCGTGGCGCACGCCTTCGTCGGGCGTGTAGATGCGGCCATCGAAATCGTCTTCATGGCTCTCGATCAGCGCGGCGACCGTGTCGGCCGCCGCATCCGCATCCGCCTGCGTGGCGCCATAGGCGAACACGCTCGGTCCGCAATGCGGGAAATCGGCCGCCGGAAAGCCCGGTGCGAACGACAGCGTCGGCACTGCGTCGTCTTCCAGCGCGGCGAGCTTCTGGTAGATGCCCTTGGTGGGCTGGTCGTTGGTGCATTGCCAGCTGATCGCAATCAGGAACGGCAATTGCCGGAATGCCTTTGCGAATTTCTGCTTCGTCGTGAGCAGCAGTTCGAGATGCCTGGCCGCGGCGCGGCCGGTATCGGCCATGTCGATATGTGGATAGGTGCGATAGGCAATCAGCGCGTCGGCGTGCTCGACCATCTCCGGCGTGACGTTGGCGTGCAGATCGAGGCTGACCACCAGCGGCAGGTCCTTGCCGATCACCTGGCGCACGCGTGCGAGGATTTCGCCTTCGCCGTCGTCGAGATGTTCGGTGACCATGGCGCCGTGCAGGTCGAGATAGACCGCGTCGAGGGGACCTGCGGCCTTGATGCCGTCGATCATCACCTTGACGATGCGCTCAAAGGCATCCTCGGTGACGTGGGCGGACGGGCTGGCGCCGCAGGAGATGATCGGCACCATTTCCCAGCCCCGGGCTTCGGCGGATTCGACAAAGCCGGCGAGCCCGACATTGATGTTGCGCATGGTCTTGAGCACATCGGGGCCGAACGCCATCGCCGGCCAGCCGCCGCCATGCACGAAATCGTCATAGGTCGCCTTCGTCGGCGCGAAGGTATTGGTCTCGTGCAGGAAGCCGCCAACGGCGATACGGGTCATCAAGGGTGTCTCGGCGAGTGATTTGCGCGCGACGTTAGACTTGTCGTTGCGGGGAGCGCAAGCTGCGAAGCAATCCGCTTTTGCATGCCGCGTGAGCGCGCCGTCATTGCAAGCAGTGGAGGGAAGAAGCGATTTATTCCGCCGCTTCACCCGCCGCGACCGGCCGGAAATTCGCAAAATCCCAGTCCCGCCCGGGGGCGGCTTCGAGCAGTTGCCTTGTATAGGCCTGCTGCGGATGGGTCAGGACTTGCGCTGCCGGTCCCTGTTCGACGATGCGGCCATGCTGCATCACGACAACCTCGTCACAGATTTGGGCGGCGACGCGCAGGTCGTGGGTGATGAACAGCAGCGCGATGCCGAGCCGGCGCTGGATTTCGTCGAGCAGTTCCAATACCTGCGCCTGAACGGAGACGTCGAGCGCGGAGACCGCTTCGTCCGCCACCAGTACGTCGGGATCGAGCGCCAGCGCGCGGGCGATGGCGATGCGCTGGCGCTGGCCGCCGGAGAACTGGTGCGGATAGCGCGAGATCGCATCGGGCGGCAGGTCGACCAGTTCCAACAGCTCGCGCGCCTTCGCAAGCGCTTCCGCGCGCGGCATGCCGTAATTGATCGGGCCCTCGGCGATGGACTCGCCGATGGTGATGCGCGGATTGAGCGAGCGGTAGGGGTCCTGGAAAATGATCTGGATCTTCTTGCGGTGCGGCTGCAGCAGCCGGCGCGACAGATCGGAGATTTCGCGGCCCGCCAGGCGAATGCCGCCGGAGGTCGGATCGATCAGCCGGACGATACAGCGGGCGACCGTGGATTTGCCGGAGCCGCTCTCGCCGACGATGCCGAGCGTGCGGCCCTTGCGCAAGGTGAGGGTGACATCCTGGGCGGCCGCGACCTCGCGGACGCCGCCGAAGAACGAGCGCTCGCGATAGACCTTGCCGAGTTCGTTGGCCTCCAGCACTACCGGTTCTTTCGAATCGGCGCGGGCGGCCCGCGGCACCAGGCTCGGCACCGCCGAGAGCAGGTTGCGCGTGTACTCCATGGTGGGATTGCGCAGGATGGCGTCGAGCGCGCCGGTTTCCACCAGCCGCCCCTGGCGCATCACGGCGACGCGATCGGCGATCTCGGCAACCACGCCCATGTCATGGGTGATGAAGAGCACGGCGGTGCCGTGATCCCGCTGCAGGTCGCGGATCAAGGTGAGGATCTGCTTTTGCGTGGTGACGTCGAGCGCGGTGGTCGGTTCGTCGGCGATCAGGAGCTTCGGTTCCAGCACCAGCGCCATCGCGATCATGATGCGCTGGCGCTGGCCGCCCGACAGCCGGTGCGGATAGGAGGCGAAGATGCGTTTCACCTCGGGCAGCCGCACCTGTTCCATCATGGCGAGGATGCGCTGGCGCCGCGCGCGGGCATCGAGATCGGTATGGGCGCGCAGCACCTCGTCGATCTGGCGGCCGACCGGCACCACCGGATTGAGCGCGGTCATCGGCTCCTGAAAGATCATCGCCATGGTGGTGGCGCGCAATTGCCGCAGCCTGCGGTCGCTCGCGCCGCGCAGTTCCTCGCCGACCAGTTTTATGCTTCCGCCGGTCTGCGCCAGCGAGCCCTTCTGCAACAGCCCCATCACCGTGAGCGACGTCACGGATTTACCCGAGCCGCTTTCGCCGACCACGCACAGCGTTTCGCCCTCGCGCACTTGCAGCGAGATGCCGTCGATGACGCGCGGACCTTGCGCCGTCTTGCCCAGGCTGACGACGAGGTCGTTGATGTCGAGAACGACGTTGGAGGCGGGTGATGCGCTCACTTGCTGCCCTCCCGCTGTTTCATGCGGGGATCGAGCGCGTCGCGCGCGGCGTCGCCGATCAGGTTGACGCTGAGGATGGCGATCGAGAGCAGGAGGCCCGGCCAGAAGATCAGCGACGGCTTGATCTGAAAATAGGCGCGGCCCTCGGCCATGATATTGCCCCAGCTCGGGGTCTCCGGATTGATGCCGGCGCCGAGGAACGACAGGATCGCCTCGGTGAGAATGGCGGAGGCGCAGACGTAAGTGCCTTGCACGATCAACGGCGCGATCGTGTTCGGCATCAGATGCCGCCACATGATCTTGGGCAGGCTGGAGCCGACCGATATCGCGGCTTCCACATAGGGCTCCTCGCGCGCCGACAGCACGACGGAGCGCACCAGCCGCGCCACGCGGGGAATTTCGGGAATGGTGATGGCGACCAGCACCGTCATCAGGCTGGCGCCCGACAGCGACACCACGGCGATCGCCAGCAGGATGCTCGGCATCGCCATCAGGCCGTCCATCACCCGCATCATCACGGCGTCGACCCATTTGAAGAAGCCGGAGACGAGGCCGATCACGAGCCCGATGCCGATCGAGAACACGGCGGCGCCGAGGCCGATCAACAGCGAGACGCGCCCGCCATAGAGAATCCGCGACAGCACGTCGCGGCCGTAGCCGTCGGTGCCGAGCAGGAACTGCGCGCTTGCCGGCTTCAGCCGCTGCGCCGGCGCCAGCAGCAAGGGATCGTGCGGCGCCAGCCACGGCGCCAGGATCGCCGACAGGATCACCAGCGTCAGACAGACGGTGGCGGCGGCGATGATCGGGCTCGCTGTGAGGAATCCGAGCCGCGGCCGGAACGGCGTGGTGATCGGGATTGACGGTTCGGGAAGGGTTTCGATCGCCATCAGTACCTAATCCTCGGATCCAGCAGCGAGTAGGCGACGTCGATCAGGAGATTGACCGCGACATAGATGCCGGAGGTCAAGAGGATCATCGCCTGAATTACGGGATAGTCGCGCGCCAGCACGGCATCGACGGTGAGGCGGCCGATGCCGGGCAGGTTGAACACGCTTTCGGTGACGACGACGCCGGAAATCAGCAGCGCGAAGCCGGTGCCGATCACGGTGATGACGGGCACGGCGGCGTTGCGCAGCGCATGGCGCAGCAGCACGGCGGTCTCGCCGATGCCCTTGGCGCGCGCGGTGCGCACGTAATCCTCACCCAGCACATCCAGCATTGCGGTGCGCGTCATGCGCGCGATCAGGGCGATGTAGATGAAGGACAGCGTGATGGTCGGCAGGATGATGCGCTCGAGGAACGGACCGAAGCCGGCGCTGATGCTCTTGAAGCCCTGCACCGGCAGCCAGCGCAAATCGATGGCGAAGAACTGGATCAGGACGTAGCCGATCACGAACACCGGCACCGAGAAGCCCACCACCGACAGGCCCATGACAAAACGGTCGATCCAGGTGCCATGTTTCCAGGCCGCGATCACGCCGAGCGGCACCGCGACCGCGACCGAGAGGATGACGGTCGACAGCGCGATACTGATCGACGGCTCGACGCGCTGGCCGATCATCTTCAGCACCGGGATGTTCGAGATCAGCGACACGCCGAGATCGCCGTGCAGCAGCTTGCCGATCCAGGTGAAGAACTGGATGTAGAGCGGCTCATTCAACCCGAGCGAGGTGCGGATGCGTTCGAGCCGCTCGGGCGTCGCATTGTCGCCGGCGAGCAGGGCGGCGGGATCGCCCGGCGTCAACCGCAGCAGCAGAAACACGAACAGTGCCACCACGCCCATCACGGGGATGGCGGCCAGCACGCGGCGAACGAGGTATCCGAGCATCGTCATCCATCAGTTTTGCGGTAACCATAAGCCGACCTTATCGGCCAAGATTATCGCGGATTATGTTCCCGCCCGTAGAACTTTAGCGAGCAATTCCTGTGCCATTGGCGGTATTCTGGGCCGACTAATGTAGCCCGGATCTTTGCGCCTCACTCCAGCGTCGCCAACAGTCCCGCCATCAGGCGGCCGCGTTCGGCGAGGCTGTCGACTTCGATGTGCTCGTTGAGCGTATGGGCGTCGGCGCCGCGAACGCCGAGTCCGTCGAGTGTCGGAATTCCCATCGCACCGGTAAAATTGCCGTCGGAGCCGCCGCCGGCGCTGCCGTGGGGCAGCTCGCGGCCCATCTGATTTGCCACCCCGCGCGCCTTTTCATACAGCGCCATGGTGCCCGCATCGGGCTCCCACACCGGCCGCGTCACGCCGCGCGTCACCTTGAAGGTGACATCGTTGGCGGTGCCGTTCAGCGCCAGCATCCGCTCCACGCCGCGATCGAGATCGGCCTGGCGTTTGGCCATGCTCAGCGCCTCGCCGGTGGCCGTGGTGGCGACGCAATTGACCCACTGGCCGCCATGCACGATGCCGACGGAGAAGGTGCAGTCTTCGCCCGTCATGCCGTCGATGGCGATGATCTGCCGCGCCATTTCGCGGATCGCGGAGCGGCCCGACGACAGCGTGGCGCCGGCATGGCTGGGCTTGCCGATCGCTTCCAGATTGAAGCGCGCGATCGCATACCGCCCGGTGACGACGCCGTTGTCGGGCCGGCCCGGCTCCGGCACCAGCACGTATTTGTTGCGCGCGGCCTCCGCCTCGATCAGGTCGCGCACCGACGGCGTGCCGACTTCCTCGTCCGGCGTGAACACCACCGTGATCGGCAGCGGCGTCGTGAAGGAAGCGCGCGCCAATTGCCGGATCGCTTCCAGCGTCAGGTAATTGCCGCCCTTCATGTCGAAGATGCCGGGGCCGTAGCACTTGTTGCCGTCGCGCCGCCATGGCAATTTTTCAAGCGTGCCGATGGGGTGAACGGTGTCGAGGTGCCCCGCAATCAAAATGCCCGGCTCGCCTTGCTTGGGATGCGGAAACCGCGCCCGCACGCAGCCGCCGAAACCTTGCCGGCCGGCGATGCGCTCGATCGACGCCCCCATGATCGCCATGTCGCGCGCGGCGATATCGAGCATGCGGTTCACGGCGTTTGCGTCCCAGGTCGGGCTTTCGCATTCCACCCACGCGCGCAATCCCTGCAGCATGGCTTCGGAATCGAAGGGTAGATTGGCGGGGTTCATGTAAGTTCTCTCAAGGTGTGAACGGACATTGACGATTGGCATCGCGCGATGCTGACGAGAACGATCGGCGCCGCGTTTGTAAAGTGAAACATCAGGGAACGCTTAGTCCTTTCCGGTCGCAAGCGTTATGCGTCAAAACACGATTGACGCGCCGCATGCTTGGTGCAAGTCTCGAAAGCCTTGGATTTGCAGCATGTTAATGCGCCTAAATAACGCACCGCCTGCATAACAAATCATCGGGCTTTGATCAGTTTCACGTCAGGAGACTTTGTATGTTCCCCATCTCGCGCTGGAAGTTCACGAAAGCGTCGAACGTCACAAGGGCGCTCGCGCTATCGGCGGCGCTGGCCTTGCCGTCGCTGGCGGACGCCAAGACCATCACGGCGGTGATGCATGCCGATCTTCGCACTCCCGGCATGATGACGACCGCCTACATCGTCCGCGATTTCGGTTACATGATCTATGACACGCTGCTGGCGGAGGACGCCAGTTTCAAGATTCAGCCGCAAATGGCGGAATACAAGGTTTCCGACGACAAGCTCACCTATACCTTCACGCTGCGCGACGGCCTGAAGTGGCATGACGGCGCGCCGGTCACGGCGGAGGATTGCGTGGCGTCGCTGAAGCGCTGGGGCAAGATCGACGGCATGGGCCAGAAGCTGATGGACTTCACCGCCAGCCTCGAAGCGTCGGACGCCAAGACCATCACGCTGAAGCTGAAGGAGCCCTACGGCCTGGTGCTGGAGTCGATCGGAAAACCGTCCTCGCTGGTGCCGTTCATGATGCCGAAGCGGCTGGCGGAAGCGCCGACCGACAAACCCGTCCCGGAACTGATCGGCTCCGGTCCGTTCAAGTTCGTGCCGGCCGAATTCCAGCCCGGCGTCAAGGCGGTGTTCGAGAAGAACAAGGATTACGTGCCGCGCAAGGAGCCGCCGAGCTGGACCTCCGGCGGCAAGGTGGTGAAGGTCGACCGCGTCGAATGGATCACGATGGCGGACGCGCAGACCGCGGTGAACGCGCTGCAGTCCGGCGACATCGATTTCATGGAAGCGCCGACGATCGACATTCTCCCGGTGCTGGAAGCCAATCCGGACCTCAAGCTCGAGATCCTGAACAAGCTCGGTTTCCAGACGCTCGGGCGGATGAACTTTCTGCTGCCGCCCTTCGACAACGTGAAAGTTCGTCGCGCCGCCTTCATGGCGATGAACCAGAAGGACGTGCTGGACGCGCTGGTCGGCAACCCCAAATATTACAAGGTCTGTGGCGCGGTGTTCATCTGCGATACGCCGCTGGCTTCCGATGTCGGCTCGGAATCGCTGGTGAAAGGCAACGGCATGGCGGAAGCCAAGAAGCTGCTCGCCGAATCCGGCTATGACGGCACGCCGATTGCGATCATGGCGCCCGGCGACGTCGTGACGCTGAAGGCGCAGCCGATCGTCGCGGCGCAATTGCTGCGCGAGGC
>Ga0265340_10001014_pt1 | contig 15990 bp, 17 predicted proteins | sample 4CB225metaG_FD_202082 | JGI IMG/M metagenome (GOLD analysis project Ga0265340, IMG submission 202082) | Rhizosphere microbial communities from Carex aquatilis grown in University of Washington, Seatle, WA, United States - 4-CB2-25 metaG | ecosystem: Host-associated > Plants > Roots >...
CATCGAGTGCCTTTGCCGTGCCATCTCCTAGAGCCTTGTCGATCACTTGAACGATATGCGCCGCGGTCGAGAAATCAGGTTGGCGTAATGAAAGCATCAGTTCGCCTTTGGAGACGAATTCGGTGGAGATTTCACGCTCGACCAAAGCACCTGAGGGGACCCGTGCCGTATTAGTCGTGTTCTGGGTGATTGAAGAGCCATTGAGGCCACTTGCCGAATAGCCCCCCACAACGAGGGCTCCTTGCGCCACAGCGTAGGTTTTGCGATCGGCGCCGCGCAACGGCGTCTGCACGAGCACCCCACCGCGCAAGGACCGCGCATTGCCGATCGCTGATACCGTAACGTCGAGGCGAGAACCATTGCGAGCAAATGGGGGAATGTTCGCGGTCACAACGACCGCCGCAACATTGCGCAGCATCATCTGCGAGTTATCGATCTGAACCCCCAACCTGCGTAGCAAAGCACGCAACGATTGCGCCGCAAACGGGGCCATGATGTCGTCACCCGTTTGTGACAACCCCGTGACAACTCCGTAGCCAAGTAGCTGATTCTCACGCGCACCAACGATGTCACACAAGTCACGCAGGCGGTCCGCGCCCGCAGCCTGGGTGATGGTCATCATGCCGATGCAAGTAATGATCGACAGGAACAAGGGTACTTTGCGTTGGATCATGGTCAGAATGGATTGATAAAATCAAGGATCTTGGTGAGCCAGCCGCGGTCAACCTGATCGGCCACGTCACCGCGCCCCGTAAATTCAACTCGCGCATCGGCGACCAATGACGAGGACACGGTATTGTCGTTCTCGATGTCAGCAGTACGAATTAGGCCTGAGATATAGAGGTGGTACTCCTCGTTATTGATCATGACGACCTTAGTGCCCTCCACGTAGAGATCCCCATTGGGCATCTCTTGCTTGACGCGCACCGCAATCGCTCCACTCAACTTACCTTGGCGCTGGGTCTGACCTTCACCTGAGAAGTCCGATGACGAGGCTAGTTGGATCAGGGAACTGGGATCAATATTGGGATAGGCCTTCTTGATCGCGGGCACCAGGCCCAACAGTGATTCGATCTGATCTTGCCGATGCGAAGTATGCGTCAAGTCGGTTTTGGCACCGCCTGAGGCGTCGGCTTGCTCGTTGATTTTGATCGACACCACATCTCCAACTCGAAGGGCCCGGGTGTCTTCTAGGTAGCCAGCTTGAGCTTCCGTGTAAATTGAGCCTTTGGCGGGACGATTGTCTTTCTGAGTGGCGGCATAGTCGCCGGTCTCATACTTGCGATTTCTGGGGGTAAAGGGTCGAATATGCGGTGGGCCACATGCCTCCGCGAAGACGCTGAGCAGAACGCACACCCACAGAAACCGCTTACGCCTCATTGCTGCACCACGGAGGCCTCTTGCACGCTCATCACCCTCGCGCGCAGCACCTTTCGAGTTTTCACCACCTGACACGCCACAATGTCCCCAACATCGGCGGGACTCATCAGCGTCGCGGACGCTGAAACCCGGCTCGCGCCAGAGTCAATGACGAGATTGAGTGTGGCACCACGTTCCAAAACGTAATGAGTTGCTCGCTCGTCGAGCTGCACCTCCACAGTAACGGGTAGCCGTGCCACCAGTGCTCCTCCCGCAGTCAACTCAAACACGGGCGTGGCCCGTGTGATTCCCTCTCGTTTTGGAAGCCGAGGCATTTGCACTGAGCTCACCTGCAAGTTGGGCACCGACACATACTCATTCGGCAACGTCATCCGTATGAGCGTCACCCCCTCAGGCAGACGAGCCACCAACGCCGGCCGAACAAGAGTGTCGAGTTCGTGCGCGGTAAACCGATGAGTTGCCCGCTTGACGCGGACGCTACTAGGGATGTCGACATTGCTGAATTCCTCGTGCGCCTGAATCGCATATGTCCGCAACTCGTCTCGCGAGAACAGGCGAGAACTCCCAGGCGGCGGGGAGGCACCTAGGTCTAACGACGCCAGCGGCCCACTCGCTTGGGGCACTGCGTCGCCGAAGCACATACGTGGCGCATTGACCCACTGTATCGCCTCCGCCTTAGCCTGCGATGCGATGGCGACAACTGCAAGAGTGAGTGCCGAGACAAGTCTAAACATTCATTACCTCATCTGATTTGCAGCCTGCATCATCTGATCCGCAGTCGTCACTACCTTCGAGTTGATCTCATACGCACGTTGAGCAGAGATGAGGCCAATCATCTCATCGACGATGCTGACGTTAGATTGTTCCGTTGCACCCTGCAGCAGAGTGCCTCGTCCGTCTTCGCCCGGTAGCCCCACCTGGGCTTCCCCGCTAGCAGCAGTTACTGCGAGCAGGTTGTGTCCCATCGCCCTTAGGCCCGTTGGATTCACGAAGTTCGCGATGGTGAGCTGACCGACTGCAACAGGTGTCGTTTGACCGCTGACCGTGGCAGAAACGGCTCCAGTTGCGCTAATGGAAACACTGACTGCGTTCTGGGGAATGGTTATTGGCGGTTCAAGGGGCATGCCCTCTGAGGTGACAAGTCTGCCCTGCCCATCCGTTTGCAGATTACCCGCTCTAGTATAGGCCGGCGTGCCATCGGGTTGTTGAACCGTGAAGAACCCGTTGCCTTCGATTGCAACATCCAACTGGTTGCTGGTCGTAGCAATCGTCCCTTGCGTATAGAGTCGGCTCGTGCCAACGACACGAACACCATTGCCAAGCTGAAGACCGGTGGGGTTCACCGTTGTGGCACTGGTAGGTGAACCGGCAAGCTGAACCTGCTGGTAGAGTAAGTCTTGAAAGTCGACGCGCTGCCTTTTGTAGCCTACCGTGTTCGAGTTGGCGATATTGTTGGAAATGCCTTCCAAGTTCGTCTCTTGTGCGGCCATTCCTGTTGCGGCGATATTCAATGCGCGGAACATGATGCAGTGCACTCAAAGCAACTAAGGTGCCACCTTGGCTTTACTCAACATTGAGCCAGCTCTTGAGTGCGAGCTCGTCACGCAACTGTCAATTGGAGCGTCGAACCACTGACACTTGCCAGGGTGCGCTTGGCCCTGCGTGCCACTTGCGTACGTGTACGACACTCGGATAGGTCAGTGCTGGCTGCTGCCCCTCCGCACTTCGAGTTGTCTCGCGCAGCTTCTAGTCGGTGCCCGAATCGGCGGGACTCTCAAAAGCGGCAGCATCGGTGGCAGGGGAGTTGTCGATACAGACGCCGGCGACACAAGTCGAACCGTGCGTGCAGTCTGAATTTCTCATGCAGGATGATGAATTTGCGCAGCCCGAAGCCAGGTAGGGGAGGCATACAAACACTGCCCACTTGTGCAGAATGTTAGAGAGCAACACCAATACCTCCGTTGAACGTGGCCCAGAGGATCACGTTGCCCTGCGGCAGGTCCGATCCAAATGGGAACACGGCAAAACCCGGCTCAATGAAGAATGTGAGTTTCTTCCCGAGGGGAAAGCCGATCCTTGCACCGACAGCTGGACCGACCATCGATTCTGGAAGCACCACGCCAATGATGCTGATGTGGAAACCGACTGTTGGAGTCCACCAGCGTTCATACCGAATCTCAGCTCCCCAGGTGGCTCTGCGTTCGATTTCGGCAAAACTATAGAAGCCCATCCCATCCGTCATGAATTCGTCATTGCGCAGATCTACTCCTGCCATGACCCTGGTGCGTGCCCGCTCCCACTGCACGCTGCCTGACCCCGCCTCTCCACCTTGAAAGCCTGAGCCAAGTGCAAACGCACCGTTCATCATCCAGCCTTCCGCACGCGCAGACATCGACAGCGTCGCGATTCCCATCATTATCAGGGTTGCTAGCTGTCGTCTTGACATCGAGGCTCTCCGGTACAGCACTGGCTAGCGCCCCTTTGCACGAGTGAGGCCAACCTGACTCTATGCCGCTTCGATGCGTTTTCGTTTCAACATCTCGACGAGTGTCGTTCGATTGAGGCCCAGCAGACGAGCTGCCTGGTTCTTATTCCACTTGGTGCGTTCTAGCGCCTGGCGAATCAAATCGTTTTCGAACGACTCAACCGCGTTCCTTAGGTCGATTCCTGCGTCCGGAAGACGTGACCCCCCTGGCCGCTGTTCACTCGGCAGTCCGCAGACGCGAGCGGGCAGGTCACGCGGTAGTATTTCGTCACTCCGGGCCAGCAGCACGGCACGCTCAATGGTGTTTTCAAGCTCTCGAACGTTACCGGGCCAAGCATATTGCTCGAGTAGTTGCATGGCAGCGTCGGAGAGTTTACGAATATTCCTGGCGGTTCGTTGGCGGGAAAGATTGAGGAAGTGCTCGGCCAGTATCGGCACGTCTCCCGCACGGTCACGTAGCGGCGGGACGCTTACGTGGATCACATTGAGTCTGTAGTAGAGATCCTCTCTAAATGTTCCCGTGCGAGCCGCGTTCTCGAGATCGATGTTCGTCGCGGCAACAATCCGAACGTCGGCGTGAAGCACACGAGTGTCACCTATCGGAGAATATTCGCGCGTCTGCAGCACGCGCAATAGCTTGACTTGTAGCGCAAGCGGCAACTCACCTATTTCATCGAGAAAGAGCGTACCGCCCTGCGCTAGTGAGATGCGACCTTGTTTCGACGCATGCGCGCCCGTAAAGGCACCCTTGGCGTGACCGAAAAGCTCACTTTCGAGCAGCGCCTCCGGAATCGCTCCACAATTGACGGCAACGAATGGAGCATGCACGCGATGGCTTGACTCGTGCACCGCTCGCGCCACCAGCTCCTTGCCAGTTCCACTTTCGCCGGTTATCAATACCGTGCAATTGGTGTCGGCAACCCGATCGATGACGCGAAAAACGTCCAGAAGCCCTTCAGAACGTCCAATGACTCCGGTCATGCAACGAGGCGGAAACTTCGACGGAAACTGACTGCGACGCTCAACCACGCGTGTTTCTGGCTCCTCAAGCACGCGTTCCTGAGAGTACTGCTGTACAAGTAGGCTCTCCGCGGTCTGTGGAGGTAATACGAGGTCGTGTACAAAAATCGGCGAAGTCTCCGTCATAGTTTTCATCCCTCCTGCTTCGGGGCGCTCAGACTCAAACCCAATGGCTTGCTTGCGCCACCGTCAACAGGTTGTGCAGGCGAGCGTCCAGCAACTGACGTGCCAGTGTCATCATTTGGGCGGTGTTTTAGAGATCCCCCGATGAGACTTCATATTGCCTCAGGGCTCAACGCTACCACCTGGGTGGTCAAAAACCCAGGCTTTCCTCGGGAGCATCTCTAACGCTCCGAGAGATACGTCGAGGAATCTCCCGCCCCGTATCAGCTGCTAGCGAAGTCGTAACGCGGGTAGCAAACCACCCACGCAGGGTGACCTTCTACCCACCGCATGTCGCTATTTTGGCTCCAATGTCAGACTAGATCTTGTGCACTCGGTCCCTGAACGGCACGAGCGCCAAAAGCTAAAATTAGATAGTGGACTCTTGCGGCGTTTGTCCTCTCAGCTCAAACCAGTTGGTGCTACGAAAACACACCTGTACACATCACCGATGCTGTTGTCGATATGGGGTCGACTAAGTAGTGGCACGCCCAGTGCTTACTCCGACACGTGCTCGATATCTTTAGCGGCCTGCAAACTCTGCAACAATCGCTCGACTACCACCTAGAGCGACATAACTTGCTTGCATCCAATGTCGCCCATGTCGACACTCCAGGATACAAACCACACGACCTCTCTCGGGTTGACGCAGGAAGCTTTGCGGCCGTCTTCAATGTAGAGCTGCAACGAACGGCCGAAGGACACCTGTCGGGCATCGGGGACAGTGCGCAAAGTCGTGTTGGAAGAGTGTTTGAAGACTCTTCGGCAGGCTTCGGCGCTGACGGTAACTCGGTGTCGCTGGATCGAGAAGCCACCAAGCTGGCTGCCAATCATCTTAGATACGACGTTGTTTCCACCATCGTCGCGTCTGAACTCAAGGGGCTAACGTATGCCGCAAACGATGGTCGCGGCTAGGGAGACGAAGCATGCTCGGCGTATTTAGCGCACTAGAAGTTTCAGCATCTGGCCTTTCTGCACAACGGATTCGGATGAATACTACGGCGTCCAATCTTGCCAACGCAAGAACGACCAAAACCGCGCAGGGCGGGCCATTCCGTAGGATGGATCCGGTCTTCGAAGCAGTCGGGCTCGATCGACTTCGCGGTGAACCTTCGATGCAGCAGGGAGTGTCACTGGTTCGGGTAGCTCGAATTCAAGAAGATACCAGGCCGGGCGCGATGGTTTACGAGCCGTCTCATCCCGACGCCAATGCCCAAGGCTATGTAACTTACCCAAACGTGAATGCCGTTGAAGAGATGGTCAACATGATCACCGCAACACGCGCCTACGAGGCCGGAGTAACGTCCATCAACAGCATCAAGCAGATGGCGCGTTCGGCTCTAGAAATTGGTCGCTGAGAATTGCAATGACCCCTGTGAGTTCAGTCGTAGGCCAACTTGCTCAGGAAGGAGTCATCCGTGAGGGTAGTTCTGCGATTGGCAATATTCAACCGACCAATGGGCAGTTCTCGAACATGTTGGAGGGAATGGTGGCCAGCGCGAATCAGAGCGCAAACTATGCACAGGGAGTCTCAGAAGCATTTGCGGCAGGCGCGCGCGATGATATCCACGGCACCATGATAGCAATGAGCAAGGCCGACATCGAATTGCGACTGGTTAGTAATGTACGCAACAAGGTCATCGACGCTTTCTACGAGCTTTGGCGGATGCAAATCTAAGCGGAGTCAATGGACACATTAGTCGCTATTTTCAAGCAAGTGGCTGCATTTTGGGGTTCTCTCCCCAATGCAAAACGCATTGCGATCGTCGGCCTGAGCATTCTAGGCATAGTGATTACGCTCACAGTAAGTTACATTGGATCACGAATCAGCTACGGTTATTTGTATACGGGCTTGGAAACGCAGGATGCGGCGGGCATTGTCGAGAAACTCAAGACGATGCAGGTCCCCTACCAATTGGCCGCCAATGGAACGGCTATTCAAGTACCTGAAGATCGCGTGGCATCGCTCCGCTTGGAGCTGGCTGCAGCCGGGCTACCCCGTGGGGGTGGCGTTGGTTTTGAGCTATTCGACCGCACCCAAATCGGCGCCACGGAGTTCGAGCAACAAGTAAATCTGCGCCGCGCGTTGGAAGGCGAACTCGTCCGTTCGATATTGACGATCGACGGCGTACGAGCTGCGCGAGTTCACCTCGTCATGCCCGAACGCAAGTTGTTTGTTGCTCGGGATCAGCAGGCTTCAGCTTCGGTGGTTATCAAGCTGGAGAACCCGGGGGCATTCAGCCCGCGTGAAGTAGCTGGAATTGTGCATCTCGTATCAGCGGCTGTACCCAACTTGCGCAGAGACCGGGTATCCGTGGTCAGCACCGATGGGATCACTCTCCATCGACCGAGCACAGGAGACGGCATCGGCGCCGATGAGTTGTCCGACAGCACAGGTGAGCGCTCTCGAGCACTTGCGAGTCAACTCGAGGGCGATGTTCGAGCACAACTTGAGCACATCGTTGGTCTCGGAAATGCGGACGTGCGGATAAAAGTCGAACTCGACTCCTCCGCACGAGAGAAAGTGGAGGAACACTACGAGCCGAGTAAGACCGCGCTTCGTAGCGAGCAAAGAGTGCAGGAGCTCTCGGGAGCTGGTCAGGCGGGCGTCGCCGGAGTCCCCGGCGCTCTCACGAATCTGCCAGACTCACGTCAAGCCGGCGCGGAAGCAACTGAAGCACCCGGGGGTAGCGACGGCGCGGTCTCTCGGCTCTCGCAAACTAGAAACTGGGAGGTTGACAAGGTCAGTCAAAAAACAACGACGCCCCCCGGCGGCATTCAGCGGCTAAGTGTTGCCGTTCTTGTGAACGATCACGTGGAACATCGAGGCAACCAGTGGTCATCGACACCTCGAACTGCTCAAGAATTGGCTCAGATTGAGGAGCTGGTCAAGCGCGCCGTTGGCTACAACGTAGAGAGAGGCGACGCCCTCCACGTTTCTGCCGCTTCGTTTGCGCGCGTCGAAGCCGGCGCTGATGGAATGACAAAACCCGTCAGCGGCTGGAAGCAGTGGCTCGCTTACATGGTGGCTGGCGGGGTGGTACTCCTCATCTTGGTGGCTGCTGTGGTCCTGAGCTTGCGAGGAAAACGCAAGAGCGCGCGGGGTACCCATGCCACCGCGCTCGCTGGCCAGACATTGCAGTCGCCCGAGCTTGCGGCCCAACTTCAGGGTTCAACCGAGGTGGGGAATCTCGCGGGCGGCACGGTAGCGTCAATAGAAAGTCTAGCTCCGGGTCATAAACTCGACGGTCCGATGCTTCGCGCCAAGGCTCTTCAGCTGGCCTCAGAGGACCCGGCCACCGCGGCCATCATTATTCGAAAATGGCTCAATGCCGGTGTTAACACCCAGACCACGGCACGATAATGGCAACCACTGCCAATGTGGAACTGACGGGTCCGGAGAAGGCGGTATTGATGTTGCTGTCGCTGGATGAGTCCGCGGCAGCGCCCGTCATATCAGAGATGGACACCGACGATCTGCGCAAGCTGCGCGAAGTCGCGTCCATGATGCGGGGTGTTCCAGCAGCTTCGCTGGATGCCGTTTACCGGGAATTCGTCGAGCAGTCACACGAGGCCATCGCGGTCCCAAGAGGGGGTGTCCGTTACCTGCGGCGAATCGCCACCAAGGTTTTAGGTGAGGCCAAGACGAACGAAATATTCGTGGATGCGCCCCAGACTGCGTTAGAAAAGCTTGGCAACGCCGACGTCGGCTCACTTGTATCAATATTGGAACGCGAACACCCTCAGCTAGTTGCCGCCATTATCTCGCAACTTCCCAATGAGAAAGCGGTGCAAGTAGTACAGCATTTGCCGGAAGACGTTCGTCCCAACGTGTTGGAGCGACTCGGAAATATGACGGAGATCCCCGCGGGACTCCTGGAAGAAGTGGCTGCAACACTTAGTGCCGAATTACCCAGCGCAGGCGCCGAAGCGTTCATTTCTGTCGACGGAATAGCCAAGAGTGCTGCTCTCGTTCGCAAGATGAGCCGTGAGGTTGGAGAGTCTGTTCTCGGCATGCTGGCTGATGAGGACGCAGACTTGGCCACGGCCATTCGTCGAGCCATGTATGGCTTTGAGGACCTCATAGTACTGGATGCGAAGTCGCTCCGTGTTCTGCTCGAGTCGGTTCCTTCAGACAAACTGGTGATGGCGCTAAAGACCGGTAGCGAGAAATTGCGCGAGCACATATTCTCCAGCATGTCCAAACGCGCAGCGGAACGCCTGCGTGAAGACCTTGAGCTCCTGGGTGGCGTAAGGCTGGCTGAAGTTGAGGCTGCTCAACGTGAAATCGTAGAACAAGCCCTAGTTCTGGCCTCAGAAGGCGTAATCTCACTTGAGGACGAAAGTGGCATGGTTTGATCACAAAGAGACAGGGAGACCCGCCCCTGTCCATTTCGACGATGTCACTAAACGTCAAAGACGGCAGCCGTCCTGGTTGAGTCCCGGTCGCCCGCACGGAACCCCTGTGCCGATGGCACTGCCTCGCCCGCCACCCGTCCCATCGGAAATGGTCGGCCCCCAGCCGCACCCAGTAGACAAGCCCATTTCCGCGACGCCCAAACAGTTCAAACTGGAGCCGCGAGAAGTGTCGCTACCGATCGCCGGCGACGGGTCCGGACCCAGTATGTCGCCAGCCGAGCTTGAGTCACTCGTTGCCGAGCGGTCCATGCGGCAGGCTGTCGAGCAAACTTTGGAAGCTGGCCGCACTGCGCTGGCCGAAGCGCTGCAACGGATTGAGGACGCGCACAAGCAAATGGTTGACGACTTGACAGCACGCGCGGCTGACCTGGCCACATTGTTGGCCAGGCGGGTCATTGCAAGGGAACTGCACACACAGCGAGATATTGTAGTCGATTTGGTGCGAGAAGCTCTAGACGTACTCAACTCACGCGATCGAATTAGGGTTCATTTGGGGTCGGAATTCGCCGTAATGCAAAATGCGCTAATCGCGCATTACGCAGCCATGAGTACGCTTATCGACGTAGCTGTTGACGAGAATTTGCCCGCATATGGTTGCGTGGTTGAGACAGACGTCGGTAGCGTTGATGAGTCCATTGAGAGTCGGCTAGCTGCGCTACTGGATTCAATCTCCGGTAATGAGGAGGGGTAGTTGGATTTAAACGCAGCTCTAACCCGTTGTGCGACCGCGCCGATCCATCGACCACGCGGTGTCGTGCTGGAAGTCGTGGGTCTAATCGTGGAAGTCGGAGGATTGCGCGCCGCAGTGGGTGATACGTTAATCATCGAATCGGAGGTCAAAGATCCCGTAGAAATTGAGGTAATTGGGTTTCGTTCTGAGCGTTTGGTGACTACGCCGCTCGGGTCAATGTCGGGCGTTCGTCAAGGTGCCTCCGTACGACACACGCACCGAGGCGCATCCGTTGCAGTCTCGCCTCAACTGCTTGGCAGAGTTGTAGATGCGTTCGGAAGGCCAATCGACGGCGGGCCGCCCATTACGTCGACGGGCGAATACCCAGTCCACAGTCCACCGCCGCCTGCATTTCAGCGGCGGGCCATTGATACTCCGTTCTGTACGGGAATTCGTGCCATGGATGGATTGACTCCCCTCGGGATTGGGCAACGCGTCGGAATATTCTCGGGAGCGGGCGTCGGCAAGAGCACGCTGCTCGGCATGATATGCCGCTCGTCACAGGCAGATATCAACGTCGTCGGACTCATCGGAGAACGTGGACGCGAACTCAACGACTTCATTAGGAACTCTTTGGGCACTGAAGGTCTGAAGCGCTCCGTGATCGTAACAGCCACAAGTGACCAGCCACCGTTACTGCGCGCTCGCGGAGCGGAATCTGCAACGGCGATTGCGGAGTACTTTCGTGATCAGGGAAACAACGTCCTGCTGGTGATGGATTCCATCACGCGATTTGCAATGGCTACTCGTGAAGCGGCGCTTGCTGCCGGAGAACCGCCCGCCACAAAAGGATACCCGCCAAGCGTCTTTGCCGCATTGCCGCGCTTGCTCGAAAGAGCCGGCACGACCGGTGGCAAGGGTACAATTACGGCCCTTTACACGGTACTGGTTGAAGGCGACGATATGTCAGACCCGATCGCGGATGCTGTTCGAGGCATACTGGATGGCCATATCGTTATGTCGCGAGAACTGGCCGAAAAGGGACATTTCCCAGCCATCGACGTACTTCAGAGCCTATCGCGACTCGCGGTCGAAGTGGCGCCCCGTCACGTGCAAGCGAGCGCAGCGGTACTTCGTGAGTTACTCTCCGTTCATCGAGAGGCAGCGGACTTGATTCAGGTGGGTGCCTACCAGCAAGGGAGTGATCCGCGGGTAGAATTGGCACTCAAGCTGAACCCACGCATCAACGCCTTCTTGCGCCAGCGGACGGAAGAGCGAAGTCCCCTCGCCGATTCCTATACGCGACTTCAAGAGCTCGCCAAGCTGGCAGAAAGCGAAAACAAGCGATGACCCTTCGGCGCAAGAAGATGAAGAAGGTCCTGGAAATCAGGGAGCGTACTCTTCAAGACCGCGCAAGCGTACTTTCTCAGGCGCATGAAGGACGCGCAGCAGCTCAAGAACAGGCGTCGAGCGCGGTCACTCACCTTCAGCAAGCCGCAGAGTATCGCCAGCAGCTTGCAAATGGTGCCATCGACGTTGCGTCATGGATTGACGCGGAGCAGTGGCTCATACAGAAGAGCCGTCAGAACACTGTGGCTCAGACGCGCTTGCAGGGAGCTGAAGATTTGGTCGTACAGGCTTTTGGTGGAGTGATTGAGGCACGTTCAAACGTGAAGCGCATTGAGCTGCTTGATCGACGATTAGCAGACCAAGAAACGCGTCAACAAGACCGACTAGACCAGAAGGCAAGCGACGAACACGCGCAGCGCAAATTCACGATGCTGCGAAGGACGGAATCCGAATAGACGCCCTGCAGAATGCACGCACATGTCTTCGTCGCCCTCGGCTTCGAATGTCGAACACGAACAACAAGGTTGGTGTTCAGCAATGACACGAGCGACGAACATGGCCTGTTTTATCGGTGCCACATCGGCACCCACGCAACCGTGTGAGGCTACGGTCGTTCCGATTCTGAGACTTCGATGGTAGCTTGCATGGTCCTTGCACTATGGGCGCGTCGCCTATTCGAACCTACACGGTTAGCCACATTGCAACGAGTGACCTAGAATGTCGTGTAACGGCTCTGGACTTGGAGAAACGCTGCTGAAAAATCACATCTTCCAAGGTGAGGATTCTGCGGCATTAGGGAAGCGCAAAGAGGACGTGGAGAAGTGGGCCGCGTTGCTCGCTGCCGGCGCCGCGCAGGCTCAGGCCAGTCTTGTGGTTCCGGGGCATGCGCCAGAGGGTTGGCGGGGCAATGTCGAGGCCATGACGCCTGTTGCAGACAAAGAGCCCCTTACTGAACAGGTCAATGGGGACAACCGTCTTCAGGTTCAAAAGCCCATTACGACCGGCATTGAATTGGGGGAAAACAAGCTCCAGGTGCGCGTCAATATTGGGGAACTCGGCGAACTTGCCCTTATCGTCGAGCGCTCAGCCGACGGTGTCAAGGTTCAGATCAGTGCTCAGGACAGCCACGTTCTCGAAGCGCTGTCGTCGGAGCAAGACGCACTTACCTCGGCCTTGTCGGCGGTTGGCCATACAATAACTTCACTCGCTTTTGTCACTATGGACCGCATCGGCATCAAACTTGCTCAACCCAAAATTGGCCCTCATCCCAAGAAGCCCCAGCGGGCAAGCAAGAGAGCGGCAGACGGAACAGCTCAGTCAAAACGCAAGTCACGAAGGCTCAACGTAATTGGATGACCCACTATGGTAAGCTCTGTCAATAATAGTACAACAAGCACGAGCACGACCGCATCTACGAGCTTGGTAACCGGCGCCGATGCAACGCTAGACAAGACTGCTTTCCTAAAGCTTCTGGTTGAGCAGTTGAAGAACCAGGACCCGCTCCAGCCGCAAGATGACACCCAGTTCGTCGCTCAACTTGCACAGTTCTCGACCCTTGAGCAGTCGATGCAAACCAACACGGCGCTAAGCACGCTGACGAGTGTAATGCAGGGGCAGTCCAATGCCCAAACGACCTCACTTGTCGGAAAGACCGCAACACTCCAAGGCACGAAAATGACTCTCGACAGCAGTGGCACCGCTGCAACAGGATCGTTCTCATTGGCTGCGGCCAGTAGTGCGACCACGGCGACTATATCGGACTCAAACGGGAACACTGTGCGACAGCTCGATCTGGGGGCAAAGAGCGCTGGCATCACACAGTTCAGCTGGGATGGCCGCAACTCGACGGGAAACCTGCAACCTGCAGGCACCTACACAGTCACAGTCTCCGCCACGGCAAGTAACGGAGGCGCAGTGTCAGTGACTCAGAACCTATCAGGCGTGGTAACCAGTGTTTCCTTCGATCAGGGTTATCCGGTTCTCACCTTGGCAAACGGTGCCTCAGCACCAGCCTCAGAACTTCTACGAGTTGATTCTCCACCAAGCGGCTCGTAGTTTCACAACAACACACAACATCAGGACAATCAGGAGGAAAGTATGGATCTCAGGGCGATGAATTCGGGAGTCTCCGGACTATTAGCAGAGCAACAAGCTCTTGGCGTAGTCGGTGACAATATTGCGAACGTAAACACCGTTGGTTACAAGTCGGAACGAGCAATCTTCGAAGATGTACTCGGTCACTCGATATTGGCAGGCACTTCGTCGGGCCTGCCGGGAGCTGGCGTTGCCGTTGGTGCAATCAAACAGAACTATACACAGGGGTCACTGAATACCACTGGCGTTTCGACGGATGTCGCACTTTCCGGCGATGGCTTCTTCGTCGCCAATGGATCGGTTGATGGCATTACGGGCAACTTTTACACGCGCGCCGGTCAATTTACACTGAACAAGGATGGCTACCTTGTCAACCCAGACGGACTAAAGATACAAGGCTATTCGGCAAATGGTGATGGCACGTACTCTGCGAGTCTCTCGTCGATTCAGGCCCCCACCTCGTCGATTCAACCTCGCGCAACCACTCAAGCGACCGTCACGGCCAACCTTGACTCGACCGCGACAGCCCCTACTAACGCCTGGGGAGACACGACTACGACTTTTGCTAGCCAGGCCAATTTTTCCACGACGCAGACGGTCTACGACACATTGGGCAATGAGCATACGATGGACCTGTATTTCCGCAATACCGGTACCGGCACGTATGATTGGCACGCCGTCATGGACGGGACAGATACCGGCTCGACTGGCTCACTAACGTTTGGGACTAACGGTGCTCTGACTGGTTCCACAGGGACAACCGTCGCCTTTGCACCAACCGGCGCCGACCCAATGACTATCGCACTCAACTTCGGCACGCCAGTGGCTGCCGGCGAGGCGTCAGTAGCTGGTTCGATGACAAGTTTCGCTTCATCATCCAATGTCTCATCGCAATCTCAGGATGGCTACGCCTCCGGCGATTTCTCAGGGATATCGATCGATGGTCAAGGTGTAGTGACGGGCCTTTACACGAACGGACAGAAGCTCGCCATATCTCAAATGGGCGTGGCAAAGTTCCGTTCCAACGACGGACTCGGACGCGCGGGCGATAGCCTTTGGATAGACACGCGCGATAGCGGGCCCGCGGCAATGGGCACGGCAGCAAGTGGCGGGCGCGGCTCGGTGACATCGGGCTCCGTCGAAAGCTCGAACGTAGATTTAGCTACCGAATTCGTCTCATTGATTCAACATCAAAGGTCATTCTCTGCGAACTCAAAGACGATTACGACAGCAGACGAGATGCTTCAAGAGCTCATCAACATCAAACGCTAATGTTGGTGGCAGTTGAACAGTCTTGGTGTTAATGTTGATAGAGGCTGTGCATGGAAAATGATGATGATGAAGTCCCTGAGCAGCCAACGGTGGAGAAATCGCCCAGGCGCAGAACAGGTCTCCTGGTCATCTCGGTACTCGTGTTGGGTGCTGCGGTGGCTGGGACCCTGCTGGGGCCAAGGCTATTTGCTCACTCTGTGGCATCCACCGAATCAACGGCTATTCTGGCAGATGGTGGCACACCTGAAACTGGTGAGGGGAGCGAAAGCGAGCCAAGCAACCCCCAGGCTTTTGCCCCAATTGTAGTAGATGTGAAGAGCCGACGGGGCGAAATGCACCACATGCGCGTTGGTATAACCGTCGAGCTTGGTGAGAAGGTAACCAAAGAGGAATTCGAACGGTTTCAGCCACGCGGGAGAGAGACGGCAATCTCTTTCTTGCGGTCCAAGGCGTTTGAAGAATTGACAGAACCGAGCGAGTTTGAAAACATCACCAAGCAATTGAATGAGCGTGTCATTCATGCCATGGGGGAACGCCGATGTAGTCGTGTGGTCATTACTGACTTCGTAGCACAATGACGGATCTATCGGACACTTCTCGTTCAGTAGCGCCGCGTGCACAGGACACGGCGACAAAAAGCAATGACGCCGCACCAGCACGTTCGGTCGACTTGACTGGCAGAGAAAGACAGCTACGCGCCGCCCTGCAAACAATGGCGCAGATTGCAAACCGATTCGCACGGTCTGCTCGTCGGACGTTGCCATTCATGGCTCGACAGCGGACTCGCCTTGTACCGCAAGGTGTCAACATCGTAAGTCCAATGGAAGCGGATGCCCAAAGTACTGGTGGACCCAGCTTCGAGGTCATTCTCGAATCTGACGACGTTCCCGCATGGGCCAGCCTCACCATCAACACCTCAGCCCTTCGCTTGATACTCGAAGGTTCGCTCGGAGCCAGATCACCAGGGACTGGAATGCTTGGTACTGAGCTCACACTGGCGCAGCGTGCCTTAGTTGCTCGGGTAGCGCGCTCGCTAGCCGATGATCTGGCGAATGCTGTTCGTGACGATGTAGGCATAAAACTGTCCATCGTGTCGTCTCACGGAAGGACGGCCGACGAGGTCTCGGATGCACCGGAA